>Ga0190313_1000292_pt1 | contig 30971 bp, 38 predicted proteins | sample 4870071011_MG_FD_169989 | JGI IMG/M metagenome (GOLD analysis project Ga0190313, IMG submission 169989) | Hydrothermal vent sediment bacterial communities from Southern Trench, Guaymas Basin, Mexico - 4870-07-10-11_MG | ecosystem: Environmental > Aquatic > Marine > Hydrothermal vents > Sediment ... | reverse complement strand
CCCTTTTCTGTTACATAATTCTCATAGTCTTTAGTGGTTAGCTCCCCACCTATGAAGAAAATGTTCGGATCTTTTCTTGGATCTGTTATCCCCAAGATAGGAGACAGTATATCATTCTGTAATATCGCTACATCTAGGCTTTCTACCGTGCCATCTGGAATTTGTTTAGGAACAAGCTTGTACCACTTCATTGTCTCCTTGGCGAACATGCATATCTCGTGCTTCCTAGGCTCAGATTCTCCTTCAATCACATCAAACTTCTCTCTGACGTTTTCCATGAATTCGTCAAAGGGCATTGGTAGCTCTCTAATCACTCTGTTGTAGGGTAATATCATTACTTCATCATCGTTTGCGACGTAAGCCAGAACATAATCCCAAGGTCCTTTCCCTTTCTCTGCATTCATTTTCTTCATGTACTCATACGCAGAGGCTATTCTATGGTGACCGTCTGCAATGTACAAATCATTCTCACCTATGATAGACTGAATTTCTGGAATCATTTCCTCAGGAATTATCCATACTCTGTTTCTCCAACCGTATTTCTCAAAGTCAAAAATTGGCTGGCCTTCCTGGACTTTATCAAACAATGCCTTTAATTTCTCATTCTTCCTAATCGTTAACCAAACTAGGCCAGTATGCGCCTTGGTGGCCTCAATATGTCTTATCCTGTCTTGAAGTGGTTTTTCCCTAGTCTTCTCATGCCTCTTTATCCTTCCTTCTCCATAGTCCTTCAAACTGAATCCGGCAACCAAACCTCTCTGTCTAAAGTCAGCTCTAGACTGCTCATACAAGAACATTGAGTTTCTTACTAACTTAAAGGAATTAGTAATGGCGTTTTCCAAAGCTTTCCTTGCATTTTCATATTTCTGTTCCCCTTCTCCCTCAGGAAGGGTCATGTGTATATAGCTATTTGGATTCTTCCTTAGCTCTGTTAACTCCTCATCAGGAATCACGTCGTAGGGGTTTGTTACAACCTCTTCAGGGTTTTTAGGGAGATAAACATCTATTGGGATAACCTCCACCATACGACCACCTTTTCATTGCCCTTCTTTTTTAGTAGAAGATATTTATTTAGTTAATCAAATTTGTCCATATAAATACTTATAAACATCTATAACTATAAATAGATCATGGGTTATACAACAATAATGGTGGACAATGAAGTAAAAAAGTTATTGGATATACTGAAGTTGCACCCTAGGGAATCTTACAGGGAAGAGCTAAAGAGAATTTTAGAGGAGTACATAAACGAGAAAGAGATGAAAGAGATTATAAGGTTATCCCAAATGAAAAAAATGAAAGAGTTGTGGGAAAATGAGAAGGATGAAATCTGGGAGACAGTTTAAGTTCGGAGATGTAATACTGACAGAAGTTTTCTTCACCGATCTTATACATAAAAAGAGAAGACCAGCACTTGTGTTATTTGAGAAATACTCAAACGTCATTGTCGCAGGGATAACCAGTAATCCAAGCATGGATGGAGTATTATTGAGAAAGAGAAAGGGTCTTCCTGTGGATAGTGTGGTGAAATTAAACTACATATTCACCATTGATAAAAAATCTGTGGTAAAAAAATTGTGTGAAATCACAGATAGAGAAAAGGAAGAAGTATGTTCCGCTCTCAACCTTTGCCTCCCTTGCTAACACAAAACATAGGCCCCTTTGTGGGATTATTAAGAAGACAAATTTCGCAAAATTTCCTTCTTCCACTTGTTGTACTCCTGAAAATCCTTACTTAGATACTCTAGCCTATCAAACCCCCTAACTAGCCTAGCTAGGTCCTTCTCTATGCCAGGCCTTTTGTACTTTTTTGCCAACTTAAAGAAAAGACTCCACCTCATCTCAGTGTACATAACTAATGTGATTATGTCTATCTCATCCTTTCCTCCTTTCACAGACCCTCCTCTTTCCCGCCACGCATCAAGTTTTAGAAGAAGCAAGGCCTCTGGTGGGATTGTTGGAATCCCTCTTATCACTATCCTCTCCATTCTAAGAATGTCCTCTGGTGGAATCACTAATCTAGAAAAATAGGGAACATAGACATCTATATCAAACCCTTTCTCCCTTATCTCGTACTTCCGTAAGTCGAGATTCTTTCTCAAATCATAATGCTCCCTCAAATAACTAAGAGTATCCAGATCAACCACAATATCAATATCCCTTGACTTGTGCAAGCCAGTGTACAAATAAACTGCCCATCCCCCAATTAATCTGAAATCAATCTCCCTAGCTAGATCAACTAGCCTCTCCCAGCTTTCCCTAGTAACATGCTCTGGCCAATACTCTTTTATCACAATATCCTCTCCCTTAGTCCTTTTATGTATTCTTTTGAGTACCAATGGGGAAGAGACCAAATGTCCGCAAACAATAATGGAATGGGGACACAGTTCCCTTGATGATAGGCCGCTAGTATCTTATCCCATCTTAACACAAAGATATTGGGGGGTCCTTTCGCTGGTGGAAATCTTTCCTTCACTTCACCTGGATCCTGAGAGTAAACATATACCTCTCCATAATCAGCTAATGGTTCCCCAAAAAGTATCTTATATCCAGAGTAGGCGGTAAACAGAACATTGAATGGCATACTAGCCTCTATCCTTTCAGGAGAACTAGAACAAAAAGTAGAATAAACAATATCCTTTTCCAATGTGCGGTATGAGGAAAAGAGTAAGAGAGTTTTCTCATAATCTTGAACAAAGAAACCCCTCAACACTCTTCTTACTGCCCCAATCCCCTCTAGGTTGTTCACAACAGAATTGACCGTGCTTATTGAGCATCCTGAAACCTCCGCAATTTCTTTTTGTGTGAGTTTTCTCCTATCCTTGGCCAATACAAGGATGGATAGCAGTACTCTTTCTTTGGGTTTCATGTTTCTTTTTATTTTTCTGAAAATTTATAAATGTTTCGGTTTTTTCGAAAGTAGGATTTTTATTTTTAAATCATCAGTTCGTAAATCAAATAATTAAGGTGATCAACTATGATACAGGTAAATCATAGAGTGCTAGAGATAGAATACGCTATCAGAGACGTTGTACTTCCTGCAAGAGAACTGGAGAAGAAGGGCGCTAAAATAATAAAGCTAAATATTGGGGATCCTGTTCCCTTTGGCTTAGATGCTCCTACTCATGCAAAGGAGGCATACTGCAAGGCAATAATGGAAGGTAAAAATTACTACGCCGCAAGTGATGGAATTCCCGAGCTAAAGGAAGCAATAGCCAAAAGGGAAATGGAAAAGAATAAAATCAAACTAGAAACAGACGATATCTTGGTGACGGCTGCGGTTACTGAGGCACTACAATTCACATTCCTAGCCCTAGGAACGCCTGGTGCAGAGTTTCTAGTTCCTGACCCGAGCTACCCGCCATATATTTCCCTGGCAAAATTGTTAGGTGGAAACCCTATTGGATACAAAACATCCGAGGAACTAGACTGGCAACCAGACCTAGATGACATGAGAAAGAAGATAACCGAAAAAACGAAGGCTTTGGCCGTGATTAATCCAAACAATCCAACTGGAGCAGTGTACGATAAGAAAACAATAAAAGACATACTAGACCTGGCTGGAGAGTATAATCTTCCTGTAGTAAGCGATGAGATATATGACCTAATGATATATGATAAAGATCATGTTAGTCCTGGCTCCCTAACTAAAGATGTCCCAGTAATCGTAATGAATGGTGCATCTAAGGTTTACTTCGCTACTGGATGGAGAATAGGCTACATGTACAAGGTGGATCTAGAGAATAAGCTTGATGATTTCTGGGAAGGAGTAAACAAGATGGCAAGGCTGAGGCTATGTCCAAATACACCAGGGGAATACGGATTCTTAGCAGCCATCTCCGGACCAATGGATTACTTAGACGATTACATGAAGGAACTTAGAGAAAGAAGAGATTTTGCATGGAAAAGGCTAAATGAAATCCCAGGCATCTCTGCTGTCAAGCCTGAGGGTGCATTCTACATATTCCCCAAGATAGAGATGGATAGCAGGTGGAAATCTGACAAAGAGTTTGTTCTTGACTTCCTGCATAAGGAGCATGTCTTGCTGGTGCATGGCTCTGGATTTGGAAAATATGGGAAAGACCATTTCAGGGCTGTGTTCCTACCACCAGTTAATGTTTTAGAGGAAGCGTTCAACAGGCTTGAGAGGTTCATGAAATCTGGTTAAATCTTTAAACTCCTTCCAATCAACTACAATCTCAAACTCCTTCTCTTTCCTCTGAACACTAGTCTAGGGCTTCTGTTCCTGGCTAGAAACCTTACTGGTCTGATTAGTTCTGTGTATACATCAAACAGATTCCTATGGGATTTCACCCAACGAAATGGTTTTGGCCTAGTCACTTTAATCTTCAATCTACTCACCAATCACTAATTGTAAATCAACTCCCATTTCATTAGCTATGTCTAGCATAGTCTCCCTGTCTATAATCTGTTTCAGCCTTTCATATAGATAAACTGCATCCTTCAAATCCTTATCCGAGCCAAGCCAAACTTTATATGGTATTTGAACCTCTGGTGGGGCCACTTTAAATGTATAACTGCCCTTCTTTATAACAACTGGGTTCTTCAAGGACAACAATTCCCATTTACTCCTTGCCCTTTTGAAGTCAAAATACCATTGCTTGTCTGTGAATATATCTACCTTCTCATTCCTTTCTTTGAATAAAAAATAAAGTTCATCTAAATCACTAGGAATAGTTTCCCACCCCATTTCTTTCAAACTTTCAAAGAAATTATTGAAATCCTGCTTGACTTAAAACCCGACACTATCACGTCAACACCCTGCGTTGGCCTCTCCATCCCTAGAAGTATCGTAACATACCCTGAAACAATAACGTAATCTGTATAGCCTTTTAGCCTAGAGACAAATTTCCAAACGAGAGAATCCAGTTCTGTTATCTCTGACTCAACTTCAATCTCCATGTGGTAGTATACGCAATCCTAGTTTAAATTCCTGGTAACTAGGAACTGGTCTAGTGTTTCCTGATTGCAACTCCCCAAATAACTAAAATTCCTAGTATTCCCAATAGGTCCAAGATCAGATCTACTGGATTCTGCCATGCCTTGGAAATATCAAAGACAAAAATGAGAAAAACCAAGACGGCAGACAAATTGGCTATCCAATGCGATTTAGATTTCATCTCTCATCGCCTTCTAAATCTCCTCGCTTTCACTGTTAAACCTTAGTAGTCTAAATACGAATTAAGCTATTATAGCTTCTATTATCCTCTTGTATAATCCCTCTGCTTTTTTGATATCCCTGATAGGTATATTTTCATTTACAACGTGGCTCATTCTCTCATCTCCCGGTCCAAAGGCAACTGCTTTAATACCTAATTCCGTATAATACAACTCAGCTTCTGTATATCCACTCGTTCCAAACTCTTTTGCTCCTGTTATCTGCTTAATTACTCTAATTAATTTAACGTTTCTATCGAGGAACATTGGATTTCTACGTATAATGCAATCTACATCACCCAAACCACTTGCTAAATTTTTCATTTCCATCTCAACGGATTTTATGTCCTCCTCCGGGATAATTCTCCTATCTACATCAAACTCGCAATAATCAGGTACTACATTTGCTTTTGTGCCTCCCAATATCCTACCAATATTAATTGTTGGAGCGCCAAGTATTGCACTCTTCCGTTTCTTTATCTCTTCTGCGTATTTGTTTAACCTATTCATAACTCTATTTGCCTTCAGTATCGCATTCGTGCCTAGCTGAGGCATAGATCCGTGAGCGGACTTACCAAAAAATTTGTACCTTAATTCTAATATCCCTTTTTGGGCAATCTGGATCTTGAAATTTGTAGGCTCTGCTATAAGACCATATTTCACTCCATTGAACAATGACCTGTTCTTTACTGCTGCTCTAGCGCCTAAGAAGTTCACTTCTTCATCAGAGGTAAGAAGTACTAAAACAGTTTTGTTTATTTCTTTGACTTTTGTAAATGCAGATAATAAAGCTGCTAATCCACCTTTCATATCAACTGCTCCCCTGCCATAAAGTCTTCCATTTTTTATCTCTCCCTGATTGTAACTCCAATCATCTCCAATAGGAACAGTATCCATGTGACCATTAAGCATTATACCATCCCTATCACCTTTTAGCTTCAAAACAAGATTGTATCTATTACGCTGTATTCTCACAATTTTTGGACTAAACCCATTATCCCTAAGATAATCTCTAATAAAATAAGAAATATCCTTTTCATTGCCTGGTGGATTCTCCGAATTAATTTCTACCAACTGTTTTGCAAGTTCTACAGCGTCCAAATGCCTCACTTCCAATTAGACAGTCACCAATTTGGTGTATGTCCCAGTAGATAAATATTACTTTAAATCCCTTTCCCATTAATCTAGCATGTGCATGGAAAAGCTGGCCACCGAGTTGAGAAAAGCGCCTAGACCAATAGTCCTGGGAAGCTTTCTCCATGGAAGCGGGAGAAGCACACTGGCAGATCTGCTGGCTAGAGAACTAGAAAGACTAGGCCTAGATATAGAACGAATATCCAGTGGAGACGTATTCAGGGAACTAGCTAGGGAAAAGGGAAAAAGCATTGACGAGTTCATAAAAGAAATAACTAGTGAGAATTCTCTGGAAGTGGATCTAGAGATAGACAAAAAAATAAAGAAGAGGATTGAACAAGCCCTAGAAAATGGGAAAATTCCGATAGTAGACTCAAACCTTGCTCCCTTCTATGCTGGTGGAATAAGAGTCCTAGTGAAACTAGACCCATCCATTGCAGGGAAAAGGGTTTACGAAAAGAAAAGGGGGACAGACAAGACTTACTCTAGCCCAGAGGAAGCTAGAGACGAGTTGGAGAAAAGGACTAGGGCTGACCTAGCTAGATATGAAAGGCTGGCTAGGGAAGATTGGGTTCCAGAGGATTGGAAAAGGATTTATCGCGAAGCTGTTGAAAACTGGGGAAATGAAAATTATTTTCATGTGATTGTAGATAATTCTGGCTCATTAGATGAAAGCTTTGGGAAGCTGGTAAAAGGATTATGCAGAGCCCTAGGACTGAGTGAATAATTCCTTATTGAGGAATGGAACAAGTGCCATTATGGTCGCTGCTTCACAAAATGACTTTCTACTGATTACACCACGAGTTAGTTTTCCAACAGTGCCTTGATTATATTTTATGTCACTTTCACCTGTGATTTCTCCCATGACCACCCCCAGTTCCTCGCCATCCATTATTCTGGATGCAATAGCTTGTGGGAGTTCATGTGCAGGAGATACACCAAATGAAAACTCTCCATCTTTATTCATAATGCATGCCACAGCAAAAGAAAGTACTTTGCCATAAACCTTGCCAGCTCCACCCTCTATTCCAACGAAGAAGTCAGCATTTATCTTGCCATCCTTGAAAGCCTGGTAGATTCTCTTTGCCCTATTTTCTGCCCCCTTAAAGGTGTCCTCCCCTAGAGGTTGATCATGAACTCCAGACTCCACTGGAAAGCTCTCAACCTCTACGTCAGAAAAATAATGTGAAAACGCATCTCTTACTGCGTTTATTTTTACTGGATTATTAGATCCTACCACTATCTTTACCATTTGAACCACCCAGCTCCATAACCCAAGTGTCTATAAAACAATCAGCTATCTTTACTTTATCCTCTCCAGTTATCTTAAACCCATGTGACTTATAGAAAGCTATAGCCTTCTTATTGGTCTTCAGTGTCTTTAGCCGCAAATGATTGTAGTTGTTAATAAGCTCGTTTAGAAGGATGCTCCCATATCCCCTTCCTACATAATTCGGCTTTACGTACAACCCTTTAATGAAAGCTGGACCTCCATTAGGATCTGGATCTGCTGAGATGTATGCAATTGGTTTCCCGTCTAGCTCTAGTATCAGGTAAATGGTTTTTGAGAAATCTCTTTTTGATGGATGAGACTTTCTAAATTCCAGAATTCTGTTGACTGTACTTTCTCCCAAGTATGCTGGATAAAACTCTCTCCAGCAAGAATCTCTAATTTCATTAATGATATTTGTATCCTCTGGCGTAGCTCTCCTTATTCCTATGTCCTCTTTTTCCTTCTTTCTTTCCCTCCTCTCTTCCATAATTAGATTTTTGCTTTGCTGATTTTTAATGCTTGAATTTTAGATAACGTATCCTAATCAAAAGTGCAAAACATTTAAAACATTAAATGGTAAAGAAAGCATAATGGGTATATACACTAAAGAGTAAGAAGAAAGATTAATACGTAAAAAGGTTTCGCTGCTGGGTGATGTTTTGAAAATAAAAACCATAAGTCTAACAAGGAGCAAGGGGATAAAGCAGATATTTGACATGTTTAAGAATCATCCCTCTAAATCACTTGAAGAGATTACTGCATCTAGGCGTATACTCATACCCATGGCTGCAGCCAGATCTAAAGACCATATAAGATGGGACGCTGACGCTCCCCTACAGATGAGAATGGTTCTACCCACAGTTGTATACCACAAGAAGGGGTTTAAACAAATTCCTTCATTAATTGAAGCAGACAAGCGGTATAGAATGCCAAAAGAACCACTGTTATTTATTTCTCCGGATTCCTTTTCCCATAGGCGTTTTGTTGTCATTACGAGTAAACAACCAAGAAAACAGTTTCAACTCCGGTTGCCTTCAGTAGGACACCCTCCCTCTGACTTTGTTGGAGTGCTGCAAAGCACAATTATATTCCCTTCACTACCTCTCTACTTTTTTGAAAGAGAGATCCCTAGATCTCTGGTAATCCAACACTTCCTTTCAGATAAGGTAGAAATGAAAACACGTCCTAGTGGACTTATTAGGATAGAGTTTGATAAAAAAGGTCCATTACTATACAAAGAAAGCTTACTCCCTGAAAATGAGGAAGCACTCCAGATAAAGAAGGGGGATGTAGTTGATGTTTCTGTTCATGAGATTATAGAGCCACATGCACGATTAGGAGTATTACACGCTGAATTCTTCAAAACACTTGCTGCTAAACAACTTGCAAAGGAATTGGGAGTAAAGAAAGAAGAGATTGCTGAGTTTATCAAGAAAACAGAAAAAGGAGATCTCCTGATAAAAAAGAGGGAGAAAATGAAGGAGATCGTAGAGAATGTGTTTAGAAATGTTGGTTCTCTCTTCTGTAAGGTACACAACCCGGGTGAAGGAATACATATCATTCTAAACAGAAGCACCCATTCCGATGTATTCAAGATACTAACTGGGAGAAAAACAAGAGAATCAAATATATATGCTGGCGAGGGGAACCCACACAACATAGAAATAGGGCTTGATGGGAGTGTCGGAATCGCATCTGACTTTTCATATGCAATACCTGTTCGCACGGACGAAAGTGCACCAGAGTATATTGAACATCCGAAGATTCCACAAAAGGTAAAGGTATGGAAAGTATCAAAAGAGGAGTATGAACACGCTGCGGCCGCGGACCTAGCTACGTTCGTCTTATTTTGTATGGAAACTCCTTCTGTGGTTGAGATATTACATGAAGGGGGTATAATAAATAAAAGACAATTCAATTCCATTATGTCTCTCTTGGATGAACGAAAGAAACTCCTTGAAGATATAAGTAGAATACGCTCAGAAACCAAAGCAGATGAAGTGTACATTGAGCATAGAGAAAAGGTTAATAAATTCAAAAAGGCGCTCATTGAAGCAGGTATCAAAGATCTAGATGTGCATGACATTCGGGTATACCTAAATACAAATATACTAGTAAATAAGATGGAAAATACACAACTCTCACCAACACAAATAAAGAACATTGTAAATGCATACAAAGACGCGTTGGAATCATTTATCAAGTTGATGGATACAGGAAAGAAATTGAAGGACAATAAGGAGTATCTAAAAAAGATACAAAAAGTGAGGCAGCTGACAAATAAACTTGCAAGAAGTAAGGCCACCAAAAGGGTGTATGACCTTCTGATAGAAGGCTACTCTAAAGAATATGAGCAGAGGGTGGGGAAACAAAAACCCTGGTTTTTGGCCAGCCATTTTTAAATAGATTTAGGATGTCTATTAGCTAAATCATTTAAATCTCTAAAGCGGAAAACTAATGGTCAAAGGAAGCTGGTAAAAATGTCAGAACTTGAAATAACAATGCTTGGAACAGGATCCGCAATTCCCCTACCGAACAGAGGGCATCCAGGTATTTACATAAAGTACAATGGGTACAGAATGCTATGGGACTGCGGAGAAGCAACCCAGATGCAAATTAGAAAAGCTAAACTGTCTGCATTGAAGATAAGTCACATATTCATAACCCATTGGCATGGTGATCACTTTCTCGGGCTTCCTGGGTTAATACAAAGCATGAACCTAGAAGGAAGGACCAAGCCGTTAGTCATATTCGGTCCAAAGGGAATAGATGAATTCATGCCAAGAATTCTAGGTCTTGGCTATTATGATCTAGACTACAAGGTAGAGTGGTGGGAAGCAAAGCCAGGAGTGTTGTGGGAAACAGATACGTTTACAGTATCTGCCTTTCCTGTTAGGCATGGCACCCCATCAGTTGGATACGTATTCCAAGAAAAGGATAAAAGGAAGATGAAAGAAGAGAAACTAGAATCCATGGGAATACCGCGTGGGCCGCTCTGGGGAGAGCTTCAGAAAGGAAAGGAAATAATGTGGAAAGGGAAAATAATAAAGCCGGATGAAGTTACTATTAGAATTCCTGGAAAGAAAGTTGTCTACACAGGAGATACACGACCATGCGATTCAACCGTAGAGGCTGCCAAGGGGGCGGACCTTCTTATTCATGATTCTACATTTTCGCATGACACATCAGATAGGGCAAGGGAAACATGGCACTCCACTGCAAAGGAGGCTGGAGAGGTAGCTAGAAAAGCCGGTGTGAAACAGCTCATGTTATTCGCATTCTCAAAAAGATACAAGGATGAAGAATTAGTAAAACTGTGGGAAGAAGCAAAGAAAGAATTTGACAATGTGATGATTGCCAAAGACTTGGAAAAAATTAGTCTTTAGGTAAATAGGTTCTCACTTGTGTAATCTGGTATCCATGAGTCTTTGCTATCTCTTCTACCTTTTCCGCAATCTCAGGATCTAGCTCATCTAGCGGAACGTTAATTATTCTCCCATATTCCACTAGTGATCTTAATCTTTTCATGAATTTTTCTCGCACACTCGTAACATCAGATTCAAACAGATCTACTTCCCTTTCTATTCCAGTCTTTTCCTGAAACTCTTTCTTTTTCCTATTAATGAACTCTTTAAAGATCTCAATCTGAGTAATCGGTCTGCTATGGCACTTATAAAGATCATTTAGCACTGAGAGCACTTCTTCTTCATTAATTTCAGAAGCATGACGACGGAATGCTCTCTTAATTTGATACTCTTTCTCTGAAAACTTTTTAGCCCCTCTTACTGCCATATGCACCACTTATCTTACGGGTTTGTAAAATCTTAGCCTGCTTGGATGGTACCCCAATTTCTCAGCAAGCTCAGGTATTATTTCTTTGTTCTTCCGCATTCTTTCTGGATTAACCTTCGCAATCCAACCAGACCTAGCAAGGTAATTCAGAGCATCAGTGATCGTTCGTCTTATCAAGCCTTCGTCATACTCAAACAAGTATATCTCCTTGATGCCGAATTCTTTTTCAATTATTGGAAGAGCTTCCTCTAGCTTTCTCTCAATTATGTGATCAGCCACCTCTACTTGAGTAATCGGTCTTCTGTGCTTGGAGTACAATGTCTCCAACGCCTCAATCACCTCTCTTTTATCAATCCTAGAAACAAGCGCATACAGCCTGCGCCTTGCTTCGTATTCTGGATCCCGTTCCTCAGTCCTTGATGACATAACGATATAATTAGAAATTATGGATTTTTAATGCTTCTATAAGTGTATCCCTTGCCAGGTTGCCAGCTAGAGATCCATTCAAAAAGAAATCTATTTATTTCTCTAGTCAATAATCCTAGTTGTGTACATACCAAAGATATTTGACACAAAGGACGCATTGCGCGTGTCTTTACTGGCGTCTAGCATATTCCTGATAATCAGCGTTATATACGCAGTTTATCTCCACGCTCAAATGTCAAACGAGGTTACAAAGGTTAGAATGGATCTCGTAGAAATAAGCAGATGGTATGAAGAAAAAGCAGGAGCAGCAAAAACAAATACAGATGTAAGGAAGTATAGGGAAATAGCAAAACAGGCAAAGGTATACGCGAATAATCTAACTGGCCCAAGGATAAACCCGTATGCGTATACTTATCTAAACTACTGGATAGTCGCGGCTGGGTTTGTGGAACTAGACCTAAGCTGGGAAGAACTAGGACTTCCGAATAACACAATATATATACTAAACGAGCTAGAAGAAAGGGGCTGGTTCGGAAACTCAAGCTTTATGACCTTTGATCTAACTGTTGGCGATTATGTGCAAAGGCTAGCAAGCAAGCCAAAGCTACACGCGAATGCTTGGACATTCTATGTAATCGCGTTCGCAGTAGTGGCTTTCTCCATATTTGTTGGAAAGAAAGAGGAGGATTACGAAGTAGATATCGTCCCAGAGGTCATATACGGGGCGATAGCATTAATCCCGTTTTGGATTGTATTTATAGCGTCTGCATTAATAGCCCTAAGTGGCATATTCCCATTTTTAAGGCCAAACCAAGTTGTAATCGATAGTTATTTAATAGTGATTGTCATAACTATAGTGCTATCTGCATTCAGTGGCATGATAGTTGGATGGATAAAATCTAGGGGAGGTAGTTAAATGTACATAATAAAGCACGACAGAGATAAGTGTATAGGCTGTGGTGTTTGTGCATCTGTCTGCCCAGATAACTGGGAGATGGGTGACGACGGAAAGGCAAATCCAAAGAAGACTGAGCTAGAAGAGCTAGGATGCAATGAAATGGCCGCAAATAGTTGCCCTGTAAAATGCATAACCATAGAAAACAAATAGGATATTTTGGATTTTTCCATTCTTAGTCTGGCTTAATTATACCTAGTTTATTTGATATACTAACCAATTAGTGGAATTTTGGTTCGGATTTCTAATAGAAATGTTTATATATGTCTTTTCCATTAATTCAAAAGCCGACAATAAGTTAGAAAAAACAATGTAAACAGGCTCATCCGGCTTGAAAAGCTTATTAAAAGCCATACAGGAGGGGAGACAGTGTCTGGATCTATAAAATACGTAAGGAAAAGGGATGGAAGAGTAGTTGAATTTGACAGAGAAAGGATTGTAAACGCCATATTCAAAGCTGCAAAATCTGTTGGTGGAAAGGACAAGAACATTGCTAAAAAACTAGCAGGAGAGGTTGAGAGTTATCTGGTAAAAGAATTTGGCGAGGATTATATCCCATCTGTGGAAGAGATACAGGACATTGTAGAAAAAGTCCTGATAGAAAATGGTCATGCAAAAACCGCTAAGGCATTCATATTGTACAGACAGAAAAAGGCAAAAGAAAGAGAAGAAAAAATGAAGATCCTAAACAAAAAATCCCTTGATGATGTGGATAAAAGGTTTAGCACAAACGCACTAAGAGTCTTAGCTTCTAGATATCTAATAAGGAATGAGAATGGGGATGTCGTTGAGTCGCCAAGCGAGCTATTCCAAAGGGTGGCTGTCACAATAGCTATTCCTGAGATTTTGTACGACCCTGATGTCTACGATAAAAAAGGTGGACACAAGGTCCCATTGAAGTTATCCCATTATAGGAAGAATCTAGACAGATGGCACAATGTTCTAACAATAGGCAAATACAAACTAACAAAATGGCACTTTGAGAGAATGCTTTCTGCATACGAAGAACTAGCAAAAGAAGGAAAAATGAAACTTAGTTTTGGAGAGATAATAAAGGCAATAATAGACGGTAAATTCAACAAGCACGAAAAGGTGATAGACGAGTACTATCAGCTGATGACTAATCAAGACTTCATGCCAAACAGTCCTACGCTCATAAATGCTGGAAGAAAGCTAAGTATGCTCTCTGCATGTTTTACACTGGACGTAGATGACGATATGGAATCAATAATGAAACTGGCTAGAGACGTGGCCTTAATCCAAAAAGCCGGCGGCGGTTGTGGAATGAACTTCTCAAAGATAAGACCCGCTGGTGACATAGTAGGGTCCACAATGGGTGCCGCTTCTGGGCCATTGTCATTCATGCGAATTATAGATACTGTTTCTGACGTCATAAAGCAAGGTGGTGTCAGAAGAGCTGCCAACATGGGAATAATGGAGATATGGCATCCTGACATAGAAGGCTTCATCTCAATGAAGGCAAAGGATGGTGTGTTTGAGAATTTCAATATCTCCGTAGGCATATGGAAAGACTTCTGGGAAGCATTCAGACAAGGAAAGCCCTACCCTCTAGTGAATCCGAGAACAAATGAGGTCATGAAAACTGTTGATCCAAAAGATCTGTTCCACCAGATATCGTATTACGCTTGGCTAAGGGCAGATCCCGGGATAATATTGATGGACAACATAAATAAGAGGAACGTCCTTGAAAGGGCTAGGGGTGGACCAGTAAGAGTAACAAACCCATGCGGGGAAGAACCTTTGTACCCATACGAATCATGTAACCTAGCTAGCATAAACGTTGCAAACTTCGTTGTAGAAAAGGATGGAAAGAAAGCATTTGATTGGGAAAGGTTTAGATACGTAGCTAGAAAGGTTGCTAGAGCACTAGACAACATAATTACCATGAACAGATATCCTATTCCTGAGATAGATAAGAAAACGAAGGAAACAAGAAGGATAGGACTTGGAATAATGGGGTTGGCAGATGCTTTATTTGACCTAGGACTAAGATACAACTCAAAGGAAGGATATGAATTCATGAGCGAACTAGCAGAGAACCTGACCTACTACGCATACAAGGAATCAATAGAAATGGCAAAGGAAAGGGGAGTATTCCCACTATATCCTGAAACAGAATACGTTAATGGGAAGATGCCCATAGAAGGATTCTATGACAAATCATTATGGACCCTAGACTGGGATGCTTTGATCAAAGAGATAAAGAAAACTGGTCTGAGAAATGCTATGGTAACCACGTGTCCACCCACTGGATCAGTATCAATGATAGCAGATACAAGTAATGGAATAGAACCAATATTCGCATTGGTATATGAAAAGAGGGTTACTGTTGGATCCTTCTTCTATGTGGATAGGGTACTTGAAAGAAAATTAAAGGAACTGGGATTATACAACGATGAGATACTGTCTAAGATAGCTAGAAACTATGGTAGTGTCCAAGGGCTTGATGAGATACCAGAGGAGATAAAAAGAGTATTTGTCACATCCATGGACATACACTGGGTGGACCACATTATTGCTCAGGCCGTATTGCAAAGATGGATAACTGACTCCATATCAAAGACAATAAACATGCCCAGTGACGTTAGTGTAGAGGACATAAAACAAGCATATCTGATAGCTCATGAGACTGGGTGTAAAGGAGTAACTGTTTATAGAGATGGTTCAAAGGCTAGACAGGTGCTAAATATAACCTCTGAGGAAAGGGAGAAGAGGTTTAAGGTAAAGCCGTCAGAGTATGCAATGGAGGTCTTGCAAAGGATAGTTAATGAGAATCCCTGGCTAGCAGAGTTTATAACCGTAGTAAAACCCAAATCAATTACAGAGAAGCTAGTTATAAAAGTCCCAGAGGTAAAGAAGCTTGCTCCAGCCGGAGGTTCTGGTGGGGAGTACGTTGTTCCAGCAGAAGTTCATGAAACCTGTCCTGTATGTGGGAGTGATGCAGTAGTTTATGAAGCAGGGTGCGTTGTCTGTAAAGACTGTGGATGGTCTGAGTGCATAATCTCTTAGGTGGGTGAATGATAATTCTATTCACTGGAAATGGAAAGGGTAAAACATCTGCTGCCGTAGGAGTAGCTGTTAGAGCCGCTGGAAGGGGAAAAAGGGTTGTATTCATCCAGTTTATGAAAGCTAGAGAAACAGGTGAGATCACGTCATTGAAAAAGCTAGGTGTAGAAGTATACAGGTTCGGTAGAGGAGAGCTCGTGGATCTAGATAACCCTAGCCCAGAGGATAAGGCCATGGCAATAGAAGGTATGAAAAAGGCAAGGGAAAAGCTAAAAGAGAAGCCGTTTCTACTGGTGCTGGACGAGATAAATGTTGCCACTGCAATTGGCCTAATCCCTGTTGATGACGTCTTAAAGCTACTAGATGAAGCTAGAGATACTCACATATTGCTGACTGGCAGATATGCTGTGGATAAGCTGATAAACGCAGCGGATTTGGTTAGTGAAATGAAAGAGGTAAAGCATCCGTTCCAAAAAGGGATCCCAGCTGTGGAAGGCATTGACTTTTGAGGTGAGCAGATGGAAAGCAAAACTCTCTTACAGCAAGAGCAGCAGGGGCAAGGAGAAATATCAATAGCAATATCATCCACCAAGCTACAGGAGAAATGGAAGGTTATTGGGAAACTTATTCTATTCACTGGGCTTGGCGTCGCTGGGAGAGTGGCATTGCAGTACCTGCCAAGTGTTGAACCAATTACTGCATTGGCCATTGCATTTGCATATTTCTTTGGGATCACTTATGGAATAATCCCAGGTGCATTGGGGTTTTGGATAAGCAATTTCCTAGTCTGGGGTGGTCAAGGGCCTTGGACTATCTTCCAGATAGCTGGAGTTAGTCTAGCAGCAGTTATAGCTGGGGTAATAGGCAAGGCAACCCAATCAAGGAAGGGCTTATTAATCGCCACAGGATTAGGGGTCGCAGCGTATGAGTTTACAGTTGACCTAAGCTGGGTGTTTACCTTCGGTGATCTAAACCCTATCACAGTATTCATACTCCCGTTGCCATTTTCAATAACCCACCTCCTTACTTCTTTAGGATTTTCTTTGACATTGTATGAAGCTAGAGAGAAGCTGCTGGATTACTTAAAGGGTGAAATGAATGAAATTAAGGTACTTGTTTCTAGGTATTCTCCTAGTATTGCTAGGAATCTTGGTATCCCTTCAGCTAGGGTCAATGCAAAGCTCACAATCAGGAAGCACTACAACGATAAACAGATCTCATTCACTAAGTGGATGGAACCTGAGGGTAAATTTTTCAAACGGGACAGCAAAGACCATTAGAATAAATGAAACTGGAGATAGCTTATTCTTCTACATGAATGAAAGCTTGAGTGTAAAATACAAAGAATATCCTGGTCTAGGAGCTTTCATCCTATGTATATATGACGTCTGCCAAAACTCCAGCCATTACTGGTTCCTGTTTGTAAATGGAAATTTTTCCAAAGTCGGTGCGTCCAGCTATTACCCAAAGGCTGGAGACAATGTAACCTGGATGTTTCTCAGATTAGACGAGTCTGCCAACTACACCAAAAATATTTTTAAGTAAGGCAGACAAAAATTAAGCCAGCGGGCCGGTAGCTTAGCCAGGTGGAGCGCTCGGCTGATAACCGGGAGGTCGAGGGTTCGAATCCCTCCCGGCCCATTATGCTGCCTTGTGCAGCATGGAGGGGTTCTAGTTTTCCCAAGGCTTTTTGTAAAAGGCTTTTTGAATCCCTCCGGCCCATAAGAGGGGTTGCACCCCCTCTACCCCTGCACACGGCACAAGGCCGAGTTTGCACCCCCTCTACCCCTGCGGACGAAACCCACCTTCGGTGGGCTGGCGGCAATGAATTATTAATGAGGTGAGCCTATGGGTAAAGAAGTGGGAGTTTGTGGTATCCTGTGTAAGGAATGCATAATGTTCAAGTCTGGAAAATGTCCAGGATGCCGACCAAATGAGTTTTGTCCTCTACCAAGTTGTGTAGCCAAACATAATGTGAATTTCTGCTTTGATTGTCCAGAATTCCCTTGCAAGACCTTTGAAGAAAGGGGGCCGTTTGTCAAAGAGCTAGTTGAACATTGGAAAACAGCTAGCAAACTACTTCCACCTTAAGACCTTCTTCTTCTCAATCTCCTCTGCGACTACTCTCTCAAACTCAATCATCTTCTTCTTATCTCTAGCATCCTTGCTTCCTGCAAATCCACCCAAGCCAGACTTGCCAACTACTCTATGGCATGGAATTATCGGCGAGAAAGGATTCCTCGCTAGAGCTTGCCCAACTGCCCTAGCACTAGTCCCTAACTCCTCTGCAATCTCGCCATAGGTTCTAATTTCTCCCATGGGTATGGACAAAGTAGCTAGATAAACTCTCCTTTCAAAGTTGGTAACCGGTCTCCAATACAGAGCATCCACTAAGCTCAATCTAGTCATCTCATCAACCAAAGCTCGCCTAAGCTTTTCAAAGTCAATTCTCGGATCAAAATCCTTCAAGGTTAAAACAGATCCCCTCTTTCTAAACATATCCATGGCAGATACAACTCTAGACCTCGCCACCTTCACTGACGAAAAAGAAAAGGCACTGGCAACAATCTGTAGATCCCTATTCACTGAGAGGCACAGGTTCGGCTTTCCTTTGTCACATACAATTGTAATTTTCATTTTAAGCGCCTCAAATCACCACTTCTTTTCTTTTCTTCCAATCCCATATAATCCTTTCCTTTGGGAGACCCAAATAGGCAGGGATTACCTCTAAACCAAGCTCCTTAAAAGCCAGGTATCTGGCATACCCATCCAACAAAAAGAAATTATAATAGACTACGATCACTGGATTAAATGCTCCTGACTTTAACCAACGCCTCTGGAAATCTACTCTTTCCTTATCCACAGCCTTCAGCCTTTTTTCGTCTAAGCTAACCTTGTCAATACCCAAGACTTCTAAACTCCAATCAAAGCTCCTATCAGGCACTCCCCTCATTGGCAGGACTCCTGCTAGCCTAGACTTAATGTTTCTAGCCTTTTCCATATCAAAAATAACAATGCCCTTGTAAAAAACCCGTTTAATTCTGTGAACCGGAATCTTACTATCACCAACATACAAAAAGCTGGATGAAACATCTTCTATGCCTTGAAGGCCAACTCTCTTGTTTCCTGCTAGCCTATCCTCATACTCTACAACCACTTCACTAGCTTTCATCCTCTTGTCCCATTTGGCCTTCAGGAGAAGATCCACTACTCTCATAATCTATCAGCTTCTTCTGGCTTTCTATTCCCAGCCCTCTAGGAGTATCTAAAGGACCAAAATATTCATCAAACTTTCTTGTGGTCTCAAGGAGCCATGTGTTCCTGAACTTTCTAGACTTAACAAACCCTCTATCTATTAGCTCCTTTATATGCTCATATGCCTTATTCCCTCTGACCTTAACCACAAGGCTCTGTGTTATTGGCTGTTTGAATGCAATCACTGCCAAAGTCCTCAAAACAGCCTTACTCATCTCAATATCCACAGCAAGGTCTTTGACTGCAGGCAAATACTCATCCTTCACTTGCATCTTATACTTTCCGCCCTCAAGCCTAACTATCTCTATACCCTCATTCTTATTGTTAAACTCCTGCATAAGAGTCTCTAAAAGCTTGACTGCAACAGGGACTTCCAAGCCAACCAGTTTAGCAATCCTATCTATCCCAATTGCATTAGGGCTCATAAACAATGCTGCCTCAATAAGACCTTTCTTTTTATCCAGTTCATCATTCATGGCCATTCACTTTTATTATTATATCCTCAAAGAAGTCCTCTTGCCAAACAAAAACTCTCCCCTCATTGGCTAGGTGCAATACTGGAATTAACGTTTTAACCACATCCTCAGGCTTCTTACTTGGGAGTATTTCAGAGAACAAAACTAATCCATTTTCGTCTTTCCTTGAGTCTAGGTATGCCCACACACTATCCAAATGCTCCTTGATATTCTCTTCATCAAAGAAACTCTCCCTCAAAACCTCCATCGGATTTATGTCTATTATCCTCTGGCGTTTGGATTTCTTCTTTATCTCCTTAGCCATTACATCTTCTATAGCTTTTATCAGGTCATCCAACGTAACCTTTCTCTTAGTTATCCTCCTAACAGATGGAAGTTCTGGGACCTCCATATTTATTCTTTCGTACCCTCTTCCCTCCTCAACCTCCTCTTCAATAGAAGAAGGGAAGAAAACCCAATTATCAGATTTGAACCTAAGTAAAATGGAACTAGCCAGTATGGCGTTTGCAGGAACACGAAGATTAATCCTCTTCATTGATTTTATCTTCTCAAAGAACTTACTTGCCAATAGGCTTATGTCTATGTCCCACGGATCAAGACCCTCAGACTTCACAGTATCTATTAGAAGGCTTTTCCATGTCGGCTTATCAACCATGGAAACTATCCTTTCGTATATATCCATTTCCTGTCCAGGATTCTCTCCATTATTAACTACATCGTCCATAGGCATCTCTTACCTAAATCCCTTATTGGTTTAAATACCTCGTAACCGTTATAAATAAATCATAAAAAGAATTTAAAGCTAGTGCAAGGTGTCTAAAATGCAGAGGGTTCCAACAGGTATTCCCGGACTTGACCAACTAATAGAAGGGGGTCTATTGGAAGGAAGCTCTACCCTAGTAGCTGGTGGGGCTGGTTGTGGAAAGACAATATTTGCAATGCAATACATATACAAAGGAGCAGAACAATACAGAGACCCGGGTGTGTATATAACCATAGAAGAAGGTCCAAAGAATATTTGGTGGAACATGACATCTTTCAAATGGAACATTGCTAAATACCAAAAAGACAACCTGATAAAGATATATAGAATGAACCTAAAAGACCCAAAGACGTTCGTCCAGGACTTTGAAACAGAAATAGGAAGAATAAAGGATATGGTTAACGAGATAAATGCAAAAAGGCTGGTAATTGACTCTACGACATCCTTTGCTATTTTCATGTCAACTCAGGCAGACATTAGGTATAACCTTTTCAAGCTTGTGGATGAAACAAAAAAGATGAACGTAACTACAGTTCTAACTTCAGAGACGACTGGAGAAAGAAATGCCTTCTCAAGATTTGGAGTTGAAGATTTCATAACAGATGGAGTAATAGCTTTATACTTTAAACCTCCAATGAGAGCATTACTCGTCAAAAAGATGAGGGGAACAAGTCACGACCTAAAGCCACACCCCCTAACCATAGGGCCAAATGGAATAGAGGTAAATCCAACAGAACAGATATTGTGGGATTCACTAAAGTAAAGACATCAAAACACTTTAAAATCAATAACTACTTGATAAACCCTTGGCTTATGTGGTCTCACTATTTTTTTATTCACTATCTCAACCCGTCTGCCTAGATCCTTTGCTGTCTTGTTTATCCGATTGATTGCATCTTCATAAAGATTATCTTCAGGAGCAAATTGGTAAAAATGAATCATTCCGCCCGGTTTAACTGTCTTGAACGCTATATCTAAAAAGTCCTCTCCTCCTTTCGGGAGAGGCATGACAACTCTATCGCATGGAGGCAACTCCTTGTAAACCTTCCTAACATCGCCTTGAATAGGAATGATTTCTCCTGCCAACTTATTCATCCTAACATTCTCCTCCATCAACGAAAACGCATATGGATTTAGCTCCACAGCATAGACTTTAACTTTCTTCATTTTTGCAATTACTAGAGCGAACGGACCAACTCCCGCAAAAAACACTGCTACTGTCTCACCATCTTTTACCTGCTTAGCAATCCTTAATCTCTCAGTGGAAAGCCTTGGGGAAAAATAAGCCTTCAGAACATCTACCTTCATCCTAACTCCGTTCTCCTTATAGGTGGTGGTGAACCTGTCCTCTCCAGCTATCACCCTCAAAGGGGCTAGCCTAAATATCCCCTTTCTAGCTCCCAGTTTTTGGCAAACCACATGAACATTTGGGTGAACTTTCATCAAAGCTTTACCAATTTCCCTAGCTTTGTCCGCTAGCCTGTCTGGAATTTGTATTATAGCAATATCACCAACAATGTCAAAGCTAGTAACCAGCTCATCAAGCTCTTCCGCCGTAAGCATGTGAGACAACGCCTCTTTTAGGCTCTTTGGCTTTGCTTGCTTTGGCTTCCCCTCCATCTCCACGCATTCAAAGCCATCGGGACATTCCTTCACAGGGAAAAAAACCTTGTCTCCCTTTTTCACAACCTCATATTTATTATCAATTAAACCCAGCTCAGCTAGCTGCCTCCTAGTTTCTTCCGCATTCTTCTTATCCACAACTACGTATTTCACGCTAATTTTTTGGAAAGGAATTATTAAAAACAATTCTGCAATTAACTATTCATGGACTTGATACATCAATATTTTATAGAGCCAATACTGGCGGATACTGGATATAATGCCGTCAATACAATAGTTTATGCCATTCTGTTCCTCGCCTCAATATATCTGGCAAAAAAGGTCATGGAAAAACTAAACATAAAGATAGACAAAGAATGGTTCTGGGCAACATTCTGGATAATCCCGATTGGGGCATTGTTGAGAGTAATAGAAGATTGGATAAAGCTAAATTATGGGGCATTACCAACACACTTCCTGTTTGTTACTCCTGGAATATACATACTCCTCGCAGGAATAGTAGTGGGAATAGCTTACTTGGAAAAAGAGGATTATGCAAAAAGAATGAAAGCTGTTGGGAAGCATTTAACCATAGCACTAATCATCGTTTATATCCTCCTATTGTTGCTGTCTGGAGTACATAACATTGCAGTGGCTATAACAGCTGTTGTGTCAGCTGGTATGTGTGGGTTCGTGATATACAAAATACTTGAAAAGCTTGGATACAGTGGGAAGGAAAACCTTGTCATGCTGCTTGGTCATTCTTTAGACGGATTTGTTTCTGCTCTGTCAATAATGATGACAAATTATTCTGAGAAACATGTAGTCACTGGAATACTGATGAAAGCAACAAATCCTCTAGCTTATCCACTAGTTAAACTGGCCATAGCAAGCCTGGCAGTTATATTAGCTAAGGATCAGATAGAAGATGAAGAATGGAGAATGATTATATTGCTTTTCTTAACCATAATAGGACTTGGGCCAGGGACTAGAGATCTTCTTAGGATTATCCTAGGTGTATGAGATGTTGTACATTGTAGGTATGGGGCTGTGGGATGAAAAGGACATAACCGTAAGAGGGCTAGAAGCTATAAAAGCATCAGAAAAGGTGTACCTAGAGACATACACAACATTACTTGGTGGGCTAAATATAGAAAGACTAGAAAAGGAGATAGGCAAGCCAGTAATTCCATTATCAAGGGAAGATGTGGAAGTAAAGGCAGAATTCATCAAAGAAGCAAAGCAGTCTAAAATAGCAATACTTGTCGGTGGGGATCCACTAGTGGCAACCACACATCACGACTTAGCAATTAGAGCTAAGGAGCAGGGAGTAAGTTTTGAAATAATACACAACGCATCCATCGTCTCTGCCATATCTGAAACAGGTCTCCAGAGCTACAAATTTGGTAGAACTGTTACAGTCCCATTCCCTAGAGAAAACTTCAGGCCAAGGAGCTTTTATGATCATATAATAGAAAATTTGGATATGGGACTACACACATTGGTGTTATTGGACATAGATGCGGAAAATAACAAATTTATGACGGTAAATGAAGGACTAAAGCTGATAAAGGAACTTGACAAACCCAATAGGATATCCAACGTCATAGGAATAGCCAGATTGGGAAGTAAAGACAAAAAGATTGTGTATGGTCCTTGGAATGCGGTTATAAATGAGGACTTCGGAAACCCTCCTCACTGTATTGTCGTCCCTGGAAAGTTACATGACGTTGAAAACCGTTATATATCACTGTTTTGGGGAAAGCTTTAAATACCTGAATTAAACTAATTTTCACGATAGTTATTCTCGAGGTGATGGGTAATGAACAAGGCAGAACTTGTCGACAAGATCGCAGCTGATTGTGGTGTAACAAAGAAGCTAGCTGAAGAGTTTATAGACTCTTTTGTGAAGGAAGTAAAGAGAGCCTTGAAGAAAGGCGACGAGGTTAGACTAGTCGGATTCGGAACCTTTAAGGTAGTCAAGAGAAAGGCAAGAAAGGGTGTAAACCCAAGAACAGGAGCAACAATAAAGATCCCAGCAAAGAAGGTTCCAAAGTTCGTTCCAGGAAAGGAATTGAAGAAGTCCGTCTAAAATCCCAAACTTTTTTCTCTTTTTTCTCTTTTTGTTTTTCAAACCTGGTGGTTAGATGGACAACTCTAAAGAGAAGTACGAAATTTGCAAAAAGATAACTGAAGATGCTCTTTCTAAGCTAGAGTCAGATAATAGTGAACTAGCAAATACATATCTAGACTTCATTCACCGCTATGTATCAGATGCCGAATACTACGCAAAGAAAAACATGTATGCCACTGCACTTGAAGCTATTGCATATGCACATGGATTCATAGATGCTGGTGTGATTGCTGGTGTGTTTAAGATCCCAGGCTATCATCTGGAAGACATAAATTCCTAATAGCTTTGAGAAACCAATTAAAAGAATTCAATCGTTAAATTACTATGAAATTTACATTGGCGGATAAGATATCTATCCTTAGAGTGATCTTAATAATACTGGCTATTCTAATGTTGTACTTCGGGGATAATCTGATTAAACTAAGCTCTGCCATACTGATTGTTCTCGGCTTTCTGCTTGATTGGGTGGACGGATGGATAGCCAGAAGGTTCAAACAAGAAAGGCCGATTGGAAGCATGATAGATGTAATTGCAGATAGACTCAGTGAATATCTCCTTTGGATATTCTATTTAGGAATGGGTGTTATCCCAATATGGGCGCCTTTGATAGTTATCCCAAGAGGTGTTCTTACAGATTTCATAAGAAGTCAAGCTACTGCAAAGGGAATATCCGTCTATGAACTGCCAAAGTCAAGAATTGCTAAGTTCCTTGTGAAGAGTAGATTCATGCGGGGACTTATTGGGCTCTCAAAGCTTTGCCTGTTCACAGTCCTTGCAATGGAGCTGGGTGGACTTAATCTAGGAGTATCCTATGCTCTAGTAGTGCTAGTGGTAATACTAAATGTTCTGAGAGGGTTACCAGTTATCCTAGAAGCTAAAACTATCTTGAGCTAGGCCTGCCAAATATCCCAAACCTGGCCTGGATAGCGGCCAAAGCTCCAAGGGCTACGGTTAAGTATACGGGCTGCCTATTACATACTACCCTAGTTTTTCCTTTCTCAAGGTGTTCTCTAAACTCTTCCAAGTCTCCAACATTTGCTTCTAGATACGCCAAACCCACCTGCCAAGGAAAATGTGCATCAGAACCAGCGGTCATAATCTTTCCATACTCCTTGGCAATATTATAAGCTTTCCTATTGTATTTGTCCATTTTCACTTTTCCGTTACAGACTTCTATGCCATCCACATCATTAATAATATCATCAAGCCCCTCAAATGATTTATGAAAATCAAATGGATGAGCTATAACAATAATCCCATCATTCTCTCTGACGAAATCTAAAGCCTCGTAGAAAGTCATTATTCCTCTCTGACGGAAATCCTCCTCTAGAAAATATCCGAGGACATGACCTCTATCTGTTGAAAATTCTATGCCTCTAATGGTCCTATCCTTCGGAAAATCTCTCCATGCATATGTTTTTTTGTGATCTGTTACTGCAATCGCGTCTATTCCCTTTTCATCCATAGCCTTCAATAGCCTTGACGGTGAATTCATAGAGTCAAGGGAATACCATGTGTGAACATGCATATCTACTCGCATGAGACCACCAATCAGAATGGATAGTCAATGTTCTCTTCAACAAACTTCTCGGCCCTTGCCATCTCCTTATCCTTTTTATGTTGATGTTTCTCCAACCATTTTGTTATTTTCTCTATTAACTGCTTCTTACATTCTCCACACATTATCTCCCCGGCCCTACACATTCTTTCTCTCTCAGATAGCTTAGCGTCATCGTCCTCAAAGTGATACTTGTACAATTCAAAGATTATACATTTCTCTGGCTGGCCTCCTAGCTTTTTCTGTTCTTCAAGCGTATTTCTTCCACCCGTCAAAGCATTAGCAACCTTTCGCTTCACAACATCTATTGGTTCGTCCAGACCAATGTAGCTAGTAGGCTTACTAGAACTCATCTTCCCACCATCTAGTCCTCTTGCAAACCCGTGGTATGTAGCGCTCGGCTTAATGAACCCTATTCTATCAGCTAGGTCTCTACTTAATCTAATATGGGGGTCTTGATCAGGCCCTACTGGAACTAAAATTTTATGTTTCCCAAAATAATCTGGAAGCTGTTTATGAAGGATATCTGAGGCTTGTGTAAACGCAGATATCATTTTTCCTGGAGTCATATTACCGTATATTGCCTCCACCTCTGCAAATGTCATCTTAGATGAAAGCAAATCAGCTAATCTATAATATGGATTTGATCTGTTGCTCTGCACGTAAATATCTTGAGATGGTTTTAGACCAAGAGCAAATGCATTTGCTAGGTAGCTTTTTACTGTCTCTTTAACCTTATCCGCATCTATCTTCCTAACAGTCCTAGCCTCAATATCAGCTATAGCAAAAGTTATGGAAATGCCTAAATTCTGATACCAAACTAGCTGATCTATAACCATCTTGTGACCCAAATGGAATGGGCCAGAGGGCATCATACCAGTTAGAATGGAAACTCTCTTTCCATTTCTAAAATCATTCCACCATTTGTAAAAATCTCTATGACCAAATATTATCCCTCTTGTAAATAGTTTATTCTCTTTAAGTTTCTCGTCTCTGATTTTCATAGTCTCTATGCCAAATCCCTTAAACAGCTTTTCATAATCAATTATCTGGGAACTCCAAGGATCCAGTGTCTCCATTGCTATTCCTCCATACTCTAGCTAACTATTTTAATTCTTAATGTTATTTAATAAGATTAGTAACAAGGATAAGTGGAGCAGGTGAGGTCATGTTATCAAACATAGACATAATAAGAGCTATAAAAAATGGAGAACTAATCATAGAGCCATTTGATGAGAAAATGCTAAAACCAAATGCAATCTCATTCAGGCTAGACAATGTTATAGCCGAAACAATGTCTGGAAGGGTGGATCCCCTGGAAAATGAAGACGTGTCAAAGCTGTACAAGCTAGTTGAGCTAAAGGAAGGGGAAAAATATGAACTAAAACCTGGTGAGTTTATACTGGCTAGAACCTTTGAAAGAGTAGGGCTTGGGAACAAGCTAGCCATGATAGTAGAGGGGAGGTCAACCATCGCTAGGCTTGGTATATCTGTAACACAAACAGCTATGGTTATAGAAGCTGGACACGGATTCCCTGATATACACAGAGCCAAACCTAGAAAGATAGTCCTGGAGATAAGTAACGTCGGTCCTTTCACTGTAAAACTTACTCCTGGAATGAAGATTGCTAAAGGGACATTGTTTTACTTAGATCACCCAACAGATAAACCATATGATAAATTCGGCAGATACGGGCAAAAGAAAGACTTGGATGACTTGCTTCCTGTTCTGGATGGAAATATAAATAAATGAAAAAGGTACAAAAACTAGTATGAGATGGATAAGAGATAGCTTGTACGGTGATGTAATAATTCCAGGTTTAATTGAAAAGCTAATTGATACAGAGGCCATGCAAAGATTGAGGCGTTTAAACCAGATTCCATTTGCAAACCTAGTCTACCCTGGGGCGAATCATACTAGGTTTGAACATTCCCTCGGAGTATATGCGTTGACAGAAAGGTTCTGTAGATACGCCGATATAGATAGAGAAACAAGTAAAAAATTAATGATCTACGCACTTCTTCATGATGTTGGACATTTTGCATTTCCCCATGTCTTAGAAGACATAGTTAAATCAAAAACTGGAATGGGGCATGAAGAATGGGGACAAGAGATGATAAAGAAGGGGGAAATAAGAGATATACTACAGGAAAACGGAATTAATCCTGAAGAGATAGCAAGGATCCCAGACGAAAAAATAGGAAAGGCAATAACTGGAGATCTTGGATCAGATAGGATAGATTACTTGCTAAGAGACAGTAAAAACACTGGAGTTGCATATGGGGCAATAGATGCAGACAGGATAATGAGGAAGCAATTGCTGATTAATGGCGAAATCTTCCTAGATAGCTCTGCAATGGCGGCAGCTGAATCAATGCTGATAGGGAGATTCATGATGTTCGCAAATGTGTATAACCATAAAACAAGAGCAGCTGCAGCACTAATGATGAAAAAAGCTATAACCTTAGCACTGCGATCTGGGAGTATAACAATAAATGATATCACATCTGGAGACGATGCTGGTTTGATGTATATGCTCTTAAACAGTGGGAAAGAAGAGGCAAAAATAGTCTCAGACATTAGGAACAGAAGATTATACAAGCGAGCATTTGAGAAAAAACTAAAAGAATTTAAAAATTGGTTATTCTTAGGTGGAATAAAATCTGATCAGATAAACCTACTTGAAAAGGAAATTGCAGACAGAGCAGGAGTTGGGGAAGAAGATATAATTGTTTTTATGCCAAAACCTTGGTTTAAATCACCAGATACAAAGGTGATGTATAATAACAAAGAGTACAAACTTCAAGAGCTTTCATTGATACTGAGAATACTCAACGAGGCTCAATGGGATTACATAACCGTGTATGTACTAACTAGGAGGGAACTCGTAGAAAGAGTTAAGCCAGTTGCAGAGAAAGTTATGAAAGAAATTGAAGAAAGGAGGTTCTAAAAATGATATCCTTCATTAAAGGCCTTGGGATAGTCACCGGTGGCTTGGTTGGAGAGCTAAATACTAGGGGGTTTGGAGAAATAAAAGATGGGAAGCTCCTACTATCTCCAGAAGAAGTGCTGTATCTAATGGAAAAAAGAAAAAGGATTAATGTAGAGGATGAAAAGGGAAAGGAATTGGGGTTTAAAGAAATATTGTCCGCAGCCTCCAGGTCAGACAAAATGTTTCCAATAAAATACCTAGTATACAAAGATCTAAGAGATAGGGGATACATAGTAAAAACAGGGTTTAAGTTTGGAGCTCATTATAGAGTATATCCAAGGGGAGTAAAACCAGGTGAAGGGCATGCTGCATGGCTTATCCATGTGATAAAAGAAAACAAAAAAATAGAATTTCCAGAGATATCCAGGTCAGTCAGACTAGCTAATAACGTGAGAAAGAAAATGATTTTTGCAGTTGTAGATAAAGAGGGTGATATAACATACTATTTAATAGACAGATTCACACCTTAGTTTCATTTAAGTTTCATCTTCTCAAATTATTCCTAAGGTGATTAACACTATCCTTAATCTTGTTCCATGTAGATACTAGCTTGCTCCTGACCCTCTCATTTTTCTTCACTATTACTGCAAAAGCTATAAGAAATATAACTATAACAGATGCCCATTCTGAAGTAGAAAGGAACAAGAACCCTGTAGATAATCTTGTCTTAATCTCAGTAGAATCTATAGGTATCCTCTGCTGAAGCTTCCCATCCACATAAACAGAAAGACTAATGTTCGTGTTAAAGTTAAATGGTTTAACTACAACTCTGACCACTGCATCCTCTCCAGGAGCAAGAACTGTTTCATCTGGAGAGAATATCTTTACGTCTACAGGCGCATCCTCCACAGTAAGGAATACTCTATGGGAAGCATTAGAATCAAGGTTTGTAACCCTTGCGTCTAATATTAAACTTTCTTCTCCATCTACGTTGTCCATTCCTGTACTCAAATCTACACCTACGTTGTAATTTGAACCAACGCAAACTGTAACCTTCCTTGTTATATTCTCATTTCCATAAACAGCCGAAAAGTATAAATCCCTGCATCCATCGCTCAGGCCAGAGATAGTATACTGGATTGTTTTAGAAGAATTGGCTGGTAAATCAACAATCTTCCAAAACTTGTTTTCTCCATCTACGTTTTTGAATAGTATAATAGTCAAATCGTCCTTAGATCGGGTCTTTAGAGTTATCGGAATTGTAATTGTATCAGATGAGGTAGATAAAGAGAGGGGTGCAACTATTGTGTAATCTACACTAGAATTGATACTTCTAACTGCGGCTTTCAGGTAATGAGTTTCCTTGTTGCCATTGATATACACATCAAGAGCATAAGTTTTTTCCCCAGCTAGATTGGTTGGTGCTTGTATCTTTACCTCTTCACTCTCGCCTGCAGATACTATGACTCTCTTATCAAAACCCAACTCACTAGAATACAACCAAACCATTGCGGGCTGACCACAATCGTTGCTTAGATTAACTGTGAAGTAACTGACTTCACCTCTGGCAATACTTAGATTACTAGTACTAACTGTGAAACACGCACTTGTCAAAGCCATAAGCAATGTTAACAGCACTAATACTCTCATTCCCCCTCTACCTCTTTAGCTATTTCAATCCTGTAACCAAACTTCTCAAGAGCTATTGCTGAGACACTTACTAGTCCTGCTAGGACTAAAATGACCAAGTAGGCAAGGCTCCCTTCTCTCGCGGCCACTAGGAAACCAGTTATCGGTGTTGTTGTGGCGTTTACATTTGTCACATTGGTCTCGTTGCCAGTTGTCTCCGGCATTGAATTCCCTGGTTTCACCTCTTCAGCCGGTGGTTTCGTAAACTGCACTACTTGTATTGCTGGTGCTGACATTGACTTTATGTCATTAATCGGGATCTTTCCTTCAAATGTATACGTAACTGTAAACGTATCTCCGTCCCTTAGTGTGACCCTCCATGCGATTACTGGATCCTCCCTGATTACCTCATCTGGAGCAGGGAATATATTCACATCTTCTAAAGTTTGAGCTACGCTCTTTGGAATCTCGTCCACTATCCTGTAAGTTCTTGTTGGACCTACTCCGTGAATTACTAAAGTTACCGTGGTTTCATTTGTGTCTGGATCATAGTCGTAATTTCTAGCAAGGTCTATTCTTGAATCCTCAAATGTCAATGTGTAAGTTGCCACCCCCTCCTCATGAACTGCTCTCTCAATTGGTTTTGGGGTTGGTGGGTTTGGATTTACCCATCCGCTGCTACCTCCACCACCGCCTCCGGTGGATGGTCTTGTTCTTGCAGTTATTTGCATTTCATGAACAGCAGTCAATCCTTCATTGTCTGTCACCGTTAGCCTTACTGTGTATGTCCCGGCTGAGAATGTGTGGTTCACTATCATGCCAGTAGCATTGGTTCC
>Ga0190313_1000291_pt1 | contig 31007 bp, 32 predicted proteins | sample 4870071011_MG_FD_169989 | JGI IMG/M metagenome (GOLD analysis project Ga0190313, IMG submission 169989) | Hydrothermal vent sediment bacterial communities from Southern Trench, Guaymas Basin, Mexico - 4870-07-10-11_MG | ecosystem: Environmental > Aquatic > Marine > Hydrothermal vents > Sediment ... | reverse complement strand
GAAAGATCCTCTCAACACCAACACCACCGCTTGCGATCTTTCTGACGGTGAAGGTTCTGCTTAGACCGGATCCTCTAATGGAAATAACTATTCCCTGAAAGATCTGAGTTCTTTCTTTATCTCCTTCCCTCACCTTGAGATGAACCTTAACGGTGTCTCCCGGTCTGAACTCAGGTACATCTTTTTTTAAGTAGTTCTTCTCCACCATTCTCACAACATGATCCATACTCATTTCCTCATACCTCCTTTTTGGATCTTCTCCCCTATCAACCTATCGAGAATTATCGCAACTGCCGCTCGAACGGAGAGATGATTGAAATTCCAATTTTCCCTGATTGGGTCAAGAGCAAAATCACACATTTTGAGTATCTCATCCGGTAGTCCCCACCCGGTTCCAAAGAGTATGAGGACAGGCTTATCCGTTTCAAGAATTATCTTTTTCCCTTCTTCATAAGTTATGGTGCCTGACCTCTTCTTTGCGGAAGTAAAGAACATAATAGGCCTTTCTTTTTCTTCCCTTTCTATGTCTTCGAGAACATCTTCCAGATACCACATTGGTCTTACCAGCTTCAACGCTTCTCCCCTGCTAGGATTGTACTTTTTCCCAAAACCCTCTTTCCAGAAATTCAAAACCTTGTGTACGATATCCTGCTGCGCGGGAAGGTTGGTGACTATATAATACCTCTTGATCCCATACGTTCTGGCAGATCTTGCTATATCGTGGACATCCAGATTTGTGACCGCTGTCGAAATTATAGATCCATCTCTACCTTTTATAGGATAATGTATTAGCGCTATGTAGATTTTCTCGAGCATTCCATCAGCTCCCTGACAAGCTTTATTATCGCAATTTTATCCTCTTTCTCCAAATCCTTTTTCAAGAAAAGATCGGGTCTTCTCATTATGGTTTTCAGAATACTTTCTTTTCTTCTCCAAATCTCTATCTCCTCATGATCTCCACTCAGAAGAACTTCTGGTACTTTCAATCCCCTGTACTCTCTGGGTCTTGTGTAGCTTGGGTAATCTAAAAGATTGCTGTAAAACGACTCTCTTTTCAAAGATTCCTCATCGACAACTCCTGGAACGAACCTTGAAACAACATCTGCAATGACCATAGCTGGAATCTCTCCGCCTGTTAAGACGTAATCTCCTATGGAAATTTCTTCATCCACCAAATTCATTACTCTTTCGTCCACTCCTTCATATCTTCCGCACAGAATGACGAGTTTCTCCCTTTTTGCCAGGTTTTTAGCTATTTCATTGTTCAACACCTTTCCTTGAGGTGATGTGAGAACGACATAAGGTTTCCCAAACTTTTCCACGTATTCATCGTAGAATCTGAAGAAGGGCTCTGGTTTCATAACCATTCCAGGTCCTCCACCAAATGGATAATCATCGACGGTTTTGTGTTTGTCCGTTGTATAATCTCTCAAATTCACAACATCTATTTCCAGTTTTCCTTCCTTGACAGCTCTGGCTATAACTCCGTACTCTTTAATAACCTTTACCATATCTGGGAAAATCGTCACAATAGTTATCCTCATCAGATCCACTCCATCGCCTTCACTGTTATCTTTCTTTCCTCTTTATCGAGTTTTACGACGTAGCGCTTTATCATAGGAATTAACGTTTCCTTCTTCCCTTTTTTCACGACAAGGACGTCATTGGCGCCAGTTTCTATGATATCTGTCACCTTTCCTAAGCTCTCTCCATTTTCCAGTACCACTTCACATCCCATAACTTCGTAGAAGTAATATTCGTCCTTTTCAGGTTTGGGAAGCTCAGAAAGCAGTACGTATACCTTATACCCTTTGAGCTTTTCAGCATCTTCTATGGATTCTATTCCTTCAAACTTCACAAGGTAAGTCTTTGGACCTTTCCTCACATTCTTTACCTTTGCAAGTAGGTATCTTTTCCTTTTTTGATCGTAGAGGAGGACTTCGGAAAGATTCATCAGAACCGTCTTCTGGTTCGTGTACGGATAGAGTTTGACTTCCCCTTTCAAACCATGTGTATTCACGATCTGCCCTATAGCTATCCTGTCTTTCAAAAGTTCCGAGAGGAAACTTATCATCATCTCACCACCCTGAGGGTAAACTCTTCGGTCCCATTACTCAGAGAGCTCAGAATTATCTTTATGGACTTTATCGTCCTTCCATCCTTTCCTATGACCTGTCCAACATCCTCTTCGTTCACGATTATCTCAAAAACCTTTTTTCCTTCTTCTTCAAATTCCATCACAACGAGATCCTCAGGGTGTTTAACGATACCTTTCAGTATATGCTCAAGTACTTCCTTCATCTTTCTCCTCCTTCTTTCCAAATTTTAGTTCATGGAATCTCTTCATGACGCCAAACTTTTTAAAAATGTTTCTCACAGTTTCACTGGGTTGTGCTCCTTTCAGAAGCCATTCCAAAGCTCTTTCAACGTTGAGCTTCATCTCAGCGGGATCCTTCACAGGATCGTAGTAACCGAGGGATTCGATATAGGCACCATCCCTTCTCTTCCTGCTATCCACAACGACTATCCTGTAGAAAGGTCTGTTTCTTCTTCCAAGCCTTGTGAGTCTTATTCTGACCACACTCACACCTCCTTCTTAGAATCCGAATCCTTTTATTCCAAATGGGAGTTTCAATTTTCCCTTTTTCATGCGTTTCATGAGTTCTCTCATCTGCTCGTAAGATTTCAAGAGCTTGTTCACGTCCTGTATCGTCGTACCACTGCCTTTCGCGATCCTCTTCTTCCTGCTGTAGTTTATTATTCTTGGGTTTCTCCTTTCTTCTTTGGTCATGGAGTTTATTATCGCTTCCATCTTCTTGAATTCCTTCTCTCCCATCTCCAGATCCATCTTCGGAGCGCCCGGGAGCATCTCGATTATGGAGGAGATTGGGCCTAGCTTTTTGATCTCTTCGAGTTGTTCCTTGAAATCTTCGAGGGTGAACTCTGCTTTCAAGAATTTTTCGGCCGATTTCCTCATCTTCTCCTGGTCCAACTCTTTCTCGGCCTTCTCAATGAGCGTTAAAACATCTCCCATTCCAAGGATTCTGCCCGCTATCCTATCCGGATGGAAAGGTTCCAAAGCATCGACCTTTTCCCCAACACCTACGAATTTAACGGGTTTACCCGTCACGTACTTTATCGATAGTATGACCCCACCTCTTGCATCGCCATCCATCTTCGTTACGATGAATCCCGTGAGATCTAATTTCTCATCGAATGTTTTGGCTGATTTTACAGCATCTTGCCCCATCATGGCATCGACAACTAGAAGAATTTCATCTGGTTTCAGAATCTCTTTTACTTTCATAAGTTCATCCATCATTTCCTCATCTATGTGGAGCCTTCCTGCAGTATCGACTATCATGACGTCGTAACCTGTATCCTTCGAATGCTCAATCGCAGATTCGACGATCTTGAACGGATTCTTCCTATCTCCTGTATGAACAGGAACGTTCACAACGCTACCAAGTTTCACGAGCTGATCTATCGCAGCGGGTCTGTAAACATCTGCCGCAACGAGTAATGGATTTCTTCCCTGTTTTTTCAAAAATAACGCTAACTTTGCACACGTTGTTGTTTTTCCACTTCCTTGAAGTCCAACTATCATAATGGGAGAGGGCCTGTGAATCAGCTTCAACGGTTCGTTACTCTCTCCCATTATTCTTATTAGTTCATCCCTTATGATCTTTATGAACATCTGATCTGGTGTGAAACTCTTTAAAACTTCCTCTCCCAATGCCTTTTCTTTGACAGCTTCTATGAAGTCCCTAACGACTTTATAGTTCACATCGGCTTCGAGTAGCGATAACTTTATCTGCCTTACTGCTTCCTGAATGTTCTTCTCCGTTAACCTTCCCTTTCCCGTTAAAGCCCGGAAAACCCTGGAAAGTTTCTCTTGAAGGTTTTCAAACATCGTTGCACCTCCATTTCAACTTAGAAGAATATAAATCAATTGTTATCTAAGATCAATTAAGAGAAGATTTCTTGTGAAAAAGATGGGGTAAGAGATGGTTACCAAAAGGTTAACACAAACAGGTGGATTAACTTAATTCACTTATTGACAGTAACATTTTAGAAACAATAATATTCACCCTGATTTTTTCTCCGTAAAAATCTTCTCTATATCTCAGTATTCATGTCCTAGATTCATATCTAAAACACTCGATTTAAGCATCATCGATGAGATCGTGACTGTAAAAGAAGAAGCGTTGGAAGGTATGAAACTACTCGCCAAAAAAGAAGGGCCGTTCGCTGGTATACTAAATGGTGCGAATCTGTGGGCTGCGCTGAGAATAACCGAGAAGATCGGAAGGAAAGATGTTAGAATAGTAACGATAGCATCAGATCGTGGAGAAAGGTATATAAGCGTTCTATGAATGGAGGGAAAGTTTGCTGACATTCAAAGATGTGGAAAATTTTCTGTTATGCCCCAGAAGGTATTACTTCAGAGTTTACAGAGAGAATGAGAAAGAAGATATTCAGGAGATGGAAGGCTTTGAAGTTGCGCATCACGATCCCGATGTGACTCGGGAACTGTTGAGAATGGGATTTTCTGTTCTCCAGCCGGCGGAAACCTTCGAAGTTTTTGGAGAAACACTGTTATCGCAGCCCGATCTGATAGTGAAAGAGAGCGATGGTTGGCGAATAATCGTCCACAAGAAAGCCAAAAATTTCAAGAGAAAATACATTTTGGAAGCGGCTTTTCACGGATATGTCTTTTCCTCTAAAGGTTGGCACGTTAAGGACGTTGTCTTCATATCACCGTTTTTCAAAATCTCCGTTGATTGGAGAGAAGGTGTGGGACCGCTGTTTTCGGTTCTTCAAGCCATCTCGGATTTAACAGAACCTCCAGATCCTATCCCATCGAGAATATGCCGGAATTGTCCTATTCAGGATGAATGTTCAGGTATTCTCATTGAGAAAGGTGACCTGAGGGCAATACATGGAGTCGGGGACAGAACGATAAAAGAGCTGAAAGAATTGGGAATAAAGAACCTATGGGAGCTTTCAGAAGTATCTGAGGGTCTCCTTGCAAAGCATTTCGGGCCCGAGAGAGGAAGAAGGTTGAAAAGGATGGCAGAAGCTTTGGTTGAGAAAAAGCCTGTGTTTTTTGGAAAAGTACCTGAAATACCTGAAGGTATAGTTCTGGATATGGAGAGCTACCCGGCAGGAGATATAGACTTTCTCTACGGATTTTTGGAAGGAGAGAGGTACGTACCATTTTTTGTGGACACACCTGTTGATGTTAAAGAAACATTTTTCAAGGTTCTTGAGTACCTGGAGAGTAGAGAAGGCCCTATATATCATTACCATGGGTTCGAACCGGGAAGGTTTAAGAACCTGCTGTTGAGGTTCAAACTCGATCCTAGAAAATTCTCAAAGCTGCTCAAACGTTTCACCGATGTCTATACCCTTCTTTCAAATACCGTTGCATTGCCTGTCACATCGTACTCGCTGAAGGTTGTAGGGAAATGGCTAGGTTACAAATGGAGAGTTAATCTTGCAGGTTCTGCCATCATATCACATTATGAGAAATGGCTCAAAACAGGTATGAAAAAGTATCTGGAAGAGATATTGATGTACAACGAAGACGATGTCAGGGCAACGAAGAAAGTTCTGGACTTCCTCAAGGAACAGGCTCCCAAAGCCCAAAGCCTATCCTGATTCCTTCAAAAAGGTACGTAATTTCCAAAAAGAGCTTATCTTTGAACGATCTCCCCCCAGGTGGTGGAATGTAATATCTAAATCTTGCGTACACGTTTCTCTTAGCGTTGAAGTCTCCACTTACTGGCATCCACAGTCCCACCGATAGGTCGAAATTTCCCCTGACGAATTGAGACACAACACCCAATCCAAAATCCGCATTCCAAGAAGTATCCGTTGATCCTTCTTCAGGATAGTTGTCATAATGAGCGACGAAAAGAGGCCCAAGCTCTAGATTCCCCACATCGAAGTTCATAGAAGTTGTGAACTTGAAATCGTACAAATCCACGGGACTCGCACTTCCGGAGATCTCTTTGTTCAAATCGAAGGATAGATATCCGAGAGCTTCAAAATTTCTCTCCGAAAACCCTAGTTCAAAACTCCATCCCGCATTTTCGAGTAAGCTGTAACCCCCCGATACGAAGATACCCATCGAAAACATCGAACAGCTCAAAATCATTATGAACAAGGTGAGATATTTCAAAGCGATCACCTCACTCGCTCTTTTCGTATGGTATACCATCGGCCGCAGGTGGCCTGGTCTTTCCAATGAGTCCTGCTACGACAACCAGTGTCACTATGAACGGGAACATGTTGAAGAGAGGTTTTGTTGTGGCTGGAACATGGAGTATAGGACTACTTTGAAGTTGATTGGCCATAGCCTCTGAAGCTCCAAAAAGGAGGCTTGCCCACATGGCACCTATTGGATTCCAGTTTCCAAGTATCATAGCGGCTAGTGCTATGAAGCCTCTACCTCCCGTCATGAGTTCTCTGAAGTTACCAACTTCTCCTACTGAAAGAAAGGATCCACCAAGGCTTGCCATGACGCCACTCATTATCACACCGAAGTATCTTATACCGTAAACGTTTATACCGAGGGTATCCGCTGACTCAGGATTTTCACCAACAGCTCTCATCCTGAGCCCCAGAGTTGTTTTGTAGAGGAGAAACCACGTTGCAAAGACCGAGGCGAAGGCAACTATCACAAGGGGATTTATCTGACCGATGGCTTGCCCTAGAAACGGTACCTTGCACAATCCTGGAATCTTTATCTCCGCTATCTTACCAACGAAATCGGTCTGGCCGGGTTGGCCGAATATGGGTTCCATCAGAAATCCCGTTACACCCTGGGCTATGAGTATCAGTGCCGCACCACTGACTATCTGATTTCCACACCATTTTATGCTTGCCCATGCATGGAGCCACGCCATGCCCATTCCTATTGGTATAGCAAGGAAAACTCCGAGCCATGGGCTCCCCGTTATTTGGGTGAAGACCACCGAAAAGAAAGCTCCCATCAACATGATACCTTCCAGTGCGATGTTCACAACGCCTGTCGTTTCGCTGAACACACCACCGAGAGAAGCGAATATCAATGGAGTAGAGGCTGTGAGAGTTATCTTGTAGAATTGAGGGTTAGTGAATATATCGAGGAGGGCCTCTATGAATCTCAAGATCTCACCTTCTTTTTCCTTATGAGGATAGTTCTGACTATTCTATCCGCCGCTACCAGGAAGATCACTATACCTTGAATGATCATTATTATGTGCTTTGGAACACCAACAAATTGCATCTCGTTTGATCCCGTTCTCAGCGAAGCCATGAGGAACGCTGCGAACATTATACCTATAGGATGGTTCTGCCCAATCAAAGCAACTGAAATACCATCGAACCCCTTTCCTCCTGATAGTGTCCCTAAGAATCTATGGTGAACTCCCATCACTTCCAAGGCACCCGCAAGGCCAGCAAGAGCTCCACTTATTGCCATGGACATCGTGATGTTCTTCGATATACTTATACCACCGTATTCAGCAGCGTATGGGTTGAAACCAGCCGCTTTCACCTCATATCCGGTTGTTGTCTTTTCCAAAATTATGTACATGATGATTGCCGCAACGATGGCTATTATTATTCCAGAGGTCATCTCGGTTGCCCCTATAGTGAGAAGGGGTGGGAGCTTTGCAGATTCAGCGATCTCTGGGCTTTTAGGAGTACCCGACCCCACTGCGAGGGGTTCTGTAACCATATAAGATGAAAGGTACGTTGCGATCCAGTTGAGCATGATAGTTGAAACAACTTCATGAGCTCCCGTCTTTGCTTTCAAATATCCTGCAATCGCTGCCCATCCAGCTCCAGCCAGCATACCAATTAACATGGTAACGGGTATCGCTATGACTGGTGGAACTCCCCCAAGGTTTATACCGACCACCGTTGCGATAAGAGCACCCATTATCATCTGCCCTTCTGCCCCTATGTTGAAAACACCGGCTCTGAATCCAAAACCTACAGCAAGTCCTGTGAGTATTAATGGCGTTGTTTTTATTATCGTGTCAGCGATAGCCTGTCTTCCCCCAAAAGCTCCCTTTATTAAGGCTTCATAAGCTACTACCGGATTTTTTCCTATGAGAAGTATCACGATGGAGGCTATCATAAGAGCAAGTATCACGGCTGCTATAGGTACTACGAAAGACCAGATACGAGAGTCAGGTCTCATCTTTCTACCTCCTCCAACCTGTGTCCTGCCATCATGAGTCCCACTTTTTCAAAGGTGGTTTCTTCGGGTCTGGTCTCTCCCATTATCTCTCCTTCGTATATAACCAGAATTCTATCACTCAAGGAGAATATCTCCTCCAATTCCATGGATATCAGAAGTATCCCAACGTTTCTCGCCCTCATCCTGAGGATAGTCTTATGAATGAACTCTATGGCTCCCACGTCCAATCCTCGCGTTGGTTGAGAAATAACCATGAACTTTGGCTCATGACTCAATTCCCTCGCCACGACTATCTTCTGCTGATTTCCTCCCGAAAAATTTCCTCCAAGCATCTCAGGTTTTCTCGGTCTTATATCGAACTCCTCAAAAAGATCCTCTGCGTTTTTAAGGATGAATCTCTTATTCAAAAAGTTGCTTTCAGAGAATGGAAATCTATGATGCCTCCCAAGGATGAGGTTGTAATATGCGGGGTATTCAACTATCAAGCCGTATTTCAGACGGTCTTCGGGAATGTGTGCCATACCCATGTCTCTGAGTTCCCTGGGTGAAAATCCCGTTACATCGATACCGTCGAATATTATCTTCCCTTTCTCCACCTTCCTTAACCCAGTAATTGCTTCAACGAGTTCTGTCTGCCCGTTACCCGCAACTCCAGCTATCCCAACTATCTCCCCTCTTCTGACTTTCAGGGAAACTCCTTTGACGGCATCCAATCCCCTGTTGTCCTTAACCCAAAGGTCTTTTACTTCAAAGACAACATCGCCTGGCTCTTTATTTTCCTTTTCAACCCTCAGGACCACGTCTCTTCCCACCATCAACCTCGCTATCTCTTTAGGGTTAGTCTCCGATGTTTTCAATCTTCCCGTGACCTTTCCAAGTCTCATGACGGTCACGTTGTCGGATATTTCCATAACTTCGTTCAATTTGTGCGATATGAATATTATGGTCTTTCCAGATTTTTTGAGTCTCCTCAATATCTCAAAGAGCTCCTCCGCTTCTTGGGGGGTCAAAACGGCTGTTGGCTCGTCCAATATCAATATTTCAGCTCCTCTATAGAGTGTCTTTATTATCTCGACTCTTTGCTGCATACCAACGGGAATATCCTCGATCTTCGCATCCACATCCACTAGCAAGCCGTATTTCTCTGAGAGATCCTTCACCACTTTTCTCGCTTCGTTCAGATCGAACAAGAATCCCTTTTTCGTTTCTGATCCTAAGACGACGTTCTCCGCAACCGTCAGATTATCAACGAGCATGAAGTGCTGGTGAACCATTCCTATACCATGTTCTATTGCCTCTCTTGGTCCTTTAAAATGAACTTTCTTACCGAAGACGTATATCTCTCCTTCATCTGGGTGAAGAAGACCATACAGTTGATTCATCAGAGTGGTTTTCCCAGCACCGTTCTCACCAACGATCGCATGGATCTCCCCCTTTTCGACAAAGAGATCCACGTGATCGTTGGCGAGAACCCCAGGAAACCTTTTGGTAATTCCTTTCATCACAACTGCGTACTCTTTGTCCAACTCGATCCCTCCTAAAGAGGGGGGCATCCCCCCTCTTTATATCAGAACGGAAATTCCACTTTCGGAACTTCGAAGGCGTCGAGTTTCTCCTGAGTGTCAGGAATGACGAATTTTCCTTCTTTTATGAGCTTCTCAAGATAAACAAGCTCCGCTATAACTCTGTTAGGAACGATTCCTTTCGTGTACTTCATCGGGCTTATCCCAACACCGTCTTCTTTCAATCCGAGTACCTTATGACCCCCTTCAAAGGTCCCTTCGTAAGCCCATTTGACAGCGTAGTAAGAGGCCATGTCCACTCTCTTCATGGCGCTGCAGAGGACAGCACCAGGTGCCATGTAATCCTGATCTGCGTCGACACCGATCGCGAAGAATCCTTTTCCGTGTTCAGCGTAGTAATCTATGAGCTTGTCGAGATCACTCGTTCCAGCAAGAGCTGAGAATTTTTCTTTGGCTGCTTCTATGACACCGTTTCCACAGGCACCGGATGCGTGGAAAACGATATCTGCACCCTGTGCAAATTGTGACATGGCGAGGTCCTTTCCCTTCTTCGGATCCTCGAAGTCGTTCGTGTAGCCCTTCAGAATCTTCACAGGTTTCTTGTGAAGGATAGAATAAGTTTTGACACCGGCTTCGTAGCCGTACCTGAATCTCTCAACCGGTGGTATGGGAATTCCACCAACGAACCCCACGATGTTGGTTTTCGTCATAGCAGCTGCTACGTATCCCACAAGAAACGCGGTTTCCTGTTCTTTGAAAGTGAATGTCAGAACGTTGGGAAGTTCTTGTCCTTCTGGAGGAACTATATCTATCCCCACAAAGTAAGTGTCTGGATACTGTTTTGCAACTTTGAACAGGGCATCCGTCATCATGAAACCAACGGCAAATACCACATCAGCTTTCTCAGCAGCTTTACTCAGGTTTGGTATGTAGTCAGCCTGTTCGTAAGACTGAATGACTTCTTTTTCAATACCAAGTTCTTCAGCAGCTTTTACGATACCAGCCCAAGTTCCATCGTTAAAGGATTTGTCTCCCAAGCCTCCTATGTCGGTAACCATTATGACTTTGAAGGGAAACAGAGTCACCGCCAGAGCAATGAAAAGTACCAATAAAAGCTTCCTCATGGGTTCACACCTCCTTCTTTAGTATTCCGTATATCGTAAGAATGGTGAGAAGAATCACCAGAATTTCCATACCAAAATTATAAAATGCATTCGTCGTTATTTCTATATCCTTTATACCCATCTGGACGAATATGGATACTTCTCTATGATTTATCATGGAATGGACGGCAAGCACCGATGCCAAGACTGCCGATGGTAACACCATGATCCATTTCTTCGTCACGGAGAAAAGGAAGAGAAGCATGAATATCAGCATGAGGGCGAGTCCTTTCTTTGTCTGATAATTCCAAAGATCGGGTATTTCACTTGATACATCTTTTTTGAGAATATCCTTTATATCCTCGTAAACAGGTACCGTAACGCTGACTCTGGTGAAGGAATTTCCGATATAATCTTCCAAATCCTTGACGAACTGTGGCGCTGAATAAGTGGTTATCTTTGCCAAGAATTTTTTCAATTCTTTCAATTTTTTCTCTGTTTTCTTTTCCCTTGCGATTTCGTTTAGAAGATATTCATTTATCTTTCCTACCTGTTCTTTGAATACCTTTCGTCTCTCATCAAAACTTCTGTAGGAGTAGAAATCGGAAAACGATGGAGTAGTTATGAACAATCTATCCTGAAAAACTTCGACATTTTCCATTGCTTTGGCTTCCTTAAGTTTGTTAAGGAAATTAGCAAGATCCTCCACCAGAAACTTCGTTTCCTCCCTGCTTGCAAGGAGAGCCGATGTCAGAGAAGTACTGATCTTCTTGAAGGGAGAATTCTCATTTAGATAAACATCTTTTTTCAGAAAACCGTAATAAGGAGAGTTAAGGAAATCCTGGTTTTTACTCATCATCAGCTCCTCCACATCGATGTACCTCGGGAAGAATGCGAGTACTATGAAAGCAATGCCAAGAACAGATAAGTAGACATCCATTCTTCTCTTTCTCGTGAGAGACCTCTTCACTGATATTAACAGAGCGAAGGAAAAACCAAAGAATATCAACATCGCATAAACCATCGTATCGATGTATGCAGTGGAATTGTAGAGGAAGTACAAAGACCATGTTTCAACCAGTAAAATAGCAAGAAACACCGGCACACGAATCTTCTTCAGAAAGATCGCAAAGCAAACCGCGATACCATATATCAAATATCTGAACCAAAAGATGTTTCTCCTCCTTGGAACCAAATCAACTGCTTCTTTCGCCACACGATTCTGCAAATTTGAAATCTCTTCGTTCAGAAATCTCCATAGATAAAGAGCCTTTGTGTTGAGAAATCTGTTCAAGGACGGTAGATCCTTAGGAGGATTATCTCTGACACCGTTCAATATACTCGTGATCTCTTTCTTTATTTTCTCTGAGAAGAAGAAACCCATCTCTTTCAAAACATCGGGTGGTATTTCCTTCTTCGTCTGTTTGTAGCCAAGGCTCATCCTCTGGATATTGATGATCTTGGGAGGGGGTTCATCGTATACCCCCAGATAATATCCTAGAATCCATTTGAAGAAATTTTTTGAGTACTTTCTAAGATAGGATTTATACTCCTCAAAGAACTTGTTAAAAACGGGATTCTTCTTTACAAAACTTTCTGAGAGGTTCTTATTCATCATGTCCGATAGTACGTAGCAGAGGAAAAGGGAAACTGCAAGTTTATGCTCCCGATCGATGTCTTTTTGTTCCTCATAGAGTATGACCAGAAAATCTCCGACGTTCAATGCGAACTCTCTCCTCTCCACACTCCCTATTAGAAGGTGCCTGTAGAATCTGTAGTAACTCAAATTTTTCAGCTGCTTTTTAACAGTGATAACGAACGGATCTTTAGATTCTGAAGAGTTGTAGTCTTCAACCAAGGATGAAAAAACCTTATAGGCTTCTTCAACATTCAGTGAAAAAGCCATGAGTCCCATTGTTATCATGAAAAATATCAACAGTTTTTTCATAGGGAAAGATACCTCCTGGTTAAAGATCCAAATAGTAGGATACCAAATTTCATCTTTTTTTGAAAAAACCGGGGAAAACCCCGGAGAGGAGAGGAAAGATCGATCTTCACTAGCCCCCACGGCGGTCCTTCGAGGAAATTATACAACTTTTCCTTCGCACTATCAAATAATGCGAACATCCACAAGCGCTTTAAAACAGGATGGAAGGTTAAAATCATGGAGGGGTTTCTAAGATCATTCTAAAATGTTTTTACCACTATACCTAATCCACCAGCAACCAATATGAATTGGATCAATGAGAGTTTTTTAGATCTCAACAGCATGAACAATAATAAAGCTAGAATGAAAGAGATGAGGTCGTTGACGGTACTCAAGGTGAGATTTATACCAGCTGCAAGAATTGGAGCTATAATACTCGTTCTGAAAGTTCTTAAAAGTTTCCTGGGATTTCTGAGTATTCTTTCGATTATGAAGGATATGAAGTACATCCACATGAAACTCGGTAGTATCACACCGATCGTTGACAAAACAGCTCCTGAAAGCCCTGCTATCCTGTAACCTATGTAAGTTGCCGAATTTATAGCGATAGGTCCTGGCGTCATCTGGGATATGGAGAGCAGATCTAAAAATTCTGGGTTCGTCATCCACTCATGCACTCTCACCACTTCATTCTGTATCATGCTCAAAGCCCCGTATCCTCCTCCAAATGCTAGAAACCCTATCTTCATGAAACAGAAGAAGAGATCGATGGCTTTCATTGTTTTTCCTCCCTGTTAGTTACTTTAAAGAATACAACGGTTGCAACTACGAGGAACACCAAGAAAGCTGATATTTTGAAGAAGACTATGACAACGGCACCTGCAATCAGGATAACCAGTATGACGCGATTCTTTACCATCTTTTTTATCAATTCCAACGAGTAATTGATTATGATTATGGTTACACCAAGACGTGCTCCAAACATGAAATTTCTGACGATGCTGTACTTTTCCACTTTTTCGAACATGAGAGCGATCAAAAGGATCGAGAGAAAAGGGGGGAGGACTATGGAAATAGAACATATTATGGAACCCAGAATACCAGCTTTCATTCTTCCAAGAAGTATGGCGGTGTTAACGGCTATAGGACCTGGAAAACTCTGAGCTTTAGCTACTATATCTAAGAATTCATCTTCCTTCAGTATCTTCAATTTTCTGACGAGTTCTTCTTCAATCAGAGGTAGCATTCCGTAACCTCCACCTAGTCCCATGATACTCACCTTCATGAGGCTCAACGCTAATTTCAGCATGAGAAACGCCTCCTATTTCATGTGAGGGGTAATGTGAAGTAAAACGTATTCTTTCCATCTTTCCATTCATAACCTATCTTTCCGTTGTGCATCTCAACGTATCTTCTGGCTATGAATAACCCTAAACCCAAACCTTTTGATTTCCTTTTGAGGTCGAAAAGTTTCACGTTCAAATCGTAGGGTATCTTCTTTCCCAAACTGGATATTTCCACTTTAGCAAGATTCTTTGTTTTAGATATTTTAACGTTTATAGGACCTCTGGAGTATTCTGCAGCGTTTCTCAGCAAATTCAAAGTTACCTCTAAAATCTTCGAAGGATCGACAAGAACCTCCATCTCATCTGTGTATTGGAAAGATATTTTCCTTCCGTAGCTTTTAGTTGTCATTTCGCAGGCATCCCATACCAGCTCGACGAGATTAACCGATTCTCTCCTTACTATCTCCAGTCCTCCCTCTATCCTTCCCACCCTTAGCAATTGATCTGTCAGATCTTTTATTAAGTCTATATAACGCAGAGCATCTTTTTTCAGGGATCTATCCACAGGCATTTCTTTTATGGAGTTTTCCAATAGAGTCAAGGGAGTCCTTAAATCGTGTGAGAAGCTGTAAAGTATCAACTCCAGAGTACTCTTCAGATGTTTCTCTTTTTCCAGAGATTTCTTAAAACTTCCTAGATTCTCCTCTAAAGCTTTCGATAATTCTGTTATCTCATCATCAAAAGCGTCTCTTTCTATTTGACCTCTTTTGATGGAATCTGTCAATTTCTTTACCCTCTGGCACACCAGAAGATGGACTAAAAGGCCCGACGCTACGGAGACGAAAAATGAGAGTATCAGAGCGTCAAGTAGTGATACGGAGAAAGAGTGCATTTTCAGGGAATCTAGAATCATGACAATGAAAAAGGTTAAGATGAACGTGATGATGGAGACCCTGATGGACAACATGAGGTTCTCACCACACCGTATCAGAATTCTTCAGGTACTTCAAAAGAGATCTTCCCTAACTTCCCACTGGCAACTTCTGCGAAGAACATGTATGCTGCTTTATCGTGATCGATTTTTCCACCCTTGATGAGGATCCCCCGTTTTCTTCCGTAAAATTCCAAGAATTCCATGAAACTTCTCTGCTCGTTCGTTCTGCTTTTGAAGATCTCAAAAGCTATCTCCATTACTTTGAAGTCCACCCTCTCAACAGGTAAAGATCCCACAAGAAGGAGCTTTGCAGAGAGTTCTTTACTGAACAGTTTTTTGTGTAGTATACCTGGGGTATCTAAAAGTTTCTTATCTCTCTCAAGCGCGATCCATTGGACTCCCTTCGTTACACCCGGTACTCCTCCAACAGCTGAGACCCTCCTTCCCTTAATCTTGTTTATTATCGTGGACTTCCCGGTATTCGGTACACCGAGTATCATGATTCTATCACCTGAGGAGAGATACATATTCAGTTTCTCCATGAAGGTCTTTCTGTCCTCAAATTTACTGGTTGATAGAACCGATTCACCATTTTTTCTGAAGAAATCGATCCACTTTCCGGTTATATCATCGTCTGCAATGTCCTCCTTGTTCAGCAGTATTATCTTTTTTTTCCTGGATAGATCCACCCCATAGACCGATGTGGCCATAGGGGCTCTTGCATCCCTTACTTCCATCACAACGTTCACCATCTTTAACATTCGCTCAACAGCTTTTCTGGCCCTGGAAATATGCCCGGGATACCACATTATCTCATCCTTTCTTGACAGCAAGATCGTTCCAGGTTTTGAATACAGAGCACACACCGCATAAGGAGCATCTCTCCCATCTGCAATCTCCAGTTCTAATGCCTTCAAGAGATTTTCTGTACTCTTCTATCAAAAAGCCCTTGGAAATTCCCAGGTCTATGTGATCCCACGGTAAGGGTTCTTCCAAATCAAAAGGCCCCATGTAATCTGCTGGATCTATACCAGTTTCCTCAAAAGCTTTCATCCATTTTTCCCTGTCGAACATCTCTTTCCACTCATCGAAGATACAACCAAGTTCGTTAGCTTTCAACACGAGTTTTAAAAGTTTCCTATCACCTCTGGAGAGAACACCCTCTATCATACTCATCCAGGGATTGTGGAAGGATATATGAGCGTATTTTCTTGCTCTCATGATGATTTTTCTCCTCTTCAGGGCTTCTTCGACTGATATCTGCCGGACGAACTGAAAGGGTGTGTGAGGTTTGGGGATAAAGACTGCAACGGATACCGAAAGATCTTTGAATCCAATTTTTTTCACCTTTTCGATCAGTTTCGCTATATCTTCGACATCCTTATCTTTTTCAGTTGGCAAACCTATCATGAAGTAAAGTTTTATTCTTCTCCATCCGGCATCTTTTGCAGAAATGATGGTATTCCAAATGTCATCATCCGATATATTCTTGTTTATCACATCCCTCAGACGCTGTTTTGCCGTTTCTGGTGCGAATGTGAGACCTGTCTTTCTAATGCTAGCGATTTTTTGAGCTATTTCCAACCCGAAGCTGTCCATTCTGGTCGATGGTATCGAGAGAGCCACTTTTCTTTCTGAGAGTATAGGGAGAATTTCTTCTACTATACCGTTTATATCTGTATGATCCATCGCCGATAAGGAAAGTAAGGATATTTCCTCATAACCCGTTGAATCCAGCATCTTTTCAACAATCCTTCTTATATTTTCCTTTGACCTTTCCCTGACAGGTCTGTAGAACATTCCAGCGTGGCAGAATCTACAACCCCTCGTGCAACCCCTGGATATCTCCACAACTCCCCTGTCATGAACACTTTCCGCATGAGGTAGTATCTTTTTCACAAGATGAGCTTGATTCTCGAGAGATTTTAAAAGCCTTTTCCTTATTCTTTCAGGAGCAAAGCTGTACGCAGGTATCACTCTCTTATCCTGGGATTCATAGAACAATGGGACGTACACTCCTTCAATTTTGCTCAATTCTTTTAACACATCGAATCTTCTACTACCTTTCATCTCACGCAGAACTTTGGCTATCTCAACGACAGCTTCCTCCCCATCTCCTATTACAACGGCATCGAAAAGGAGAGCGACAGGTTCAGGATTGCTCGAACAAGGCCCACCACCTATGATTATTGGATCTTCATCTCTCCTATCTTCTGCCAAGATGGGAATTTTCGAGAGTCTTAGAACTTCCACAACGTTGGTGTATGAGAGTTCGTAAGATAGAGAAATCCCCACGGCATTCATGTATAAAAGGGGAGTTTTGGACTCCATAGTGAAGAGAGGAATACCATTCTCCTCCATTTTTTTAATCATATCCACCCATGGAAGGAAAGCCCTTTCTGCCCAGACCCAGGGTATGTCGTTCAGAGTATGGTATATTATCTCGAGACCCAAATTCGAAGAACCTATTTCATACAAATCGGGAAAAACCAGGGCAATTCTGAGAGAAACCTCGCTTTCATCCTTAACAACCGAGTTGTACTCGTTTCCCAAATATCTACTGGGTTTTCTCACCCATGGTAGGATCTCGTTGAGAAACCTCATTATCTCGATTTTTTCCATCTTCGCTTGATCTCTCCTTTCAAAAAGCGAAAATTTCCTTCATCTTCTTTTACGCTCTTTTATTCTAACTCTTTCTTCTTTTTTGAAATAATATTGACGATATTATAATTCATTAAGTGGAGGAGGAATATATGAGAAGGATAGCAAAGCATCCCATACTGGATTTTAACAACAGAAAGAAAATTAAATTTTACTTTGAAGATACTGAGTTAATCGCCTACGAAGGAGACACGGTAGCATCGGCTCTGATAGCTAATGGTATAGACATTTTTGGATATACTTCCAAAAAGGGCCGTCCAAGAGGCCTTTTTTGTTGCATAGGGAAGTGCTCTTCCTGCCTTGTTATCGTGAATGGGATTCCCAACGTGAGAGCCTGTATAACACCTGTGAAAGAAGGAATGAAGGTTAGAAGACAAGTAGGTAAAGGAGGCACCAAAGAGGTGAAAAAAATTGAAGAATAAGAAAGTGGATTTTCTCGTGGTGGGAGGAGGACCTGCTGGACTTTCTGCCACGCTGGAAGCTGGCAAGAGAGGTTTGAGGGTTCTCTTAGTCGATGAAGGGATACAACTTGGCGGGCAACTCGTGAAACAGACCCATAAATTCTTTGGTCATGAAGGAACGTACGCATCTGTTCGTGGATTCGAAATAGCGAAGATATTGGTAAAGGAGTTGAAGAAATACAAAAACATCGAAGCCAGAACGATGACATCTGTGATCGGTATCTACGAAGACGGTGTGCTCGCTTGGGATAGAAAAGAGAATGAAGTTTTCCGAATAGAACCTGAGTACACATTGATAGCAACTGGTGCATCTGAAAAGTACGTGACTTTCGAGAACAACGACCTACCAGGTATCTATGGGGCAGGAGCAGTGCAGACACTTATGAATCAGTTTGGGGTTCTACCGGGAGAGAATTTCCTCATCATCGGTTCAGGTAACATCGGCCTCATCGTCGCGTATCAATTGATCCAGGCGGGAGCGAGTGTAAAAGCCATAGTCGAAATAGCCGATAAAGTTGGAGGATACGTTGTTCACTTGAACAAGATAAGAAGACTCGGCGTACCCGTTCTCCTGAAGCACACCATAGTGAGGGCTTTAGGAGACAATAGAGTGGAGGGTGCTGTCATAGCTGAAGTGGATGAAAGTTACAACATCATACCGGGGACTGAGAAGGAACTGGTGGTTGATACCATATGCCTGGCAGTCGGTCTTGCACCATCCATAGAGCTAGCCGCAATGGCTGGGGCTGAGGTGATCTATATACCTGAACTTGGTGGATACATCGTTAAAAGAGATGAATTCATGAGAACGTCTGTTCCCAACCTGTTTGTAGCAGGTGATGTTTCAGGGATCGAAGAAGCAACAACCGCCATGTTAGAGGGAAAGATCGTCGGATTGATGGTATCTTCGGAGAAGAAAAATGTGAATCTATCTGGAGAGATAAAAGCTCTTTTGAGAGAGCTCGAAGATTTCAGAAGGGGGCCCGTTTCCGAAAGGGTGAGAAGAGGACTTTCCAAAATGGGTATAAAAACCGTAAGTGGTGGATTCAGAACGGAAGTTCAGAGGTCAAAAGGCCCCGTTGGAAAACTCAGGGCTGTTATCGAATGTCCACAACCTATACCTTGTAATCCCTGTGAAACCGTTTGTGTCTTCGGTGCCATTTCAACAGGTGGAAACATAAACGGTATACCCTGGGTGGATTACGACAAATGTACAGGTTGTGGTTTATGTGCTCTCAAATGCCCAGGGCTCGCCATATTCATGGTCAAAGAGGAGGTTGAGAAAAAGGAAGCGATCGTTGGAATACCATACGAACTTCTCCCAGTACCTGAAGAAGGGGAAAAGGTTTTAGGAACCGACAGAGATGGAAAGCCTGTTTGCGAGGCTGTGGTTGAGAAGGTTGTTAAATCCAAGGATAAAACACATTTGGTATACTTGAGAGTACCTCTCAAGTATATGGATGCAGTAAGGGGGTTTATGGTTTCTCCAAGAGAGAAATATGAATTCGTTTGTAGATGCGAGGAAGTCACCGTTCAAGATATCGAAAAAGCGATAGATGAAGGTTACACAGATTATGAGGAGTTGAGAAGGTACTTGAGAATCGGTATGGGGCCTTGTGGTGGTAGAACCTGCAGATTACTCACCCTCATGATTCTTGCCAAGAAAACGGGAAAGAAAATGGAGGAACTGTCACCTGGTACTTTCAGGCCACCCACCATACCTGTACCCTTTAACGCTTTTCTGGAAGGTGATAAAAATTGAAAACGAAAGTGATCATAATTGGGGCAGGAATGGTGGGAGCGTCCATTGCCTTTCACTTAACGAGGCTCGGTGAGAAAGATGTCTTCATTTTTGAGAAGAATTACGTGTCCTCAGGTTCCACTGGAAGGTGTGCTGGAGGAATAAGACAACAGTGGAGTACGAGAAATAACGTGAGACTCGCTATGAGAAGCGTTGAATGGTTCAAAAGAATGAAGGAAGATACCGGTCTGGATGTGGAGTACAAGCAAGGTGGTTATCTCATCCTATCTTTTGATGAAAAAGAGGCAGAAGAATTCGCAAAGAATGTGAAAATGCAAAAAGAGGAAGGATTGGAAGTGGAGGTGTTGACACCAAAGCAAGTTAAAAGAAGATTTCCTTACGTTAATGTGGAAGGAGTAAAACTTGCCACTTTCTGCCCAACCGATGGACACGCCAATCCACATCTAGCCAATTTTGCTTACATGAGGAGATCCGTTGAAAATGGTGCAAGGCTCTTCACCAAAACGGAGGTCAAGGAGATAGACGTTTCAAACGGCACCGTAAGGGGAGTGTGGACGAGCGCAGGATACATCGAATGTGAGGTCGTCATCAACGCTGCGGGTCCATGGTCAAAAAATGTCGGTGAGATGGTCGGTATCGATTTACCAACAGAAAGCTATCGTCATCAAATATTGGTCACAGAACCTTTAGAACACATCATGGATCCGATGATAATAAGCTTTTCCGGGAATTTTTACATAAGACAAACTCGCCACGGTTCTTTTCTCATGGGGCAGGGTGATAAAGATGAAAAACCTGGTATTAACAGAAAGGTGACAGCGAGATTCCTACTCGAGATGGTGAATAAGATGTCGAGGAGATTTCCATTTTTGAAGAATTTGAGAGTTATAAGACAATGGTGTGGCGAGTACAACATGTCCCCCGATGCCCAACCTATCGTTGGTCTTTCGGAGAACGTTTCAGGATACTTCTACGCTGTTGGATTCAGTGGACATGGCTTCATGGTCGCACCCGCAGTGGGAGAAGCACTCGCTGAATGGATAGTCTTTGGGAAGCCGAAAAATGTGGATGTCTCCCAGTTGTCACTTGAGAGATTCAAGGGAAAAGAATTTTTAAAGGAAAGGAGTGTGGTTTGAAATATCAGATTGAGGAGGGATGTTTCGTGCTTAAAGAGACGGATTACATGATACTCAAACCGTTTAAAAATTTTTCGATCATCGATTTTTCAAACCCCGAGGACATCGAAAAAATGGAAAAAGCCTTAGAGAAGGTGGAAAAGGAGTTTGGGAAAGAATACGACCTCGTTATAGGAGGCAAATCCTACAGAACAGAAGAAAAAATCGTGTCCAAAAACCCCAGTAGGTTTGAAGAGATTGTGGGAGTCTCTTCAAAGGGAAACGAAGAACTGGCCGATAAAGCTCTTGATGTTGCGTGGGAAGCTTTTGAAAAGTGGAAGAGAGTACCACCTGAGGATAGGGCAGGGATTCTTTTGAAAGCATCGGATATAATGAAGGAAAGAGCTTATGAGCTCTCCGCATGGATGGTTTATGAAACTGGAAAGAACTGGGTGGAAGCCTGGGCCGATGTGGCAGAAGCAATAGATTACCTGGAGTATTACCCAAGACAGCTCATGAGATACGTTTCTGAACAACCCCTCGCAAGGATTCCTGGTGAAAAGAACGAGTATGTTTACATTCCCCTTGGTGCGGGTGTCGTAATACCTCCTTGGAATTTTCCTCTTGCCATCCTGACTGGCATGACATCTGCCGCTCTTGTAACGGGGAATACCGTCGTTCTGAAACCGGCAAGTGACTCCATCGTTATAGCCGCGAAGTTCGCTGAGATAATGTATGAAGCAGGAATTCCAGATGGTGTTCTAAATTTCTTTCCGGGAAGTGGTTCTACTGTTGGAGAGTACCTCGTTGCGCATCCCAAAACACGTTTCATAGCGTTCACCGGTTCTAAAGAAGTCGGAACTAGAATAAGCGAATTGGCTGGTAAGGTTGTGAAGGGGCAGAAGTGGATAAAGAGGGTGATTCTGGAAATGGGAGGAAAAGATGCAGTGGTTGTCGATGAAACAGCCGATCTCGATGCAGCCGCTGAGGGGATAGTTGTGAGTGCTTTCGGTTTCCAAGGTCAAAAGTGCTCTGCTGGTAGCAGAGCAATCGTTGTTAAAGAGGTTTACGATGAAGTTTTGGAAAAGGCTATAGAGAGGACAAAGAAAATAAAGATGGGAGATGTTAGGTATAGAGAGAACTGGCTTGGGCCTGTGATAAACAGATCCGCTATGGAGAAGATCATGAAGTACATAGAGATAGGAAAAAGCGAAGGGAAACTCGTGCATGGAGGAAACAGTAGGGAGGATCTGGGAGGTTTCTTCATAGAACCAACGATTTTCTCTGATGTTGACAGGAATGCCAGAATCGCCCAAGAAGAGATATTCGGGCCGGTTGTTGCTTTCATAAAAGCGGAAGACTTCAAAGATGCGATAGATATAGCCAACGGAACGGAATACGGGTTGACAGGTTCCTTCTATTCCAGGGATAGAAAAAGGATAGAGAGAGTCAAAGAAGAGTTCTTCGTTGGAAATCTCTACATAAACAGAAAATGTACAGGGGCATTGGTTGGAGTCCATCCTTTCGGTGGTTTCAACATGTCCGGTACGGATTCCAAGGCTGGAGGGCCAGATTACCTGCTTTTGTTTTTGCAGGGAAAATCCATATCGGAAAAAATCAATTTGTGAGGGGGTTCATCCCCCTCATTGAAATCTATACGAAAGAGGGGAGTGTATGAGATCTTACTTTTTTGACTTCGATGGTACATTAGCTTTGTTAAACGAAGATAGATTTTTAAATAACTACTTTAGATCTCTCGGGGATTTCCTCGGAATGAATCCTGAAGAGTTGGCCAAAAGAATAACACTCATCATCAGGGAAATCACGATAAACGCTGATGGTCTCAGAAGCAACTACGAGAGATTCATGGAAAGTTTCACGAAAAAGTTTGGAGGGAACGCCAAAGAATGGGAAAAAACTTTCAAAAAGTTCTATGAAAGCCCTCACTTCAAAAGGTTATCGAATCATTTCCTGCCGAACAACAGAGTGATCATGTACATGAGAGAAAGAAAAAAGGAAGGCTGCAAAATAGTCCTTGCAACCCACCCTGTTTTTCCCAGAATGGTCATTGCTGAGAGATTGAGTTGGATAGGTTTGAAAGAAGAAGATTTCGATCTGATAACATCTATGGAGGATTTCCACTACTGTAAGCCGGATCCTAGGTATTTCTTGGAGATATGTTCTAAAATATCTGAAAGTCCAGAAAACTGCGTCATGGTGGGAGATGACGATAAGATGGATGGAACCTGTGAGGATGTCGGTATCAAATTTATCAGGGTTTCATCTTTATGAAGCCCCAGCATGGTAGAATCTTATCGATGCTGGGGGTGGTTTCCATGGTAGACTTCAAAATGACAAAAGAAGGTTTCGTGATCGTTATCAAGGATTACGACAGCTTAGAGGAAGCCCTTGAAGAACTCACAACGAAGATAACACAGATGGGATCTTTTTTTGCAAAGGGTGATAAAGTAGCAGTAATGGTGGAAAACCATACAGCCCACGCTCAGGATATTCCTAAGATAATATCTCATGTTAGAAAGCATGGCCTTGAGGTTTCTCAGATTCTCGTGGGAACGGCAGAAAAAGAGAAGATAAGGATTAAAGGAAAAATGGATATGGTGAAACAACCCGATACTAAATCCGGTACAAAACTCATTAAAAGAAATGTCAGGTCGGGCCAGATAATCGTTCATTCAGGAGATGTTATGATCTTTGGAAATCTTCATAAAGGTGCTGAAATCATGGCTGGGGGGTCTGTCGTCGTCTTTGGAAGTGCTATGGGAACAATTAGGGCGGGTTTGAACGAAGGAAGCTCCGCTGTTATAGCTGCCCTAGATTTGAGGCCATCCATGATGCAGATAGCTGGGATAATAACTCACGCCCGAGGGGAAGAGAGTGTTCCATCCGTCGCTCATGTTAAGGAAGGGAAGATAGTTGTGGATAAATTCAACGAAATGGCTTTTGAAAGGAGTGAGTGAATTTGAAAACAAAGGATCTTCTGATGGAACTCTCCAGAATAGATGCACCTTCTGGTTTTGAAAAGGAAGCCATCGATTTCATAGAGAAGCAAGTAAAAGATTTGGCAGATGTGATGAAGAAAACACGACTGGGAGGATTGATAGCTGGGATAAAAAGTGGAGGAGATTTGAAAATAGGGATATTTGCTCATGTAGATGAAATCGGTTTTGTCATATCGAAGATAGAAGATGGAAACTTCGCTCGTCTTGAAACCGTTGGAGGTGTGGATCCAAAAGTTGTTCTAGCGAGCGAGGTGAGGGTATATACAAGAGATGGCCCAACGAGGGGAGTTGTGGGGCTCCTCGCACCACACCTTCAAAAACCGGAAGATCGCAAAAAAGTCCCAATGTATGATGAGATTTTCGTCGATCTTTCTGTAGGTTCACTTGCGAAATCCGTCAGAGTGGGAGATCGTGTTGTCCTGAGAGGAGATCCCATCGAGTTGAATGGCAAAATAGTTGGAAAAGCACTCGACAACAGAGCAGGTTGTACATCCCTCATAAAGAGTATGGAGCTTTTGAAAAAATACAAAACTCGCTATGATGTATATTACATATTCTCATCTCAAGAGGAAGTTGGGGGTCCTGGAGCTGCAACGGTTGCTTATGAGTTGAATTTGGATTTCGCGATCGTCGTTGACGTAACACATGCCGATGATGCTCCTTCTTTCTACGAAAAGATTTCTCTTGGAGGGGGCCCAGTCATTGGATTTGGGCCATCCGTTGACAGAAATTTCTGGAAGAAGATCATGGATATCGCGAAGAGAAACGGTATTAAATATCAAAAAGAACCGCTCCCTGGAAGATCTGGTACAGATACGGACGAAGTTCAGATAGCAGGAATAGGTGTTAGAACGGCGTTGATTTCCATCCCTCTGAAGTACATGCATACACCTGTGGAGGTCGTAGATCCTTTCGATGTCGATGAAACAGCAAGGCTTTTGACGCACATTGTCGTCGATCTGGAGGTGTGAACGATGTATCTCAAAGAACTTTCGGAAATACCAGGAGTTTCAGGCGATGAAGATGAGGTTAGAAATTTCATACGCGAAAGAATAGAGGGTAAATTGGACGAGGTCAGAACCGATAGAATGGGTAATCTCATAGGGATCAAGAAGGGGAGAAAGCCCAAGGGTAGATTGTTACTGGTAGCTCACATGGATGAAGTGGGACTCATGGTGACGAAGATAAACGATGATGGAACGCTATCCTTTGCACCCGTTGGGGGAGTGGATCCGAGGGTTTTGCCAGGAAAAAGAGTGAGAGTTGGCGAAGACAAATTGGGAATCATAGGTTACAGAGCGATACATCTCCAAAAATCGGAGGAGATTAAGAAACCACCGAGTTATGAAAATCTCAGGATATACATGGGATTTTCATCAAAAAAAGAGGCGGAGAAAGAAGTGGAAATAGGAACCTATGTCTCATTCTTGACAAAGTACACAGAGGAGAACAGAAAAGCTACTGGGAAAGCCTTCGACGATAGAGGAGGATGTTCAATACTGATGGACATAATAGATCTGAATGAAAGATACGACTTCGATGTGTACTTTGCTTTCGTGGTTCAGGAAGAAGTGGGACTGAGAGGGAGCGCGATCCTTATGGAGCAATTGCATCCCGACGTTGCCTTGGTTTTGGAGACAACAACGGCTGGAGATAATCCTGAGATACCGGAACATCACTGGGCAACCCACCTGGGAGATGGTCCTGTTATAACCTTCGCACACAGAGGATATGTCACTGATAAAAGGGTCCTTCAAGTATTGATCGAAACCGCTGTGAAACATGGTATACCATTTCAGATGAAAAGAAGAACAGCTGGGGGAACAGATGCTGGAAGACTCGCAAGGCGAGGAAGAGGGGTACCTGCCGGTGTGATTTCCATTCCTGCCCGTTACATCCACAGTCCCCTATCCATCATGGATCTTGGAGATTATAGAAATACCTTTGAACTCGTCAAAAGCGTTGTTGAAGATGGAAAAATCGTGGAGGAGGTGTCTGGATGAAAGAACTCGTTAAAAAACTGACGGAAGCTTTTGGACCGAGTGGCAGGGAAGATGAGATAAGGAATTTGATATTGGAGGAAATAAAGGATCATGTGGATGGTTACAAGGTGGATAAGGTGGGAAACATTCTGGCATGGAAGGGGCAGGGAGAAAGGAAGGTCCTTCTGGACGCACACATGGATGAAATAGGAGTTGTGGTAACGAATATCGACGAGGCCGGATTTCTACGGATAGAACCTGTTGGTGGGGTTTCCCCATACACCATCTTCAGAAAGAGAATAAGGTTTGAACGAGTAACAGGTGTGGTCGGTATGGAAGGAGAGACCCAGGATGAAATAGAGAAGAACCTTTCGAAGTTGAGCTTCGACAAGTTGTACGTGGATATAGGAGCGAGAAACAGAGAAGAAGCCGAAAAACTGGCTCCAATAGGTTCCTTTGGTGTTTACGATTCTCATTTCATGGAAGTTGCTGGAAGATTTGCTTCAAAAGCCATGGATGATAGAATAGGTTGTGCTGTCATAATAGAGGTTTTGAAGAGAGTGAAAAACTCTGATATAACACTTTTCGCTTCGTTTTCTGTACAGGAGGAGGTGGGATTGGTTGGCGCCTCAGTTGTAGCCTACGATATCATGCCGGATGAGGCAATAGCAGTGGATGTTACCGATTCTGCAGATACTCCAAAGGCGATAAAGCGACATCCGATGGTTCTAGGTAAAGGTCCCGCTATAAAGGTCATGGATAAAGCATCCATAAGTGATAAAAATATCTTGGAGAAATTGATCAACACAGCTGAAAAGAAGGGTATACCCTACCAAATGGAGGTCCTCATCTTTGGTGGTACGAATGCGGCTGTACTTCAGAGAACAAGGTATGGTATACCCAGTGCCACTGTTTCCATTCCAACAAGGTATCTCCACACACCATCGGAAATGATAGAACCTTCAGACGTCGAGAAGACGATCGAACTTCTCACTTCCTATCTGGAGGGTGGATGATGGATAGAGTGTCGCTGAGCACGACACAGGCGAGGATACTTTTTTGGGTCGTCGTCATACTTGCTTGCACCGTGATAGGCCTTTTCTCCTACAACATCTACTTAAAATGGAAACTGAAAAACGTCGAAGTTAAGATAGTGGAAATTAAACCCGTCGTGTTGAACGTTCCAGAGAAAGTGGAAATGGAAGAGGAGGAAATCACGGAGGTACCCACTTCTTTGATCTTCGAAGAAGAGAGGTTCGATTACGAGGAATTAATGATGAAAGCGACGGATACAGTAGAGAAAGGACAGGAGGTTTCCGTCTTTGTTTTGAGTCCCGATGATTCACTGAGACTGATTCGAGCGTCGAAATTACCTTATCTCATAACAAGAGTTTCAACTGATACTTACTCCGTTGCTCTGATGGGGAACTTCCAACCTCCCTCTCTGGTTCCTCAAAAGACAGTTTACGGTGTTTACGTCATAACCAGTCTTTCTAAAACACACGCCGACGAGATAGCTTTTGATTTGAGGCTTTTGAAGTTACCCTCTTATGTCCTCATCTTTGAGAGAGAAGGAACAACTTATTATTCCGTAGTTGTCGGAGCTCTTCCGACTTACAACATGGCAAAAGATTATTTTGATAGGATGGATTGGGAATTGATAATGAAGAAACTCGATCTGAGGTCGCCAGGATTTGCAGGGAGGGTTACTCCTTGAGAGCCACACCGTCTGAAAGAAGGGCTATTCTTATTCTGATGATAGCTTTTTTTGCTCTTTTAGGGTTGATCGTTGAGAAAGATAAGGTAACATCCGAGGGGAAAAAAGAGGTTACCAAACCAAGGACGGTAAAATTTCCCATAAATATAAACGAAGCGGATGTTGCAACTTTGGAAACTCTACCTGGAATTGGGAGAGAGAAAGCTGAGGAGATCGTCGCGTTTCGAGAGAGAAATGGCCCTTTTGATAAGCCGGAAGACATCATGGAAGTTTCTGGAATAGGTAAAAGCACGTTCAATAAGATAAGAGATAAGATAACCACTGGTGTGCCTTCGAAGAGCACGAACGTCAGGAAAAGAATGATAGATTTGAATACGGCTGATCTGGAGGACCTGATGGAGTTGCCCTACATAGGAAAGGTCAAAGCAAAGAGTATATTGGAATACAGAGAAAAACATGGTCCTTTCCGAAAGATTGAGGATATTTTGAAAGTACCTGGAATAGGTCCCAAAACTTTTGATAGGATAAAGGATAAGATATTTGTGAGAGGAGGAGAATAGAGATGAAGATGGTACCAATTTTCATAATTTTGGGAGCGTTACTCGCAACTGTTCTGATATCTCAAAACCCTCAAGAGAACTTTAGGATTGCCTACATCGATATAGCGAAAGTCACGGAGAATTACAAAGAGATGAAAGAGTTAAATGAAAAGTACAGAAAAGATTACCAGTTTTATCTTTCCAAATTGAAGGAGATGGAAAGTGAGATAGAAAAGATGAAAGAGGAGGGAGCATCTGAAAGTGAAATAGCAGCGAAGCAGAAGGAGCTTCTATCCAGGAAAGCAGAGTATGAGGGTTTGTTGAAGAGGGAATATGAACCTAAAATTCAGAAAATTTTGAACGAGGTTGTGAATAAGGTTAAAGAATACGCGCAGTTGATGGGATACTCTTTGGTGCTGAATAAACAGAGTCTCATCTATGGGGATGAAACTTACGATATAACAGAACAGGTTATAGCCTACATGAACAGTGGGGAGAACGAGAAGTGAGGGAATACATAATCTGTGAAAATCTTGTGAAAAGGTTTGGAAGGAAAACCGTTGTGAAAGGTGTAAACATGTTCATAGAAAAGGGTGAAGTGGTGGGGCTACTCGGCCCTAACGGTGCTGGGAAAACCACCATCTTCAACATGATCCTGGGAATAGTGGTTCCCACTTCTGGGAGGATATTCTTAAGCGGAATAGACATAACGAACTTTCCAGTTTATAAGAGAGCTCGTATGGGTATAACTTATCTTCAGCAGGAGACATCCGTTTTCAACGGTATAACGGTGTGGGAAAACTTGGAACTGGTACTTTCTTTTTTCGAAAAAGACAGGTCGAGAAGGGAAACGATCATAGAAAAACTGTTAAAAGATTTTGGAATTTACGAGCTTAAGGATCAGCTCGCTGGAGATCTCTCGGGTGGAGAGAAAAGAAGGCTTGAGTTGGCTAGGATGATGACTTTGAACCCTTCATTTCTTCTTTTGGATGAGCCTTTCGTCGGTATAGATCCAAAAACCGTTAAGGACATTCAGAGAATGGTGCTGGAGTTGAGGAAAAAAGGGCTTGGGATAATAATAACAGATCACAACGTCGATGAACTCGTGGAGGTTGTGGATAGACTCTACATCATTCATAAAGGATCTATAATAGCGGAAGGTCCCCCAGAGAGAGCGTTAACTGACAAAAAGGTCAGAGAGGTGTTTCTCGGAGTATGAGAGTTGGAGTTGTGGGGTACTCTGGGCCAGTGGATCTTCCTCCCGTATCGGAGCTGAAGGATGTTTGTATAGAACTTGGACGTGAGCTTGCAAGGTCTGGTTATATCGTTTTCAACGGTGGGAGAGACGGTGTTATGGAGCTGGTATCAAAAGGAGTTAAAGAAGCGGGGGGCACCACTATAGGGATTCTACCGTCATCTTCTTATGCGAATAGCTATCTATCTCTTGCTATAGATACTGGACTTGATTTTCAAATGAGATCTTTCATAATGCTTAAAAACGTTGATGTTGTTGTATCTATCGGTGGAGAGATAGGGACCGCCATCGAGATCCTTGGGGCATACGCATACAGTGTTCCTGTCATCCTTTTGAGGGGAACCGGAGGATGGACGGACAGGTTCTCAAAGGTTCTGATAGATGATAAATACCTCGATAACAGAAGAAAGGTGGAAGTGTATCAGGCTTGGTCCGTTGAGGAGGTTTTGAAGATAATTGAGAGAATAAAGGGGGGATAATCCCCCCTTTGTTCTCATCTTTCGTACATGGTGTAGGTGAAGTGCTCTTCTGGATCGTTAATGGTTATGGTTCTAACGATCGTCTTGTACCCACCTTTCACAAGAGTCAGTTCGTAACTTCCGTAATCCAGTTGTACCGTCATAGGTGTCGTCCCGTAGTAGTATCCGTCTATGAAGACCATGGCACCTTCCGGAGTGGTGTTTATATAAACCGTTGAATATCTCGGAATGGGTGTGAGAGTGATTTCCAGGACTTTTCTTTCACCCGGTGCGAGTATAACTTCATCTTCCCAAATCTCGTAATCCGTTTTCTTAACCTTGATGGTATGTCTTCCAGGTGAAAGTTGTAAAGTGAGGCCGTATGTACCCGTGATTCCTTTGTAGGATCCATCCACGTACACTGATGCCCTGGTTGGATCCGTTTTAACAACCAGGGTTGCTTTCACGGGCTCAAGGGTGAGGTGAACTCTCGCTGTTTCACCGTAATCAACGTATACTCTCTTCTCCCTTGTCGTATATCCTTCCTTCTCAACCCTCACATCGTGACTACCTGGATCCACATCGACCGTCACAGGTGATATTCCTACATAAGTATCATCTACATAGACCCTCGCACCGGAAGGAGTCGTTGTAACTTCGACTTGAGTCCTAGCGGGTTTTCCAAATACCCTCGTTATCTCATTTGCTCTGACTGTAACGACCTCTTCGTAAGATTCTCCTCCCTCAAAGTACATCACCACGTAGTGTGTGCCTTCATCCATCAAGAGGGTAATGGGAGTTTTTCCCTTGTAAGATCCGTCAACGTAAACGTATGCTCCCTGAGGATCAGAATCCACAATCAAAGTTCCATAGGTTGGTCTGTAACCAACGTAGAAGAACGTGATATCCGAAGCCCATTCTTTCCCAAGATAAGGTATTATCTTCTCCTGAACGTATTTTTCGGGATTCGTCGAAAGGGTTGGAAAACTCTTTATTCTTCCCAAGCTTTTGATCTCAGAGAACAATGGTATCAACTTCGTTGAGGCTATTATCTGTACATACTCTTT
>Ga0190313_1000290_pt1 | contig 31036 bp, 35 predicted proteins | sample 4870071011_MG_FD_169989 | JGI IMG/M metagenome (GOLD analysis project Ga0190313, IMG submission 169989) | Hydrothermal vent sediment bacterial communities from Southern Trench, Guaymas Basin, Mexico - 4870-07-10-11_MG | ecosystem: Environmental > Aquatic > Marine > Hydrothermal vents > Sediment ... | reverse complement strand
GTCCTCCGCTTAGTTCCTTGGTTTGAGGTGAGGGGTGTTAAGAAGGTGGCTAAGAGACCTAGGTATGAGGTGGCTAAGAGGGTAGCTAAGCTAGTGAGGGCCCGCAGTACCTCTTAGGTACTCCTTAAGCTTATCTAATTGCTCCCTGTAGGTCTTTTGTAGGTTTTCCTTAAGCTTAGTGATTCCCTCTTTAAGTTCCTGAAGCTTTCCCTCTACGGTATTTAGTATGTTACTTAACTCGTTAGTGATCGAGGGGTTGAAGTATAGTGGTGTATCACCAAGTATGTTGTGGAGTGTTTTTGTGTAAGAGACTATTAGGGGTTTTTCGTAGGAGATAGCTTCCCAAGCGGCTGATAGCATCGTGTATTCACGGGTTGTTGCTGCCACAACCAACTTAGCGAAGCTTATCAATGAGTAATAGTCATGGACGCTTAAGTATCCGGTAAACACTACGCGAGGGTTATCCTTAAACCTCTCATACATGTGTTTCTTCCTTAAGTAGTTGCCAGTAATCACTAACTTCAGCCCACATCTAGACCTTAAGTATTCCTTAATCACGTACTCTATAGGTTCATCAGGACCCCACGAGGCAGGCATTACTATGTAGTCACCATCAATAACTCTCTTAGGGTTATCGATAGGCTTAGGCATCGGATCGTAAAGAACTAAGGACTTACCCCTAATTTCTGTAGGTAGTAAGTTAAGCATGTCTTCATTATGGACTATAACTAAGTCACAAACCCTTAAGTACTTCTTGAAAGGCGCGTTAAGCAACCACCCCTTAAAACCATCATAAACAAAGAAACCTGTATGTGTGTCAGCAATAAGCTTGAACTCAAACTTACCTCTTAATCTAGCTAAGACCCATAGTAAAGGGCCTTGAGGTAATTGAGCAATAACAACATCAGGCTTAGTCTCCTTAATGAACCTAACTGTTTCGAGGTATGACCTAATGTATGGCGGCCCGTAAGGTACGAACTTAAGCTTAAAACCTAACTCATTAGCTAAGTCACGTGTTCTCCTACCTAACTTCCTCCAAGCAATAAACACACCCATCTAAAGCACCTACTGCTTAAGTAGCATAAGTATGAGTTCCTTAAAGTCAAGTATGGTTCTCGGGGTGTATGGTGGCTTGATGTTTAAGCCCCAGAAACCTACCTCGCTATGCTCATGCTTACTAGGGTCGTAACCATGGTCACTAACTATTAAGACAGCAGTATTAGTTAAGCCGCTTGTGAAGGAGCTTATTTGCTTAGCTAACTTTTTATAGTAAGTAGCTAGTAAGGTCATTAGCTTTAAGTTACGTGGTCTATAAAGCATATGGTTGGCTTCATCAGGGAGTGCGGTATAGTAAAGGACTAGGTCATGGTCTCTTAAAGCATTTACGGACTCCCTCAACATGTTTATGGAGTACTCATATATCTCATCAAGCTTCCTCAACCTATCCTTTAATGGTAAGTCAAGGTAGTGACTAAACGTAACTCTAACCTCAGCATACTTAGGGTCACCAAGCCCTGGGAACTCCTTAACCCATACCTTAAACCCCAATCCCTTAGCTACCTCAGTAAGTACGTCTCCCATAGCCTCCTTAGGTAGTACCTCAATCTCGTAGGCTTTCTCAACTGCTTTCTTAACGTTATATATGCCTAGCTTAGCGAGTAATCTTCTAATACCTAACTTCCTCCTACCGAATAACTTAAGCCTAATTACGTATAGAGGTGATAGTATGCCGTAAGCAGCCTTCTGCTTCTCCATATCTATTCTACTGAACGTAAACCCGTAGTGATATGCTGGCTTACCCAATAAGAAAGCAGCCCAGATCAACGGCGTATAGAGGGGTTCGCCAGGCTTAACAGCCACGGTAACGTCGTGTGAGCCATGGTATAACTGCATATATTCCTTGATACCCCACCTCTCAACTAACACGCCATCGAGGCCGTCGAGACCTAAAATAAGTACCTTCATCCATACACCTACTCGTTACTGACTACTCTAACTATTATTTACCTTAAGGTACTTAAGGTGGTTACGTTAAGTACTGGTTAAGGGGTCTTGATGGTTACTAGGTATATCCTGTAAGTATCGTTCCTAATGCTGAACACCTCCATATCTATATTAGTGAAGTTCTGCTTTGTTATGTAGTAAGGCCCACACTCAATGCCTTTGGTTGTGTTTAAGGTTTTTAGGAGCTCATCCATTAATTTGTTAAGCTCTTTAGTACTCACTATATATATGTTTGTCCTATTTAGCTTTGCCATGAACTCACAAGCAGTAATTAAGTTAACCCTTCCTCGTATCCTAATTATTTGGTTAGGTGCTGGGTTCCTAATCCCTAAATGAACCCATCTAGCAACGCTTTTTTCGGCCACAATAGGTATTTCTCTATTTAGATTCCTAACATCCTTACTGAGCATTAGTAGCTGATTAAGAGCCTTGGTGTCTGAAGGTAGTGGAGTCAACGCTGGCGGGAACTCCCTTAATGACGATGTTAACCTACCTATGTAGTAACCCTCGGTGTTTAATATACCGAAGAAAAGCCCAGGAAATACCGCTAGTATAGTATATATAGCTAGTAGTTCCCTTCTACATGATTTCAAGCCTAACATGACCATCGGGATAAGTAATGGAGAGGCGCTTATTAGGAATCTCCACCAGGAAGTTATTGATGTGTATGGAGCTATTAGTGGTGATATTCCTGCTAAGAGAAATACCGCTGTCGCAATGATGTAGTATCTAAGCTTAAACACTTTCTTAGTACTGAGCCCTAAAAGCGCTGGAGGTATCAGGATACCATAACCAACGACTAAGTACATAAATACCTCATTTACTGTAGTACCTACATTACGGTAACTAACCAGCCCTGGAGGTACCGTACCTAAGTATATATTCCCCCATACTGGTCCCTTAGAATACCATAGCAGAAGCGCTACTATCGCAACTAAAACAATCACGTAGAGAGCAATTAGCTTCCTTTCCCTCTTATGTCTTAGGAGGTCAAGGAGAAGGACCAGTGTTAATAATGCGGCCATGGCTGCCGTAACTTCATGGGACATTGCTGTTAATACTAGCAAAGCCGATGGTAGTGCATGCCCTAGCAGGTCTTCACGTTCCTTCCTTAGTTCTAAAAACGTGATAGCGAACACTAATAAAGCCGTACCTAATAACTGCCTCATGTACCCATATGAAAGCCTTAAGTCCATTATGAATAATGAAGCTATTATCGCTGTAAGTACTGCGTATCTATTGCTGAAGTGCAGTAATTTCTTTGAGAGGTAAGTTATGCCCGCTATTAGGAGTCCGTAGGCTACGACTGGATATATTTTGAATACTGTCCACGCTCCCATTACAGCAGCGAATGGGGCTAACACCATATCTAATAATGGCGGTATGTTTCGGTAACCACTCATCCAGAAGTGTGGTGCGAATGGGTTTGGGTTTTGTAGGAAGTCCTCTAGGTGTGCTATGTATTCGGGTAGGTCCCAGCCTAGTGGCCATGGCCACCAACGCAACTCAGGTATTAGCCTTATTATGAAGCCTATAGCGAATGCTGTTATTAATGGGTGGTTTATGGCTTTATTAATAATGGTGATTAACCATGATTTAACAGTACTGAATCCTTCTGCGTATGGTGGTGTTTTAACTAGGACTAAGGGACCCCCGAATATTGTATGTATGGCTATGGCAGCAACCCCAAGTACGCTACCTGTAAATACGTGTATGGCCATTAGGTAAGCACGAGCATCAACAACGCAACCACCAATTAACGGTGTTGTGAAGTCCGTGACTACCATGCTATATACGAGTGAGTTAACCCTAGCTACTATTAGGAATATGAAGGCGATTATGCTTAGAGTAAGTGTTGATCCATGGCCGTAAGACCTGTAGAAGCCCCATATATCACTAAGTAATGCGGCACCTGTAAGTAAGGTCGTACCCCAAACAATAAGGTCAGCCCTAACGAGACCTGCCTTATTGTATGGGGGAGCCATGAATAAAGTGAAGGATAATGCTAGACCCAACGCAGCAAGCAATAACCTAAACTTAAAGCAGTAACGAAGCACCTCATCGATTAAGCGACCGCTACACATACTCACCAACTTAATCAGCACTTAGGGAAAATATATTACGAGCACCTAATAAATACTAACACTAAAAACAACCATAAAACAATAACTAAACACATAATCACAAAGTAAAAATACACATACGTACACAGGTGACAGTTCTGTACTATAATACATAAAAGATAAGCATCACGGCATTTACTGAGTATGCAGGACGGTATTGTGATTAATGAGGTAAGTACCTACGGAGGGATTGGAGGCGTTCTTAAGGTCTTATCCTTATTGATTCTATCATGGACCCTCATATACCCACTTAGTGATTATGTGGGTAGCGTTGTTATCCCAGCCCTTAAGGACGGGTTATTAACTAACGATGAGTTAAGCACTATTAGTAAAGAATTACTTAAGTTACTTGACGTTAGTAAGTTAGGTCTAGACATGAATGAGTGGCTTAGATCTTACTGGTTCTTAATGTTCTTAACAGCCTTAATTCTATGGTTAATAGGTAATTCGTTACTTTTGCGTAGTATCTACATAGCGTTAAGGGTGTTGAGGGCTTGGGCTAGGTCACTATTTATTATACATCCATTACTAACCCTAGCGCTGGCTACGGTACTACTACTTTACGTGGTGGATCTCCACGTAATATTTACGTCTGGGGTTAAGGACTGCCTTAAATTAGGTCTAGAAGCCTTAAACTCCACATGCATGTTGTTTTGGAGAGTCACATTAATAGTTACCCTCGGATGGCTCACTGAGTTCCTAAGCTTTACGTTACTACCCATGTCTGCAGGGGCTAAAGAGGTCGTTATAGGTGCTGGTAAAATATCTATATATGCGGCCTTAATTGCTGGGGTCTTAAGGGTTGGTGAATTCGTTTATGGGTTAGCATTCCTAACTAAGGAAGTACCCGTGATTAAGGAGGGCGTTATGGATCTCTATAAAGGTGCGCTATATGTTAGTGAGTTCTTAGAGTTCGCTAAAGTGATGATTGCGATGTCGATCGCAGCTACTGCTCTAATATCAATAACTTGTTTATCACTTAAGATTAGGGGCGTAACCACTGGTGCTCTATACCGGGATGAGTATAGTAGGGTCAAGGCCGTAAGCCTATATATACTTAGCAGGTTGCCCACACTCAACCACATACGGGTTTGGGGGTGTGGATGCTATTACGGTAATAATAAGCCCGACAATAGGGACTGAGCTTGTTTGGTCAGCTAACCCTACATGGGAGGGCGTAAAGACATCTACATGGGTACTTCATTAAGTGATCCTCAGTCCTATAGGATATCAGCACCACCAAGCCTATACCCCCACATAGCAACCATTGAATCAAACGTATTGATAATTGCTGACTTAACATACTTAACAGATATAGCTAAAGACGGTGATCCACCATTACCAGTACCTGAGATAGTTATTGTAGCTTTAATAGCTGGTTTATTAGTTGCTGTAGGAGCCATTAAGTATAGAGGAGAGTAACCTTAAATAACGAGCTACGGAGTAAACCGTAACTTCTATTAGATTAAGATTTTCTAAACCACTTAATGACCTTAGCGATACCCTCCTTAAGCTCGATGATCGGCTCCCAACCGATTTCTTCCCTTATCTTCTCTATTGACGCGTAACTATGTCTTATATCTCCAGGCCTCGGGGCTTCATATATAGGTCTTAAGTTGAGCCCTACAACCTCCATCATTAACCTAGCTAATTGATTTATAGTTATAGGCTTCCCTGTACCCACGTTATATGTCTTACCTATGGAGGCATCGCTCTCTAAGACCTTAACCACCGCCTTAGCTACGTCAGTTACATATATGAAGTCTCTAGTTTGCTCACCATCACCATATATGACAGGAGGCTGACCCCTAAGTAGTCTCTCTGCGAATTTAGTAATCACACCAGCATACGAGGGGTTCTGCCCCGGTCCGTAGATATTGAATGGTCTTAGGATTGTTGGCTTAAGCTCCCTATAGGTCGTGCTTAATGACTTAATAAGTAGTTCTGAAGCAACCTTACTAACACCGTAGGGTGATATAGGGTTTAGTGGGTGCTCCTCATCTATAGGTAGATACTTAGGGTCACCGTAAACAGCTGCTGAACTAATGAAGATGAACCTATGGATACCGCGCCTTAAGCAAGACTTAAGTAACCTTGCGGTACCCACTACATTATTATCCATATAGGTATCAGGCTCCCTAACAGACTCCTCAACATCAACGTACGCAGCCGCGTGGACAACAGTATCAACACCTCCAAGAACATCACTTAAGTCATCCCTAACATCCTTAACAACAACCTCAATTCCTAGATCCCTAAGTAACTCGATACCGTAACCAGCCCTAGACATGTTATCTAAGGCAATAACGTCATAACCACGCCTAACTAACTCATAAACAATGAAACCACCCAAGAAACCACCAGCACCAGTAACTAAAACCCTCACACAAACACCAAAAACATAAACAACAAACAAATAATTAAATCCTAAAACCAATGTATGAGCATACTTAGAATTAATAATGTAATTATTACTGTAACTATAAGTAGTCTAATGGGGTTTCTAGGCATAATTACACCATAAGTGATTACTGAATAGACCCGATATATAGACCTATAGTTCAGTCTTTACAGTATTCATACCTAACTAAGCATTCTTTAGGGACGTACTTAACTAGCCATACCTTATTAGTGGCTTTAAGTACTTTAAGCCCGAACCCCCTTAAGCAATCAGCATCTACCTCAAGAAATACTGCCCTACCACCATGCCTCCTACCAACTAAGCAGGCGTCCTCGACACTTACTGAGAGGTGTACGTAATGTCTGTGCATGGGTTTAATGCCTTCCTTCAATATACTGCTCAAGTTACTTAATGAAGTACCGTGGTATAGTGCCTTAACCTCCCTATCCTCTTCATACTTAATAACTACGGAAACACCCCTACTATGCCCATACCTAGCCCTAATCATGCCTCTCCTAACCTCAAACCTACCCTTAGGGTCTAGGGTAGCTAATGCAACAATATGCTCCTTAGTAACCCACTGATATAGGTGCTTATTCCTCCATACATTCTTAATACCGTAAACTAAGTCAGAAATCCTTACCCAACCATCCCTACTTAGTTTAATACCAGCCTCCTCAGGACCGTGCCTCAGTATGAAGGAGATTAACTTACTTAACGCAACCCTCCTAGAACCATTAAGGACTAGCTTAGCCTTCTTACCACAGTGTGTAGGGGTTTCAACATACTTACCACAAACCACGCACCTATAGATATCTTTCAAAGATCCCACCATGACGTTACTATGTACATTAACCCACCATGTATGAATCCACTGTAATTTCTAATTACTTAGCTAAGCTTATTTAACTTAAGTATGCTTATATGTGTGGTAGTACTGATGTCGAATAACGTAGGTAAGTTATTGAGGAATGAGTGGAGGCTTGTTAGGATCGCTGGTGAAGCTAGATTCGTTGTTTTTCATGATGGTGAGAAGGTAGTTAAGTCTTACTTCATATCTACGGCGCCTGTTAGGGGTTTTGAGAGGTTAGTTCTTGGTAAGAACCCTATTTTCGTTGTTGAAGCAATCATGAGGATATGTGGTTTATGCCATGCAGCACACGGTATAGCTTCTGCTGAGGCATTCGAGCATGCTTTAGGTATGGTGCCCCCTAGGAATGGCTTACTACTTAGGGAGGCTGCCGGACTCGCTAATAGGCTTCAAAGCCACCTACTCCACCTAACGCTAATCACTAGGGACTTAATCAAGTACGAACACTACATAAACCTCCTCTACAAGGTATTAGCACTTGTTGAGCATTCATCAGCCATACTTACAAGGCTAGCAGGAACACCGACACACCCACGTAACATAACGTTAGGCGGTATGGTTAGGGAGCCTCCTCAAGCAGCCATTAATGAGGTTAAGAGAAGGTTAGCAGTCCTAACTACTGAGTATGGAAAGTTGATGGAGGTTCTCCTTGATGAGGATAAGTGGTGTGAGAAGGCGTTAATCCTGAAGAAGGTGGTTAAGCATTTCAAGAAGTTAGCATCACATCTCTTTTATGGCGGTAGGTACAACATAGACGTAACTAAGGTTAAGGTGCTTAATCCTTGGGAATACTACGCTGAGGGTAAGGACATAGTTAAGGACTCAACATCAAGAATAGCCCTATACGGTGAGGAGCGTGTTGAAGTAGGTCCGAGAAGTAGGTTAGAGACCTATATGTATTTTAAGGATGATACATTGATAGGTGCGCAGATAGCTAGGCTTAAGGAGTGCTCTTTAATCATTGAGAGGCTTAAGGAGATAATTGAGGAGCTAACCCCTGGAGCACCTGTAAGGTCTTACGAGATTGTCTATCGTGCTGGTAGGGGTGTGGGTGTTTATGAAGCACCTAGAGGTACCTTAATACACTATGTAGAGCTAGATAGTGAGGGAAGAGTTAGGAACTACTCAATAGTAGTACCAACAATGTTTAATATACCCATAATGGAGGAGGCATCTGCAGGGATCCCTAAGGACGTAGCTACCGTAATCCCACGCCTCTACGACCCATGTATACCGTGCTCAACACACCTCATACATATAAACGAGGTCATCAAAAGGTGATAGTCATGGGTAAGGAAACCTTGATGAAGAATACTCAGCAAGGCAAGCTTAAGATACTTCAGGTAGACATAGGTGGTTGTGAGGGATGTGCAGTCAATATACTACGTTCATTACCCTTAATCAAGGATGATGCCGAGTTAGTAAGTAATTACTTGGTTGAAGAGGAGTTACCTACATCAACAACGTATGACATGGTGTTCATAACTGGCTCGGTATGTATTAATGACCATCACATAGTTGAGTTAGTTAAGAAATTGAGGGAGGTTGGTAAGGTAGTCATCTCCTTCGGCTCATGCGCGACTTTTGGAGGTATCACTAGGTTCTGTAGGGGTGGTCAAGAACCTAGACCCGAACACAGGACTTACCAGCCAGTATCACACGTGATTGAGGTTGATTACGCAATACCTGGTTGTCCACCACCGCCGCAGTTCTTGAGGGCCTTCATAACGGCTTTCAAGAGAGGAATAACACATCAGTTAAGAGTGTTTAAGGCTGCGGCTAAGGTTAAGAAGTTAAGTGGTTTTGACCTACTTGACGACGTAGTACTGCCAGGCCTATGTATGGGTTGCGGTGCTTGCGAACTCTCATGCCCTACTGGGGCGATATATTTAGTTAATAGGAGACCTGACTTAATAGTGGAGAAGTGTATTAGATGTGGGTCCTGCTACATTAGGTGCCCTAGAGCCTCACAAATACTGGTGGGTAGGTATACATGACCTTACCCATAACACCCCAAAAACCCTTAGGTGAGTACATTAACGTATACTTAGCTAGGTCAACGGACCCTGAGATAAGGAAGAGGAGGATAAGTAGCGGAGGTGCTGTAACCTCAATAATATGTTACTTACTAGAGCATAAGTTATGTGATGCAGCAGTAGTTGCTAAGAGGACAGTAGGTCTGCAGGGTGAGGTAGTGGTTGCTAGGACTAGGAATGAGGTTCTTGAAGCCGCTGGAGATAAGTGGAGTATAGTCCCATTCACATCTAGGTTAAGGAGGATTATTGAGGATGAGGGGCTTAGGAACGTAGTCATTGTTGGGTTACCGTGCCAAGTACAGTTCTTAGGCCATATGAAGGCATTCCCGATACTAGAGACCGACTTCGGTGAGAGAATTAAGGTGTTGATAAGCCTATTCTGCATAGGTACGTTCGCCCACGAAGTATTCCTAGCCTATCTAAGGAGTGCTCACGGCATTAGGGCTGAAGAGATTAAGGGCATGAGGATATCTGGTGATGACCTAATAGTCACTTTAATCAGTGGTAAGGAAATACCCATACCTATACGTGAGGCTTACCCATACCTACAGGCAGGTTGCTTACTATGTACTGACTACACAGGAGTCCTGGCTGATATATCAGCAGGTACAGTACAATCTAAGCGCGGATACACAATACTCATAACAAGAACTAAGCTAGGTGAGGAGATAGTTACTAAGGCAGCTAACGAAGGCTACATAGAAATAACTGAGGGAGGTACTGAAGTGGTTAACGAGGTAGTTAAGAACGCGTTAGAGAAACTAGCTAGAGCACAGAAATATGCTGTTCAGCTACTATAACTCCATGTAACATGCCCTTTAACTAACACCGCCTTAAAACATTAACAACCCAACTTTGTTTTTATTAAGTATGTTGCGACCTATATCTATAGGGAGTACTTAATGAGCATGACATTCACGATCAGATTACCAAGAAGTTTAGTAGAGAGACTTAAGCATAAAGCTGAGGGATTAGGCATTAGCCTAGAGGAATACACGCTAGAACTACTCCTTAATGACTTAGATCCTCAAGAGAGAACCCAAGAATATATTGAGGTCGCTAAGGACTTACTTAACCAGGCTAAAGAGGAGTTAAGTAAAGGTGATGTTAGGCAAGCTGCTGAGAAGGTCTGGGGCGCTGCTGCAATGGCTGTTAAAGCATATGCTGGGTGGAGAGATGGAAGGAGGCTAACAAGCCATGGAGAATTATGGGAGTATTCAAAGAGAATGATAAATGAATTCGGTAGGTGGGTTAGTGATTCTTGGGCTCATGCAAATGCCATGCATATATGTTTCTACGAAGGGTGGTGTACGGATAGACATGTAGAGGAGGCTATCAGGAGGGTAACTAAACTCGTAAACGAGTTAGAGAAGAGGGTCTTAACCTAAATAACACTCCACATGCGAACTCATTACCTACAGACTTAAGTACTTCATGAGGTGCCTTGCATACACATGCAGTAGGTGAAGAATTAAGCCTTAAACCATAATAAGTTTATTAGGTGATGTGCATGGGTATCACAGTATTGATACCTGAGTCATTAATTAAGAAGGCTAAGGAGAAAGGCATCGCTATTGAGGACTTAATCATAGAGTTACTCACTAGTAAGCTGGGATTAGATCCTAAGGAAGAGGCAGAGCTTCATTTAGAGCTAGCTAAGAGATACCTCAGGGAGGGTGAGGGGCTTATCGATAGAGACCCCATTCAAGCATCTGAGAAGCTTTACAAGGTGGCTGAGGAGTGTGTTAAGGCCGTCGCTAAGTTGTTAAGGGTTGAGGATGTAGTTAAGAGGGTTAGAGAGAGGGGGAGGTGGGTTCTTAAGGATCTTGAGTACGTGGCTATGATATCTAAGAGTAAGTTAGGTGAGTCATTCTATATTGGGTGGGATATGGCTTGCTTCCTACATGTTTGGGGCTTCCATGAAGCTAAGCTAGACCCCGACTCCATTAGGTCTAGATTACCATACATTAAGGGGATGGTTAGCTCTGTAGAGAAACTTTTATGTGGGGATAAAACCTAATTGGATCACTTCCTTAAGTTCCAGGAGTTAACTACTTCCCATAGCTTACTTATCATTTTGTTTAGGTTTTCTTCAGTACTGCATGCGTAGACTATGGCCGTCCTATCCCTTACTGGGTCGTAGAATGTTATGAAGAACCCCCTAAGCACTACTTCCTCGTAAGGCTCTACGTCACTACGGCTGACCATGCCACCATACATTAAGTAGGCTTTATAGCCGTTAAACTCCATCTCGGTAATGTTCTCAACTAGGTCTACGTACGTGTATGGTTCCTTACACCCATGTATCCCTAACCAGAAGTTCTGGTCCCATATAGCGAACTCAGCAACTAGCCCTAGGTCCTTAGGGTCTCTATAGCCCTGAACCCAGTACATACCTATCCATACCTGATAGCCCGGTGAACTCCTTTCGAACCTATCGTGCGGATAGTAGTAGTTATTAATGCCTTTCTCACCTAGGGGTAGCCAAACGAAGTCCATCTTCGTATGGAACCTCTTAAGCCAGTCATGGTCGGTAAAGCCCTTAGTAATGCCCCACTCGTTAACACTTACGTAACCCCATGAAGCACTCATAACTATCAGTAAGGCAACCACACCAACTAGCAACCATTTAGTACTGCAGGTCGAGAGCCTCTTACCTACAGCTAAGTAAGCGACGTAAGCCACTAAGAAGGATATTAAGGCGTCAGCAACAAGTATCCAGAAACCCCTCATACCGATGAATAACCTCATATACATCAACGTATTAGAAATAACACCGTAAAGAACAAACCATAGGAGGGCGTAGATAAACGCGAACACCACAGCGAAGACGTACATGTACCTAAATGCCTTCCTCCTAATAACGAAGAACAACACACCAATAATCACGTAGATCAAAGCAGCAGGTAGGTAGATCACGTAGTAGATCGATAGGGCTAAAGGCGCTAAAATAGCAACTGCTAAGCTAGGTAAAGTACCTAATACGAGGATACTGAAATAGATACCTGTTAAGTCATAGAAACCAGGAACATGAACAGCATCGGAGACTAACCTAGCAGTAAAGCTTATCAAAATACCTAAAACAATGATGAGAATAGTCCTTAAACCAAACCTCAACCTACCACCTATAAGGAAATCAATATAGATATTTAAAGCATTACGCTAAGTACACACGATGCTAGGAGGATTTACCTTATATATTCAGTAAGAACTATGCCTTCAAAATTAAGAATAGTGTATGGTCATTACTTCAGTAGTCTTCTTATAGCTTCCGATATACTCCATACCTGGATTATGCCATGATTCTTTAGTTCCTGAAAGTCTTTGTCATTCGTTATTAGAATAGAATTCGTTTTAAAGCATGCTGCGGCATGATATATGTCTGCAATCTCTGTTTCCAGCATATAGGGTCTTACAGCCTCGATATGCTCCTTCCCTGGATTCTCCACCTTTACCTTCGTCAGTATTAAATGGTATAGGAGCTCAGCTTGCTTCTTTATCTTCGGTAGCTTAGATGTGAGTAGGTTAAACCATTTCTCGTACTCCTTAATTAGTACATCATCCGCTATTAACTCTATCTCCGGGTCTAAGAGAAGCTTAATTAATAGCTTAGTAGTAGCCGTATAACCTGACTTAAATGCGGCTATAAATACGTTAGTATCAATCATGAATCTTCTTTGCAAGCCTATTAGCCTCCTCCTCTACCTTCCTTCCCAACTCCTCTAAGTCTAACCCTGCCTTAATTACCTCCTCAGCTATGTCCTTAACTATTCTCTCAACGTCAACCTTCTTTAAAACGAGTAAATCGTCTTTAAATTCTAAAATTATGAACATATCCCCTTTCTTCAACTTAAGCTTCCTCCTTAACTTACTAGGGATCACGATACGCCCTCTCTCATCAATAACTACGATACTCAACCCATATCTCCCATATATCCCATAACTCCCACATCTAATAAACCATTCTAACTTAATAAAGGATTAACAAGCACATTTCCGGGTTATTATTAACAGGATAGCTCAATACTCAAAAGTAGGTCCTAAAGACTTAAATTCTGATCGTACCACTACACATTGATTTAGACCCTGACTTAGGTTAGGTGATGCTTTGGTGCGGTATAATGAGGTCTAAGGGTATTGCTAAGGTGGTTTCCTACGTGTTTTCAGCCCCCCTATATGCTTCATACTTAATTATCTACTTAATCCTAAAGACTAAGTACTTAATGCATGCATTAAGCATTGCCTTCGCTTTTCTATACCTCTCTATACTCCCTGTAATCACTATAGTTATAGATAGTGTTAGGGGTAGGACAGACATATTTGTTTCTAAAGTAACCCATAGATATAGGTACTTCATCCACGCAATTCTCGCTTACTTCGCTGGGTTCCTAACCTTTATGTTATTAGGTAATTACTTCATGGCCCTCTTCTCACTTACCTACGCATTAAATACTGCTGTAGCCATGGCTCTATCATTAAGGGATAAGGTTAGTGTACATATGGCGGCTATAGCCGGGCCAAATACTTTCTTAACGATGACCTTAGGTATTGAGCATTTAGCTCTATTCACTATTCTACCCATAGTTGCTTGGGCTAGGCTTAAACTAGGTGCGCATACTGCTAAGCAGTTGGTTGTAGGTGCTTTAGCATCAATTATAACAACATATGTAGTAGTTACGTTATTTACACCTATGGTGTCCTACACCTGAGACAAAGGCTTCTAGGTGCATCAAACCTTAATGTTCTATGCATTAATGTTTTAACATCTAAATAACTATACATATACCGGTGAAGGGAGTGAGGCGTAAGGCATACTTAACGTTACTGCCGCTCATAGTCCTAGCTACGTTACTTACTGGTATAGTAGTGCCTGCAGGTAGTGACATAGTTGTTGAGAGGGGGGAGAATGATACATACGTCGTTAAGGCTAAGGCACCACTATTTAGGAGTGAGTCAGTAGTAGCTACTAAATTCGCCGTCGAAATACCTTATGAGCGGATAGGTCTGGACATGCCTGGGGCGTTGGACATAAGCGGCTTCGTAGAGATAGGTAAGGCTGAAGAACCCGGTGCTCATATGTTTAATGCGTTCTTAATGGTATGTAATGAGGGTGATAAGACAGTAACAATGAGTTATGGGTACCCAATAATGGATTTAGAATTTATTGATTCTGAAGGCAACACCATCTATAGGTGGAGTGAGGGTAAGGTCTTTATCCTAGCACTTTACGCATCACACATAAAGCCTGGGGACTGCGTGAACTTCGACCACGTACTTTACGGTAATGTAAGTAGTGACTTAGTTAGGAAGCTCAATTCCTTAAGGATATACATAGCCTTCAGCATTGAAGAAGTAAATGTTAAAGTAGTTATTGATGCTGTAAAGGAGATTGAGGTCACTAGCACTACGGTAACAATGCCCGACGAAACAGCATCAACTACCTCACTAACCATAACACCGCCTCCACCACCAATACTAATGCCTAAAGCGGTTGTCGTAGTACTCAATAGGACTGAGGACATGGTTGACTTAAGCTTAGCTAACCCTGAACTACCTAAGTCGCTAACCACGTACTCGTATATTAGGAATAAGGTATTCGTAACTGTTGTAGATGTGTCTAAGGAATTCGTTAAGAACATCACTGAGATAATCCCAGAATTCCCGATGGTCATAGGCGCCGTAGGTAAGCCTAAACCATCAATAGCTTCTGACCTAATATTTAGCATTACGTTTAGTGAGGATGTAGATATAACTAAGGTACTGAAAGAGGAGCTATCGGGCCTAGCGGCTAAGGGCGTGGTTAAGTTAAGTAGGCATGACATAAAGGGATTGGCTGACGTACTAACCATGCTAGGTGAGTCTGAGGAGTGGAACCTAGCGTTCATATACTGGTCAGAAGATAAGGGTGAGTGGCTTTATGAGGCTCAAGGAATGCCATACACGATAGCATCACCCACATATACTCGGAAAGTAACCATACCGATTCACACACCTAGCGGTGTAATAACACCCACAATAATCACCATTACTAAGGTAGTGACAGTAACTAAGACAGTAACCAAGACAGAGACATCAACAACTACAGTAACAACGACCTACACACCAGAACAAACAAGCATGGCTAAAGAGTCAGAAGCTCTAAATACTGCATTAAAGTACACGACCATAGCTGGCTTGATAGCCATAGCTACGCTAGTGATAATCCTAGTAGCTAGGTCACCTAAGTAAACACATTAACCAATCATTTTAAGTCTAAAACATGATTTTTAGATGAGTACTATGGGGTTGTTAAGGAGTATTCTTGAACTCGATGTAGCTAGATATGAGGAGTACTTTAGGGAGCTTGAGGTTAGGTATGGGGAGCCCATTAAGCCACCATTCATTATTAGGCTAGATGGTGTTGGTTTCGGTAGGAGGTTATCTGGGTTTAAAGTACCTAGGGATCTAAAGGTTCATAAAGCATTGGTTAAGGCAGCTAAAGAACTTATTAAGTACTTCAACGCTGATTACGGGCTAGTTATAAGTGATGAGGTAAATATATTCGTAATGAATACCGTGCCTTACGGAGGTAGGTATGAGAAGATAATATCTATATCCTCAGGCATAGTATCCACGTACACATCACTATCACTTAAAAAGAACCTATACTTCGACTCAAGGATAATTAGATTAAGAAACATTAATGACATATTAACGTACTTCACCTACAGAATCAGGGTAGGGTTCAATAACTACGTCTCATCACTATACCATAAAGTATTTACCGATAAAGAAACACCGCATCTAAAGGTAATGATAGATAAGTTAAGGTCTAAAGGTATTGACGTAGGTAAGGTAAGTGAATGGGAACTCTATGGTACATGCATACTATGGGAAACATACATGAAAAAAGGCTATAACCCAATAACCCATGAAGAAGTAATGACCGTACGAAGAAGGTTAAAAACCTTAAGAAAATCCAGTAAATGCCTTAAACACCTAATAAAATTATGCTCATCAAATCAGGGCTACTAATTAAGAACTTAGCTAAAGATGTTGAATTAGATGCTACGCAGAAAGCTTTCCTTGAGGAAGCGGCAGTACAAACACCTAAGATAATCAGCAGGTCCTAATAAAAGAAATGACTAGACCTATATTTATGTTTATTTTATAAAGTATATAGCTATTTATAGAGTTAAAAAAAGTGAAGTATATAGCGCGACTAATTAAGAATATATCGGAGAAGTGAATGTCTCAAAAACTTCAAGCATCAATAATTATTACGATACTATCTGTAATTTTAATCAACATCGCTATTCTAGCTAATGCACAGCAGGTCTTTCATGCATGGGCTAGGGATGGGGTAATTGACGTTGTTGGTGCTAAAAGTAACGCTATAGTTAGGATTTTAAGCCTATATCCTACGCAAAATAATGGAATAGCAACACAAGTTGGGCTTTACTATTATGATCCCGGAAGGCGGGACTCTATATGGTTCTTAATAGGCTTCATAAGGCATATCAGAAACGGTAACTTGGGTCCCTTTAATCTTTACGGTGAGTATAAGTTTTGGGGAAAGGATGCCTCTTATGCTTTCACTAACCCAGGAAATATGAGTACGTACTATGAGTTAGAGGTGATATTGTTCATAGGATATACTGCTAATTACGCTAAATTTAGAGTTAATGGTGATACTATGGCGTCTATACCTCTTCCTAATCCTGAATATTTAGAATATGAATATATTGCCATAGTTCATGCTGAAAGTGAGTCTGAGAATAATTGGTTAAAAGTTGATTATACATCACTAAGACATACAAGAACACCTGAGGGGATGGGATCAATACCGAATTGGGTAGCTTGGGTGGATCCCGTAAGGCTCGGTGCGGACGATAATCTTTACATAATAATAATCTCAGATGATTATATAAGAATAACCCAGAACCTATGGTGATGGATCATGTTTAATCTTAAGACAGGTAGTTTAATTCTGTTCGTTATATTAATATGCATACTTACTGTCTCAGTATTTATCCCTGCCAGCAACTTACGGGAAAACTGGGATGTTAGTGCAAGCATAACTAGGGGATCATTTACCGAGGTTAGTGAACCTCCTGGCGGCCCCTCTAATCCGCCGCCTTTAGAGGTTATTTATCAGTTTGGGTATAGGGTGGTTACTCTAGATGAGCTTAGGTTCTATGAGGAGGAGTTCGGTGTTGAAATACCTTACCTTAAGGAGCTGATTGATGGCTCAAAACTTAGGGAAGTTATTGTTGAGGCACCTCAAGGCAAGTTAGTCAGGGTTATATTTGAATACACCTTACAGGAACCTGGAAATTTCTTTAACACCACTATATACAAAGGTGCTAAAATACCCATACCTCCTAAGAACCCTAAGTTAGCTCACAAGAGGCTTATTAAGTTAAGTTCCTTAACTGTAAGCGTATGGTTTAGATCACGTACATGTAAGTACTGGGATATGCTTGTTGATACTGCATTAAGAAATCCTAACGTTACGGTATTCGATATTAATAACCTAAAGGCACTAATGTACATACACCACCATGTATACGGAGATATATATGAGGTAAAAACATGCTTATCAAGTAATAAATCAATAACTGTGACTGCATGGGGAAAAGACCCTATTACAATCTTAAAAACCATGCAACAATTCATCGAAATATACCTAACAAGTAAAGAAAGTTAGCTAAAAATAAAAACATAAGATATTTTACTGAAGGAGTAACCCAAGTCTATGCAGTGACCTAATTAACTCAACAGCCGTCTTACGGGACTTAGTCCTAATAACTATATCTTCACCAACGTGGTCAACAACCACATCATTAAAGCGCTTAACAATATCAAAACCCTTACCCTTAGCCAAAATAACATAGAAACCCTCTGGGTCTCTCCTCGAAAGTATAGACCTAATTAACTTGTCTAATTCCAAATTCCCCACCCCAATTAACACCTAAAACCTAGTCTTTAAACCTAGACACCAATTCTACTTTAATCATCACTAATTGACAATTGATTACTGAGATGATAAACTATTGGAGTATTTTAAGACTATGATATGATCTATTCATAATATGGGGTATTTCGATATACTTCATTTCTGAAGTTCACTCCGATTTCTATGGTATAGTAATGTCGTAAGCCTTAATGTGAAATGAAGGGCTACTGTGACTACTGTGACAGTAAGACTTATAATTAAAGGTAACTCATAAGCCCTTGGTAGTCTATGAAGGTAAATGTATATGTTTCTAAAGAGTTCGAGAGATTGTTTAAGAGGTTACCTAAAATAACTAAAGGTAAAATCTTAGACTATTCGCTTATTTGAGTACTTAGGGTATTTTGGAAACTTCGGGAACGCTACATTTATATTCTTCTTCTACAATTTGAATAATGAAGCCATCAGGCTTAGCCGATGACGGCATAATCCCGTAACCCGCACCCTGTGGTGTGCGGGGATGTAGCTCCCGATGAACCACCGATGGGTGATGAGGTGGCTGAGAGGGGAAGCCCGTGCATGGTATTTTAGGTATTTCCGCTATTTTAGTAACCATGCACGGGCAACCACCATGTAGGTATTTTGAAGGATAATCCACTAGCTGGTAAGCTCCTTAAAGGCTACTATACCATTAAAGTTGAGGATCAATATATCAGGGTTAAACTTAGGAGTCTTAGGATAAATGATTACCGTATAATTTACTGGTATGATAAGTTAGGTAATAGAGTCATATTACTACTTGTAGGGCATAGAAGGTGGATCTATAAATTACTTAGAAGATTCCTTTAATTCCTTGATAAATTCTTCTAATGACTTAATATTACCTTCAATCACATCCTTAATAGCGCGATCAAGCGATTCGAGAGCTTCTGGTGTAAGTTCCTTAAATCCTCTTCTCTTAATTTCAATAACCTTAGCCTTACTCAATTTCAGCCTACCTCAAGTAAGAATTGTGAACAGACTATATAAGACCTTCCATACACCATACATAGGTATTAAAATCGGTACTTTGAGCACTTTAAAGTATTAGTATTTCCCCTACCTCATCTTCATATCTACTCTATTATCCATTAACTAAAACCATCATAACGATGTAGGGAAAAGTTAAGGAATCAAGATACATAAATGAGGTTAATCAGAGGATATATGAGGGTGATTTATTTAAAGGCTTGGAATATCAACAATTGCCATTTCAGTGCTCACTCCTAGCTATGGATATCTAAAGTATAAGTACATTGCTATAGTTCATGTTAGAGTAGATCTGAAGAATATATTGAATTGAAGCATAAAAGCGTATAACGGTGTCTAAAGAGAGGGATCAGTACTAAGTTGGGGGCCAAGGGTGGGCGCTATAAGGCTTGGTACTAATAGCGATAATCTTAGGTGATCATATAAGGATGACTCAAAAACTTATGGTGAGATCCCATGTCTAAGTTAGAGATAAGTAATTTAGTTTTGTTCACTATGCCAATTAGTCTATAATCTATAGAAAAATCAGAGTGTCAAAGGATGAGGAGAGGAGGTCGTTTACGGAAGTTAATGAACCACTTGGCGGGCTGTCTAATTTATCATCTTTGGAGGTTATTTATCAGTTTGGGTATAGAGAAGTTTCTCTAGACGAGCTTAAGTCTTATGAAGAGAACGTGAAAACAGCATTGTATAGCCTATTAAGAACCCATAGTATGTCGAAGGCGTCCACCCATGTTAGGTCTGGGGGTGTTGGTGTCTCTATATTGAAGCCCTCCTTCTTAATCACTTTGTTTAAGTACTTCATTAGTTCATTAGTTCTTAAGGGTTTCTTAACTAACCTACTTAACTCCCTGATTGTTATGGCTATGAACTTTACCTGACCTACCTCAACTATTCTGGGGTTGTTAGTTAGGTCTAACTCGAATGTTGTTCCGTCAGTATACTCGGTAACTATCTTGAACCCCTTAGCCCTTACCTTCTTAAGCCCCTTAATACCCTTAAACACCCTCACTCTAGGTGGGCTATACTCCTCCTGATCAAGCCCCTTAAGTACTTCCTTAACCTTCTCGGTTATGTCTTGAGGTATGTAGTTCTCCATAAGCACTACGTGATCGGCGTATCTAAGGAGTGATGGCGAAGCACTAACTACGGCTATTACTGAAGTACCTGTCTTCTTAATTAGATCCCTCACCTGCCTTGATAAGGGCCTTATGGGTTCCTCCCTAATGATACCGTACATGACCTCATCCTTAAAGAGTAAGTTAGTAGCGCTTGTGTCTTCATCTATGAGTAGTACCTCAGCACCTAACTCAATAGCCTCATTAATTGATGCCGCCATACTTGTTGAGCCACTAGCGTCTAACGTCGTGAAATCCCTAGTATCATCACCTGAGGGGAGCTTACTAATGAACGTAGATATGTCTACGTGATGAACAAGGCGCCCATCCTCAGCCTTAACTAAGATAGTGTAACCCCTAGAGACAACGAGTTCACGTCCATCGCCTTCAATATGGTTATAGATACCTTCCTGGATAGACTCAAGTAGCGTTGTCTTACCGTGGTAACCACCGCCAGTAATTACCGTGAATCCCTTAGGTATCGCCATACCGGAGACTGACTTACCACTGGGTAGCCTTATGGTGACCCTAAGGCTCTTAGGTGATTTGAACGGTACTGCATTAGGCATAGGTCTCTCAGAAATACTTGACTCCCTAGGTAGTACGCTACCATCAACTATGAAGGCAACATACCCATTCTTACATAGCCAGCTCCTAACGAACTCCTGATCAAGGTAGTTATTGACGTGCCTCTCTATCTTACTAATCTCTTTCTTAAGGGATGTTATGGAGTTAATGACCTTAGGCACATCATTAAGTAGTAGATTACGGGCCTCCCTCCCAAGAACTCTCCTACCACGTGCTGGTAACCCAATAAACCACCTAAGAATTAGGTCATCACCACACACCTCAACGCATGATCTCTTAAGTATCCATGGACCCGGCTTAGGTATGCCTAAGTAGCAGCTATACCCAGTACCGCACTTTCTCCTTAACCTCCTTAGTACCACGTACAGCGCCCTAGCTAAGTAGTCCGTGAGAGGTACTGACTTAGGCTCTGTTAGGAGTTCTTTAGGGAAGCCATGGCTGGATTTAGAGATTACTACCTCAATAATTGATGGTGGTGCATGAGGGTCTGGCTGAACCTTAGTGAACCTAGCTTTAGCTACCCTATAATCGATGACTATACCCTTTAACCTCTTATAAGTACTGAATCTCTTACCGTCAATACCCTTTAGTAACTCCTTAAGACCCTCTAAAGACAACAATGTACTACACCTATGACTGTAGTACCGTAATAAGCACTTAAGCATTAAACATTAAGTAGTACCTATCCTAACAGGCCTGCCCAAGAGTGATACTATTTTATCTCTAGATGGGTCATAAGTTAGTGCCCAGTGAATGACTAAGTCCTTACCTATTATGATGTCATAGCCATCTATCTCTTTAGAATTAACTACATGAATGGGTGCTGGTACATCAATAATTAACCCTTCAATTATGGCTGAGTCAACAACGCAGACACCACTAATGATTAACTCACCAAACCCTTGTACATGAACCTTAAATGCCTTATCTAGATGTTCATAGCACCTTAACTCCCTAGCTATCCTACGGACCATGACACTGAAGTTACTCCCTAAGACTACCGTAGCTCTACCGTAGGAAAACTTACCACCACTAAACAGACCTATTAGGAAAGGCTTTAAGAACCCACGGATGCGTACTGCCATCTTAACTACCTAAACTAAATTACCTCTAGCCATAGGAGTTAATAATCGTATATTACGAAGACTAAACCGCTCAATGATCATGCGAGGTTGCCCTAACATAACTTAACGTAGATGGATGACGTCTCCTGCCTCTATAGTTCTACGTCTACCCGACTTAGTCATCAGTATGAGCCTACCGAAGTTATCTATATCTATAGCCTCACCCTCAACCTCACCGCTTAAGAAGATCACCCTAACACGCTTACCTAAAGTCCCCATATAGGTACGTAACTCGCTAAGTATGGACTCAGTACTCCCTCTGAGGAGGCTTACATATACCTTATCGAACTTAGTTAAGAAGGCTTTAAGTACATGAATCCTAGGTACCTCTCTCCCCAATATCTGCTTAAGCGATACTGCAATATGTTCAATTTCTTTAGGTAACTCGTTGTTTACATTTATTCCTACACCGACAACTACGTAATTAACCCTATCTAACTCAGCTGAAGCCTCAATGAGGATGCCAGCTAATTTCCTATCCCTATATATAACGTCATTAGGCCACTTAAGCATGGCCTCAATATCAAATAGATCCCTTAAAGCCTTAACCAATGCTAAGCCCGTACCTAGGCTAAGGAGCTGTAATGACTTAAGGAGCTTAGGTCTAAGGATGATGCTAAACCATAAACCACCTCTAGATGCGTACCAAACCCTACCTAACCTACCTCTACCTCTACTCATCTCATCAGCAATAACTATAAGGCCCTCAGGAGCGCCACTCTCAGCTAGTGACTTAGCTATATCCTGAGTTGATGTGCATTCAGGTACATAGTGAGCTATGAACTTAACCCTAGTCCTTAAGTCAGCTATGTAGGTATTCACCATGGAGAGATCATCAATACATAGTAGCTTATAACCCCTCTTAGGATGTGACTCAATAACGTAACCCACCCTCCTAAGTGATTCAATAGCCTTATTGACCATGACCCTAGAAATACCCAGTCTACGGGCTATCTCAGTACCTGAAACGTAATCACCAGCACTCAACATCAAATACTTAAGTACTTTCTCAGCAAGCTCTTTACTCACAAGACCACCAGCATATAAATAAGTTACTTCACCTTTCATTAACTTTTCTTTACGTAACTAAGTCCGTAATTTAATAAATGTAACCTCGGCTAACTCAACGGATCTAACAACCCCATTGCATGTTAGTGAAGTCGCTAGCTTACGTAAGAACCATAATTTCCTTCTACCCCTTAGAAGATCACCATAGTTAACTCTGTACATACCGTATATTTCTAAGGAAGTATTAGCTAAGGTATAGATCATCTTGAGTGAGAGTACTATAGGAAGTACTAAACGCCCTAAAAAACCACTATTACTAACTTGAATGTACTTACTCATTGGCGTCGTAAGTATTAGTAGCGTAGTTAGTTCTATAAGTATAGCCATCTGAGTAAGTACCTTAACCAAAGACAGTAAATCAGCATAACCATTAAATAGGAAGCCAACAATTAAAGCCCCAATAACGTAGGTAAGTAAGAACGGTACAGATAGAGCCAAGCACTTAAGTAACCTACTTAGCTCCCTAACCAAACATGCAACAACAATTAATGAAGCAAAGAAAGATAGCAGTAAGTACATGCTATCAGTAACTAAAGTAATAATTGCCATAATAATTAATGACACGATCTTAAACTTAACGTCAATACTACTTAGTAATGTATCTCTAGACTTTATGACATCATTAAGCCATTCCAGTATAGATCCCATCAATTTAACCACCTAAGAGATCCTCCCTCCATGATCAAGACATGGTTAGATACTCTCTTAGCGAACTTTAAGTCGTGGGTAGCTATCACGAACGACTTACCTAAGTCCCTAAGCTTCTTAATAACTACTTCTAATACTCTTAAGGAGCACTCATCAAGACCCAATGTGGGTTCGTCCATGATTATTAAGTCAGCGTTAGAGATGTAAGATATAGCTAACGATAACCTACGTGCTTCACCAACACTAAGAGAGTACGGGTTCTTAACTAAACACTTAGATATCCCAAATATTTTAGCTAAGGCATCAATACTTACACGCGCATTAAATATGTCTATGTGGTCAGCTAACTCATCACGTACTGACCCCTTAGAGAACCAGTAGATAGGCTCTTGAGGTATATAGAAAACCCTACCATACCTCTTAATAACACCTCTATTAGGTCTTAAGATACCAGCCATAAGCTTAAGTAAGGTAGTCTTACCTACACCGTTTCTACCAACTATAGATATTACCTCACCACGCCTAACAATTAAGTCAATACCCCTCAATAACCAATCGAAACATGAATCATACCTAAACCATAAATCCTTAATCTTAAGCATATACATATCGTCACTTCTTAAACAGTCTTTAACGAGAGCTATAGTTCCTAATACCTCACCTAAATCAGCACAGGCGGTTTGACTTAATTCATAAACCCTATCGATATATTTCTTAAGTACCTCATAGCGATGATCAACTACAACCACAGTCAATTCCCTATCAAGGGCTAAGTCCCTAACATAATGCATAAAATCAGTTAAAATCCATGGATCTAAATGCGTTGTTGGTTCATCCAGAAGTAGCACCTTCACCCCCTGGAGTAAGGCTAAAGCTATTAATGCCTTATACCTCTCCCCATCAGATAACTCATAAAAAGTCTTACCACATACAGACTCAAGGCCTAATTCACTAATTAACTCATGCCCATTATTAACCCCTAAGATACTTAATTCATCATTTAGAGTGAATGTCATGAAGTAATTAGACACTTCTTGAGGTACGTAGGTAACTATCTTACGCCTTAAAGCATCTAGGGGTGAGTAACCAAGAACCCTTATAGTACCTTCAAGCTTAAACCCCTGGTAGAGGTAGGGTATCAAACCGCATATAGACTTAAGTAGTGTTGACTTACCTGAACCGCTAGGCCCCTTAACAAGGATTACTTCACCAGCATCAACATCTAGGTTGATACCGTTAAGTATGTACTTACCACGGTAGCTAACTCTTAAGTCCTTAACAACTAATGATTTCATATATCTAGCCCCACACCACGCGCCTTGAGGATCTTAATTATTATTGGTGCTATATTTACGGCTAGTAAGTGATCTATGAGTATGTCTTGGGGTATGAATATGAGTACTGCAGTAAGGAATATGAGTGTAGTAATGTCATTAAGTCCATAAATCATTGAAGATACATCCCTAGACCAGTTAAGTAAGGACTCCCCAAGAGGTGTTGGTGAGGTAGCGTAATGAAGAAAGACAAGGAAGCCAAGGATATACATAGGGATTACAGCAATAAAGGAAATGAGGAGTAATACTAATCTCCTAGAGAGGCTCATAGGGCTTAATGACTTAAGCCCCTTAAATTTAAGGTAGTACCTAGTGAGTAATGACATAAGGTATGAGGCTATAGGGAACCCCCATAAGTAACCGGCGGTATAACCTATCAGCACATGAATACCACCTCTCATACCCGAGGCTAAGGGCATACCTAAAGCTATTAATAATAGGTAAATCAGCTGGGACATGAGGGCGTACTTAGGCGTAAGTACTATACCACTCAGAATAACGGGGAAATTCTGCATTGTGTAAGGTACTGGACCAACATTAAACCTTATTTGGGCAGAAATACCTGTCAAAACACCAAACAATACCGCTAACGTAAAACTCATTAGTGGGTGAGGACTCTCGTTAGATGACGTCATTTAGTGTCCCCTTAATTCAAAATTTTACAGTTAATTAATTCAGTAAGGGAGGTATTATAGTTTAGGTTTGAACAAGTAATTAACTGTAAAGGATTAATAAAGGGTTAGGCTATTCTTCTAACTTGCTTAGAACTTTAGTTATAACGTCATTGGGTTGTTCAGTATTTTTGGGTCTTTCTATGAGTCCCCACATAGTTGCTGCAGATATGACCTCCTTACATACTATAGGGTTAGTACTGCAGTCTATATCTCCCTCAATAATTACCCTAGGCCCTTTCTTAGGTACGTAAATCACGTATAACTTCCTACCTAACTGCCTACTCCTAAGTATGGCGAACCCCTTCCTCACATTAACCCTAACTATATCAGCGTTAAGTACCTCAGCAAGAGTTACAAATATCTCGGTAAGTCTTAACCTACCCTCTCTTAAAGCCTTACTAATAGCTTGCTTAGTAATGCCTAACTCCTTAGCTATATCAACCTCCCTAACCCCCTCCTTAGAGGCTGTTAGAAGTATCTCCTCCATCCTATCAGGTAACTTAAGAATCACTAACCATCACCTTACTAACTATTAACTCAATTAACTCCCTAGCCTTAACCTCACTAGCTGATGCTATAGCGTAGTACCTCCCCCTAGAGTCCTCAACAATAATTACATGGCGTTTAACAGCATTCACCAACATAGCTACGAAGAATATGAATAGTAATATCTCAGCAAGCATTAGGGGTATTAAGGCATTTAAATCCCTAGTTATGAACCCACTATACAGCCTATGGTACTCTATAGCTAAGAAGAAGTTAATAGTGATAAGTAAGACCACCAAGACACGGAGCACATTTTGAAGAAAGGCCTTGTAGCTACGTGAGCTAACCAAGAAATAACCTATCAATGCAGCACCAACGAATATAGGTATAGCTAAAAACATTGAGTATTGCAGAGGTACTGAAGCACCTTTAATTAGTACGTAAAGTAGTGGGAAAGCAGTAATCATAATGAAAGGCACCAAAACTACCTTAAAGTACTTAAATAACTTACCCCTCTCTAAAGCATTTATATCAGCGATATGTACAACCTCCTTAACCCTCACCTTTATGAGCTTAAAGGGATAACCGTAAGTCAGTAGCAACTCACCATTAGTGATCTTAACCTCATTACCTATAGACATAAGTGCTAAGACTATACCAGTAAAGAACATCATAAATACGTATATATCGCCTACATTACCTACCAACATAAGTAGTGTTACTGTAAACAGTACTATAGATATTGACTGAAGTACGGCTGGTAACCCGCTATATGCGCAGGGCCAGTAGTCCTTAACCAGAGTAACCACCAGTAAACCTACTCAGGTTTACCTATATAAACGTTTCCCTAATCAGCACGTAATAACTTATTTTTATACTCTAGATACGTTACTATAGATGGATGATCGGGACTTCCGACTCTGATTAGTGATGAGGTCCTGCGATGGTGATTACCTAATTAAAGTAAAAGTATAAGTTACTTCTTGCGTTTATGTAGTTAAAGGTGTTAGTTATGAGTACGCGGATTAAGGATCCATCATTAGCTGGTAGGGGTTTAGTCCAGATTGAGTGGGCTGAGATGCATATGCCTGTACTTATGGAGTTGAGGAAGGTCTTTAAGGATAAGGAACCTTTTAAGGGGTTAAAGGTTGGTGCTGTACTCCATGTTACTAAGGAGACTGCCGTTCTTGTTAGGACTTTGAGGCTCTGTGGTGCTGATGTTTTCTTAGCTGCTAGTAACCCACTATCTACTCAAGATGATGTTGCCGCCGCCTTAGCTAGTGAGGGTATTGGTGTATGTGCTTGGAGGGGTATGAGTAGTAATGAATACTTCTGGTGTATTGAGCAAGTAACTAAGTTCGGGCCTGACTTAGTTATTGATGATGGTGGTGACTTACACGCATTCATACATAGTAAGGCACGTGATGTTGGTGAAGGCATTAAGGGAGGTACCGAAGAGACCACGACAGGTGTTATTAGGTTAAGGGCTATGGAGAAGGAGGGTGTGTTACTATACCCCGTAATAGCTGTTAATGACGCATACACTAAGTACCTCTTCGACAATAGGTACGGTACTGGGCAATCAACCATAGACGGGGTATTGAGGGCCACCAACGTCTTAATAGCTGGTAAGGTAGTTGTTGTTGCTGGGTATGGATGGGTAGGTAGGGGTATAGCTATGAGGGCTAGGGGGATGGGTGCTAGAGTCATAGTTACTGAGGTAGACCCCATAAAGGCCTTGGAAGCAGTTATGGACGGGTTTAACGTCAAGCCCATGAAGGAAGCGGCTAAGGTAGGGGATATATTCATAACGGCTACTGGAGACATAAACGTAATAACTAAGGAGCACTTCAAGCTAATGAAGGATGGTGCGATACTAGCTAATGCAGGTCACTTCAACGTTGAGGTAAGCGTTAAGGACCTAGAGGAGATAGCCATAAGGAAGAGGGAGGTAAGACCTAACGTAACTGAGTACGTACTAAGTAATGGTAAGAGACTATACCTCCTCGCTGAAGGTAGGTTAGTAAACCTAGTCGCTGCTGAAGGTCACCCAAGTGAGGTTATGGACTTAAGCTTCTCAGACCAGTTCATGGCCCTAAAGTACATAGTGGAGAATGAAGGTAAGCTTAAACCAGCGGTATATAGGTTACCTAGAGAGCTTGATGAGGAGGTAGCTAGACTTAAGTTAAAGACCATGGGTATAACCATAGATACGTTAACCGAGGAGCAGAGGAGGTACTTAAGCTCATGGAAACTAACCTGAATGTAGGTATCGAAACCCCTAAAGATAAGCTAGAGTTAAGGACAACTATTAAGGAGTTTAAAGATTTTTACGGTTACGAACCCTACGTAATCTCATCGAGCCCTGGACGTCTAGACTTCCTAAATACTCACCAAGACTATAAGGGGTTACCAGTAGTCGGTATAGCTGTGAATCTTAGGGTATACATAGCGTTAAGGAGAATCGAAGGCTCTGAGGCTATCATCGCTTCAGGTAACTTAATGGATCAAGGGGTTGACTACGTAGATAGGTTTGACGTTAGTAAAGTTATGCTTAGAAGGGATGGTTGGTTCGGTGATTACTTTAGAGCTACCTACATGTACCTTAGGGAGATGGGCTATACGTTAGGTGGGGTTAAGGCTTGGGTAAGGAGTTGGGTACCTATAGCCTCAGGTCTTGGGAGTAGTGGTGCGCTTATCACGGCATTTTTAGGTGGTCTTAACGAGGTATTTGACTTAGGTTTATCTACCAGCGACATAGCTGAGGCCGCTTACAGGGTTGAGCATTACGTAATGGGGATCCCTTGCGGTAGGCTTGACCAATACACATCAGCTTATGGTGGTGTAGTACTGATAAATACTAAGCCGCCATATGATGTGAGGAGATTAAGGTTTAAGGAAGGTGTCTTCGCTGTTCTAGACTCATGCATTAAACATTCAACCATGGATGTACATAGCATCAAGCAGAGAGAGTTACGTGAAGCATTAAGTAAGTTAATCACCATAGCTAACGATGAGCTAAGGAAGAAGCTAAGTACGGACTTAAGTAGGGTTTCATGGGAGGAACTTACTGAGGAGGAATTAATGCCCTACTTAAGTAACTTACCTATGGAGTTAAGGAATAGGGTTTTATTTACCTTAAGAATGCATGAATCAACTAAGCTAGCCTTAAAAGTTATCGAGGGTGTTAAACCTAAGCGTAGTGAGTTAAGTAGAGTTCTTAAACCCATTAAATGTAGGGTTTCCTTACGTAGTAGTGATTGGTTTTTAAAGGTTATTGGTTGTGTAATGACATACCAACACATACTACTTAGAGATCTCTATGAGGTCAGTACACCCGAGCTAGATAGGCTTGTTAGGGTCTCAATCCGTTATGGGGCTTACGGGGCTAAACTATCTGGTGCTGGTATGGGTGGTGTTGTCATAGCCTTATTTAAGGATATTGAGGAAGCTAATAACCTAGTTAATCACTGCTTAAGGAGGAGGTATGCATGTAGGGGTTACGTAGTTAGTGTTGATGAAGGGTTAAGGACTTGGCCCCCATAGGGCTTATAGGGTTACCTATCCCTTAATTTTAATGTCTTAGCTATCTCTACTACTAATCTCTTTACCTCCCTTAACGTATCTTCCACGTCCTCTTTCGTTGCTATGTCCTCATAGAAGTTCTTATGCATAGAATCAGCCTGCCTAAATACCGCACGAACCCAATCCCCAAGCTCCTTAGCGACCTCATTCTTATATATCCATAAATCACTATGCCTCTCAATCCTCACACCTTTCTTAGCGAGGGCATGGGCTTTAATGGCTAATGCGCAAGCATCCCAAATCTTCTCACTAGCTTGCCTTAAGTTACCCTTAACAATTTCCTGCCTCGCCTGCTCAAGAAGTTCTTTAGCACTCCTCAAATACTTTTCAGCACCCTCAAGGGGATCAACGTCCCTTACTAATATATCAAGTAGGTACTCCTCAATAGACACACCAGCCCTATCAGCCCTCCTCCTAAGTTCCTCAATAATAAACTTAGATATCACCATGCTTAACTCCTCCATACCCGTAATCAACTATTCAAATATCCCTATATCATTAACTGTCCCTACATCCTGAAACAGCCTTTATTGACTAAAGAGGGGCCCTTCGTTGTTTACTAGCTTTCCCTTCGAAAGGTTATGGTTATATGTTTAAGTAGTATGGTTTCGGTATGTCTTTGGGTGGGGTATTGGGTGATGTTTTTGCTGAGCTTAGGTGGGACCCTACACTGAAGGAGTGGGTGCTTGTTTCTAATATACGCGAGAGAAGGCCGTGGCAACCAAGGAATTACTGTCCTTTATGCCCAGGTACTGAGGAGACTGGTTATGGTTGGGATGTACTGATAATCGAGAACAAATACCCTATGCTCATGGAGTGTCCTCCAGAACCTTCTAGGCATGATTTCTACGTTACGTCTAAAGCCATAGGTAAGTGCTACGTAGTTATTGAGACGCCGAGGCATGACCTAGACGATTTAAGTGACTTAAGTCGTGAAGAGATAGTTAAGGTCGTAAACGCTGTAAAGGACCTCATGTTTAAGCATGTTAATGAAGGTATTTACGAGTACTTC
>Ga0190313_1000286_pt1 | contig 31205 bp, 23 predicted proteins | sample 4870071011_MG_FD_169989 | JGI IMG/M metagenome (GOLD analysis project Ga0190313, IMG submission 169989) | Hydrothermal vent sediment bacterial communities from Southern Trench, Guaymas Basin, Mexico - 4870-07-10-11_MG | ecosystem: Environmental > Aquatic > Marine > Hydrothermal vents > Sediment ... | reverse complement strand
GGGAAACACCCGTTCCCATTCCGAACACGGAAGTTAAGCCCCTCAGCGCCGATGATACTGCGGGGGAAACCCCGTGGGAAAGTAGGTCGCCGCCGATCCTTTTTGCTTCTTCAAACCACCCATGTACGTCCTTGAGTAACGTCTTCTGGAAATCAGAAGCTATTTCCTTTCTCTTTTTTCGTCACTTGAAAATAGCCCTCGTCCAAGAAATATGAAACTCAGGCCGTCGGCTATTAGCGTACCCGCGGTTTCAATAGCTTTCCTGAATGGAGTATTTCTAACGTAACGCCATTTTAAATCTTTAGCGGTAGAACTTTCCTTTCGCAAATTCGTTACCACTGGAACTTCTCCTTTGAACAAGTTACCAGCGTGAACACGCATCCAGGCGTCTCCGCCAGGTGCTATATCCGTCAAGTAATCCAAAACAACCTGTCCGCTATCAAAAATAGACGAAACGGCTTTTCTCCCTTGTGGAGATGCGCCTATCGTTGCATCGGGAATTACTTCGAGTGCGTTCCAGGCACCAAGTATGACATCCTCTGCCATGTGATTGACACTTCCGCCCACTCCCTCTACAAGATCTCCCAGAAGTGCTTCCTTTATGCTCTTAAAGAAATGTTTGATGCGTCCCCAAAAACCTTTGGGTTGAGGTACATTTTCAGGGGTGTAAAAACCGAAAGCAAACCCGCTTACCAGGTGCTTAAAAAAGGATCCAACGGAATGAAGAAATCCTCTGTGACGACCTGTCTGTATGTGTCCATTTTTATCCACATATTTAAACTTGGCTCCTACAGTAAAATCCAACAGGAAGTTTTTGAGATTACTAAAGGCATCGCGTAGGTCCTTAATTACTGCACTGGAATAAGTTTCATTGCATCCGTGACAACGCCCATCGGAAGATTCAAGATCATAATTGTCACCTCCTGGGTTGCTTAAAAGCTGGTCTTCCACATACATTTTCAGGTAATTCGATTGAACAGACCGATATGACTTTGCTGCTCTGGACACAGGTATTGCCGACGATTTGTCAGAAACTTTAAGGTAGGCCTCGGATGGTATTATCTCATTCGAAGCGGGCGCATTTTTCCGTTCATTTGTGACCATTTCTTCCTGATATTTTATATAACTTTCAAAATTCGCCCTTTTTGCACTATTTTTCCAAGTCGGCTCATATCCGTTAATTGCAAAGGAATCGAACTCAATTTTTCCAACTTTCTTCGCTTTCATAAACTTCCTCCGATTTTGTTGAGAAGCAATTGCCGTACCAGTTCGCACATCATTCTCTGTGTCCTGGTTCCAAAAGGTCCGTGACCTTTTTAACGGGCTGGAAAGTTTCAGCGGGGACTTCAACAAAAACGGTCAACCACCGTGCCATTGAACCATTCCACAATCCGGGGTGCTCCAGCACCTTTATAGGTTTCCCAAGATAATGCTTTTGGGTGATTATGATTGCGTTCGGATTGGTATAACGATGCAGGTCATAATTTTGACCCTTAAAGTCTCTAAGCGAACAAACAATGTCAACAGGGTTAAAGTGAGTGCTGGATTCCCATATCTTTGCTTGTTGAGGGTTGTGCATGTCTACTTGCGCTTTTTCCACGATTTGCCTGGATGTGCTACCATCTTTTTCATTAACCCAGAAAGGTCCCCCTCCGGGTGCCCCAACATTGGGTACCATGCCACAAACCCGACGTGGGCGATCGAGTAGTCTCTTGAACAGGAATGCGTGCTCACTAACACGCGTGCGGGCATGTTCGTGCGGTAAAGAAATGTCCCATTTTTCGCAAATAAATTCAGCTTTTTCGCTTCCTTTGAGTGGATCTTTGTTCAGGGTGTCCAGCGCATCTCTAATATCATTGTCCAGTTCCACCAGAATTCCCCCTAGTATTTTTTTCCATTTCACCACGAGCGTTTTCAATGTGTCAGGCACAACGTTGTCTATGTTTTTTATGAAAACAATATCCCCCTTAAGTTTGTTCAAATTGGCAAGCAATGATCCGTGTCCCCCTGGGCGAAACAGCAGCCGACCATCCGCATCACGTACCGGCCTGTTTTTTTCGTCCACCGCAGGGGTATTTGTAGAGGGGCTTTGCAGAGAAAAGGTAACATCAAGATTATATTGATTATATTTTAGCTTTACTTCTTCAAGGGTTTCTTCGAATTTCTTCCACCATTCTGGTGTAACCGTGAAATGCAAACGGCATTTATTGTCACCATCCCGAAGATATGGAATCGCCTCGATGATTTGTTCTTCAAACGCTGTTCTTAACTCCGATCCATAGCGGTGAAATGGAATAAGTGCCTTGGGCAGCAAACCGAATTCAAGATCTTTCAATATTATTTCACATAGTACTTTTAATGGTTCCTTCCCAATTATAAACTCATCGATGGAAAACCCTTTATCAGAACACTTTTTTTCAATTAACGGATAAAAGGCGAAATTTTTTAGGTTTTCGAAAAAGAGGATAGCGTCATTATGACCGATTTTTTTTAAGTCCTGTAGAGTCTGATTGCCACCTAGCTTTACCACCTCCCACAAGCATTGGAACATTCTGGTGGCGGCTCCAGAGGCCGGAACGAATTTCGCCATACGCCCTTTCACCATTTCCTTTTCGTAAAGGGCGATGTAGCGATCTATTTCTTCGCCGTTCAAACGCAGTATGCCATCTCCTACGGTACACGGACGATTCAGGTCCAAAAACCAGTCGTTTTTTTTAAAAAGTTCAAGATAATATCGAAAAGTCTGTTCACTTATATTTATTTCCGATAGTTGTTTTATATCAGCTTCTGTCGGCATCCATTGCATAATCTTCCTCCATAATTGTGCAGTCCAATCTTTTTCTCGTAACTTACCAGCCGGATAGATAACAAATTTTGATGGGCTTAAGGAATCAATAATGAACCTACGTTAGGACTTGTGGAGCTCTTTCATTCATTTGCAACTTTTAAGAAATCCTGTTCTTCGCAAAAGGCGCTTATTTTTGCTCTAATTTGAGCGTCTGTGAAACACTGAAGCTCTATCGCTCGGGCAGGGCATTCCGCCATGCAGGCTCCACAACCCTGACATATAGCCGGGTCAATTCTAATGGCTGACGCGATGTCTCCTGTGACCGATGGTGCCCCGTACGGACATACACGCAAGCACGACAGGCACATACTGCATCTGGACGGATCCACTACGGCGATCCGCCCTCCCACGGTCATATAACCACGACTAACGAAAATTGCTGCCTTGGCTGCAGCAGCTTTCGCTTGATCAATGCACTCTTCCAGAAACTTGGGTCCTTGAGCGGCTCCAGCCAGGAAAATCCCCGCACTTGCCGTTTCCACCGGTTTAAGTTTGGGATGGGCTTCCAAGAAGAATCCATCCGGATCAAGGCTAAGCTTGAATATCTTCGACAGCAATTGATGATCTTCATGAGGTTCCACTCCAGTACTGAGGACAACAAGATCCGCGGCCAAATTGATCGATTCCCTTAGGGTTGCATCGACAAAAGAAACCATCATTTTTCCGTTAGTTTTGTAAACTTCTGGATACCCATCTTTTTCATAATCGAACCGGAAAAAACGTACGCCCATTTTTCTAGCCTGGAGGTACAATAATTCCCGTTTTCCAAATGTTCTCATATCTCTGTACAGGATGGTCACATGCGCCTCCGGAAATTTTTCTTTAAACCATATTGCATTGGCTACTGCAGTAGTGCAGCATATGCGGCTACAATAGCTGTTATGGACATCACGTGACCCGATGCACTGTATCATGACCACGTTTCTGATTGAGTCAATGTACGGATCGTTTGTTGCCAGAGCCTTGTGAAACTCACGCTGGGATAGGACGTAACCATTGCCTTTTTTCCTGTATTCATTGGCTATGTATTCCCTCGCGCCTATAGCAACAACAGTGGCACCGTGATGCAATTCGAGCTTCTTACCTTCTTTTTCGATAAGACTTACAAAATCTCCCGGTCGGCCACCCGTTTGAATTATGTTGGCACCTAGGTGAACCTCTATGAGCGGATGTTCTGTAACCTTGTCAATCAATTCCTGTAAAAACTTTTGAACATCCTTTCCCGAAGGATGTCTGTATAACCATCGTTTTGCATGGCCTCCCAGCTCCCTTTCCTTCTCTATAAGAATCACTGGTATGTTTTGATTTGCTAGCACCAGAGCAGCGGTCATTCCCGCTGGGCCGCCCCCCACAACGAGTACCCGCTTGAGGACAGGGATTTTCAGGCCTTCAATCGGTTCGAGAAAACAAGCTTTTGCTACGGCCATTCGGACCAGATTTTTTGCTTTTTGAGTAGCAAAATGCGGGACTTCGCCATGTACCCATGAACACTGATCACGTATGTTTGCCATTTCAAATAGGTATCGGTTAAGGCCAGCTTTTTCCAGTGCATTCTGGAAGAGGGGTTCATGGGTGCGGGGTGAGCAAGAAGCGACCACGACACGGTTGAGTTTGTGTTCTCGTATAGCCTCGACAATGTGTCCCGTACCATCCGTTGCACAGGCGAAGATAAGATCTGTTGAATAAACAACCCCGGGCAGACTTTCAGCGTATTTTACCACTTCGTTCACATCAACCACTCCGGCAATGTTAATCCCGCAATGACACACAAAGACGCCAATCCTTGGTGGATTTAGCGGTATTTTTTCCGATTCAAAATCCCCTTTGTTCAAGTTGCCGGTCTCAACCTCCGAAGAGGGTGGAAGAAGCAAAAGCTTTTGAACGGATGCAACAGCAGATGAAGCCTGAGTGACTGAATCAGGTATATCCTTCGGGCTTTCAGCCGTGCCACAGACAAAAACACCTGGCAAATTGGTTTCAGTAACGAGCAGGGGGTCTGTTTGAGCAAAGCCGTAGTTGTCTGTTGCAATACCGAGTCTTTCGAGCGCACTTTGAGCTTCGGCAGAAGGTTCAATGCCCAGAGATAGCACAACAAGGTCGAAGACTTCTGTTTTCACCGTATTGGATTCTTCGTCAAAAAAGGTTACTTCTAATTTTCCATCTTCTGGCCTTTCTACCACCTGTGAAATGCTTGCCCGAATGTACCTGACGCCATAATGTTCCCGTGCCCGCCTAACATACCGCTCAAATCCCTTGCCCATCGCCCTCAGGTCAATAAAAAACAAAGTGGTATCGGTCCAGGGGTTATGTTCCTTCGTAACGATTGCCTGCTTGGTCGCATACATGCAGCAAACGGCAGAGCAGTACTCACGGCCGACCGAAAGATCTCGTGACCCAACACATTGTATCCAAGCTATTCTCTGAGGATGACTTCCATCGGACATTAAAACCACCTGGCCATGGGTAGGTCCAGAAGCCGAAAGAAGCCTTTCGTATTCAAGACTGGTGATAACATTGGCAAATCTTCCGTAACCGTACTCCTGTTTCTTAAGCGGGTCGAAAAGCTGGTACCCCGTTGTAACAATGACTGCTCCAACTGACAGGGTTTGTTCTTCTGGTAGCATATTGTGGTCTATCGCTTTGGCCATGCAAACTTCTTCGCACCTACCACATTCACTACAAATTCCACAGTCCAGGCACCTGGATGCTTCAGCTATTACTTCTTCTCTGGAAAGCCCCAAAAAAACTTCATCAAAGCTGGATTTCCTAACATTTGGAGGAATTTTCTTCTGCCGTTTCCTGGGAGAATTGGGAAGTTTTCTGAAAGGTTCCTGAACAGCAAGAATGCTTTTTCTTCGGCCTTCTCGAAGGTCAATACCCTTGAGAAATCGATCAATTGACGTTGCTGCTTCTTTGGCCGTTCCAACGGCCTGAACGACTGACGATGGCCCTACCACCACATCGCCTGCTGCAAAAACACCTTTCACAGATGTTTCAAAGGTTAGGGGATCCACGATTATGGTTCCCCATCTCGAGAGAGCAGGGCGAAATGCCGGTTCTTCCTGTTCTATAGGTGACGTGTCCGCTCGGCGTCCTATGGCAATAATAACCGTGTCTGCTTCCAGATTGAATTCACTACCTCCAATGGGGATAGGGCGTCTTCTTCCGCTCTCGTCTGGTTCACTCAATTCCATGCGAATGCAACCGACTCCTTCGACCCGATCTTTCCCGATGATTTCCGTGCACCCCGTCAGATACTCAACACGAATGCCTTCCTCCGCAGCCATTTCAATTTCTTCCGGTTCTGCCGGTATCTCCTTCCTGCTCCTGCGATACAGAACTGTAACCTTTTTCGCTCCAAGCCGGATCGCCGTTCTGGCAGCATCGAAGCCGGTATTGCCTGCGCCGATTACAATGACTGTTTTTCCGAAAACATGTTTTTTATCGGGATTTTTCAGAAACTCTATGGCGGGCAACACACCTTTTAGGTTCTCTCCGGGTAAGTTATGTTCCAGGGGTTTTTGAGCACCCGTTGCTATCAGAATAGCATCGTAACCATCTTCTTTCAGACTTTGTAAGGAAAAGTCTTTACCCCACCGAACGCCCATTTTTAGTTCAATTCCACCAACACCCAGAATAGTGTCAATTTCCCTTGAAACGATTTCCTTGGGGAGTCTGAAAGAGGGGATTCCATACTTGAGGAGCCCTCCAGGTTCGTCGTGTGCATCGAAGACGGTTACGTCATGTCCTTCTATTGCCAAGTAGTAAGCTGCACTAAGACCGCCTGGGCCGGCGCCTATTATGGCCACTTTCTTTCCCGTTGGTTCCTTTCTCGGTGGAATATAAGGCTCGTATGAGTAAAGATCCAGATCGGCCACAAAACGCTTAAGATCTCTGATGGCGATGGGTTCATCCTGAGCACCTCTGAGGCAGGCTTTTTCGCAAGGGCGATGACAGATTCTTCCACATACTGCCGCAAAAGGATTGCTTTTCTTTATCAGCTTCAGGGCTTCACGGAATTGTCCTCTTCGTATCAATGCTACATATCCATGAACACTTATACCGGCTGGACAGGCAGCCTTGCATGGGGAGATACCTGTTTTATCGATAGCATAGGACGACGGAACTGCCTGGGGAAAGTGCTTGTAAATTGCCCGGCGCTCATTCATACCCATGTTAAAATCTGCAGGTACATCCACTGGACATACCTTTTCGCATTCACCACAGGCTGTACACCTGTTCTCGATTACATAGCGAGGACGTCGCAAAACCCTTAGTTTGAAATTACCCGCCGAACCCTCCAACGAAACAACTTCTGTTCTCGTCAGAATGGTTACGTTAGGATGGTTTGCCACTTCCAGAAGTTTTGGGGATAGCATACACGTTGAACAATCATTAGTTGGAAACGTTTTATCAAGGCGGGCCATATTACCACCGATACTTATATCCCTTTCTATAAGAAAAACCCTATACCCGCCTTCAGCCAGGTCGAGTGCACTTTGAATTCCGGCTATACCTCCGCCAATAACGGCAACAGCGTGATTAGACATTGAGTTTAAAGAATCCTGTTGTTTCACTGCTAGTACTCCCGTAGCTTCAACATCCCTATGAAGTTAGCATTCTTTCCACCTTGTTTATAAGCGGTAGTGGATCGATGAAGTGACGTTTGAGCCACTTTTTCTGCCGTTCAAGGCCAAAAGCAAGGTTTATGAGTTCAGTGAAATAAAAAACAGGTAAGATCTTGGCACCAGTGGGAAACATATCCAGGTTGGCCTGGCACATCTGGCAAGAGACTACTATGCAGTTTGCTCCAAATGCTACCGCCTTGTTGTGAAGTTTGGTCACAAGTACTTCCACAAGTTCAGGCCTAGTGATAGCATGACTGGCACCGCAGCAGTCAGTTTTGTGGGGCCATTGGATAACATTCACACCTAGCCGTTTCAGCAGGGTGTCCATGTTTGTAGGATTTTCTGGCTCTTTTGCGTCCGTGATCGCGGGCGGCCTCTGTACAACACAGCCATAATAGCAAACTGCCCTAAGCCCCGAAAGTTTCACTATTACCTTTTGGCTTATACGCTCCAACATGTGTGGTGATGATAGATAGGCCAGCAGGTCGATGACTTTAACGGTTTTTACGAAGTCGTGACCTTTTAGTAAGGCTTGCTTGCCGGCAGTCTTCAGCCTGTTAAAGCACAAAGCACATGGCACCAGCAGATCACACTCTTGCTCATAAGCCAGCCTGAGGTTGTGAAACGGAAGTTGAAATGCTGCTTCACTGTCTATACTATGAGCAGAGCTTGCTCCGCAACAGATCCAGCCTTCCAGTTCATCAATATTCACACCAAGCTGGTCAAAAACCGCCTTTATAGAATCGTAATAATCGCGTGCAGTCCCTTCCAGAGAACATCCCGGATAAATGGCAACTCTTTTCATCTGATTCAAGCCCGCCTCGAGTTTGTTTGCCATTCCTTTCCACCCTCAACTCCGATCGGAAGAATTTTCATGCGACCTTTTTTGAAAAGCTCAAGCCCTTTAAGAATGTCTCGTTGCAAAGAGCCGTCCTTCAGTTTTTTTCTGAGCACGGAAGGTTGCAAGATGTAAAGCATCATAAGGCTGGGTTCATGTATGCGCCCCATTTTATTGACGTTCTCCAGAAAAATCCTGTGGAAAAGTCGAATATCTTCGACAAGGGGATTGACACGACCTTTTCTAACTGCCAGCTCTTTTAATCTGTCCATGATACCTGCTATATCTACTCCGTTGGGGCAGCGCGTTGTGCAAGTCTGGCAGGATGAACATATCCATATGGTTTTACTTGCCAGTGCACGGTTCAGGTATCCCAAATGAATGAAGCGTATTATTTGGTGGGGATAGATGTCCATGGCAAAGGTTAAGGGACATCCATTGGTGCATTTAGTACACTGAAAACACATAAGAGGGGACAAACCCCTCTTCTCGAAAAACTCTTCCGCTATGCTGTAATCGACGATTTCCATATGCAAATTCATTCCTCCGTGCGGAGTAAGAATTTTTTTACCAGCGTATCCCAACCTATCCGCTTCAGATTTCCATAAATGTCGTTTATCACTTCACCTCCCGTTGCGGCAAGTGACATTCCACCATAAACCTCCTGCACCATAGCATCCAGTTTGTTGGCTTCTTCCCTAAAAAAGTTTTTTGCTTCCTCGCCGTAGAATAAACTCCCCTGAGTATTAAGCTTGCGAATTGGTTCCAGCATGATAAGCCAGCCTTCTTCGTAAGGATCGTCTTTAACAAGGCTAGGACTTTGCATTACTCTGTGATTTCTCGCAACCACAATGCCTTCAACAGGCATCAGAAAGGGAGCTATTTTTTCATCTCGACGAATGAGCCAGCCTCTTGTATTCTCTTTTACCTTCGCTCCAACTTCTGGTAACCGTATTTCCGAGATGAAACCAAGCAACCTGTGGGAAAAATCGTCAATTCCTATACGTATTAGGCCTCCATGCTCGTACCTGAGCCAACTATGGCCAGGATGGTAATAATAGTCATCAGCCACCGTAAAGCCCCGAATCTCTGACTTTTTTACCTCATGACCTGCTATGGTTTCGTGATAAGCCTGCATGAGCTGGTCAAACTCGCAAGTTGAGCAGTCATAAGCATTGGAGCAGTACTTGACCGGAACATCCCCCGACATCATATAACGGCAGGCCCTTTCATTATGAGGTTTGCGCATCATCTCGTCCCGCCAGCTGGTGGTCTTTTTTCCTTGAGAGAGCGCCTTTTGCATGGCGTGATCAAAAGAGCAGGTTGTACAATCAAAGGCATTGTGGCAAAGTTTGAAATTAACCACTCCGGCCTTCATCCATATGCATTCGTCTTCTCTAATTCCAAAGATGACTCGTTTTGTTTTGCCCTGCTTTTTCATTGTTTAACACCCCCTTGTTTCATTGACCAATTAATATGCAATTCTAGTGCCCTCACCGTCTTAGCGGATTAGTGTATAAATATTAATGAGTTATGTTAGAGATTCGAAATTCGTGCATTAGGAGAGGTTGACGAATTTTTATACTGGGTGTTTAAAAATACAACAGAGCAGGAGAACAACCATGGATGAGAAAAAAAGAGCTAATTTAAGTCAAACTGCTGAAAGACCGTTAAAGATTGCCATAATTGGCGGGGGGCGTAGGTGTCGCTCGCTTCTTGAAATGATAGACGCGGAGCGGTTTCCCTGGTTGAATGCTGAGATTGTTGCGGTTGTGGAGCCAAATCCTAATGCCGTGGGCGTTCAGCTTGCTAGGGAAAAGGGTATTTTTACAACGGCGAGGGTGGAAGACCTTTATTCTATTGACTCTCTAGATTTAGTTATCGAACTTGCGGGAAAGGAGGATCTGTTAAGGGGATTTTTAAAAAGGGGTGGTACTCCCAAGGTACAGATTCTTGGTACGACCATTTCGAGGCTTTTCAGTGATCTTATTCGCCTCCAAGAAGAGCACCTTTTTAGGGAAAAGCAGCTCGCACTTATAGAGAGCATAGCAGAAACCATATTTTCCAGCATCAGGGATCGCGTGATGATAATGCGACCGGACATGAAAGTTCTGGACGCCAACAATGCCTTGCTTGAGTGGTTAGGTATGGGGAAGGACGATGTTGTGGGCAAATACTGCTACCAGATAACACACAGGTTCACTGAGCCGTGTTACTGCTATGGAATTCACTGTCCCCTTATGGAGTGTCTCGAGACGGGGGGAACGGGTCATTCCATCCACGAGCATTCGGAAAGGGACGGTTCAACGAGATATTACGAAATAAGCACGGTACCCCTGCGGAATCCTAAGGGTCAAATCGAGGTGGTTCTTGAAATAATTCGCGATATTACGGACGAGCTCGAACGGAGAGTGGAGCAAAAAACCAAGGCTCTGAAGCAGGACCTGGCTCGCCTAATTCACGAGGACAAAATGATAGCCCTTGGAAAACTGGTAGCAAGCGCCGTGCACGAAATCAATAACCCTCTCTCGGGCATACATGCCCTTGCAAAGTTAATGAGGAATCGCATGGAGGAAGACAAACCACTTAGCGAGGACGAGCGAAAGCAATTCTGCTATTACCTTCAGCTGATAGATCAGGAATCTGCAAGGTGCAGTAACATTGTGGGAAATCTTCTCTCATTCTCACGCCAGCAGAAGTTGGAAAAAGCCTACTTTAATGTCAACGAAATCATCAGGAAGGTTGTTCTCCTCAGTAAACACAAAATGGAACTTCAGGATATTTCGCTGAAATTGGAACTTGAGGAATCCATTCCCAACGTTTTTGGAGATCCGGGACAGATTCAGCAATGTCTGGTTAACCTTGTATTCAACGCCATGGAAGCCATGCCAAACGGTGGGACTCTTACCATTAAGACTCATTATGAAGAACACAGGGAACAGGTCAGGATTGACGTGATAGACACTGGCGTGGGAATACCGAAGGAAATTATATCCCAGATATTCGAACCCTTTTATTCCACAAAGAGCAAAGACAAAGGAGTAGGGCTGGGGCTCTCTGTAGTTTACGGGATAATAAAAGAACACCGAGGAAGTATTTACGTGGTAAGCCAGGTTGGAAAGGGATCGGACTTTATCGTAAGGCTTCCATGCCAGGAACATTCGGAAAGGGAAGAGGGGAATTTGAACAATGGCAAATGCTAGGATATTGGTAGTGGACGATGAGCTCATCGTCCGAGAATCTCTAATGGGATGGCTTAGAAAGGCTGGTCATATCGTGGATTGCGCCCAGGGTGGTCTGGAGGCTTTGGGCAAGATAAGAGAAACCGAGTATGATCTGGTGTTTCTTGACATAAAAATGCCCGACATGAGCGGAATAGAAGTGCTCGAAAAGATATGTGAGTGTTCGCCCGAAACGATGGTGATCATGATAACGGCCTACGGTTCTGTGGAGACCGCGGTGGAGGCGATGAAATTGGGGGCAAGCGACTATTTAATGAAGCCATTCGAGCCTGAACATCTTCTTGTACTGGTGGACAAACTTTTAAAACAGAAGCGTATAATTGAAGAAAATGTCCTGCTAAAGGAGCAAGTTGCCGCCCGACGCGTGCGTTATCAGGATCTGGTTGGGGCATCTCCTTGCATGCAGAGGCTTTTTGAATTGATTGAAGAGGTTGCTGCGGTGGATTCCCCTGTGCTTATTCGCGGAGAAACCGGAACAGGAAAAGAACTGGTTGCCAAAGCCATTCATGCCAAAAGTCGTAGGCGTTACGGTCCGTTCGTTGCTATCAATTGCGGGGCTTTTCCAGAAAATCTTCTGGAGAGTGAGTTGTTTGGGTTTGAAGCTGGTGCTTTTACCGGAGCGGTTAAGACCCGTAAGGGGAGAATCGAAATGGCAGAAGGCGGTACGCTTTTCCTTGACGAAGTGGGTGAGATACCGTTGAAGATGCAGATAGACATGCTCCGAGTGTTGGAGGAAAAAAGGTTTCAGAGGCTTGGTGGTAGGGATTTTATATCTGTTGACTTCCGCTGTGTTGCCGCAACTCACGGAAATCTGGAAGAAGAAATCCGCAAGGGTAACTTCAGGAAGGACCTATATTTCAGACTGAAGGTTATAGAGATCGAAGTACCGCCGCTCAGGAAGCGAAAGGAAGACATTGGATTGCTCGCTGAGTATTTCCTCTCACGGTTTAGGCGTGAAACAAACAAATCAGTAATGGCAATTACCAAGGATGCGATTGAGTTCCTCGAATCTTACGACTGGCCGGGAAATGTCCGTGAGCTGGAAAACGCAATAGAGAGAGCTGTGGTGCTTGCAAAAGACAAGGTCCTTACGCGCAAGGACTTTGCTTTTTTGACCCGCCAACCCGATGTTCTGGACGAAGGAGACAAAACACTGGAGGCCGTTGAAAAACACCACATTGCCAGGGTCCTCGAAGAGTGTGGGTGGAATGTGAGTAAAGCTGCCAGAGTTCTTGGTATCAATAGAACCACCCTTCACAACAAAATAAAAAAGTACAATCTCAAAGATCGCCAGCAGTAAGGCGTATTAAGGTGCCAGCTCAACCTCCGACAATATTGATACTTCCTCTAGGCAGACTGGAAACGCTGGTTCTGTGTGTGGTAGCCGGCTATATCCAGGGGATTTTAAAGGTTCCCGTGGACATAGGAGAAACCGTTGAAGTACCACAAGAAACCTACATCCCGGATCGACATCAGTACGACGCTGGCCTTCTCATTTGCTTCCTCCGGGAATTTGCGCTGTCCTACCGCTGTGTTCTTGGCATTACCTCGGTGGACATCACCTTGCCGATTTTTACCCACGTCTTCGGCGAAGCCGAACTAGGCGGTCATGCCGCCCTGGTGTCAACCTATCGCCTCGGAAAGGATACTCACGGGAGGAGAGTTACCGATGCGGTTTTTTACGAGCGAGTTGCAAAAGTTGTCCTTCACGAAATCGGTCATGTCTTTTCTCTTTATCATTGTGGTGACGGAAAGTGCGTTATGCGATTCAGTGCGAAATTAGATGGCTTAGATGAAATTCCCCTTTATTTTTGTGATCGGTGTTATTTTCTACTTCGGAGAATGATATTCAGGAATCGCGCAGGAGAAGGTACCTGAATAAAGCTTGTCAAGCCGAGTCTGTCAAAGCTTTTTGTAAGGTATTGAAATCATTTTGGCGGAATAACAGGTTTTTAAACAACTCTTTACCAAAAGTGGTTGTAAACTCAGAAGGGATGATTACAATTGGGCGGCCATGAAACCCGTACCGAATTCTGACGAAAGGGATTCTGATTCTTGGGTTTTGAAAAGGAGTCTATTATGACCTACCCATGGGAACGTCCTCCGGCCTTGCTTGTGCTTGAAGATGGCACGGTCTTTCGCGGCCGAGCTTTTGTTGGACACGGGCGGGCACTGGGCGAAGTTGTGTTTAACACTGGTATGACGGGCTATCAGGAAGTCCTGACAGATCCCTCGTACAAAGGGCAAATCGTTACGATGACTTATACTCAAGTTGGTAATTACGGCATCAATTCCGAAGACATGGAATCGAACGACGTGCAGGTTGAGGCCTTCATAATAAAAGAATATCAGGATTATCCAAGCAACTGGAGGTCGGAGAAAAGCCTTGCGGACTTCCTAGCTGATGCCGGAAAAATTGGAATTGAAGGGGTTGACACTAGGGCTTTGACTCGCCACATTCGCCTTGCTGGAGCCATGAAAGGCGTGATAGCAACGGACACAGACGATATTGATGAGTTGCTGGAGCAGGTTCGAGCTTTCCCCGGTCTGATCGGTATTGACATGGTAAGGCGTGTAACCTGCAGTGAACCCTACCTTTGGCTGGGCGGAAAGCCTCGGAAAAGGTATGAATGGGACTCGTCCTTCAACGGTTACCGCATTGCCGCCTTTGACTTCGGTGTGAAGTATAACATCCTTCGCAACTTGGAAAGACGTGGATGCCAAATCCTGGTTTTTCCTGCCAGCACCGAAGCTGACGAAATACTGAGCTACAATCCGGACGGTATTTTCCTTTCCAACGGTCCTGGGGACCCTGCAGCCGTAACTTACGCGATAAACACTGTCCGTGAGCTTTTAGGCAAAAAGCCTATGTTTGGTATATGTCTTGGCCATCAGCTTATAGCACTTGCCCTTGGTGGTAGCACCTATAAGCTTAAATTCGGCCATCGTGGCATAAATCAACCCGTCAAGGATCTTTCCACGGGAAAAATCGAGATAACCAGCCAGAATCACGGATTCTGCGTTGATCTCAATTCTCTTGACACCTCGGCTGTAAAGTTGACTCATTTGAATCTCAACGATGAAACCCTCGAAGGGCTTGAGCACAAAGACATTCCGGTCTTCTCTGTCCAGTATCACCCGGAAGCAGCGCCGGGACCTCATGATGCTTCTTACCTTTTTGATCGGTTTATTGCACTCATCGATAAATGTTCCAGAAGGACAAGATGAGAGGAAACTATGCCAAAGCGTGAGGACATTCAGAAAATCCTTATAATTGGTTCTGGTCCTATAGTGATTGGACAGGCCTGCGAGTTTGACTACTCTGGAACTCAGGCGTGCAAAGCACTTAAAGAAGAGGGCTACGAAGTGGTGCTGGTAAACAGCAATCCTGCCACAATCATGACTGATCCGGGGATGGCGGACAGAACCTACATTGAGCCCATAACGGTTGATGCTGTGGCGAAAATAGTAGAACGTGAACGTCCCGACGCTCTTCTTCCAACGCTTGGTGGTCAAACGGGACTCAACACAGCTGTAAGCCTGGCAAAACAGGGCGTATTGGATAAATACGGTGTGGAAATGATAGGCGCCCGTGTTGACGTAATCGAAAAGGCCGAAGACCGGAAGCTTTTCCGGCAAGCTATGGAACGAATTGGTCTGAGGGTGCCTAAGAGTGGAATAGCCCACTCCCTTTCGGAAGCCAGAGAAATAGCAGAAGACATTGGCTTTCCCATAATAGTCAGGCCATCTTTTACGCTAGGCGGAACGGGTGGAGGTGTTGCATACAACTGGGAGGAGCTGGACGAAATCGTCCGTGGAGGTCTTGATGCAAGCCTTATAAGAACGGTAATGCTGGAAGAGTCGGTACTTGGATGGAAGGAATTTGAACTTGAGGTCATGAGGGATAACAAAGATAACGTTGTTATAATTTGCTCCATAGAAAATATGGACCCCATGGGCGTGCACACTGGTGATTCCATCACTGTCGCACCCGCTCAGACTCTTACGGACTGCGAATATCAGAGAATGCGAGATGCCGCCATTGCGATCATGCGGGAGATTGGAGTGGACACGGGCGGCTCTAATGTTCAGTTTGCCATCAACCCTGAAAATGGTGATATGGTTGTTATTGAGATGAACCCTCGTGTTTCGAGGTCGTCCGCACTTGCATCGAAGGCAACGGGCTTTCCCATAGCTAAGATGGCGGCCAAGCTTGCGGTTGGGTATTCGTTGGACGAACTTCCCAACGACATAACCCGTGAAACTAGGGCATCTTTTGAGCCGACCATAGACTACGTTGTTGTAAAGATTCCTCGGTTCACGTTTGAGAAATTCCCCCGGACACCTGACATCCTGACTACGTCGATGAAATCGGTAGGGGAGACAATGGCGATCGGTAGAACCTTTAAGGAGGCACTGCAGAAGGCAATCAGGTCATTGGAAATTAACAAATATGGCTTTGCCGATGCACTTTTCGAAGTGGGGCAAGATTATATTGAGATGTTAAAGGACAGGTTGAGTTATCCCAATTCCATGAGACTGTTTCAAATTGCGGAAGCGCTACGACTTGGGGTTTCTGTGGATGAAATTTATGAGCGAACCAAGATAGATCCATGGTTTCTACATCACATACAACAGATAGTGGTTTTCGAAGAATACTTGAAGGAAAATCCGGGTTACATTGACACAGCCGAAGGCATGAAAACGGCAAAATCTTGGGGTTTCTCTGACGTACGGCTCGGGCAGTTGAGCGGGATGAATGAGGAAGTGATTTTTCAGAAACGTCAGAAGCTGGGTGTAAAACCTGTGTACAAACTTGTTGATACGTGCGCCGCCGAGTTTGAAGCGTACACACCATACTACTACTCGTCATACGAAGATGAGGACGAATCCAGGCCGTCAAAAAAGCGTAAAGTTGCCATATTAGGAAACGGTCCCAACAGGATAGGGCAGGGCATAGAATTTGACTACTGTTGTGTTCATGCATCCTTTGCACTTCGCGAAATGGGCATCGAGTCAATCATGATAAACTCGAACCCTGAAACAGTATCGACTGACTATGACACATCGGATAAGCTCTTCTTTGAGCCTCTTACTAGGGAGGATGTGCTTGCAATAATAGAAACAGAAAGGCCCGAAGGGATTATAGTTCAGTTCGGTGGTCAAACTCCGTTGAACCTTGCGGTACCCCTTGAAAAAGCAGGCGTTCACATCCTCGGCACATCGCCTGACGCTATAGACAGAGCGGAAGACCGAAAAAGGTTTCAGAGGCTTCTTCAGAAACTCGGTCTAAAGCAACCTGATAACGCCACGGCTACCAGCGCAGATGAAGCCGTGGAAGCCGCTAGGAAGATTGGCTACCCTGTGGTTGTCCGACCATCTTATGTGCTTGGCGGTAGGGCAATGGAAATTGTTTACGATGAAAAATCTCTACGTGAGTTCATGAAAACGGCCGTCGAGGTAAGCCTGGGCCATCCTATTCTTATCGATAAGTTTCTTGAAGACGCCATTGAAGTGGACGTGGATGCCATAAGCGATGGGAGTATAACGGTGGTTGGCGGCATAATGGAACACATCGAAGCGGCGGGGGTGCATTCTGGCGACAGCGCCTGCGTTTTGCCTCCAATAACCATATCCAGAGAGCTTCAGGCGGAACTTATGAGACAAACCAAGTTGATAGCAAAAGAGCTTGGCGTGGTAGGGCTCATGAACATACAATTTGCCATTCAGAAGGACGAGGTTTACATATTGGAGGTTAATCCCAGAGCCTCCAGAACGATACCCTTTGTTAGCAAGGCCATTGGGGTTCCGCTTGCCAAGCTTGCTACCAAGGTTCTCATGGGAATGAGCCTTGAAGAACTTGGCTTTACGAAAGAAGTGACCCCTGACCATATATCTGTGAAAGAAGCCGTTTTTCCGTTCAATAGGTTCCCCGGAGTTGACATACTGTTAGGTCCGGAGATGAAATCCACCGGTGAAGTCATGGGAATCGACAAGAGTTTTGGAATCGCCTTTGCCAAGGCACAAATGGCTTCGGGATTTAATCTTCCTACATCCGGTACTGTGTTTGTCAGCGTTCATGACAAAGATAAGCCAAAAGTTGTAGATGTTGCCAGAAAATTTGAAGAACTTGGTTTTAAAATAATAGCCACGTCGGGCACCGCCAGGTTTTTGAAAGACAACGGTGTAAATGCTGAAAGAGTCTTCAAAATAAGTGAAGGTCGTCCTCATGTTGTTGATTGTATAAAGAACGGTCAGGTTCATCTCGTTATAAACACAAGCTTGGGGCGCAAAACCTATTCGGACGCCTTCCAGATTCGCCGTGCTACTTTGCTGTATAACATTGCCTACACCACCACGGTAGCAGGAGCCAGAGCCTTGGCTGAAGCGGTCGAAGCTCTTCAAAAAGGTGACTGGACAGTCTGTTCACTTCAGGAATATCATGGTGGAGCCTTTGGGGAAGGCAGAAGCGCAGCCGTTTCAGGCCATTAATGACGGAGTTTAACAGATGGTGTTACCGGATCCCGTCCCTTACCTGCCATCCCGTCGTGAAGAATGTGGAGTCTTCGGCGTCTTCGGACACGAAGATGCAGCAAAACTTACTTATTTTGGGTTGTATGCCCTTCAGCACCGGGGTCAGGAAAGTGCGGGGATAGCCGTATCGGACGGAGGATGCATCAAGGAACACAAAGGTATGGGGTTGGTTTCTGAGGTTTTTGGTGAAGAAACTCTGGACGCCCTTAAGGGACACCTTGCAGTTGGTCACGTGAGGTACTCCACAACAGGTTCGTCCATGCTCAGTAATGCCCAGCCTTTTGTCGTTTTTCATGGTCATGAATATTACGCTATTGCCCATAACGGAAACTTGGTTAACGCTTATGAGTTGCGGAGGAAACTGGAGGCGGAAGGTGCCATATTTCGAACCACTATGGACACTGAAGTTGTCATGCACCTGATAGCTCGCAATTTGAAATACGGGCTAGATGAAGCAATAGCCAGGGCGCTCGACCAGGTAAGGGGTGCTTATTCGCTTATTATGTGCACCCGTGACAAACTCATAGCAATCAGGGATCCACACGGATTCCGACCTCTGTGCCTGGGAAAACTGGGGGATACCTTCGTCGTCGCATCAGAAACCTGTGCTTTTGACCTCATCGAAGCCCACTATATACGAGATGTCCAGCCGGGCGAAGTTCTCATAATCGATCACAATGGTCCTGAGTCATTTTTCCCTTTCGACACAGCTGAGCCGAAATACTGCATCTTTGAGCTTATATATTTCGCTAGGCCGGACAGTTCCGTATTCGAGCAGAATGTTTACTTGGTGCGGAAAAAACTCGGCAACCTTATGGCAAAAGAGTACCGAATTGACGCCGACATGGTTTTACCCTTTCCCGACTCGGGTAACTATGCAGCCATAGGATATGCTCAGGCATCTGGTTTGCCGTTTGAAATGGGCATAATCAGGAATCACTATGTGGGAAGAACATTTATTCAGCCGAGTCAGGCTATGCGCACCTTTGCAGTGCGTGTGAAGTTAAATCCAGTCAGAGAGCTTATCAGGGGCAAGAGGTTGGTACTTGTTGAAGATTCGATTATTCGAGGTACCACAACAAAGACACGAATTCATACCCTAAGACAGGCCGGGGCTAAGGAGCTTCATCTCTTGGTGAGTTGTCCACCTCATCGGTTTCCCTGTCCGTATGGTATAGACTTTTCCACGAAGGGAGAATTGATTGCTGCAAGGAAATCGGTTGAAGAAATCCGAGATTTTATCGGACTCGATTCCCTGGGTTACCTGAGCCTCAAAGGGCTTTTACAAGCGGCTGGTAGCATGTCTCGTAACCATCCGTACTGCGTGGCGTGTTTTACTGGTGAATATGCCATACCGCTGGAAGAGGAATTGAGAAAAGATTGTTTAGAGAGGTGATACTTTCGGTATGACAGGTTTTCGAGATGCGAGGATTCTTGAATGGGCGAAAGAGGCGCTTACTATTGAGGCTGAAGGTATTCTTGCCGTCAGAGAAAAGATAGGTGCGGAGTTTGAAAAGGCGATAGAACTTTTTGCCAGGTGTCAAGGTCGGGTAATAACGACGGGGATTGGAAAATCTGGCATAGTTGCCCGCAAGATTGCAGCCACCCTGAGTTCCACAGGAACGCCTGCTTTTTTCCTTCATCCAGTGGAAGCCCTACATGGCGATCTGGGCATGGTTCGCGGTGAAGATATTATCCTTGCAATATCCAACAGTGGAGAAACCACCGAGCTATTTGAGATGATACGGGCAGTCAAACCTCTGGGAATTCTCGTTGTTACACTCGCTGGAAATCTTAATTCTCGCCTTGCTCGCCTTAGCGATGTAGTTATCGACGTTGGCGTTCCTAGAGAAGCCTGTGCTTTTGGACTGGCACCCACAGCAAGCACTACTGCTGCACTGGCCGTTGGCGATGCATTGGCGGTGGTACTTACTAGAAAAAAGAACTTCAATATCAATGATTTTCGAAACTTCCACCCTGGTGGTCATCTCGGAAGGCGACTCATGGTGCCGGTTGTACAACTTATGAAGCGAGGTGAAAACATACCGAAGGTAGTTGTTGGCGCATCGATGGAAGAGGTAATAGATGAGATGAATCGCAAGGGCTTGGGAGCTACTCTTGTTATGGATAAAGAGGGCAAGCTTATGGGAATTTTTACCGACGGCGATCTGAGGAGAGCCATAACCAGATGGGGCTCCGAGCTTTATGAGCGGGTTATTGAGGATGTGATGACCAGAGACCCAAAAACTGTGACTGTTGATAGCTCCGTTGCTGATGCACTCCAGATTATGGAAAGATTCTTAATAACGGTTCTTCCGGTTATTAGCGAGCAAGGGAGCGTGGAGGGTATCCTTCACCTTCACGATCTTCTAGGCAAAGGGCAGGTAGAATTTCGTATTACCAATCAGGTTATCGAATAAACCGAGTGCTTTCTTCCATACAGTAGCCGGATGTACACCCAGATAATTTACTTTCTTGTAGTTCTTTTCGTTTTCACCACAGGAGGAAACAGCGATAAGCTATTGCTGGGTAATAAAACTGCTTTTTTCCTTACCTGTGGTCAATTCTACCTGTTTCATTTGATTTGCAAATATCTTTACGGCAGGGCGGCGAAGCGAGTGTTGGCGGGGCTGTCTATTCCCTCTATGGCTCAACATGCTATAGAAAGCCTGCTGAATATTGTGGCTATCTTTTTTCTCGTGCTTTTAACCTATGTGGTACAGGTCAAACGTTTCATAAATCACTTTGAAATTTTCCGCTTTTCCCCAACCCTGACCGCTCTTGTAGGGTTGTGTTTTTACTTTTTTTATCTCGTTATTATGTGGCGTCACACCGTTAGGTTTCATCAACGCTTTGCTGGAAGCAACGTTGTTTCGAAAGACTACGTAAAACAGCAGTTTGTTCTCTATGCCGGATTGCTGGTTCCCTGGTTGTTCCTTTCAGGGATATCTGAAATTCTTGAGCATCTATTACCCTTTCGGATGTTCCAAACAGAAACGGGTGAATTCGTTCTGTTTGCCTTCGGGCTTGTCCTCTTTGTTACTTTCGGTCCGTCGCTTATGGTTAAGGCCTGGCGCTGCAAGCCGATTCTTGCTGGGGAAAGGCGTGCGGAACTCGAGAAGTTCTGTAAAGAGCAGGGTTTTATTGTTAAGGACCTTTTGCTGTGGCCACTACTTGGGGGAAAAGGCCTCACTGCAGCAGTTGTGGGATTTCTACCTCGCTGGCGTTACATCTTAATAACTCCCGGTCTTTACCATCTCTTAAATGATGACGAACTCAAAGCCGTTTTGGCTCACGAACTGGGACACATAAAGCTCAGGCATATGCCTTTCTATCTTCTTTTTTTTGTAGCCTTTTCCGCCATGCTCTACATTTACGGAGATGTGGGCTTTTTGCTGCTTATGAAAAATTCCCTGTTTTTGCAAATGGTTTTCGATAACGGTGCGCTGAGTCAAACAGTTCTTGCTCTAGTTTGTTCGGTTCCACTTCTCGCGTTTCTCATAGTGTACTTCAGGTTCGTATTCGGCTATTTCATTCGAAACTGCGAAAGGCAGGCAGATCTTTACTCCATGAGAGTGATTGGGAACCCGTGGTCTCTGATTTCAGCTTTTAAGAAAATATCTCTTGCAAGTGGTAACATAGAAGATTTGCCAAGTTGGCATCATTACAGCATTCGGCAGAGGATAGAGTTTTTGAAAGCCGCTTATTATTATCCAGCTTTAAGTGTTAGCCATGATGTTAGCCTGAGAAGGGCCATGGTTGTTTTTGCCGTAACGTTTGTTTTGCTAGCTGGTGGAGGGATTTTACTGAAACGATCTGAGTGGTACAAAGACCAGGGCCTGGACGTGATAATTCACATGCTAGCCGGCGAATTCAAACAGAAGGGGGTTACAACTGGAGAAATTTACGCAATGTATGGGGGATACCTTCTTGAAAAGCACAGGTACGGTGAAGCGGAAAGAGTTCTAGAAAGGGGCCTTGAGCTGTATCCTGAAAATGCAGAAGTTCTGAACAACCTAGCATGGTTGTACGTCACCGCCCCAGAGCCTTACCGATCGCCGGAAAAGGCGGTTGCTCTTGCCAGCAAAGCAGTTAAACTCGCCCCGGATAAGCCCTACATCTGGGACACTCTTGCGGAAGCCTATTACATCACCGCTCAGTACGAAAAAGCCTTGAATGCCATATCCCGTGCCGTTAAGCTGGATTCAAATCCGTATTATGCCCGTCAGATGCAAAAGATTTTGAAAGCTCTGAAAAAACAATGATCTCAACTCAATTTCAAATAGCATACACGCACAACCTGTCCCGGCCTGCAGTTTCCGTGGCCCTTAATGTCCAGCCTCGTGGTGGAAAGTGAAGACCATATACCCACAATTCCCCACTCCAGTTTTTGCTTTTGAGAAGATCGGCCAGTGGATCGAATGGTTTGTCCGGGTAGATGTAAATAGTGTCGGCGTAGTAAATGTTTAAGGTGAGATAGTTACCACAAATCACAGAGGCGTTGGCCAGGTTGAGAGTTCTGTAAGCTTGGGCAGCTAAGGTGCACAGTTCCGGATCTATTTCAATTCCCACGGCATTCGTGAAAATGGATGCCACGGCAACAACCACACCGTCCCCGGATCCTGCATCAATGAATAGTCTTCTGCCTTGCAGATTCAGCTTCTGAAAAAAGTAGTAGATGGACACAGGTCTTGAAACCGCCCACATACCAACGCTGGTGCTACGGTAGGGAACTTCGTCGTGGATTTTGTACAGCTCTGCATAGTATCTATAGATTTTTCGAAATTCCTCAGACCGTAGCAAGTTTCCCGCCTATCCACGAGAACTTATTACACTATTGGGAGGATAGTAACCTCCGAGCACGAGAACCCCTGGCCACACAAGACTATGAGGCCCCATCAAAACGCCAGGATTCGTTACGGAGTTGCAGCCCAGTTCACTTCCATCCCCCACGATCGCTCCAAGCTTCTGAAGACCCGTGTCAATCTCCTCGTCGAGCAATTTTATTTTTACAGCCTTTCTGTTCATTTTGAGGTTCGCCAGTTTTACGCCAGCCCCAAGGTTAACATCTTGGCCAAGGATGCTATCTCCGATGTAGGCAAAGTGGCCGGCCTTGGCACCGTCCATCATGATAGAGTTTTTCATTTCCGTTGTATGTCCCACTACACAGTGATTTCCCACAATGCATTTTCCACGAACATAAGCACCTTGCCGCACTTCAGTGTAGTTTCCAATTACCGTAGGGCCCTTTATTAGCGCCGTTGGCTCTATCACTACACCCTTCCCCAGAGACACTCTGCCATCCCATATAACACAGCCAGCAAAGAGCACGGTAGCATCGGTAGTTTCTACTCCCTTAATCTTTACCCTGAAGTTTCCCTTCGATGCGTCCCCGCCGAGTATCTCGAAACCAGATCTGTGGACTTCACCATTGTGAATAACTACTGTTTCTTGCAGGGGCCGCTGAAAATCCCGGAACGAATGGGGCAGTCTTTCTGCTTTTTCCAGCAGTTCATAGCACATTTCGCGAATGTCCGGCACGATCTTCCAGACCTGCTGATACTTTCTTAAAAGATCACCAAATGACAGGGTAGATAAATCAAAAAAAGAATGAGTTTTGAGAAGTTCCATTGAGGTGCTCCTTTTTTGTCGCTATTGCCCCGTCTGGTTTCTGAGAAATTTACCATGTTCGATCTTTATACACTTGCTCATTACCACCTCAAGTCCTGCTTTCCTCGCCTTCTCGGCGGATTCGTTGTGAGCAAGCCCAAGTTGCATCCAGACAACTTTAGCACCTATGGATATAGCATCGTCAACGATGGGTGGAATCGCTTCCGGTTTTCTGAAAATATCTACAACGTCCACAGGTTCCGGAATTGACTTCAAATCGGGATAACACTTTTCGCCGAGGACCTGTTCGTACTTTGGGTTAACGGGGATTATCTTATAACCGTGCTCTTTCAGGTACCGGGCTACTTGGTGGCTGTCCCGATCTGGTTTTTCTGAAATCCCAACAATTGCTATGGTTTTGACGTTTTTTAAAATATTAACGATTTCCTCGTCGGGCGGATTGTAATCCGGAAGTTCGCATGTTTGCATGGTCTTCCCTCCTCCAGTTAAAAATAGAATATGGCTCGTCAGATCTCTCTCTTTTGAATCCACTTAATAACCTGGAAAGGTCCTTTCGTAAACTCCGAGGGCCTTCGCTTATGTCAATTTCAAAGAGGCGGTAGCCCATTTTTTCGAGATCAGATATGAAAGCAAACCAGCTTACAGGGCGATCCGGGAAAACGAGTGCAAAGGATCCCTGCTTTTTGTACACGTAGCCTTCACCTCTGGGAGAAAAAAATGGTTTCTGCTCCATCAGCTTTGGATGTAATGCTGAAATCATAATTGGCATCCAGTGAAAGACTGTCACTATAGGGGCAGCCGGCAAAGGGTCATCCATTAGCGCCCTTAACTCACCTTCGGACATTTCCGCAGACAGTGTAACCCAGGAACAACCCAGTTCGGCAAGATGGGCGATGGCAAAGTGGTTCCTTATGTTGAGGCGAACGCCCGCCACAATGCCAAGCTTTGTTCCGGTTATATTGCAGCCCTTCAAAAGTTCCAGATGAGCGAGATTGTTCACTTCCCATAGTATGAACCCCTTGCTAATGAACCACATAATGGCTCGCCTAAGATTATCCGATTCCATGTAAGGTGAAGGCAAGGATAAAATAAGCCGCTCTTTTTGTGCCTTTAGAAGTCGCATTTCACTGAGGCTTCGCAGGTTTGATAACGTGGCTTTTAGTATTACCCATTTCGCCGGGGAGTTGAGAGCCATTGGCAACTCTGCTGTGGATCCGATTTTTAAAATAAGTTTCTTGCCGGATTTTCTTACCTGACGCCTGATATCTGGTATCTCCAGTTCTGCTTGGAAACCGCCTTCTTCCGAAGCTACCAAAAGCGACAAAGCCGTAACCGTCTCAGATTTTATTCGGTTCCAAATTTCCCGAGGGTTTGTCAAAACGTTCGCACTCCATGCACTACCCACCCGGAACAGTCGGCTGCCTTCTGGAAGTTGTGGCATACCCACTATTAGCACAGTGGTACCGGCATTGGCGCTTTTGAGTTCCTTCCCGTCCATAGTCTGTATGCTTTTGACACGAGCTAGAGGTTCTTCCTTGCCTCTGTTCGATTCCGGCCTCAGTAAATCCCCGACAGTGATAGAGCGTCTGACCTTCACGACGACGGCTTTTCGCCCTTTCATTCGCTGAACCACGCCTACCCAGATTCCACTAGTCCCGGATCGGTGAGGCGTTAAAACGCTAGATGATGGATCATCAGACCAGAAACCCTCCGTGAACTTGCGAGATGGCGAATCCGCAAGAATGGCTTCTGCTTTTTCGATAGCCTTCCTTTCGGCTTCTTTTCCATCGGCGTCTAGAATCATCCTATACGCCCTGACCACCGAATACACATAATCCGGTGATTTCATTCTGCCTTCTATTTTAAGAGCTTTAACACCGGAACGCTTGAGTTCCGGCACATGTCGCAGACCGCAAAAATCGTTACAGGATAAGAAGAAACCTTCCCTTTTCCCCTGTCTGAATTTTAATCGGCACGGTTGAACGCATTTTCCCTCAAGCCCGCTTTTTCCACCCCGAAAGCTACTTGCGTAACAAAACCCAGAGTAAGAATAACACAGAGCGCCATGAACGAAGACTTCCAGTTCAATAGGAGACGCTTTTGCGAATTGAACAACGGTGGAAAGAGGGAGTTCGCGTGCCAGAACCACCCGTTTTGCCCCAACAGATTGTGCCGCCTTAATTCCGTCCAAGGTGTGAATGCCTGCCAGGGTGCTGAGGTGTAAAGGTACATCAGGAAAAAGTTTTTTGAAAAGATAGATGATTCCCAGGTCCTGAACAATAACACCATGAGGTTCTATAGAAGCAATCCGGCATATTAGTTTCTTGACCTCTTCGGCTACACTAGCCCTTGTGAGAGCGTTCAAGGCGATGTAAATCCTCTTTCCTCTCGCCGCTGCCCAGCGGGTGAGGATTTCACAGTCTCGAAGTGAAAAATTAACGGCCGATGCTCTTGCGTTCCATCCCTTCAAACCTATGTAAACAGCGTCCGCCCCAGCCTCTATGGCCGCCCAGAAAGCCTCAATAGATCCAGCAGGGGCCAGTAGTTCGGGCTTTGGCGTTTTCCCCTCTTCAGTCATCTGTTTCCTTTTCCATGGCGTCAATTATTTTGATCATTTCGGCAACCGACGCCTCTAGGAACTTTTTTCCCTTTTCTGGCGAAGCTTTTTGCGGATCTCCCCATACTCCACCAGGCCAATATTTCCGTTTATCTTGAACTATCATAAAGGGCGGAAAATCCGGCCATTCTTTCTGAGCAGTTCCTTTAACCGTTTCTGGCCTCATGTGTAAAATGACCGATGTTTCCACTTCACCGGCATGTGAGTCATCCGTAGTTTCGACAATTCCCTTCCAGGCTCTTGCTCCAAGATCGAGCACCGTCAATACGGCACACTTAAGTTTGTCCAGTTCGTTTACGAGTTCTTCACAAGCATCAATGAGCATTGCACTATGAGTACTCCCCGCATGTCCGCTAAGTATGATAACGTTTCGAAATCCCTGCTTGTAGAGGGAGCGTACTATATCGCAAATGATAGTCCTGAGAGTTAATCCGCTTATACCTATCGTTCCCGGGTGCTGGGATGTGCTGCGGCAAAGCCCATACCATAGCGGGGGTGCAACCCATACGAATCTTTTTTGGGCCGTTCGCCTAGCAATTTCCATAGCGTGCCAAGTATCAGTACCCAATGGAAGGTGTGGCCCGTGTTCTTCCACCGATCCACAGGGTAAAATTACTGTGCTTGATTTCCTTAGCCCATCGGCTAGCTCATTCATCGTTATTTCTTCAATCAACGGCATCGTCAAAAACCCTTTCAAAGATAGTATTCACATGTCGTGTGTAATAAGAAAGGTCAAATAGCTCATCCAGTTCGTGAGTGCTCAAATAACGGGTAATGTCCGGATCGCTGGCTAGTCGATCTCTCAGCGTACCACCTTCTTGCCAAACCTTCATGGCGTTTCTCTGAACTATTCTGTAAGCGTCTTCCCGAGTAAGGCCCTTCTTTGTAAGGGAAAGCATAACCCGCTGTGAAAAGAAAAGCCCACCAGTGATGTTCAGGTTTCTTTCCATGTTTTCAGGGTAAATGGTGAGTTTTTCCAGAATTGATGTCAGGCGATTGAGCATGTAGTTGAGAAGGGTGGTGCTGTCAGGAGCAATTATGCGTTCAACGGACGAGTGAGATATATCGCGTTCGTGCCAGAGAGCCACGTTTTCCATTGCGGCAATTGCGTTTGCGCGAAGCACCCTAGCAAGCCCCGACAGGTTTTCACAACCTATGGGATTTCTTTTGTGGGGCATTGCCGATGAGCCTTTTTGTCCCGGAGCAAAGAATTCTTCTGCTTCCCTTACTTCCGTGCGCTGAAGGTGTCGAATTTCCACGGCTATTTTTTCCACGGTGCACCCAATGACGGCGAGAGTGGTAAAATATTCAGCATGGCGGTCCCTCTGGACTATCTGAGTGCTTATGGGATCTGGTTCCAACCCAAGCTTTTTGCATACTGCTGTTTCAATTTCAGGATCGATGTTTGCGTAAGTACCAACAGCTCCGGAAATCTTGCCTACGCGAACGGTTTCTCTTGCTCTGTTCAGTCGCTGGCGGTTTCGTTTCATTTCCTCGTACCAGAGGGCAAACTTCAGGCCCAGGGTAACCGGTTCGGCGTGAACACCATGAGAACGGCCGATCATAACCTGATCCTTCCATCGAAAAGCTTGTTTTTTCAGTACGCTCATGAGGCGATCTATGTCTGCCAGCAGAATGTCAGAAGCTTCTACGAGAAGGAGGGCAAGGGCAGTATCTAGAACATCTGATGAAGTGAGTCCTTCGTGAATGAATCGTGATGACGGGCCTACGTACTCTGCTACGTTTGTAAGAAAGGCGATCACGTCGTGTTTAGTTTCCATCTCGATTTCGTCAATTCGGCCGACGTCAAAGTTTGCCTTTTCACGGATGTTTTTCCAATCTTCTTCTGGGATTTCTCCCCTTTCTGCCCTCACTTCACATACAGCCAGTTCCACTTCCAGCCATTTCCTGTACTTGTTTTCCAGGCTCCACAACTGTGCCATCTCTGGCCTTGTGTACCTCGAAATCATTTGCGTCTCCTTCAGTCTTTGATGTCTCCTTCGAGATTCTCCATACCCTTGTGAGAACCCAGCAGAATCAGGGCATCTCCGGGGCGGATTTGATACGATGCTTTGGGGATAAATTGAAGTGTTTTCGAGCGAGGGCTCCTTATCGCGATGACCTGAATACCGTATTTGTTTATAAGATCGAGGTCTCTGAGGGTTCTTTCGTAGAATGATTCAGGGGCAGATATTTCAAAAATTGCGTAATCTTCTTGGAAGGGCAGGTAATCAAGCATGTTGGGATTGTGTATTCTTCTGGCAAGACCCTGGGCGACGTCTCTTTCGGGAAATATTATATGGTGCGCCCCAACCTTTTGTAGTATCTTCCCATGCTCTTCACTCAGGGCTTTGGCATATATCTTTTTTACCCCGATTTCTCGCAGATTGAAGGTACTCAAAATACTTGCCAGCATGTTAGTGCCAATTGCAACAACGGCAATATCCACGTCCTGAATGCCAAGGGACTCTAGAACTTCCCTGTCTCTTGCGTCGGCGACAACGGCTTCACTTATTTCGTGACGAACACGCTGTACAGCTTCCTTGTTAATGTCAAGCCCTATTACTTCATGCCCTCTGCTGTACAAGTCTCTACCAAGGTAATAACCGAAGTTTCCCAATCCAATAATGGCTATCTGTGCCGTTCTCATGCTTCTTAACCTACCATTATTTTTTCTTCCGCATACTTGTACTGAGCCTTGGTCGGTGAAGGCCTAATCGCCATGGCCATGGTCAAAGGACCCAGCCTACCTACAAACATGAGCATTGTGACTACTAGTTTACCCCAGGTAGAAAGAGTGGGAGTAACGCCCATACTCAGGCCAACGGTACCAAAAGCCGATATAGCCTCAAACAAGTATTTTATAAAAAGACCCTGCGTTTCAGAGTATGGCTTATAGCCCAGTTCGGCTACGAGCAAAAGGGCCGTTCCGGAAACTATAACGATTGTTGCCAACACGAAAACGGCCATGGCTTTGCCAATTGATTCTTCATCAATGGTGCGCTTAAAAAGGGAAGGGGCTTCCAGTCCGCGCAGGCGACACCATCCCAATGCTACCAGGGTGGTGAAAGTTGTGGTTTTTATTCCTCCCCCGGTCGATCCGGGAGATGCGCCTATAAACATGAGTATCATTGTACCGAACAGGGTGATATTGTTCATGGACGAAAAATCCAGGGTGTTGAATCCGGCTGTTCGCGTCGTGGTGGATTGAAAAATGGCAGCTAAAAATCTTTCATAAAGACTGAAACTTTTCATGGTTACATTCCATTCGCTGAGAACAAACAGAAGTGTTCCCGTAAGAAGCAAAATAGAAGTGGTGAAGATGACCGCACGGGTATGAAGGGACAGGCCATTCCAGAGTCGGCGAAGGTTACGATGCATTTTGGTGGACGAGTATAATTCGTGCAGTACTAGGAAGCCAAGGCCACCCGTAATTATGAGGGTGCACATGGTAAAGACAACGATGGTATCGCTTCGAAATCCTGTAATGGACTCGGAGAACAAACTAAAGCCGGCATTACAGAACGCGCTGACGGAATGGAAAATAGCTTGGTATAGCGCTGTTCCCCAAGATGGCGAGACCTTTTTAAATCGCGTAAAGAGCAAAAGTGCTCCGGCGGCCTCTATTGTCAAAGTGAAGAAAATGATGCGACGCAGTAATGACAGGAAATCGGAACGAGGACTGTAAGTGAAGGTATCCTGAAGGATAAAGCGAGAACGGAAAGATATGCTTCTTCCTAAAAGTAATAGGAGTCCTGTTGAGAAGGTCATTATTCCAAGACCGCCAAGCTGAATCAGCACCAGGATGACAATCTGGCCTGAAAGGGTTAATTCCTTTCCTATGTTCATTACCGAAAGACCTGTAACACAAGCGGCGGACGTTGCCATGAATAGGGCATCAATAAATGACATATGCAAATGACTGTTGTGGGCTTCCCGCAAAGGGAGTATCATTAGCATTGCAGTTCCTACAGCTATAAGCGTTGCAAAACTCAGGATGGGAATTAACCAGGGTGAAAGGGCGTGTCTATGGTTCGGTCCCATCTTTGCTTTGACGCCTCCTTAATTGGTGCGCTTCATATAACCCCCTTTTGGAGCAAAGGGCAATATTGGTTTGTACCTGCTTGGCCGTGCCAAAATAATAAGGCATGCGGCGCGCGCTTTTTATTGCATACGCGTGTGGGCAGGTAATCGAAGGTTGTTAGTATTTGCGAGCAAATGGTGAAATTCCGGGAGATGAAAGGATGGAAACTTTTCTGGTAGCATTGGACGGGACCCCAGCTTCCACCAGGGTTGTGCACTATGTTGGAAAAATTGTAGCTTCGCTAGAGAAAACCAAAATTTTCTTATTCCATGTGCTTCCCGTAGTTTCTCCGAATTTATTAACCGAAGAGGAGGTGAAACGAGTTCAGGAGGTACATGAACAAGATGATTTTGAACATCTTTCAGGGTTTTTTTGGTCTAAGGAAGCCGAAGAAAAAATGAATCAGACTTTTGAAAATGCCATGAACATACTTGTAGAATATGGGGTGCCACCGGAGAGTATCCACAAGGTGTTCGCTGTCGAATCTGACTCTATCGCTAACCTGATTTTGGCTCATGCTAAAAGGTTGAAGTGTTCAACCGTTGTGGTGGGACGCAGAGGACTCGGCCGTGTTAAGGAAATTCTTCTCGGTAGCACTTCGTCTTCGGTTATACGTAATGCTAAGGGATATACCATATGGGTCGTCGATACCCCCCAGGAAGACACGTCACAGGGAGGAAAATGATGAAGAAATTGCTGGCCCTCATTTGCTCACCCAGAAAGCCCTCTAACTCAGAACTTTTCGCAAAAGCGGTGGCAAAAGAATTGGGCTCTGATTGGAAT
>Ga0190313_1000285_pt1 | contig 31282 bp, 30 predicted proteins | sample 4870071011_MG_FD_169989 | JGI IMG/M metagenome (GOLD analysis project Ga0190313, IMG submission 169989) | Hydrothermal vent sediment bacterial communities from Southern Trench, Guaymas Basin, Mexico - 4870-07-10-11_MG | ecosystem: Environmental > Aquatic > Marine > Hydrothermal vents > Sediment ... | reverse complement strand
TGGCTGGCGCGCCTGCTTGATTGTTTCGTGACTGAACTGCGCTGGATTCGGGATTTCTGTGATCAGGTAAGTGAGCAAACCGGGCGGGTGGTGCTTAGTTGGCATAATGCAACCCTCGGTGCGGCAGGGGGATGGGCCTTTTTGGATTGTTTTTTGGACTGGCCCTGGGATCTTTTTCAGGAAAATTCCCTTCTAGTTGTCAGGTGGCGAGATCTGCTGAAATCTGAAGACTTGATGGAACGATTAACTCGCATCTGGCATATTTACTTCCAAAGGATGTTCGCCCAGAAATTCCAGTTTCTGAAGCGAAGGCGCGACTTTAAAAATCATCTTGTGTCGGATTTTGAAGAAAACGTTGATTTGGATGATGGTTATTACTTTCCACTGGAAGCAGCTCATTGGCAAAATATAACCCGCAACCAGCTTTCGAGCTGGTGCCTATGGGAAAAAAGGAACTGGACAAAGGGCTGGACGTTTCTTTCGGCACTGATTGAACAGGGTTGTGAACTTTTGCGTGATGGGGTTGTTAGGTCCGTCGTAATACCCAGGATAGATAAATTTTTTGCGTCCACAGCCAGAACACGCGATATCGAGTACTTAACCGAAGCTTTACGCAATCTATGTACATTACATGGCAATAAAATAGTTATTATGTTATGGGATGATACCACAAGAACCAATAATCCGAGTCTTTATTTGGCTATAGAGAAGTTGAGAGCACATAAGCTACCTGTTGGTGGGCTTGGTATTTTTGAAAAAGGGGTACTTAGGAGCCGAAATCCGGAGGTTGAAGACGTTATCAACATGTTGAAGGATTATTGTGTATTCGTTCTGCGTCCTGTAGAAAAGAGCGCTCCGAGCTTCTATCGTTTGTTGCAAGCTAGAGATTTCGGTTTCTTTGAAGAATACGCTCCGTCATGGCGGGACGGAGTTGTTTTCATCTATACGGGCACTCAAGTTTTCTGTTTTCCTGCTATTCAAACCTCTTTCGAATCTTACGTTCCCTGGGTAGTTTTAAATGGCAAAGCACTTCTATTTGGGCAATTTTTGCGGGAGTTGGTTAAAAAGAAGGTGTCGAAAACCGACACATCAAAACTCTACAAAGGCATGAAGCTTAGAAACTTTTATCTTAAATGGGCGCACCTTGAATAGCACGTTTGATTTTGAATACGTTAGTGGTCCTAGATTTAATTTGTTCAGCCTTTTACGGATAGTTGCGGTATATGGTTCGTATATTTTGTGCAATATAGGATTTGATTGGATTGTAGGCTTCCGAGAGATTGGCGTAGTTGGTATTCGTTTGATTGACTTCATCATTTTCGTTGTCATTTTCACCGAGGAATTGTACGTTGCTCATAAGCGACAGCTTTTAAGTAAAACAGTTCGCGAGATTGCAATCCATGAGCAAATGGAGAATAGATTTCCGAAGTTGGCGGGTTTGGACAAGTACACATGCGCTCTTCAAAAACTGAGCAGTGCCTGGAATTTCACCGATATACTTTACACTCGGGCTTAACCTGAAAAGTGATTTCATTACCTAATGGGAAGTAATATGTACACACGATTTATAGCTTCTTCTTTCAAGACTTCTTTTACTTCCCTGATTCCCTTGAAAAATTTCCTGCGTGGACTCTTGTAAGTCTCATTCCCAATCCAGGTGCTATCAAGTATCTTTATCCTACCTTACCTTTTTCTTACTCACAGCTTCCTATTTCTGCTCAGATGAACATCCACTTTAATGAGCTGTGGAGTCAGGTGTAACGGCTTATGTTGCCTGACACCGTTGGAAACAAGCCCCCGGGTTGCCCACAGCTCACAAATCTACATTTGTGTGCATGCATACAAATAAGCAAATAAAATCAGTGTTGATAACCCTATACTTTGCGATATTAATATTGAGAAACTAGCGTAGTTAGGAATTTGCTAAATGGTCATCGTGAATTATGAATTACGCTGGCAAAAAGCTGAGAATAGTAAATGTGATGGAAGGGCTCGCTGAAGGGCTTAGCCAATTTTGCGGGCCTACGCGGGTAGCTCTAATTTATGCGGAAAGGCCAGATGATCCTCTTAGGATTTGTGATCCCGCTCATTTACTGGACGGCCATGAACCGAGGCTCAGGGAGTTGTATCTGGAGTCTAACACGTGGCGCGAATGTGATCTAAGTCTCGAAGAGATGCGGTTTTTTGGGGATATTGTGCCGGAAAAGGACCTAGGTTTGAGCGGAGTCATTTCCTATGGTGGCAGAAGTGGCGCTATTTTCTATCAAATTTGGTTCGTCGATCATCACCCGGATTTGTGTTCCACAGGACCAATCGAAAGATGGCTTGAACATGCCGTTTGTCTTCTTTCTCACGATTTCGTTACTGAAGACGCTTTTTACACCGGGAGTTCTAGATACGTTCTGAGAGAATATGCCACTTACGCCGTACGGGATTATATACTCGATGCCCTTAATCTTTTAATCGGTTGGGACATGCCCTTCCATGTAACAGATGTGCTCAACTCCATATTGGGGCTTTCCAAAATGACCGAAGAAGGGGCTTTGCCAGAAGGAATTTTGGCTATCGCTGATATGGAAACACTTGATGGGCTGGAATTCCTTATAAGGTTACCTAAGCTCGAAAGACCGAACCTAGGTAACCTCAAACATGTAAGAAAGCTTCTCACAGCGGTGCACGATAAAGAGCTGATGTTGGTGTCTGACGGTCGAGATGTAGTCGGTATCGTGCCATTTGTGCGGGACATTCCCGCTATAATTGCAGATTTCCGTAAAAATTATGGTTTTGTTTCTGTTGGCAAGCAGCGGGTTTGCAGTTTCTCAGACGGTAAGTTTTACGCAACCAATCGTGAACCTCATCTGGTTGAACTTGAAGAACTTTTGCTGGAAAAGGATTTGGACGAGGATACCCGGTATGCACTTTTCGGTGTAGTAATGACCATAGTCAGACAGGCAATTCGTAACAGACATGGTGCTGCAATAGTGCTGGATCTAAACTATCCTGTTATACCTATATCGGGTCAACGCGTTGAAACGCCGATTGAACTAACCAATGCCCGGAACTTGAAGTTAGCCTGTGCTCTGTCGAAGCTTGATGGAGCTATCCACATCGGTGCCGATTTGAAACTGTACGCCTTCTCGTGCCTTCTTGATGGTTTGGCCGCTCCTAATGAGGACAGGTCAAGGGGAGCAAGGTATAACTCGGCGCTGAGGTTTACCGCCCAGCATCCGGAAGTCATTGTGATCACGGTGTCGGCGGATCGCCCGGTGTCGGTGTTTCAGGAAGGTGTAGATCTTACGAGGAAGTACTTTCAGGAGGATGTTACTGCCAATGAAATTTTTCGGGAATCCAAAACGCTAGAGGAGTGGCTGTCGGAGTAAATGCGGGTAACCCAGGCTATTTGGACTTTAAGCTTCTTGATTTCGGTGATTAAAAGGTTATGTTACTGGCGATTAGAATTCAAACTCATGGAGGGCTAATTCGATAGTGGGTAAGATGTCTTGTGCCGTTAGGCGGGAAAGCTGGGCTTCTGATGATATTGATGTAGTGAGGCAGATTGCCGGTGAGCGAAACAGTCATCTGAAAATAATTGAAAGACAAACCGGCGTCAGGGTTCATTTGCGGGGCAATCAATTTCTGCTAGAAGGTAGCTCGCCGCAGGTGGAACTGTCCATCAGGCTATTTGATGAGCTGGCTGATCTTGTGCGGGGTGGATATCCCCTTTATGCCAGCGATGTGGTCTTTGCTTCGAGAATACTCAGCGAAAATGTGAAAGCTCGGTTAAAAGACATATTCTGTGATCGCGTTTTTGTTACTTCCAGTAAAAAAATTGTCACTCCAAAGAGCGAGAGGCAAAAAGAGTACATAGATGCTATTCGTTCCCACGATGTCGTGTTCGGTATTGGACCGGCCGGAACAGGTAAAACCTATCTGGCCATGGCGATGGCTGTTTCCGCTCTTATGAATCAGCAAGTCAGACGGATCATATTGGTGAGACCTGCTGTGGAAGCCGGAGAAAAACTCGGATTTCTACCGGGAGATCTGGCGGAAAAAGTCAATCCCTATCTAAGGCCTCTTTATGATGCCTTGCATGACATGATGGATTTTGACCGAGCTGCGAAGCTTATACAAAAAGGCGTAATCGAGGTAGCTCCTCTTGCTTTTATGCGAGGCAGAACGCTGAACGAGGCCTTTGTCATTCTGGACGAGGCTCAAAATACGACACGTGATCAAATGAAAATGTTTCTCACGAGGCTCGGTATAGGTTCGAAGGCAGTGATTACCGGAGACATCACCCAGATTGACTTACCTGAAGATAAACCGTCCGGTTTGATTGAGGCCATGGAAATTTTGTGCGATGTGGAAGGGATATGTTTTGTGTATTTTTCTCACCGCGACGTCGTTCGGCACAAGCTGGTTCAGGATATAATTCAAGCTTATGAGCGGGCTGAACCAGGGTCGATCCAACGACGATTTGGGCGTTAACGCAGAGTGCGGGTTATGACAAAGTCTTCAAAAGAGTCGGCGTCTGTAATTTCCGCCAAAGTAGATGATTCCAGGCAGAAAATAATCCTTTCTTCGGCGTCGTTTCTTTCGTTTCACCGAACTCTTATCATAGTCGGCGGGGTTCTTTCCGCAATATTATCCCTTATTTGCCTTCCATCGGTGGTGGGGCACGGTCGGCTGCTCCATGAGGGCTTTAGTTCACTAAGGTTATTAACCATGTTTCTCGCAGGTTGTGTCTTTTGTTTTGTTGGCTTAAGCGTGCCTTTTTATGTCGGGCAAAAGCATGTTTTAAAGAAGTCTTTAACTGACAAAGACCTGGTATTTCTCGGAAGCCTGATCGCTATTGCTAGTTTGCTGACTTATACAATGAGTTGGCTTCAGGTGCATCTGACCAATGTCCCGGATATTTTGAGACTACAACAGGATCTTCGTATTTTCGTTCTGATCCTCCCCGTTGCAGCTGCTGCCATGATAGTGGTCACTTTTTTCGATGTTAACACAGCCCTTTTGTTTTCTATCATCCTTTGTACCTTTCTGACTGTTATTTTAGAATCCAACCTATGGACCTTCCTCTATTTCTTGCTCAGTTCCTTCCTGGGTATTCATTGGCTTTATCCATATCACGATAGGTTTAAACCCATCAGAGCGGGAATCTTTGTTGGGCTATTTCAGGGGTTTTTGGTTGGGTTATTCTTGGTTTTGAGGCAGCCGTCCATGAGTTGGGAGTTGTATCCTCTTTATACGCTTGCAGCAATTATGGGAGGGATTCTTTCCGGTGTGCTGGCATCGGGTTTAATACCGCTTGTAGAGTATCTTTTTGATTACACCACGGACACCCGACTTATGGAACTTGCCACTATGGATCATCCTCTCTTACGGGAACTTATGCTGCAGGCACCCGGAACATACCACCACAGTATAATCGTGGGAAACATGGTGGAAATTGCCGCAAAGTCAATTGGTGCCAATGCCTTACTTGCCAAAGTGGCGGCTTACTACCACGACATAGGAAAGATTAAGAAGCCTCTTTACTTCATCGAAAACCAGTTTGATTGTGAGAATCGTCACGCAAAGCTCGCACCTTCAATGAGTAGTTTAATTTTGATTTCTCACGTTAAAGATGGAGTTGAGCTGGCTAGAAAGTATAAGCTGGGACAGCCTATTGTAGATATTATTCAACAACATCATGGAACGAGCCTGATTGCTTATTTTTATCAAAAAGCCTTGGAGTGTCGGGAGAGGGTTCGACAGTCCAAGAAAGGAACCGAACTTCCTCCTGTAAACGAAGAAGACTTCCGCTATCCCGGTCCCAAACCTCAAACCAAAGAAGCCGGACTAGTAATGCTGGCGGATATGGCAGAAGCGGCGTGCAGATCGATTCCCAATCCTACGCCGGCTCGCATTCAGGGAATGGTAAACCGCGTGATTAACCAAGCATTTGCCGATGGTCAGCTTGATGAGTGTGAACTGACTCTAAAAGACTTGCACAAGATTGCAAAACACTTCAATCAGATACTTAGCACCATCCATCACAAACGTATCGAATATCCATCAACTGCAACGGCAAAGTTTGAATCTCATCCAAAGTGTAAGGAAACCGGAAATGGCAGAGATACTGATCAAAAATCAGCAGCGCAGTCCGGTAAATCTGAAGCGAATAAAGCAAATAGCGGAACGGATCTTAAACGCCTTGGGCTTCAGTGACGCCGAGCTTAGCATTTTGCTCATCGATAACGTGGGTATGCAGGAACTGAACAAAATCTACCGGGGGGTTGATGCCCCAACAGATGTTTTGTCCTTTCCGATGATGAGCAATAATGAAGAATATCTTTTTGGCCGAGGGCAGACGGTGATGCTTGGTGACGTGGCTATATCCGTCGAGATGGTTATGAAACATGCTGGAGACACGGAATTGCCGGTTGAACAAGTTCTAGACATTATTTTGTGCCACGGCATACTGCACCTCGTGGGCTATGATCACGACACGTTTGAAAAAGCCAAAATCATGGACGCAAAAACAATGGAGTTGATGAAAGAGCTGGGATGGAGTGTTAATGCGGCCGATAGTTTGGATAAACTCTGTCGGTGGTATCAAACGTCTCGGTGGTTTACGGAGGATTAAGCATGGCGAGGCTGGCGGTAAATGTTGATCATGTCGCAACAATCAGACAGGCAAGGCTTGCAAAATATCCGGATCCAGTAATGGCTGCGGCATTGGCCGAACTGGGCGGTGCTCAGGGAATCGTTATACATCTTCGGGAAGATAGAAGGCACATTCAGGATAGGGATTTGGAAATCCTGCGTAAGACGGTGCAAACTCATCTAAATCTTGAAATGGCCATAACCAGAGAAATGCTAGATATTGCCCTGCGAATAAGACCTGATAGATGCACCCTGGTACCGGAAAAAAGACAGGAACTTACGACTGAAGGCGGTTTGGACGTTGTTGGACAGGAGGAAAAAGTCCGCTCGGCCGTTGCTGAACTTCACGAGGGTAACATAGAAGTTAGCCTTTTCATTGATGCCGACGAACGACAGGTCAGAGCAGCTCATAGAGTGGGCGCGAATGTGGTGGAACTACATACGGGAACCTTTGCAGACGCCGGAACCGCCGAGGAGCGACATAGAGCCTTGGAAGCACTGAGAAACGCTGCGAAGCTGGCAAAGTCGTTGGGACTCAAGGTTCATGCTGGCCATGGTGTTGATTATACAAACATTGTTGATCTTAGAGAAATTCCGGAGATAGAAGAATTCAGCATAGGGCACTCCATAGTGGCTAGGGCTGTTCTGGTTGGGATGGAACAGGCGGTCAGAGACATGATTCGTCTTATAGAAGGGCGTTGATGTGGTGATCAGAGGGGTTGGGGTTGATATAGTCAGTATTGAGAGGATTCGACGAATACTGGGTAGGTGGGGTTCGAGATTTACAAAGAGGGTTTTTACTGTTCTCGAAAACGAAGAAGCAATCGGAAAAAAGGAACAAGCGGCTTATTATGCCCTAAGGTTTGCTGCCAAAGAGGCTTTTGCCAAGGCGGTTGGCACCGGCGTTAGGCACCCGCTGGTTTGGCGTGCTATTGAGGTGCGTAGCGACTCAAAGGGTAAGCCTTACCTTGTGTTGAGTAAGGAAGCTGAAGTTTTTTGCAATGAACTTGGTATCTGTTCGTGGCATCTCAGTTTAAGTGACGAACGTGATTATGCCGTTGCTTTGGTAGTGGTATCCGGGAAGGAGGAACAATGTACGTCGTAACGCCAAAAGAAATGGCATTCATTGATAAAATAACAATTGAAGATGTAGGCATACCAGGCATGGTGCTTATGGAAAATGCCGGGCGAGGAGCATTCGAATTCTTCAGGGAAATTCTTCCGGATTTTCTGGATAGAAAGATAGGCATCGTATGTGGAACCGGGAATAATGGAGGGGATGGTTTCGTCATTGCCCGTCTGTGTCATGGGGCTGGAGCTGATGTTAGGGTGTTTTGCGCAAAAGATCCGGGACGCCTTGATGGTGATGCCAAGCGAAACTTCGAAGTTATTTCAAGGCTTGATATTCCTGTCTATGTTTTTGACGAAAAAGGCAACCAAGATGTTTGGGATATTTTCCGTGAAAGCACAGCGGTGGTTGATGCACTTTTCGGAACAGGTCTAAATCGAAATGTTGATGGGATTTACAAAAAGATTATCGACGAGATAAATAATCTGGGTGTTCCGGTTCTTGCGGTAGATATTCCGTCGGGAATAAACGGTGCTACCGGGCATGTTATGGGAGTAGCCACTTGTGCGTACGGAACTGCCACCTTTGGATTGCCCAAGGTCGGGCACTATCTTTGGCCAGGCGTTCGCTATACAGGGAAGCTGAAAGTTGTTGATATTGGTATCCCACCTTCGGTAGTTGCTGGCCAGGGAATAGCACGTTTCCTGCTAACTCGTGAGTATTTGTCTTTCCTACTTACGCCTCGAGTTCCAATTGTTCACAAGGGAAATGCCGGGCATTTTGCCGTCCTTGCTTGTTCTCCAGGAAAGACCGGTGCAGGGGCAATGACCGCTGTGGCGGGAATCAGAGGTGGTGCGGGCTTGGTTACTCTCATGGTTCCGGAAAGCCTCAATCCCATACTTGAAGAGAAAACCACGGAATCCATGACTCTTCCCCTGAAGGAAACACTAGCTCACACGGTCTCGCTGGAAGCGGAAGATGACATTCTTGACTTTATCTCCGACAAACAATGTTTTGCCATCGGACCAGGGCTATCCACGCATGCGGAAACAAAGGAGCTAGTTCGTAGAATCGTTGGTAAATCAAGCGTTCCCATGGTTATTGACGCCGATGGCCTGAATGCCATAGCTGATTCGCTTGAGGTTCTCGAAAATGCCGGGGCACCGATTGTTTTGACACCGCACCCGGGAGAAATGAGCAGGCTCGCGGGGACTTCAGTTACCGATGTTCAGGCAAACAGGATTGAGGTAGCGCAGGAGTTCAGCCGTCGGTACGGGGTAGTTGTGGTGTTGAAGGGTTTTCATACGATTGTCGCTTCCCCGGATGGGCGCGTTGCAATAAATACCACAGGTAACCCGGCAATGGCATCGGGGGGTATGGGAGATGTTCTTACGGGGCTGATAGGAGCGTTTATTTGTCAGGGTCTTTCTCCTTTTGATGCTGCCTGCGTGGGTGTTTACGTGCACGGTAAAGCGGCTGATGATGTGGTGTCTTCCAGGAAGTGGGGAACGAGAGGATTGATTGCTACAGATTTACTAGAAAAGGTTCCTGAAATAATAAGAGAAATAGAAGAAACTTGAAAACGATGACCTGATAAGATGGGTACCGTTCGAAATATGCTTAGTCGGTGAACGGTGGACAGTGGACAAAAAAAGCCACAAACTACACACTGCCGGCTACGTACTAATAGGGTAAAAGATGTGCAAGATAAATTATCTTTCTAAGAGTGCTGATGATACCGTAGGTTTTGCCATAACCTTTGCAGAAAAGCTGAAACCTGGCGATGTCGTCACGCTCTGGGGGGACATGGGAGCCGGCAAAACTACTTTCACACGAGGACTTGCGTGGGGCCTTGGAATTCCCAGAAAGTGTCCTATAACGAGTCCAACCTTTACCCTGGTAAACGAGTATTCGGGACGTCTCACATTGTACCATATCGACCTTTATCGTGTGCAAGCGGCAGAAGATCTAGAGACCTTGCCATTACGAGAAATCCTTTTCGGAGACGGGGTGGCCGTGGTGGAATGGCCTGAAAAGCTCGGTGAGGTACTACCTGAAAACAGGTGGGATGTGAGAATTAAAATTGTTGATGAAAACAGCCGACGCATAGAAATCGAGCAAATTGGAGCCGATGAGCCGTGAGTGGGAAAGCGAAGAGGTTGAAACCGGCGGTTCTTACCGTTGGTAACGAGCTTATATACGGAGAACGGGAGAACACCAATGGAATGTGGATGCTCCAGAGGCTTTACTCTGCCGGTATGCCAGCTGAGATTTGGATCTCGCTTCCCGACGATGAAAACGCTATTGGGGAATGGATAAGACTCTTAAAGGAGCGAGATGCTTTCCCCATTTTTGTTTCCGGAGGGATCGGGGGAACCCACGATGACAGAACCCGTCAGGGCATTGCCCTTGGACTTGATAGGGCGCTGGTCTGCCATGAAGAATGCTACCAGATACTGGAAAAACGGTACGGCAAGCATTTTTCGGGTCAGAGAAAGCGGATGGCATGGCTACCGGAAGGTTGCGATTTGATTCCTAACGACATAGGTGCGCCTGGCTTTTTCCTTGAAGGTATTTACGCCTTTCCGGGTTTCCCTGAGATGTTGAAGCCTATGTTTGAGTGGGTAATGGAGCGGTTTTTTCCAGCACAGGGCGACGTTGAGGTGTTTGAATGGACCGTTCCGGTAAGTGAAGGAACTGTAGGACCGGTGGTTGAGCGTTTCAGCGTTGAACATCCGGAAGTATCGGTGGGGATTTATCCTCATTTAAGCCCTGATGGACAACAGGTAACGGTAAGGCTTAGGTGCTCCGGGAAGGATTCTCATGTTGCCGACGAACTGGGCAGGATTTTAAAGGAGTTTGAAAAATGAAAATCGGGGTCATGACCAGTGGCGGGGATTCACCTGGAATGAATCCAGCCATAAGGGCGATCGTGCGGCGGGCGCTGGTCAGAAGAGTCGAAGTTTTCGGCATTGAGAACGGTTATGAAGGATTGGTCAGCGGCGCAATAAGGCCTCTGGGCTGGCATGATGTGGGTGGAATAGTAAGCAAAGGTGGCACCTTTTTAGGAACCGCCCGGTCTGATCGGTTTCGGACTTATGAGGGCAGGCGTGAAGCCGTGAGGAATCTGGCCTCGAAAGGAATAGAAGCCCTTGTAATCGTCGGTGGAGATGGTTCCCTCATGGGGGCACATGTGCTGGCAAATGAGTGGCCGGAACACTTGAAGGCGCTGGGGAAGGAAATCTCGACCGAAATATCACAATTAAAAGTGGTCGGGCTTCCCGGTTCTATTGATAACGACCTTTTCGGTACGGACATGTCCATAGGAGCTGATACGGCCCTCAATCACATCGTTAGAGCACTTGACGACCTCAGTTCGACCGCTGCTTCGCATCAGCGCACCTTTGTGGTCGAAACTATGGGTCGGCATTGTGGTTATCTGGCACTGATGTCCGGGCTTGCGGGCGGAGCGTCGTGGGTTCTCATCCCCGAAGATGAGCTTGACGTACGCTGGCATCGCAAGATGATTGAAGCTCTGGAAAATGCAAGATCTGCCGGAAGACCCCATCAGATGGTAGTGGTGGCAGAAGGGGCTCGACATGCCGATGGATTACCCATACAGTCAAAGGAGATTTGTGATATCATTCACGAGAAACTCGGCCTTGATGTACGCCTTACCGTGCTCGGACACGTACAGCGCGGAGGGAGTCCGACGGCCTTTGATAGAGTTCTTGCCACACGTCTAGGCACCGCCTCTGTTGATTTGCTGGTAGAAAATTCCGAGGAATGCACCTGCCACATGATTGGGCTAAGGGAAAACCGTGAGGTGCTAACGCCCCTTGATGAGGTGGTTACCAAAAGTCGAGCAGTGGGGGAAGAAATAGAAAACGGCAACTATACAAGAGCCCTGGAACTTCGAGGTGAAAGCTTTCGAAAAGCTTTTGAACTGGTGAAGATGCTCACGCGGATAACTCCAGCGAAAGAGTGCACCGACGAAGGTGCAGTGCTGGTTTTAACCGGTGGTGCCGATGCGCCAGGTATGAATACCGCTCTCAGTGTCGTTGGCCGCTGTTTGCTGAATCAGGGCATCCGAGTATTGGGATCTCTGAATACATTCCTCGGTCTTCTCCAGAACAACCTCGTTGGACTTGACTGGCACGAGATGGTCGGCTGGATGAATCGGCCTGGTTCGGAAATAGGGACAGCTCGTGTGACGATTAAAGACGGAGATTTATCTCGGATTGCAGACACTCTCCGAAAAAATAACATTTCCGGCATAATTGCCATAGGAGGGTGGGGTGTCTATCACACCTTGTGGCGTATGATCGAACAACGCGACAAATACCCTGAATTCAAAATTCCCATAGTACTCGTTCCTGCATCTATAGATAACAATTTACCCATGTCTGATTTTAGCATTGGAGCTGATACAGCATTGAATGTCATAATTGAGTCCATAGACAAAATCCGCAATACAGCCAGTGCCAACAGACGCGCTTTCATTGTTGAAGTCATGGGGCGGAATTGTGGATTTCTGGCTCTTCTTTCAGCTATGGCCTCAGGGGCGGAACGGGCTTATCTGCCCGAGAATGGCATTTCGCTGAAAGAGCTGGTGACAGATGTTGAACTTATAAAAACGAGCTTTGACTGCGGAAAAAAAATGATGATCTTCGTGAGAAACGAAGCGGCGTCGAGGCACTACACCACTGATTTTATACGTAGGCTTTTTGAAGCAGAGGGTAGGGGAACCTTCAGTGTCAGAACAGCGATATTGGGGCATGTCCAGAGAGGTGGTGCACCGACGGCTTTTGACCGGATACTGGCCTGCCGCCTGGGAGCTCAAGCGGCTTTTTCAATAATAGATTTTCTCGGCAGAGGTTCCGATGACGCAATAGTGCTTGGACTTAAGGGTCGGGGTGTGGTGGTGAATCACCTCGATGAAGCCATGAAAGAAATGGATATAGATTTAGGACGTCCCAAAAATGAGTGGTTTCTGAAGTTGTGTGATATTGCGGATTCTCTTGCATTACCTTTTGCCGGATGCGGACTGCCAGAGGAGCAATTGTAATGAAAATCCCGCTTTTTCAAGTCGATGCTTTTACTGACAGAGCTTTTAGAGGAAATCCTGCAGCCGTTTGTTTACTTGATGGCTGGATTCCTGACCATGTCATGCAAAGCATAGCAGCAGAAAACAACCTAAGTGAGACGGCCTTCCTGGTTAAAAAAGGTTACGGCATTTATGAGCTCAGGTGGTTTACACCGGCAACTGAGGTTGATCTGTGCGGGCATGCCACTTTAGCATCTGCATACGTTCTTTTCGATGTGGTAAAAGAAGTATCGGAGGAAGCAATTTTCATAACCAGAAGTGGAGAACTTAGGGTCCATGTTGATAACGGTGTCTTTTACATGGACTTTCCTGCCCGCCCTCCCGAACCTCTGTTAAAACCGCCGGGCTTAATTACCTCACTGAAAATAGAGCCCACCGAGGTCCTGAAAGCAAGGGATTTATTGGTTGTTTATGATGTTCAGGATGTTGTGAAAACGATAGAGCCCGATTTTAGTGCCCTCACTGCTTTATCAAGAGACCTGAACGTGCTTGGAATTATTGTTACCGCTCCGGGAAGTGGTAAAATAGATTTTGTTTCGCGTTTTTTTGCACCCATCGTAGGTGTGCCGGAAGACCCTGTCACCGGATCTGCCCATTGTACGCTGATTCCTTATTGGGCAAGGCAGCTTGGCAAAAGTGAGTTGGTAGCCTATCAGGCGTCGAAAAGAGGCGGTGAGCTTTTCTGTCGTTATTGCGGTGACAGGGTTGTTATTGGGGGTAGAGCTGTTTTGTTCGCGAGAGGTGAAATACTTCTGGAAGGTGGTGCGGAGTCTGATGAAGGAAGAGTTGATCTTTAAGGAACCGCTGACACCGTCAATGTCGCGCATCGTTAGGGTCAGGAAAATCGTTTACTCGTCTTCGACCCCTTTCCAGCAGGTTGATGTGGTGGAAACGGATGATTACGGAACGGTACTGTATCTGGATAAACGGTTCCAAACATCGGAGGCAGAAGAGTTTTTTTATCACGAGAGTCTTGTGCATCCTGCTATGATTTGCCACGGTAAGCCCGAAAGGGTGCTCATAGTGGGAGGAGGAGACGGGGGGGCTCTGGAGGAAGTGACGAAGTATTCGAGTGTGAGCGAAATAGACATGGTGGAGCTTGATGAAGAAGTTACGAAGATCTGCCAGTGTTACCTTCCTTCCGTATGCGGTAAGGCATTCGATGATCCCAGGCTCAGACTGCACTTTGGGGACGGCCGGAAATTTGTGGAGGAATGTGACAGCAAGTACGATGTTATCATTCTTGATCTAACCGATCCCATGGAACCCTCAAAGTACGTTTACACGCGGGAATTTTACAAATTGTGCAAGGATTTACTAAATTCCGGTGGGATACTTGCGCTGCACAGCGATTCTCCTTTTTTTTACCCTGAAGCCTTTAACACAATAACAAAGACTGTGCAGTCTGTTTTCCCTTGCTGCAAGCAATTTGTGACATTTATCCCAGGCTATCTTCTAGATTTCGCTTTTACGGTTTGTTCGCAAGAACCGTTGCTGGATCTGTCCGCTACAGAAGCGGCTGAAAGGCTCCGCCATCAAGGAGTAAGAAGTTTACGCTGGTATGATCCATCGGTTCACCCCTTTTTGTTTACATTACCTCTGTATGCTCAAAGGATATTGGAGAATCCTTGCAGTATTTCCACCGATTTAAATCCTTACGTTATTCCCGAAATGTAAGGAGTTAAAGCTTGAGAAGGAGAGATTCGGCCTCTTACGGTAAATTACCTTCTAGGAGTAGGTGCACCAGGTGTCGAAAGCGTGCAGTTGTGCATCTTCCAAGCCATAACGCAAATTTTTGCGATTCCTGTTTTGTTTTTTTCTTTAAGAACGCCGTAAAACGAGCTCTGAAGCTTTTTCCGGTCAAAAGAGATACTCCTATTATGGTGGCCGTGTCGGGTGGTAAGGATTCACTTGCGGCATGGCTGGTTCTTGAAGAACTGGGATTCAAAACCCTGGGAGTACATATAGACCTGGGTATTCCAGAGTTTTCACAAGCATCACGCAGGGCTGTCGAGTCATTCGCGAAGAGCAGAGCACTGGGCTACAGGGTATATTCCATTGTTGATTTGCTAGGCTATTCTTTACCGGAAATTTACAAGCGGACGAATAGAATGGTATGTGCAGTTTGCGGAACGGTCAAAAGGCAGTTGCTGAATCGTATAGCTTTTCAGGAAGGTTTTAGGGTCGTTGCAACGGGACACAACCTGGACGATGAAGCCAGCAGACTTCTTGGAAATATCGTAAGGCATAGAGAACAATACCTCGAGAAATCTTACCCATACTTACCCTCGATCGGCAAAAAAATTCCAGCCCGTATCAAACCTCTTTTTAGGGTGGAGGCCGATGAAATCCGTATCTACTGCCAGATTAAGGGAATAGATTACTTTTCTGGAACCTGCCCTTTTTCGAGGGGTGCTACGAGCCATATATTTTTCGAAGCCCTGAATTTTTTGGAAGCAGAGATGCCTGGTACAAAGCGCGACTTTCTTTTTCACTTCGTCAGAAATCATACTCCGCCAGAGACGGATATAAATTATAAAACCTGTTCCAAGTGTGGTTATCCAAGTTATAGTGATTTGTGCAGCTTGTGCTCGTTGAAGGAGCGTTTGGGCAACCAGGGAGATTAGGTCGCAAGAGGTATCGATTTTTGGAGGGCATTGATGGGCAAGAATTGGAAACTGGAGCTGATCAGTTCTGAGAAAGGCGTAACCTTGAATCTGCATGGTAAGGAAGGGACAATAGTTGAGTTGATTTCATCGGTTGAATCCTTGGATGATTTTGAGAAAGAGTTGACGGCCCTGCGCTCTGAACTTGACAAAATGCTCAACAAAGCCAAATCACTATTTGAAGCCATGAGTTCTGGAAAGCCGCTAGATCCTCAGGAAATATGGAATATCATGAAGCAGATGTCACTTCCTGACATGCGGGATTATTTCAATTCTCTCGATGAATCGGTCAGAAGAGAAGTTGCAAACTTCATATTTTCTACCGTCAACATGTTTTCCGGGGCAGGTCCCATGTTTGCTACCTTCTACGATCCCGAAACAGCCTTACTTCTGGAGGAATAAACTAATGACCTAAACTGGTGGAGATGACGGGATTCGAACCCGTGACCTCAGCCTTGCGAAGGCTGCGCTCTCCCACCTGAGCTACATCCCCACTTTTTTATGCCCGTTGAGTATACGATTCCAATCCCGGTGTCAACCTTTCTGAAGAGTGTGGGTTTGGATGTTCAGGGATTTTTATGTAATAAACGTAAGGGGCTATGCCATTAGTCCATGGTCAAGGGGTAAAGAATGATGAGCGGAAAATTGCCCGAAGGCGATGCTATACTGCGAATTGACGACCTACATACCTATTTTTTCACAGAACGTGGAGTCGCCAAAGCAGTAAACGGAGTCTCTTTTGACGTAAGACCAGGTGAGATACTGGCTCTGGTTGGGGAGTCGGGATGTGGCAAAAGTGTTACTGCTCTGTCTGTTATGCGCCTTATTCCGGAACCTCCAGGGAAGATTGTAAAAGGCAGTATCCTTTTTGAAGGAAAGGACTTGGTTAAGTTGTCCGAAAGGGACATGAGAACCATACGGGGAAACAAAATCGGGATGATATTTCAGGAGCCCATGACGGCGTTGAATCCTGTGTTTTCCGTTGGCGATCAAGTAGCCGAAGTATTGCTGTGTCACGGCAAAGCGACCAAAAGAGACGTTAGGGACAAAGTAATCGAACTTCTTAGAGAGGTGGGCATTCCATCTCCCGAAAGGAGAATTTACGACTATCCTCATCAAATGAGCGGTGGAATGCGCCAAAGGGTCGTAATTGCCATGGCTCTCGCCTGTAAACCACGCCTTATTCTGGCTGACGAACCAACAACCGCCTTAGATGTTACCATCCAGGCTCAGATACTCGAACTTATGAAAACCTTCCAGGAACAGACTGGCACCTCCTTCATACTGATAACACATGATCTAGGCGTTGTGGCCGAAATGGCCGAGCGTGTAGTGGTTATGTACGCTGGACGGATAGTAGAAATGGCAGATGTGGTCAGCCTGTTTCGTAATCCCATGCATCCATATACGCAAGGACTTATGGAGTCAGTTCCCAGCTGGTCCACCGGGAAAGAGAAACAAAGGCTTAAAACCATACCGGGTATCGTACCGAGCTTGCTTAACTTACCACCAGCTTGCGTTTTCCACGACAGGTGCAACCAGAGTTTTGATCAATGCAAAGAAATGGAACCTCCTTTGATGGAAGTAGAGAAAAATCGGTTTGTGAGGTGTTGGCTTTATGGGCAGAGATGTTCTGGTTGATGTTAGCGGTTTGAGGAAACATTATCCTGTGACAGGCGGGGTATTTAGGAAAAAGATTGGAACTGTTCGAGCGGTGGATGGGATAGACCTTTCTATATTGCGAGGTGAAGCGCTTGGGCTTGTTGGCGAAAGCGGTTGTGGTAAATCCACGCTGGGAAAGCTATTATTACGACTTGAAACGCCTACCAGCGGAAATATTTATTTCGATGGCACGGACTTACTCAGCCTCTCGAAAGAACAGATGAAGCCTTTTCGTCGTCGTATGCAGATTATATTTCAAGATCCTTACTCGTCTCTGAATCCCCGGCAGACCATTGGTAAAATAATTGGTGAAGGATTGGTGATTCACGGTGTTGGAACAAAAGCCGAGCGTGAAGAGCGGGTTCGAGCCATTATGGAAGTTGTTGGTCTCAGGCCTGAGCACGTCAGCCGCTACCCACACGAATTCAGCGGAGGACAACGCCAGAGAATTTGTATAGCCAGAGCGCTTATTCTTGAGCCAGATTTTGTCATCTGCGACGAACCGGTTTCAGCTCTGGACGTGTCAATTCAGGCGCAGGTGATCAATCTTCTCCTTGACCTTCAGGAACGATACAAGTTGACATACCTGTTCATAAGTCATGATCTTTCAATAGTACGCCATGTATGCGACAGGGTTGCCGTGATGTACCTTGGAAAAATTGTCGAGCTAGCTGACAGGAGTTTAATTTTTTCAAATCCCTGTCATCCGTACACCCAGGCATTGCTTGAAGCCGTCCCAAAGCCCGATCCCGGTCATTCGCCTAAACGACCTCACCTTAAGGGTGATTTACCAAGCCCGATTGATCCTCCGTCGGGTTGCGCTTTTCATCCTCGCTGTACCGAAGCCAAGAAAATTTGTTCGGAGGAAATTCCCAAACTTAAAGAAATCAGCCCCGGTCACTTTGTAAGATGTTTTCTTTATTGAAGGAATTTTTTGGAGTCATAGTCAATGGGAACAATACCGGCATCTTTTAATTTCCGAGCATCTCGGCGGCTGTGAGTTTTAAGCCACCTTTCGTAAATCCGGAGAACATCTGAGTTTCTGTAGAACCCTCCTGATTCGCTTATCTGGGCAAGGAGATCCTTGACTTCCCAGAACCGCTCGCTCAACTCATCGAAGACCCTTTCGATGCCCCAGTGTATCAGACCGTAAGCAATCAGTTGGACAAGTGTGGCGTAGGCTAGTTGACCCATTCTGCCGTAATAGTCTATGTCCACCACCTTACGCTTGAAGCTGTCTCCAAAAAAACCTGTAAGGAACAGGGCAGCATCGCCTATGGCTTGGAGTGCATGAGCTCGTTCTTCAAATCCTTTCATCTGGCTTTCTAGGTAAACCTCTGCAAAGGTCTTGTCTCTGAATAGGGGATTTTCCGCACGAACTTTCTTCATTTCGGCAAACCGAGTTAACATGTCTGCTACGTAAAATTGCGTCCACTCCGAAACCTGCACGTTGAGCTCTTGACTTGCTTTCTCAAGCGCATCACGGAAGTACTCCATAAGACTCGAACGAACTAATCTTTTCATAAAACGCCTCCCTTCATGTTAGCAGTTCATATGTTTTGTTGCTAACATGTTGGTTTAATTGTAATTATACCTGATATGCCGGACTTCAGCAATGGTTCCGGCTTAAAATGTAAACGAGTTGATGGTCATCTCTACGGACAGAAGGCAATCGAAAGGTTTTTCAGGGAAGTATATATACCGGTGTCCCAAGAGATACGATTTCGTAAAGCTCGTCCATATCGGTGTTGTACAGGGCTATGCAACCGTCAGTCCAATCCCCGTATGCTCCACCCCCGTGTATGAAGATATACCCTCCCAAAGGAGTATCCCCCGGTGGCATGACTCCACGCTCATGAGCCATGATAATAGCCTTGTATTGATCTGCCGTAATAATCCCTTTTGAAAATGCCTTTTCTGCATCTTCCGGGGTTGGATAATCGATAGCCACCGATTTGTAAAAACGGCTTTTTGGATTTTTACCGCATATCTTGAACTCTCCCTCAGGAGTCTTTCCATCATTAGCCCTTTCTTTATCACCTATTGGGTTTTTACCAAGGCCAATAGGATATTCCCGAACAAGCGTGTCACCATCAAATACGTACAAACGTCTTTTTGACTTGGAAACTACTATTATAGGATTTTGTATGTCTTCCGTCTTACGCAAGTAATCACGCTTGTGAAGCACCACTTTTGAACTGTTCTTTTTCTGCTGTATTGTCTGGTTTTGTTTTTTAGCGGGGGCAATCTCGGGAGGTTGACCGGCACAACCGACAAGAAAGGTGGCACAACAGGTCATAACAAACGCGGCGATGATGAGGACAGCAGAATTGCTGTTCATAGCTTCCTTGGCTGTCAATCCCATAGAGCGAGCAAAAATCGTTCTCGTATTTTCTGTCAACTCAGAATGGCTGGGTCGCATTTAATCCACAATCGTGTTATAAAAAGCGTGAAGAAGTGAAAATGTAAAGGTTTAATTTCCAGCTCAGGGGGAAAAAGTGACGACAAAAGACCCTTCTAAACTTGAGCAACTGTTGGGATATGAGTTTTCCGACAAACGTCTCCTGCGAGAAGCGCTCACTCATCGTTCTTTTGCTTACGAACATATCGACGAGCCAGACGTTAGCGACAACGAGCGCCTTGAGTTTTTGGGTGATGCCGTTCTTGGGCTTGCAATGAGTCATTTCCTCTGGCACAGATTTCCGGACTACTCGGAGGGAGAATTATCGCGCCTCAGGTCAGCCCTGGTAAACGAAAAGATGTTGTCTCACATTGCCGATCGATGGAACCTTTCAGCCTACCTCTTTCTTGGAAAAGGTGAAGAACAAACTGGTGGGCGTAGAAAACCGTCCATACTTGCCGATGCTGTTGAGGCTATATTGGGAGCACTTTACATCGATGGCGGATGGCAAAGGGTTTTGGATGTTGTGGAAAGACAAATCATACCTGTTTTCGATGTTTTTCAATCTGAAGACCCGTTGAAAAATTTGCATTGGGACTATAAAACTCGCCTCCAAGAATGGCTGCAAGCTCAGTACAAAAAAACACCTGTGTATCGATTGGATCGCGAAGAGGGACCCGAACACGATAAGGTTTTTTATGTTTCGGTAATGATGGACGATATGGTCCTCGCACGAGGCCGGGGCAAGACAAAAAAGGAAGCTCAACAAAATGCCGCCCAGGCGGCCTATCAGAAACTGGCAAAGAAAAAATGAGGAAAAAACGTAGAAGGCTTATATTCCCAATTTTCCTCCCCTTTGCCGGGTGTCCGTACAGGTGTGTGTATTGCAATCAATACGCTACGACCTCTAGTTCCGATAAAAAGAGTTTTAATAACATCGTGGAATATGTCAGGCGCATTATTGATGAGTATGGAAAGAAGGTCGCCATTAGCAATCGTGCCCCCGAGCTTGCCTTTTTCGGTGGTACATTTACATGTCTTCCAGAAGGCGTTCTTGTCGAGATTTTAAAAATAGCAGCATGTCATGTGGAATGTGGGCATTTTTCGGGTATTCGTTTTTCTACTCGTCCGGATGCACTGGATGATGATGTATTGGATCTGCTTAAAAATTTTCCGATAAGGACTATCGAGATCGGGGCTCAAAGTCTTGATGATGATGTGCTTTCGAAGGCTCGGAGGGGATACGGGGCTGAGACCGTGGTGAGCGCTGTGAAGCGCATCAGGGCAGGGGGGTGGAATGTTGGTTTGCAGTTAATGCCGGGTCTTCCTGGCGAGACGGCGGAAGTGTTTGATGCTTCTGTGGAAACTGTTTGCAGGTTAAAGCCGGATTTTGTGCGTATTTATCCGACCCTTGTTTTAAAAGACACAGTTCTTGAAAGGTGGTTCAGGGAAGGGAAATACAGACCCTTAAGTCTTAGAAACGCTATTGAGCGTAGTCTAAGGGCAGTCATGGCTTTTGAGGAGCACGACATCGATGTGATTCGCATCGGTCTTCAGGCTACGCCGGAACTTGATTCAGGTGCTGTAGTTGCCGGTCCATATCACCCAGCTTTTGGATTTTTGGTGAGGGTTCATTGGTGGAGGTGCAAGCTGGACAGGGTTTTTGAATCTTCAACAATAGGTGATACCTGTAAGGTCTGGATACCTGCTCGATACCTTTCGGAATTTCTTGGTCCCAAAAGCATAAATGTTCGCTACTGGAAAAAACGCTGGAAAATAAAGAATTTTTTGGTAGAAAAAGAATCATCCTGGCTTGAACGACGAATGTTGGTATCTTTCATATAAAAACGAGGAAATGGAATGTTTAAGCGACTTTTTGGCAGAAAGAAAAAAGAAAAGACACTGGCTTTTGATCCCACGAACCTGACTCTTGATAAGTTGCAGCCCGGCTGGTTCGTGGATTTTGATATGAAAACCTGGCGGGTTATTGCAAAGAATCGCTATGATATAGGCGATGGGTTTGAAATGCTGGAGTGGGAACTGGAGTCAGGCGACGAACGCAGGTTTCTCTGCCGGGAGGAAGATGACAGGGTTTACTGGACGTGGGTAAGGAAGGTTCCCGTGGGAATGATTGACCCTGGATTGAAAGACCATATATTGAAGTATGAAGATCCGCCTGAGGAAATCGTATTTGATGGAATTACCTTTGAAATGGAAAGTTACGGGGGAGGATACTTTTATAAAAATTGTGTTGGTCCGGGCATTCCATTTCTCTACTGGGATTACGAAAGCGAAAATGAAAGATATGTCCTCACGATAGAGCAGTGGGGAGATACTGATTTTGAAGCGGCCGCTGGCGAATACGTCGAAGAGTATCAGTTCAGTAACATATTGCCCAGTTCGGCTGGATAACCTGGAGCCGTGAACAAATATAAGTAAATTTATGTGTAAGACTCGAAAATTTCTTGCTAAGAAGGCACCGCACATAGGATTAACTGTGCGGCGCACTTACACGTAGGGTTAAAAGAGGGCGGCGTATTAGCCTAGCCAAAATAGCTACCAAATATGATGCCGGCTATCGTTGACATGATCACGACGAGTGTAACGTAAACCATCGTTTTTTTCGTGCCCATCACGCTTCTTATCACTAACATATTGGGAAGGCTGAGAGCGGGACCTGCAAGCAGCAAGGCCAGAGCTGGCCCTTTGCCCATGCCAGCTCCGAGCAGTCCTTGCAGAATGGGGACTTCCGTCAAGGTGGCAAAGTACATGAATGCTCCTACGACAGACGCAAACAGGTTGGCCGCAAGTGAGTTACCACCCACCAAACCGCTAACCCACCGGGATGGAATGAGTCCTTCATAACCGGGACGACCCAGCAACAACCCGGCAACAAGCACGCCTCCAAATAGGAGAGGAAGAATCAGTTTTGCGAAGTCCCACGTTGCCAAGAACCATGTCTCGGTTTCACCTCTCGTGGTTGTAAGGCATATACTCAGGCAAATGATGCCCGCCGAAAAGGGTATTAGAGGTTCGTGAGGGAACGTGAACGCTAGAGCAGCAATGACAATTATAGACAACACAACCTTGTAGGCTTTGACTCTAAACCATAAAACCAGAAGCACTCCAAGCAAAAGAGCAAACACAGAAGTCAGCCACCACTTCATTTGATACACCGCATTCCAGAAGCCGATGGGTTGAGCCGGTTTTCCCCAGGTTGCAAAAATCAGCACGCCAACCATGCTGGCGAAGTAAATGATGTTTTGCCAAAGAGGTCGCTCAACCTCAGGGGGCGGAAGATGCATTGCCGCCTCGGCTTTTTTCTTTTCCTCCTGATAAAATAAAAAGTGCATTGCAAGTCCAATCACGATGCTGAAAATAACCGCCCCGATGGCTCGTGCAACGCCAATTTGAAGCCCAAGCACTCGAGCTGTGAGAACGATTGCTAGGATGTTAATGGCAGGTCCTGAATAGAGAAATGCGATTGCCGGCCCAAGACCTGCTCCACGGCGCCATATACCGGCAAAGAGTGGTAGCACCGTGCACGAGCAAACGGCAAGAATTGTCCCAGAAACGGATGCAACGCCATAGGCAACAACCTTTTTGGCACCCGCTCCGAGATACTTCATCACCGCCGCCTGGGAAACAAAACACGAGATGGCACCAGCAATAAAAAATGCCGGTACCAAGCAGAGCAATACATGCTCTCTGGCGTACCATCTGGCTAGAGCCAGTGACTCAAGAATTGAGTTTCTAAACCGCTCACTTTCCATGGGAAGCCAAAAGAACACAAGAAAGGCGGCGATGAGCACAGTCATAGGTTTCCATATTTCGCCCCAGTTGATTTGACTTTCGGGCTCCTCAACATTCACCTCATCGAACAACTCGTCCTGTGTAGCTTCATGCACCTTGGCCATGACCTAACCTCCTCCCATATTCAGCTTAGTTGATTTTTGCCTTGCTATATAGATACATAGCAATATAACTCTTTCCAGTCAACTGTCGTGGATATTTTTGTCAGAAAAAGCGGTATCTTTAAAAATTATAGCTGAATAGGCATATGGGTTGGTAAGCCAAAAATTGATATTCTACCCCAACATCTAATCCCAGAGACAATAAAGATATTTTCCGAACAACTTCTTTGCTTTGACTAGGCTTGATTGGCCAAGTATAAGAAAAACTTATATAGAACGCCGTGGGGGATGAAAAATTCTGTATTCGTTAATGGAGAGTTATCATGGCCAGAGTTTTGCTTACCACATTGGGTACCAAAAAGTCGCTTTCCTGCAGGTATTTGCTAAATGGGCAGAAATCATCGGAAGTTGCTTATTTACAGGAAGCTCTTATCGAACTGGTTTGTAGGAACTGGGATGAAAAGGATTGCATGGTTCTTTTTTGCTCTCGAGAGGCTGAAAAAAACAATTGGAGGGATAGAAAGGATTTTGGCGAAGGGCTCCAATCCCGATTGGCGTCCCGCAAGTTGAATTTTGCCGTGAAACCGGTCTCTATTCCTGATGGAAAGAATCCGGACGAGGTTGACACCGTAATTAAAAAGATACTTGAAGCATGCCCGCAAGGAACTGAACTTTATCTGGACATTACCCATTCATCCAGAATTTTTCCGTTTCTCCAGAGTTTTCTGGTCAATTATCTGATGTTGTTGGGCTTTGTGAAGCTAAAAGGAATTTTTTACGCATCCTATGACAGTGTCGGCGGTGTTGAAAAGCTTAGGAAGCTATCGCCAAAGGAACGGATCATTCCGATTATTGATCTTTCCAGGTGTGCTTTTCTGCCGGACCTGGCAATAGCGGTTCGTTCTTCGCTTTTCCCTGAGGGGTTTTATAAAATGCCTGATGCTCCAGATTTCTGGGAAAGAGGAGTGGCGGCGGCGGATCGCATTGTAAAGTCCATTTTATCTGGTGCGGTTTATTTTTCGGCAGACTGTGATGAGCTGTTAGAGGTTTCCGAAGACGATGTTATAGAAAACTTCCCTTTTGGTCCGGCCTTTTTATTCGTAAGAACCCAAATGATGCCTTTTTGCTCCCACGAAAATCCCGTCGATCGCCTTCTTTTCATGGCAAGGTGGTGTCTGGAGCATCAGCTTCTACCTCAAGCTTTTGTTTTTGCTAGAGACTTCACCCTATCCGCTGTATGTATTTTTGCCGGGAAACATGTGACCGATTTCGTATTCAAAAGGGACACCGTTGAGCCCCTTCTGTTCTGGGTTTCTGATAAAACTCCGCCGTGCAAGTTGAGGATTTTTCTGGAAGGTTATCGCCTTCTTCTTTCGGGAAGAGTGAATCTTTCAAGTGGCAGATTCAAAGAATGCTTTTCGGAATTTGTAGAGCGGGCGGAGGAACTGGCTCGGGAGAGAACTCTTACTGCCGAGCAAATTTGCCTAAAGACCCAATGTGGTCCCCATTTGAAATCTCTTGCTAACGCCTATGCTGATTTCAACCGCATGGGAAACTTACTGCTGTCGTCGCCGTATAACGCAGTCCATGTGCAGCGAGAATTCAGAGAGAGCTTTAACAAGCTTATACAAGCCGTGGAAGATTTTAGGAACTTGGTCAAATAGGGAAAGAGAATTCAGATGGTTGGCATGGTAAAAGCGATAGAGGAGTTCCTGTCGCACTTGCAGGGTGAAAGGCGCATGAGTCAGCAGACTGTTCGAGCGTATCGTTCGGACCTCTTGCAGTTTTTTAACTGGCTTGTTCGAGAAAATGGCTTCGACGAGTCAGATTTCCTTTCTTCATCCATTACCCATCATCACATTAGGAAGTTTTTTGCCCAGCATAATTTTTCAAAGAGAACTCAAGCACGAAAACTGTCGGCACTTAAAAGTTTTTTTGCTTTCCTGGAGGATAGATATTCTTTCTCTCCCAATCCTGCAGCGGTCATGACTTCGCCCAAGCTGGGACATCAAAGCCCTCCCCATTTTGATGTGGATGAAGTTATTCACTTTCTTGACTTTCTACACAGCAAGGCATTAAAAGCGAAGGCTTCCTGGATGATTGTCAGGAATTGGGCTATTTTTGAAACCCTTTATGGATCAGGGATTAGGGTGAGCGAGTTGGTGAGACTGAATGAGATTGACATTGACACATCTGAAAAGCTTATAAGGGTAATGGGCAAGGGCGCCAGGGAACGCTATGTTCCTGTAACTTCAGTAGCCGTGGATGCGGTTTCGAAGTATCTTTTAACTCTTCAGGCGCAAGAGCCAAAAAAGCGATTCCTATCTGATGCTCTTTTCAAAAACCGTTTTGGAAAGCGTCTTACAGAAAGGTCGGTGCATAGGATTTTGCAGAATGAATTAATGGAATGCGGTCTTTTTAAGAAAATTGGACCTCATGGCTTTCGTCATAGCTTCGCCACTCACCTTCTCAGTTCAGGAGCTGATCTCAGAGCCATTCAGGAAATGCTAGGGCACAGAAAGCTGGAAACAACACAGCGATACACTCATCTTGACATTGATCGCCTTACTTGTGTTTACGATAAAGCCCATCCGCACAGTAAAAAGAAGCCCAGAGAAGGAGACGGTAGGAGATGAGCATCGATTTTCACAGCACCACGATTCTGGCTCTTCATACGAAGGACTCGGTGGTTATGGCCGGTGATGGTCAGGTAACACTGGGTGATACGGTGGTTAAGCATAAAGCTCGCAAGGTTAGGCGCATGTATCACGGAAATGTTCTTGCCGGTTTTGCCGGCGCCACGGCCGATGCATTTACGCTCTTTGAGAGGCTCGAAGCAAAACTGGAACAATATAATGGCAACCTGACCAGGGCTGCTGTGGAGCTTGCTAAAGACTGGAGAACTGATAAAGTCCTGCGGCGCCTTGAGGCTATGCTGGTGGCTGCGGATCGAACAACCTGTCTTATTCTGGGTGGTAGCGGTGATGTTATCGAACCGGATGATGGGCTTGCCGCGGTTGGGTCTGGTGCTCCCTATGCTCTTGCTGCCGCCAGGGCGCTACTCAAACATTCCAACCTAAGCGCCCGGGCGATCGTCGAAGAAGCCATGAACATTGCTGCTGCTATTTGCATTTACACCAATAGGGAATTTGTCATTGAGGAGCTATAGCCATGGAGAAACCGTTAACCCCGGCCGAGATCGTTCGAGAACTGGACAAATACATAGTTGGGCAAAAAGAAGCCAAGCGGATGGTTGCTATTGCCCTTCGCAACCGCTGGCGAAGGCAGCAGGTGCCGGAACACCTCAGGGACGAGATAGCACCCAAAAACATCATAATGATAGGCCCCACGGGAGTAGGAAAGACGGAAATTGCCCGAAGACTTGCCCGTTTGGCTCAGTCGCCGTTTTTGAAGGTTGAGGCGACCAAGTTCACCGAAGTTGGGTACGTGGGTCGAGATGTTGAGTCCATGATTCGGGATCTGACCGATATTGCAGTTAATATGGTGAGAGCGGAAGAGCTGGATCGTGTCAAGAGGCGAGCGGAGGAAATTGCTGAGGAAAGATTGCTAGATATTCTATTGCCGCAGTCGCGCCGAAGAGGAAAGCCGTCGCTGGTTCATAGCGAAGGTGGCGAGGCAATTGAGGTTCAGCAGATAGATGCCACTAGGGAGAAGCTAAGAAAGTTGCTGCGTGAAGGTGCTCTTGACGAGAGATATGTGGAAATAGACGTACCCGACAAAAGCAGCCCCATGATTGAAATTTTTGCCGGGGCAGGGCTTGAAGAATTGGACTACAGCCTTCGAGAGATGCTCAGTTCCATGCTTCCCAAAAAGACTCGAAGACGAAAGGTAAAAATCCCCGAAGCTCGACAGATTTTGATCGAGGAGGAATCTCAGCGGCTGGTTGACATGGACAAGGTCATAAAGACGGCCATCGAAAGAGTGGAACACTCTGGGATTATATTCATTGACGAGATAGACAAGATAGCCGGCCGAGAGTCCACCGGTGGCCCTGATGTATCCAGAGAAGGCGTGCAAAGGGACCTACTACCCATTGTGGAAGGCTCCACAGTTATGACCAAGTACGGCATGGTCAAGACCGATCATATTCTTTTCATTGCATCCGGAGCGTTCCACATGTCGAAACCTTCAGATCTAATTCCTGAACTTCAAGGGCGTTTTCCAATAAGGGTTGAACTCAAGCCTCTTACCAAGGAAGATTTCGTCAGGATCCTTACCGAGCCTGAAAATGCGCTGATCACACAGTACAAAGCCTTGTTGGCGACAGAAGGCGTTGACCTGGTGTTTGAAGAAGAGGCGATAGAGGAAATTGCCGAGATTGCCTTCGAAGTTAACACCCGTACGGAGAATATAGGCGCAAGAAGGCTGCACACCATCATGGAAAAACTGCTTTCTGACGTATCCTTTAATGCACCGGAGCTTCAGGGGCAAACTCTAAGAATAACAAAGCAATATGTTCGGGAAACCCTGAAGGACATAGTGGAAGATCAAGACCTGAGCCGCTACATACTGTAATTTTGGAGGATAAAAGGTGCACGCTATATCCGACGTTGTTGATCGGGTGCATGTTTTAAGTGAAGCTTTACCGTACATTAGGCGTTTTTACGGAAAAAACGTCGTTATTAAGTACGGTGGCCATGCGATGGTTGACGAAAATCTTAAGGAATCTTTCGCATCTGATGTTGTTCTTTTGAAGTATATCGGAATCAACCCGATCATAGTGCACGGCGGGGGGCCTCAGATAGGGAATGTTCTGAAGAAAATGGGCAAAGAAAGCCTGTTCCGCGAAGGAATGAGAGTAACCGATGAGGAAACAATGGATGTGGTTGAGATGGTGCTGGCTGGACGAGTGAACAAAGAAATCGTTAACTTGATACACCATCACGGCGGTAAGGCGGTAGGCTTGAGTGGGAAGGATGCCCGGCTGATTGAAGCTACAAGAATGCAGATTTTCCGCTACAAAGGCGACGACAGACCTCCAGAAATAATCGACATCGGGTTAGTGGGAGAAGTCAAGCGCATAAATTCGGAAATTCTTGATATTTTAGAACAAAGTCAAATTATCCCCGTGATTGCTCCGGTGGGTGTGGGTCCAAATGGAGAAACTTTTAACATAAACGCAGATCTTGTGGCCGGGGCCATAGCAAGAGCAATCAATGCGACAAAGCTCATATTGATGACCGACGTGCAGGGTGTGATGGATGCATCAGGTCGGTTGCTCTCCAGTATCACTGTCGGTGAGGCGTTGGAATTGATAGAATCCGGTGCTATAAGTGGTGGAATGGTGCCCAAGGTCAGGTGCGGAATTGATGCCATCCAGGGCGGGGTGGAGAAGGTTCACATAATAGATGGAAGAATTCCCCACGCGGTGTTGCTTGAAATCTTCACCGACTCGGGTATAGGTACTGAGATTGTCAAATAATTTGCAGAGAAGTGACATGGCGCGGAAAAATCCGCGAGATGGGGAGATGTTTTTTAAGACGGTGTGAGAGATGGAAAATGACTGAGAAGACAAAGAAAATGGCCGACTCGTTTATCTTCAACACTTATGCTCGTGAACCCGTAACCTTTGTTCGTGGTTCCGGGTGTCGTCTCTGGGATGATAGGGGAAAGGAATATCTAGATTTCGTTGCGGGAATTGCCGTATGCAACCTGGGACACTGCCCTGAAAATTTATCCAAAGTTATTTGCGAACAGTCCAAGAAGCTGGTCCATGTTTCCAATCTGTATTACACCGAACCTCAGGTCGAACTGGCAAAAGAGCTGATCGAAAGGTCTTTTGCAGACAGGGTTTTTTTCTGCAATAGCGGAGCTGAAGCAAATGAGGCAGCGCTTAAGCTGGCGCGAAAATATAGTAACGACCGTTACGGACCCGGCAGATTTCATGTAATTAGCATGAAAAATTCCTTTCATGGCAGAACCCTCGCCACTCTTTCTGCCACGGGGCAGGAAAAGGTGCAGAAAGGTTTTGAGCCACTTGTTGAAGGCTTTAGCTGGGTACCCTTCGATTCGGTCGAGGCCGTCGAGGAGGCCATGACCGACAAGACTTGTGCTGTTATTGTTGAACCTATTCAAGGAGAAGGTGGGGTTAGAATTCCGTCTTTAGGATACCTTCGGGATTTGAAAACGCTTTGTGAAGAAAGAGATGTTCTACTCATATTTGACGAAGTGCAGGTCGGCATGGGACGCACCGGATGGTTGTTTGCTCATGAGTGCGAAGGCGTTACACCTCACATAATGACCCTTGCAAAAGCCCTGGCAAACGGCCTGCCCATAGGAGCAATGCTCGCCATAGAAAGAGTTGCTCAGGCCTTTGTGCCCGGCAGCCATGCAACGACCTTTGGTGGGACACCACTTGTTACCGCTGTTGCTCTCGAGACGTTGAAAACCATTGCAAACCCTGAATTCCTGGAGCAAGTACGAAAACGGGGTGATTATTTGCTGGCTAAGCTCCGAAGCCTTGCGAATCGTTACGATTTCGTGAAAGAGGTTAGGGGACGGGGATTGATGGTCGGTATGGAGCTTACCGTTGAAGCTCAGCCGGTGATAAGGCGGTGTCTTGAACAGGGAATAGTTTTAAATGCAGTACAGGGTAACGTTCTCAGGTTCACGCCACCCTTGATTGTGGAAGAAACAGACATAGATCGACTGGTAAGTGTTCTGGATGATGTGTTCAAGGAGCTAAAATGAAAAGGGATTTTTTAACTTTGTGGGACGTTACTGAAGATGAGATATGGGCGCTTCTAGAGCGTGCCCGGGCGTTGAAAAAGGGGTTTCAAGAAGGAGCTGATATTCGCCCATTGCGCGGCAAGATTTTAGGTTTGCTATTTCTTAAACCATCGACACGAACCCGTGTTTCCTTTGAAGCGGGCATGTACAGGCTTGGAGGTCAGTGCATTTTCATGACATCAAAGGAAACCCAGCTTGCCCGCAAGGAACCCCTTTCTGATACGGCTCGTACACTGTCACGCTACATTGACGCGCTGGTGGTGAGAACTTACGGGCATCAGGAAGTGGAAGAGCTTGCCAAATACGCATCCATTCCCATCATCAATGGTCTTACTGACATGTATCATCCCTGTCAGGTGTTGAGTGATTTGCTTACGATTTGGGAAAAGAAAGGCTCATTCGATTTTCCCATTGCTTGGGTGGGTGATGGCAATAACATGGCTCATTCCTGGATTGTCGCCGCTGCTCGGATGGGATTGCATTTAAAGGTTGCCACACCCGAGGGATATGAACCTCATGTTTCTGTGCTGGATCGGGCTAAGCTAGAAGGCAAGGGGAGGATTGAACTTTCGCATAATCCTGTAGAAGCTGTTCGGGGTGCAGAAGTCATCAACACGGATGTTTGGGCCAGCATGGGACAGGAAACTGAGCAAGAGGAACGACGGAAAGCTTTTGCTGAGTTTCAGGTGAATGCCGATCTTCTTTCTTATGCACCCGATAGCGTCATTGTTATGCATTGTTTACCGGCTCATCGCGGTGAGGAAATAACTCACGAGGTGCTGGAAAAATTCGCCGAGGTCATCTTCCATCAGGCGGAAAACCGCATGTGGGCGCAAATGGCACTGCTTGAGTGGTTATTGGTTGGAGATTTGCCAGTTGTTACCTGATTTATCTTTTGCGGGCGGGAAGACCCCTTCCGTAAGGGAGGGGATGAAAGCCCGCAGGTGCGTTAGCACCTTGAAACTAAACAACTGTGAGTATAGATTACAACTGCAGAGATGAAAACGAAAAGAGCAATAGTCTTGGAATTAAACAACTTGACAGAAGAACAGCAGATAATACTTG
>Ga0190313_1000284_pt1 | contig 31317 bp, 35 predicted proteins | sample 4870071011_MG_FD_169989 | JGI IMG/M metagenome (GOLD analysis project Ga0190313, IMG submission 169989) | Hydrothermal vent sediment bacterial communities from Southern Trench, Guaymas Basin, Mexico - 4870-07-10-11_MG | ecosystem: Environmental > Aquatic > Marine > Hydrothermal vents > Sediment ... | reverse complement strand
ATAAAGCAAAGCTCTGCGGTAGGAAACTAATCAAGGTAAACCCGTTCTACCCATCATCAAAACTCTGTTCTGTATGTGGATACAAAAATGAAAGTCTCAAACTGTCTGATAGGAAGTGGAAGTGTTCCAACTGTGGAACAGAACACGATAGAGACTACAACGCAACCTTAAACTTGCTAAAAAAAGGACTGAAACTCATAAAAGGGTCGCTCACCTTACGAGCGGTAGGGTTGGAACGACCCGAACTTACGCCCGTGGAGAGTGCAGTCGCACTCGTTGAAGCGGGAAGCTCCTCATTTTAATGAGGAGTAGTTCACAGGCTGTTTGAACACCTCCGTTTCGCATATTAACACTTTTATGTGCCGTCTTGAAGGGGGGACGGCAGGGCGAAGACTTTCGGGTCAGGCAGGGTAGGAGAAGGCGACCTGTGCCCGTTTAGAAAACGGTAAGAAGGTGGGTTGCTCGCATGGCATGGTTCACATATCTTTGCCCACCTTCTTATACTGAGTTTGTTGGGACTTCCGATATCGATAGTTTCACTTGTCGACCCAAGGCCGTCATGGTGCCGACAATAAAATAAGCAAAGAATGGTTTTACAAGCCCTTCTTTTTCAGAAACTGGGGTAATGTTTTTACAAACTCAGCAATCTCATCCCTGATTCTCCGGTAATGCTTCATTACTTCATCTTCAGTGATTGCGTCTATGGCTAGGATCGGAGGGTCGTCAAACGGCACATGGGTATAAAGTGTTTTTGCAGGGAACATCGGGCATCTTAGTGCAACACCATCGCATAGCGTTATCACGAAGTCAAATTCCATATCGTCAAATATTTCCAGTGACTTTGACTTGTTATTTGAAATGTCTATTCCGACTTCTTTCATTGACTTAACAGCTTTTGGATCAACACCCTGCGGGCTTGTTCCCGCCGAATAAGCTTCCAACCACTCGCCGTGATAATGCTTTGCAAAAGCTTCCGCTATCTGACTTCTACAGGAATTTCCTGTGCAGAAGAACAAAATTCTTTTCTTTCTCGCTGACTTTCTCACTGATTTCTTGGACCCCCCATCCACATCTACGTAATTTCACGAACAAAAAGGAACTTTTTCAAATAATTTTCGAGCTTCCTTGCGTTGTCCTCACTGAGTTCTGGACAGTCCTTTACGTTTTTAGCTCCTTCAGCAAGTTGTGCAGCAAAGACCATGCACGTTGGTGCTTTGCATTTCTTACAATTGGTTTTAGGCAGGTGTTTTAAGATTTCAATGATGTTGGGCTTCTGTGGAGTTTCATACTTGGGCTTTATTTTGTCCCGGTTTTCCCATACCCGGTTTATTTCTCCTTTCATCCATTCAATTATTTTCCTAGCTTCTTCTTCATCACGGAGTGCGTTTACGGCTATTTCCCTTGGGTGAACTGTTATAAGTTTTCCATGTACTCTGAAAGTAACAGATGGTGGATCCTTGGTGAACTGGTAAGCACCAAGATCTGCGTTAAGATATGGGATCACTTCACCTATATCCTCATTTAGCTCTGCTATGCAATGCAGTGATTGAAAGTTCGGGTTACACTCTGGCCTGAGAATTCTAAGCTTATAACCTTTCAGAAGCATCATCTGCCCCCTTTTTCAAGATTTCCATATGCTCAAACATAAATACGTTACAATTATATCGTCCAACTTTTTCTAAGACAACCCTCAATAACCTCTGAAAATGACATTGCCAGCTTCAAGCTCACGGTGTATAGCCGATAGCTTAAAAGAAAACACTCCGGGGAGGATTGGTATGGACTGGAAAGTGTTTGTTTCAACCTTTTTGGCGATTTTTTTAGCCGAACTAGGGGATAAAACACAGCTTGCCACTTTCAGCTTTGCGGTGAGTAGTAAGTCGCGCTGGACGGTTTTTGTCGCCGCTTCGTTAGCTCTTACCGCTACCAGTGGCCTTGGCGTTTTCAGTGCGGATCTCGTTCAGAACTGGGTATCTCCATATTATCTCAAGCTATTTTCAGGGGCTTTGTTCGTTACCATTGGCATATGTATGCTAGTGGCGACCCTTAAAAGCGCATCTTGACAGGAGGGAACCTTTCGTATAAAAACAAATGCTTCAAAAAACAAATCAGGAGGTAAAGGAGGAGAGGCTATGATGAGAAGTCCTTGTTTGGATTGCGAAAAAGTTAATGAGGATAAAAATAAATGTCTAGCTGATTGTGAAAAATTGAAAGAATATCAGGAAATGCTTTTGAAAATGGGTATTTATGCCACTATGTAATTTTTAGTCTTAAAATCCAGCAAGGGTTAGATGTAGAAGGCGGTTTTAGCCGCCTTTTTTGTGTGTTGTAGTTTGTGTTGGGGAGGGAAAAAGGGATGTATGCGATAGTTGAAACGGGCGGAAAGCAGGTAAAGGTGGAGTCTGGAAAGGTAATCAATGTTGAGAAGCTCCCGGTTGAAGCTGGTGAAACGGTGGTTTTTGATCGAGTTCTTTTTCTGAAAAGTGAGGATGGTGTAAAAATTGGTCGTCCCTACTTGGATGACATTAGGGTACAGGGCAAGGTGTTGAAGCACTTTAAAGACAAAAAAATTATCATAATGAAGCACAAGAGAAGGAAAAATTACAAAAGGAAGAAGGGACACAGACAATGGCTTAGTGCCGTGCAGATAGAGTCTATAGGAGCCCAGATTCAGGAAGGTCAGGAAATTCAGGAACAGGAAGAAGGTAATGAGTAAAATAATTTAGGGAGAGCAAATCATGGCTCATAAAAAGGCTGGAGGAAGTTCTCGAAACGGCAGAGACAGCATCGGGAAAAGGCGTGGCGTTAAACGTTACAGCGGGCAGTTCGTCAGGGCTGGAAGTATCCTTGTAAGGCAACTTGGAACAAAATTCCACCCTGGGAAGAATGTGGGAATGGGTAAGGATTACACACTCTTTGCCCTTGTGGACGGAGTAGTTAAGTTTGAATACATAGACAAGCGTCGTCAAAGGGTAAGTGTTTACCCTGTATCAGCTTAATTTGATTGTTCGGTTTTGCGCTCAAGTGGCGACCTTTGAGCCAGCGGAGTTCAGGGGTCGCTTTTTGTATTTTTGATGGAAGCAAATGCGTTTCGTAGACGAAGCAAGGATACGGCTCAAGGCTGGAGATGGTGGACGCGGGTGTATAAGTTTTCGTCGTGAAAAGTATGTACCTCGTGGTGGTCCCGACGGTGGAGACGGGGGAAGAGGTGGTCACATATTCCTTGAAGCCACCGAACGCAAGCAAACGCTCCTCGATTTTCGCTACCGTCATTATTTTAAAGCTCGATCTGGTGAGCACGGCCGGGGTAAGGATCAACATGGGCGGAGCGGAGATGACCTGACTATATATGTTCCTGTTGGAACTGTTGTTAAGGATGTGGAAACAGGGGTTGTTCTGGCGGATTTGAGGGAGCCGGGCCAGAAGTGGCTTGCTGTCAGGGGTGGTAGAGGTGGAAGAGGCAACGCTCGGTTTGTGTCATCTACTAATCAGGTCCCCAGGTATGCTGAAGAGGGAGAACCGGGAGAAGAAAAAGAAGTAATACTCGAATTAAAGCTCATTGCAGATATTGGCCTTGTCGGGTTTCCTAATGCCGGCAAATCTACACTGATAAGATCCCTTTCAGCTGCCCGCCCCAAGGTCGCCGATTATCCTTTCACGACTTTGGTGCCTCAGCTCGGTGTAGTGCAGTATGGTGACGCAGAACCTTTTGTAATTGCTGATATTCCAGGAATAATTGAGGGAGCTCATCGTGGTGCAGGGCTGGGAATAAGGTTTTTGAAGCATATAGAAAGAACAAAAATACTCCTTCATCTGGTTGACATCACTTCTTTGGACATTGACAACCCTTTAAAGCCGTACAGAGATATTAAGAATGAGCTAGATCAATTTAGTTCAGTTTTCAAGCAGAAACGCCAGGTCGTGGCTCTGAACAAGGTGGACCTACTTGATGATGACGAGATAATCGAATACATGGTTGATTGTTACAAAGCTGAATTGTCATGTCCGGTTGTGGCTATTTCAGCACTTCAGAGAATGAACCTTGAGGAACTTCTCAGGGTTCTGGTTGGAATTTTGTATGAAGAGGAACAAAAGAATGATGGACCTGATGATCGCTGATACAATAGACCAGCAGCGCAGAGAGATATTTCAGACTTGCCGTCGTGTCGTGGTTAAGATTGGAAGTGCGGTTCTGACTTCTCCTCGTGGTCTTAACCGAGTCATGGTTCATCGCTTGGGAGATCAAATTGCTGAACTTCACGGGCAAGGACTGAAGGTTGTTGTCGTCTCTTCGGGAGCGATTTCCTCGGGAATGAAAAAACTGGGATTAAACGAACGTCCTAAGAGTATCCCCTACAAGCAGGCAACGGCGGCACTGGGGCAGAGCTTTCTCATGCAGGCATGGGAGGAAGCCTTTGACAAACACGACCTTCTTGCGGCGCAGATACTGTTGACGGCGGAAGACCTTGCAGATCGTAAAAGATACCTCAATGCTAGGAATACGTTGGAAACCCTTCTCGAGTGGAAAGTTATCCCTATCATAAACGAAAACGACACTGTAGCCGTTGAGGAAATAAAGTTTGGGGATAACGATCAGTTAGCTGTCCTCATCGCAGGGCTCGTGGGAGCTGACATCATAGTAAATCTTACAGATATTGAAGGGCTGTATGATAGCGACCCTCGTGTAAGTCCATCAGCTCGCCTAATTTCAACGGTGGAGAAGATTGACAGCAGGGTTTTAGCCTGTGCCTCGAATGAATGCACAGCCTTCGGAACGGGAGGGATGATTAGCAAACTCATGGCAGCCAAAAAGGCTATGTCCATAGGTGTTCCTATGATCATTGCGTCAGGGCGTGAAAGGGATGTGCTCCTTAGGTTGTTCTTGGGGGCCGATATAGGAACGTTATTTCTTCCCAAAGGTAGGGTTTACTCGGGAAAGAAGGTTTGGCTTGCTCATCTGCCGCACCCGGCAGGCGATCTGGTTATTGACGATGGAGCTGTAAAGGCCATTGTGGCCAAAGGCAAATCTCTGCTTCCGGTAGGCATAAAGGAAGTGCGCGGGAACTTCGACGAAGGGGCTCCTGTTCGGTGCCTCGACGAAAAGGGAAAGGTTATAGCGATTGGTCTGACTAATTACAGGTCTGGAGATATTGAAAAAATAAAGGGCCGTCACACGACGGAAATTGATAAGGTTCTGGGGCATAAGCATTTTGATGAAGTTATTCATAGGAATAATCTAGCATTACTGGTGGAACAAGAACAGATTCAGCAGGTGCAACGTAAGGAGGCGTCATGAGCTTGGGGGAAATGGTAAAAGGCATTGGTAAGAAAGCCAAAGAAGCGGCTTTTATGATGGCTAAAGCATCGTCGAGTGATAAGGACAGGGCTTTGAAATACATTGCGGAGGAGATTGAACGCCGGAAGAGCGAGATCCAGAATGTGAATGCCCGCGATATAGAAGAAGCGAAAAAGAAGGAGTTAAGCGGTGCTAAGCTGGCCAGACTTGAGCTATCCGACAAGGTTATAGGAGAAATGGTTTCCGGTATCAGGGATGTTATTGCCTGGCCTGATCCGATAGGGCGTATTGTATCCATGTGGACCAGGCCAAACGGATTAAGAGTGGGACGCATGAGAATTCCCCTAGGAGTTATAGGCATTATTTACGAATCCCGTCCAAATGTGACCGTTGATGCATCGATACTCTGCATAAAGGCCGGCAATGCTGTTATTCTGAGGGGTGGTTCGGAGGCGTTCCAGTCGAACCGGTGTCTCGCCGATATTCTGAGAAAAGGGCTTGCCAGAGCAGGCCTTCCGGAAAATGCGGTTCAGCTTGTTCCAACGACCGACCGCTCTGCTGTACTTGAGATGCTGAAGCTGGAAGACTACATTGATGTTATGATTCCAAGGGGTGGTGAGGAGTTAATAAGATTCGTGAACGACAATGCCACTATGCCGGTACTCAAGCACTACAAAGGTGTGTGTCATGTCTTTGTTGATCGCTCGGCGGACATTCCCATGGCCGTAGAGATTTGCATAAACGCTAAAGTGCAGAAGCCGGGAGTTTGCAACGCTATGGAAACCCTGCTGGTTCACGAAAGGATTGCGGAGAAATTTTTGCCTGCAGTTGCCGAAGAGATGAAGAAAGCTGGCGTGGAACTCCGCGGATGCCACCGCACGCAGGAAATTATTGAGTGCCATCCGGCTACTGAGGACGATTGGTATGAGGAGTACCTTGACCTTATTCTTGCCATCAAAGTGGTTTCCGGTATGGACGAGGCCATTGACCACATAAGGAAATATGGTTCTGATCATACGGAAGCCATAGTAACGACTGAATATGAAAGAGCGTGGAAATTCGTTCAGGAGGTGCAATCGTCGCTCGTACTGGTCAATGCTTCAACCAGGTTCAATGACGGTTATCAGTTAGGTTTAGGGGCGGAAATAGGAATTTCCACCTCCAAACTGCATGCCTTTGGTCCTATGGGTGTTGACGAACTGACCACCACTAAATTTGTAGCCTTTGGAGACGGTCAAATTAGAACGTAATATTGGGCTATTAAGCGACGGGGTTGCTTTTGTGAAGGAAAAAGTCGGGATACTCGGCGGAGCTTTTAATCCTATTCATTTGGCACATTTGAGGGTTGTTGAAGAAGTCGCCGAGTATCTTGAGCTTAAAAAATTTTTGTTCATTCCGGCTTATCATCCACCTCATAAACCCCTGAAAGGCCTTGTTTCATTTGAGCATCGTTTAAAAATGGTGAAACTTGCAGTAGAAGGGCATCCTTTTTTTGAGGCAAGTGACATAGAAAAAAGGTTAGGTGGAATTTCTTACACCGTTCGTACCTTGCGCGCCCTTTCCGGTGGGAATGTGGAGCTTTTTTGCTTAATTGGGGCCGACGCTTTTCTGGAAATAGAAACCTGGTGGAATTATCGGGAATTGTTCGAGCTTGCCAGTATTGTGGTCATGACGCGGCCTGGGCATTCGGAGGAGGCTCTACGGCGACTTTTGCATGAAAAGGTGAGTGGTGAATTTAGGTGGATTGCTGGAGAAAGGCGGTATAGTCATTCCAGATTGAAGAGCGTTTTTATTCTGCCGGTAACGAACCTTGATATTTCATCGTCCAGGATTAGAGAATCTCTTCGGCAAGGAAAATCTGTTCGTTTTCTGGTCCCGGACAGAGTCTTGGAGTACATTGTTAAAGAAAGACTGTACTTGAACGGAGTATGAGGAAATTGAGCAGGGGAGAGAGGAAAAGGCTAAATGCAGGTGAACTAGCGAAGCTGTGTGCTCAGCTTGCAGATGAATATAAAGCTGAGCGAATCTTGGTTCTTAATGTTTCCGGTATTTGTACCTACACAGATTTTTTGGTCATTTGCAGCGGTCGATCTACCAGACAAGTACAGGGTATTGCCGATCATATAGAAGAAATGATTAAAAAATCGGTGGGCACCGTTCCTCTGGGTATAGAAGGATGGCGGGAAGGGTTGTGGATTCTTATGGATTACGAAGATGTAATCGTGCACATATTTTACGACCCAATACGGGAAGTATACGATCTGGAAAGCCTGTGGGCTGATGCCGAAATGGTGCACATAGAGGGAGTGACCGCCCTTGCAGAATAGGCGCAGAACAGTTTTTTTCTTGTTATGTGTTTTCATCCTTTTTCAAGCAAGCTTTGGCCTCTGTCTGGATCGCTATGATGAAGCTAAACTGGGGCGGGAAGTCTTTAGAGAAATAGAGAAACGTTATGGGCTGTTGGATGTCCCGGAGGTAAGCTTATATATACAACAACTCGGCAATCGCATAGTTAGCGCCATAGAAAATCCTTCCTATCGTTACAAATTTTTCGTAGTTGATCAGGAGGTTCCCAATGCTTTTACCATTCCTGGTGGGTATGTATTCGTCAACTGGGGGCTTCTAACGATACTTGAAAGAGAAGGGGAACTTGCCGCGATTCTTTCCCACGAGCTTGCCCACGGAGAAGCACGACACATTCACAAACAGCTGGAAACTCAAAAGGCTCTTGCTGTTGCTTCCCTTGCAGCAGCTGTGGCCGGTGCTTTACTTGGAACGGACACCAACTTTTCTCAGGCAATTGGTACGGGTGCGATGGCTAGTGCCAGCGCAGTGGCTTTAAAGTACAGCCGGGAGCATGAAAGGGAAGCCGATCAATTGGGGCTGAGGTTTCTTGTCAGTGCTGGTTATAATCCTTTGAATGCTATAAACGCTTTAAAGCATCTTGCGGAACGGCAATGGGGGGGCAAACCTGGTGTTCTGGATTACCTGATGACTCATCCCGGAGCTGCAGAACGTATTGATACTCTTAGGGTGTTGGCTAAACGCTGGGAGTCACGATCTCTGGCGGATTCTTATCTGCCTGATTCTTTTCAACTTGCCAAGCTTTTCTTGATTGCTAGGAAATATGATCTTCCGACGTATGAAGGCTTTGTGAAAAGCCTGGATGATAAAGGTGAGAAAGGGGTTGTATCTCCCGTGGTGCGTGAATTTGCCCGAGGCTTATTGCTGACCAGGAAGGGAAATTATTCTGCCGCAAAATTCCTCCTTGCAGATGTATGGTCCCGGAGGCCCAATGATATTTTCGCAGCATCTTCGCTTGCTGATCTGTACTTTCGCCTTGGGCAGGTTGAACAGGCACGATCTGTTGTGGAGCGAACTCTCCGGAGCAGAAAAGGGAATTTAGCTCTTCATTATCGCCTGGCTTTGTATTGTCAGGAACTTGGGTTAAATGAACAGGCTCTTCAGCATTTCGACGTTGCTAAAAAAGCTCCCTTTTTGTTTCCAGATTTGGATTATCGCCTGGGGATTGTGCTTGGTAAGCTCGGACGCCTAGGGGAAGCCCATATGACCCTTGGCGACTACTACGCTAGACGCCGGGACGTATCTCTTGCACGCTTTCATTACCAAAAGGCTTTGAACCTTCTTAAGAACCCTTCTCTTGAGAAAAAAGTGCGTGAAAAGCTGGTACATCTGGGAAAGATTAAATAAATGTTTAAGGTTGTTCTGGTTTCATATTTTGCAATGGGCAATCCATTTTAGTATTAACGACGAGATAAGATGGGCAGGAGTTTAGGATGTCTGAAAGAGCTAGGTTATTTGTTTTGTGGACCAACGGCGATCCCGTAACTTCCGAAAAGATGGTTTTTATGTATACGGTGAATTCGCTTCTGTACGGCTGGTGGGATGAAGTGACTCTCGTTGTGTGGGGGGCCTCGGCAAAGCTCGTCGCCGAAAATTCGATGATTCAGAAAAAAATCAAAGAAGCATTAGACGCCGGGGTTAAGATTACAGCTTGCAAAGCTTGTGCAGATCAGCTTGGTGTTACGGAATCTCTTAAATCCCTGGGGATTGAGGTCAAATACTGGGGGCAGCCCCTTACAGAACTGCTTAAAGCTGGAGCCAAGTTGTTGACTATTTAAGTGACTCTTGGGGTTATTTTACGTTTGTTTTTGCATTCTTTGTTGACCTGGGTATTGTGCCACTTTGGTACGGTTTTCTTTCCGTCTTGAGTTTTATTCTGACGGGTGATAGGTAACTCAAACCATTTGTAAATTTGGACAAAATATATACTGCAGGACGCCTGCAAGAGAGTTGTTAAGGAGGGTGTAAAGTTATGTATCGTATTTTAATCAGCGATCCCCTGGCCGAAGCTGGAGTCGAAAAGCTGAAGGGTGTTCCTGAGTTTGAGGTGGAAGTTAACACGAGTTTGACGCCTGAAGAGCTTAAGGAAGTGGTTAAAGAGTTTGATGCTCTTGTTATAAGGAGTGCTACCAAGGTTACGAGCGATGTGGTTAATGCAGGGGAACGTCTTAAGGTTATCGCCAGAGCTGGTATAGGACTGGATAATGTGGACATTGAAGCTGCTACGAGAAAGGGTGTTGTGGTTATGAACACCCCTGAAGGTAATGTCATAACCACGGCGGAACACACTATTGCAATGATTCTGGCGGTAAGCCGAAATATTCCCCAGGCGAATGCGTCACTGAAAAGTGGCAAATGGGAGAAAAAGAAATTTCGTGGGAAAGAGGTTTTCAACAAGGTTCTGGGTATTATTGGAGTCGGGCGGATAGGTCGAGTCGTTGCTGACAGGGCAAAGGGTTTAAAGATGCAAGTCATTGCCTATGATCCTTATATAAGCCCTGATGCGGTGGAGAAACTGGGCATAGAGGCAGTGGATTTTGATGAATTACTAAGTAGATCCGATTATATTACCGTACATACACCTCTTACTCAGGAAACCAGGAATCTTATTAACAAAGACACTTTTAAGAAAGTGAAGCGAGGGGTTTTTATAATCAATTGTGCTCGCGGAGGCATTGTGAACGAAGAGGATCTAGCAGAAGCCATTAAAGATGGTACAGTGGCGGGGGCAGCAGTGGACGTGTTCACCTCAGAACCACCTCCAGCGGATCATCCTTTATTACAACTTGACAAGGTGGTTGTTACTCCGCATCTCGGTGCTTCCACCGAGGAAGCCCAAGAAAATGTTGCTATTGCCGTTGCTGACCAGGTAATAGATTATCTTCTGAGAGGCACAATCAGGAATGCCATTAATGCACCAACAATAGACGGCGAAGTACTGGCAAACTTGAGACCCTATCTAGTCTTGTCTGAGAAACTCGGAAATCTACTTTCACAGATAACTAAAGGCGCGCCAAAAGAAATTAATATAGAATATGTTGGTGACGTTACAGAATTAGACCGGCAACCTCTGACGATATCCGTAGTTAAAGGGTTACTCAGCACGTATATGAAAGATGATGTGAACTTTGTAAACGCGATAGCTCTTGCGAAAGAGCGCAATATAGGAATCCGGGAAACAACCCGCAAGGAAACAGAAGATTTTACTAATCTAGTAATTGTACAGCTCAAAACGTCAGACGATGAAAATACTGTTGCCGGAACTATCTTTGGCAAGCATGATGCTCGCCTCGTTCGCATTAATGACTTCAGACTTGAAGCTGAAATGGAGGGGAATTTATTGTTGATATATAATATTGACACTCCTGGTACCATTGGTGCCATAGGGACATGTTTGGGAAAACATAACATAAACATATCGATGATGGATGTTGGTCAGGTATTGGAAAAAGGGCAAAATATAATTTTGCTTAGGACGGATACATCTGTTCCTGATCATGTGATTGACGAATTGTTGCAGCTGAAAAACGTTGAAGTTGTGCAAAGACTCCGGCTGTAGTGTAGTTGTGATATGGAGGTGAAGAGACGATGGAGGAAAAAGAAGAAAAAGGGTTTGTATTCAGGGATCGGAGAAAGGTTCGCCTGGATGAACTCGGTAAAGATGATGTCGAAGCCCAGCAACCGACAATAGACGAAGTTGAAGAGCGAAAAGCTAAAGAAGAATACACAACCAGTTCAGCACAACATAGGGAAAAAACAAGTGATCAGCTGCCGAAGGTTACCTTTTCTACCTTTATCTTTTCGCTTGCTTCTTCTGCTTTGGTACACCTTGGAGAAGTCTCAGACCCGGTTACAAATCAGAAGAGCGTTAATCTCACAATGGCTCGTCAGATAATAGATACTCTGGCGGTTATTGAAGAGAAGACCCAAGGTAACTTGTCGAAAGACGAGGAGCAGCTTTTGAAATCACTCCTTTATGATTTACGCATGAAATTTGTACAAAAAAGTTCTCAGAGATAAAACCGAATAGCGGTAGTCATTATGTCGAGCTTGGGTGGTAATAGTGGATTTTCCGAATACGTAATTGACGTTCCGGCAAAGATAAATCTGTGGTTACAGATTGTTGACCGGCGTGCTGATGGCTATCATAATTTGTGGACATTGATGGTCCCTGTGTCCGTTTTTGATAGAATGATTATCCGCTTTGTAGGCGGTGGTTCGATTGCGTTGCATTGCAACCACCCTGACGTTCCGGAAGATTCTCGCAATCTGGTGTGGAAAGCTGTGTCTGTTTACAAGGATCGTACTGGTTGGCCGGATGGGGGAGTTACTGTAAACATTGAAAAGAACATCCCTGTTGGAGCGGGCCTTGGTGGTGGAAGTTCGAACGCAGGTGGCATATTGAGACTGTTCAACCTGATAAATCCGAGTCCCCTTTCCGAAGCAGAGTTGGTGAATGTAGCAAAAAGAGTAGGCGCAGATGTTCCATTCTTTTTGAGATGTAGGCCGGCTCTTGCTGAAGGCATTGGTGATCGTTTGACCTATGTGAAGGGAGTTCCTCAATATTTTGTAGTTCTTGTGAAGCCGCCCTTTGCAATTTCCACCAAAGCGGCTTATAGAAGTTTGGAATTGACAAAAAAGGGCAATTTTATTAGCCTTAACGAGATCTTGGATTTAAATGTTGATCTTTCGAGTATTTTAAAGAACGATTTAGAAGGATATGCTCTGAGCAGGTACCCTATGCTGGTGGAAATTAAACGGTGGTTGGTTGAACAGGGTGCTCTGGCTAGTTTGGTGACAGGAAGTGGGCCAACGGTATTTGGAATCTTTGAGGGTCGAGGCAGGGCAGAAAGGGTGTTTGAGGCAGCCCGGAGTAAATGGGACCGTGGGTTTTGGTTAAGATTGGCGGAGGTACTTTCGAATCCGGGTTGGCCGTTTTCAGAGGTTTGAGAAAAAATATCGGCTTGGGGTGTCGCCAAGGGGTAAGGCACGGGTCTTTGGAACCCGCATTCGGAGGTTCGAATCCTCCCACCCCAGCCAGTTTTTTGTTTAGGGGATAGAATGGTCGATACCGAGCTTCGGGTTTTCACCGGTAATTCGAACAGGAAATTGGCGGAGCGGGTTTGTGCAGAAATAGGCATTGAGCTGGGGCAAGCGCTTGTCGGAACGTTTTCTGACGGTGAAGTTAGGGTTGAAATTGAAGAGAACGTTCGGGGATGTGATGTTTATGTTATTCAATCTTTGTGCTGTCCTGTGAATTCTTTCGTGGTTGAGTTGTTCCTCATGATAGATGCTTTAAAAAGAGCATCTGCTGAGAGGGTGACGGCGGTGATTCCTTATTATGCTTACGGTCGCAGAGACAAGAAAGATAAGCCGAGAGTTCCCATAACAGGAAGGATGCTTGCAAGTTTGCTGGAGGAAGCGGGTGTAGATCATGTGGTTGCACTTGATTTCCACTCCGGTCAGACCATGGGGTTTTTTAAAGTGCCGGTAGATCACATTTCTGCCATGGGCGAGTTTGTCAAGCATGCTCGGCAATTTCTAGATGAAAATAGTATTGTTGTGGCTCCGGATGCTGCTGGAGTGAGAAGGGCAAGGGCTTTTGCAGCGGAGATGAATCTGGACATGGCCATAATGGATGAGCGGGATGTTGGAATTCCTTGGGAACATAGAATTGTAGGCAATGTTAAAGATAAAAATGTTGTGCTTTACGATGACATTATTGACACGGGAAAGACTGTTGAACGAGTTTCACTGGCAGCTCACAAGGCTGGTGCAAGGTCAGTAAGGGTTTACAGTGTGCACGGGATATTTTCTCATGGGTGTGAAACGCGACTACAGCGTGCTGGAGTTGATTCGATTGTGGTGACTGATAGTGTGGTACCCTATTGCAAGCCGGAATCCATGAATCTTCCGGTGGAATATGTGAGTGTTGCACCTTTGCTTGCGGAGAGCGTTGTTGCACTTCATCGAGGTGAGACTTTAGAATCGACTTTTTACGCTATGTGAATTAGAAGAATTTTTTGGCGTGGACAATTATAAAAGGGAGGCGATCTGATAATGGAGTGGGTTCTTTCAGCGGAGACACGAGCTAGGGTTGGAAAGAGCATTGCTCGGAAGCTCAGGCGAGAGCAGAAGGTACCGGCAATAATTTACGGACCTAAAATCGAAAGGCCAATTCCTGTTGCCTTGGGCACAAATCAGGTGGTTAAATTGCTTACTGCTATGGGCGATGAAACCAAAGTGGTGAACCTTGCGGTGAAAAGGGAAGACGGCAGAGAGGAGCAGTTTCAGGTTTTGGTAAAGGACGTTCAAACGCATCCCTTTAAGAGAAGGCTTTTGCATGTGGATTTTTATGCTCTACCAGCGGATCAGGATGTGGATGTTGATGTACCCGTTGATGTGGTTGGCGAGGCTATTGGAGTGAAAAAGGGTGGAATACTTAATGTTGTGCTTCATTCGCTGTCAATACGATGCTGGCCCAGTGAAATCCCTGAAAAGATAGAGGTTGATGTTTCAAATCTTGATATAGGGGATGTTTTGCATGTTGAGGATATAAGGGATCAATTTTCTTTTAAGATTTTGAACGATGACGATGCACCGATTGTGGCAGTTACCCCACCCGAAGGTTTTGAAGCTCCTTCTGAATCTGGCGAAGAAGGAAGTACGGAATCGGGAGAGTGAATTTATGAATGGTTAAGCCGTGGGGTTGTCCTGAATTGAGATTGATTTGCAGCTAAAATTGCTTGTGTCGGGGGTTATTAACAGTTACTTAATTTTTTAATTTTATTTGCTTATTTGTATGCATGCACACAAACGAGTTATAGTGTTATAGATTTATGAGCTGTGGGCAACTAAAGGGGCTTGTCTCCGATGGTGTCAGGCAACATAAGCCGTTACGTCTGACTCCACAGCTCATTGGAGTGGATGTTCATCTGAGCAAAAATAGGAAGCTGTGAGTAGGAAAAAGGTAACGGTGGAAAGGCACATTCTGAGAGGGATGTGCCTTTGTTTTTTTCTATGCTATACTTTGTGATTAGAAACACGAGTGATGATTTTATGAAAGTCATAATTGGGCTTGGTAACCCTGGGTCAAAATATCTTTTTACGAGGCACAATGCTGGGTTCATGGTGGTGGACAAGTTTGAGTTGAATGTTGAGATTGTGAAAGAGCACACAAAGTGGTGGGGGCTTGTGAAAAAAGTCTTGTATAAAGGATCAGAAGTGATTATTGTAAAACCGCTCACATACATGAACAGAAGCGGAATTGCGGCAGAGGAAGTCCTGAGATTAGCTTGTGAAGAACCGAAGAATATGCTGGTTGTTCATGATGATCTTGACCTTCCGGTGGGGAGGCTCCGGGTAGTAAGAAAAGGTGGATCAGGAGGGCACAAGGGAGTGAATTCTATTATAGGTGCAATTGGCACCAATGAATTTCCGAGGTTGAAAATAGGAATAGGAAGGCCGTTGAGGGGTGAGTCTATATATAATTATGTTTTGAGTCCACCCTATGAAGATGAGCTTGATAAGTTTTATAAAACCTTAGAAAAGGGGGTGGAAGCGCTGGGAGTAATTTTGGAGCATGGCATTGAAGAGGCCATGAATCGTTTTAACGGTTTGATGTTGTAGGGTTATGGTGTGCGCTAGGAAGACTTGTATTGGATGGGAGGTGAAGGAAAAATGCAACTACTACAAATGACGAATTTCGCACCTATTTTGGGAGCTGTCGGTTTGCTAGTTGCGTTGATGATCTTTGCATGGATCAAGAAGCAGCCCAATGGAACGGAAAAAATGCAGGAACTTGAGGAGATGATTCATGAAGGTGCGATGGCTTTTTTGAAAACTGAGTACACTGTTCTAGCGGGGTTTATAGCGGTTGTATTTTGTCTGCTGTTCTTTGGAATTAACAAGCAGACGGCTATAGCCTTTATTTCCGGTGCTACGTGTTCGATACTTGCCGGCTTCACCGGGATGTCTGCTGCGACCAGGGCGAATTCAAGAACTTCCTGGGCGGCAAATCAATGGGGACAGGCTAAGGCTCTGACTGTATCTTACTTTGGTGGTGCCTGCATGGGACTTGCCGTTGCAAGCCTTGGATTGCTCGGGGTTGGAGTTTTCTTCTATCTCTGGGGTAAGGATCCTGCCACGGCCAATTACATCAACGGTTTTGCTATGGGTGCCAGCTCAATTGCCCTGTTTGCTCGTATGGGCGGTGGAATCTATACGAAAGCTGCTGACGTTGGTGCTGACTTGGTGGGCAAGGTTGAAGCTGGTATTCCTGAAGATGACCCAAGGAACCCTGGTGTTATTGCCGACAACGTCGGTGACAACGTTGGTGACATTGCTGGAATGGGAGCCGATATTTTTGAGTCCTATGTTGGATCTATCATAGCGACTATAGCTATTGCAGCAACAATGTCGGAAAAAGCACTTGGTGGCGGAGATCGGTTGGCCTACATGGCGCTTCCTTTGCTGACTGTTATGGGTGGGCTTATTGCTTCCTTTGTTGGTGTTTTTAGTATAAAGGCTATGGCCGGCATGAATCCTCAGAAAGCGCTCCGATACACGACCTTCGTTGCTGCTGTGATCTTCATCGGGATTGAGTATTATCTCGTTAAGGCAACGGGCGTTCGTTTTGGTGTGTTCTGGGCAGTTCTTTCAGGTTTGTTCTGTGGTATAGCGATTGGACTTCTAGCAGAGTATTACACATCCATGGGGCCCATTCGCAAGATTGCTGCTCAGTCTGAAACAGGGCCTGCTACGGTTATCATAGCTGGTCTGGCCGTAGGTATGGAAAGCGTTGCCCTTCCGGTATTGGGCATCTGCGTAGCCACTTACATTGCTTACATTACTGGTGGAATCTATGGAATTGGTATATCGGCTGTCGGGATGTTGGCTACTGTTGGTGCCACAATGACGGTTGACGCCTATGGACCTGTTGCAGACAATGCAGGCGGTATATCTGAAATGGCAGAGCTCGGTCCCGAAACAAGGGCTATCACTGATAGCCTCGATGCCCTTGGCAATACCACTGCTGCTATTGGTAAAGGTTTTGCGATAGGCGCTGCTGCTCTTACGGCCGTTGCCCTATTTGTGGCTTATACTCAGGCTGCTAAGTTGGAGATTGTTAACATTACTGATCCTTATGTAATAATTGGTGCTTTCATCGGCGCTATTGTGCCTTTCTTGGTTGCGGCGTTAACTATGACTGCTGTTGGTGATGCTGCCTTCGATATGGTAGAAGAAATTCGACGCCAGTTTAGGGAAATTCCTGGACTCCTCGAAGGCAAGGCCAAACCCGATCCAGCGCGTTGTGTTGAAATTGCTACCAAAGGCGCAATCCGCAGAATGTTGTTGCCTGGACTTGTTGGTGTTTCCACGCCCGTTTTGGTCGGTTTCATCATAGGAAAGCAGGCTCTTGGTGGAATGCTCCTCGGTGCTACTCTTACGGGTGTTATGCTGGCTCTTTTCATGGCCAATGGTGGTGGTGCGTGGGACAACGCCAAAAAGTACATCGAAGCCGGGCATTTTGGTGGTAAAGGATCCGACAATCACAAGGCAGCGGTGGTTGGTGACACCGTGGGTGATCCTTTCAAAGATACTTCCGGTCCGACGATGAACATTCTTATAAAGCTCATGTCGGTAATTTCTCTGGTTATTGCCCCAATATTGTAAAATAATTTGGCAAGCTAAATTTTAAACCGATCTCGTTCGCTTTAAAGCGAGCGGGTCGGTTTAATTTTTCGGCTAACTTTGTCAGGTGTGGTCTTACTTGCTAAAATAAATTGTTAAAATAAAAAAAGGATCTATGTTATGCAGGAGTCGATAGAATTTTCGAAATACTGCGACTATAATGAATGCTTCAAAGATTATGATCTTGTGAGACGTCCTTTTGGAGTGAATGAAATCCTCGAAATCTTAAGACTCGTTCACGCTTCACTGAACGATTTGGTACTTCTTGAGGGTGGCTTTGGAACGGGGGCATATACTTCGATACTTGCCAATTATGTGGGCAAAATTTACGGAATAGAGGCTTCAACAACCGGTTACAGAAAAGCCGTTGAAAAACTCAAGAATTGTTCAAACGTTGTTCTGTCAATTGGCAACATACTCGAACTCAAATTTCCCGAAAACTTTTTCGATGCATACCTTGTAAATCAGGTTATACATCACCTTGATGATAGTGAAGATTACCCAAATCTTACCATTTTTTTAAAGGAAGCTTATAGAGTCTTAAAGCCGGGTGGTGTACTTATAGTAAATACCTGTGACAGACAGCATATAGATCCAGATGACGGGGCCTTCTGGCATTATAAATACATGCGGAAGGCGGCACTCTTGCTTCAGAAAAAGTATATTCCCATTGCCGATCTGATCAGACGAATGATGGAATCGGGCTTTGAAAAGCCAGAGCTTAAAGTTCCTACCGGGAAGATTTTTGATGACGCATATTATAACGATCCGACGGTGGCTCTCAAACCTGAATTTCATAAAGGAGATTCGGCTTACAGTCTGTTGAGCCGGAGTGAATTGGAGAAAACAAATCGGTTATTAAAACGGGCTATTGAAGATAGATCGGTATTTCGTGAGATGAGGCGAGCAGCCAAAAGAGCGGAGGAAATCGGAGAGGCGGTCATAATTTTTTGCAAAAAAGTGCCTCGTTGATTTTTTGTGTAAACGTTTTGCACCTCCTGTGCATCTAAGGGTTAAAGAAATCCCAATGGTGCAGGAGGTGAGATAATGAAACGTTATCTAGCGTTTGTGTTTGTTCTGGCTTTAGGGTTTGGGTACCTGTTAGTGTCGCTGGCTTTTGCGGGCGATGTGTACAGGGTGAGAGTCAATGTCAAAGGGGTTTCAGGTCATCATTATCGTTTTCACAGGGTTCACCATGTCCCGCCTCGTTATGCTCATCATCACTACTGGCACAGACATCAGTTCAAACCACACCACCATTATCATCACTACTGGCACGGGCATCGGTTCAGACCACACCATCGCCGTTGTCCCTGCTATGGTGGCTATTATTGTAAGTGTTACTGCCGGCCTGCTTATAGGTATAATTGCTCTTACAGGATATACCCACGCTACAGGGCGTCTTGGAACGGCTGGTATTTGAATTTCGGTTTCAGAGATGCGTGGTAACCACAAAGAGGGTTTTCTTTGAAAGGCGGCTGTGTGAAGGAAGCTGAAGCTGATCTAATCAGGAAAGCTCAGAAAGGGGATAATAATGCCCGAAATGAGCTAGTTAACAGATATTACGAAAAGATCTACAGAGCCGCCTTTCGACTGTGTGGGTTTGATCGTGAAGTCGCCTTTGAAGCTACACAGGAGACGTTCTTGAAGCTTATGACCAGGCTTGATTCATTCGAAGGGAGATGTAGTCTTGGAACCTGGCTTTACAGAGTTCTAATAAATGAGTGTTTGCAACAACGGCGAAAAGATAAGATCTTCAGGAAATTTTTGAAAGCGTGGTTCGGCAACGGTTCGAGCAGAAACCTTATTGAGCCTAGTCAGGTAGAAAATCTAGCTCGTAAGGAGGAACAGTGTTACATAAAGAAGGCAATGGATAAACTTTCGAAGCAGCAGAGACTGGTGGTCACTCTTAAGGTAATGGAAGGCCTGACTATGAGGGAAGTTGCTGAGATTCTTGGAATCAGTGAAGGTGCCGTGAAAAGCCATTTATTTCGAGGTATTAGAACGCTAAAGGAAGAACTTGGAAGTCGGAGTGAACTATGAGATGTCCAAGATGTGAAGACATATATCTAAGTGTTTTGGACGAACTTGACGCCGGTGCTGAAGAGGAGCTGAAAACACATCTGGAAAGCTGTGACGAATGCAAAAAAGAATATTTTGAAGTTCAAGGGTTGGTTAATTATCTGCGGGTTAAGACTCTTCCTGACATAATACCTGCACATGGACCTCAGAAGGCCATCAAAAGAGATGGTGGTTTTTTTGTTCGATTTTTCGGTGTTTTGAAACCTGCGGTGGCAATGATCATTCTGGTTTTACTCTTCGCCGTAGGACTTCAGTTGTTTCACCAACCTTCTCTTTCGCCGGAGGAGAAGGAAGTTGTTGAAAATATGGAATTTCTGAAAGATCTGGATGTGCTGGAAAAACTGGTCCAGATTGTTGACGGTACGCCGGGTGAACACAGTTCAATCTGCAGAAAGCACTTTAGGATGGCATGGGGTGATGAAATATATTCTGAATTTCTTTCGTAGAAGTGATTATAACCCACGGGTTTCAGTTATTATTTTGTGTTGGTTGTTAGTGTTTTGTTCTGGAGGTTTTTCCTTTTGCCTGGAGAACTACTATGTCTATACACAAGGGAAATCCCAGATCCTTGCTTTTCGATATTTTGAAAATTCAGATCAGTACCGTAGGTGGGAGAAACTCAGTCCTCAGGAAAGGGAATCATTGAGGAGGCGTTATGAGCATTACAAACAGCTCCCTCCAGAAAAACAGCAGCTTTTGAAGAGGCGTTACGAACAGTGGAAAAACCTTTCTGAGAGCGAACGTAAGCGCCTTCGTTACTACCTGAGAAATTGGGATAAACTCACACCCTCCGAAAGAAATACTATCTTGCGCTATTTTAAGCAGTAACCGTGCGAGTAAAGTTTTCATGAAATTCGTTTGATACTCATAAATACTTCTGTTAAAGAAAAATCAATTTTTTGTCTTGTGGTGTGGATAAGCAAATTTTTCGTAAGGAGGATATTGATGCGCGAAGTTGTAATTGTGAGTGCAGTGAGGACTCCATTGGGAGCGTTCAACGGCAGTTTGTCCACAATTGGGGCTACTCAGCTTGGTGCTATTGTAATAGAAGAAGCTGTAAAACGGGCTAGTATTCGAAAAGAGGATGTTAATGAAGTAATCATGGGACAGGTGCTTCCATGTGGGTATGGTCAAAATCCGGCCAGGCAGGCAGCTGTTAAGGCGGGTATGCCTTGGGAAGTGGAATGTCTGACTGTGAATAAAGTCTGTGGTTCTGGATTGAAGGCCGTTATGCTGGCAGCTCAGGCGATTCAGGTTGGTGATGCTGATGTGGTAGTTGCCGGGGGCATGGAAAACATGAGTATGGCTCCTTACTATCTTGAGAGGGCTCGGTTTGGCTATCGTATGGGTAACGGAAAACTTATAGATCACATGGTACACGATGGGCTCTGGGATATCGTTAACGACTTCCACATGGGCATTTCGAATGAACTTTGTTCTGAGAAGTATGGCGTTACGCGCGAGGATCAGGATCGGTATGCTGAGGAGTCTTACAGGCGTGCTATGGAAGCAATTCGTCAGGGAAAATTCAAAGAAGAAATCGTTCCGGTAGAAGTACCTCAAAGAAAGGGTGATCCTATTTTGTTTGAGCAGGATGAATGTCCTCGTGACACGCCTTATGAGGTTCTCGCGAAAATGAAACCCGCCTTCAAAGAAGGGGGGGTAACAACCGCGGGTAATGCATCCATAATAAGCGACGGAGCAGCAGCTGTTGTGGTTATGGCTCGTGAGAAGGCAGAAGAACTGGGCTGCAAGATAATGGCCACTGTTGGTGCCCAGGCAGCCGCGGGAATTGATATGAAATACGTCCTTATGGCTCCAATCCTGGCCATTCCCAAATGTTTGAAAAAAGAAGGAATTGGTCTTGATGACGTGGATCTTTACGAGATCAATGAGGCTTTTAGTGGTTCTACTGTTGCAGTTCTAAGAGAACTCAAGCTCGATCCTGCAAAAGTTAACGTTAACGGTGGGAGTGTAGCGCTTGGTCATCCGATAGGTGCAAGTGGAGCTCGAGTTTTGGTTACGCTTCTTTATGAAATGATCCGTCAGGATAAAAAAATCGGGCTTGCTTCGCTATGTCTTGGAGGTGGCGAAGCTGTTGCTATGGTGGTGAAGAGGTAGAAAATCACCCGTAAGGAGGTGTTCAGGATGAAGGCGGAGGATGTAAAGATTTTTGGAGTTATTGGTGCGGGTCAAATGGGGCATGGAATTGCCTATGTTGCTGCCGTAAGCGGTCTCAAAGTCATCTTAAATGACATAAAGATGGAGTTTGCTGAAAGGGGATTACAGAATATAAGCAAGATCCTTTCTAGGAATGTCGATAAGGGTAGGTTAACCGTTGAAGAGAAGGATGCGGTGCTTGAGCGAATTCAGCTGAGTGCCGACCTGAAGGATCTTGGCAGTGCTGATTATGTTGTTGAGGCGGCTACCGAAAATGAAGAAATCAAGTTTCAGATTTTTCGAGACATCGATGAAATCTGTCCTGAGCACGCTATTCTTGCCACTAATACATCTTCAATACCGATTGGCAGAATAGCCGCTCAGACAAAGCGCCCCGACAAAGTGATAGGTATGCATTTCATGAATCCGGTTCCGGTTATGAAGCTAGTGGAAGTTATTAGAGCCCTTACAACGTCCGATGAAACCTTTCAGGTTACTTGGGATCTTGCCATTAAGTTTGGAAAAACTCCGGCTGAAGCCAGTGATTATCCCGGATTCATTGCCAATCGTATTCTGATGCCGATGATAAACGAAGCTATATATTGCCTTTACGAAGGAGTTGGTACTAGAGAATCCATAGATACGGTTATGAAGCTCGGCATGAACCACCCCATGGGACCTCTTGCCCTTGCCGACTTAATCGGGCTTGATACCTGCCTGGCCATCATGGAAACACTTTACGAGGGATTTAAAGACCCAAAGTACAGGCCATGCCCGCTCCTTAGACGATATGTTGAAGCAGGTTGGCTGGGGCGGAAAACTGGCAAGGGCTTTTACGAATATTAAAGGAGTGAGGAGGTCATGAATCTTGAGCTTACAGAAGAACAAAAAATTATACAGGAAACAGCGGCGCGCTTTGCAAAACAGGAACTTGAGCCCGTTGCGGCTGAGCTTGATGAAACAAAAAACCGGGAGATCCTGAAAAAAAACCTGAAAAAGCTGGCCGAACTTGGATTTAACGGCCTTGCTATAGATCCGAAATACGGTGGAACAGGCGCAGGAGCGGTTGCCTTTTCCCTTGCCATGACAGAGTTGGGTAAAGCGTGTGCCGCTACGACGGTCACTACTTCCGTAACCAACATGGTGGCGGAAGTTATTCAGGCTGTGGGTACGGAAGAGCAAAAAAGAAAATATATCCTACCCCTTTGCGACGGCACATTTTATGCCGGAAGCTTCGGCCTTACCGAGCCGGGGGCAGGCTCTGATCCAGCGGCCATGCGCACTACCGCCGTACTTGACGGAGACCATTGGGTTTTGAATGGGCAGAAAATATTCATAAGCAGTGCTGAGTATGCTGGAGTATTCGTGGTTTGGGCCGTTACCGACAAGGATGCGCCCAAGGGAAAAGGTATCAGTGCCTTTCTTGTGGAACCCGATTTTCCCGGGTTTACCGTGGGTAAAGACGAAAAGAAAATGGGACAGATCGGCTCGTCAACAAACGAATTGATTTTAGAAGATTGTCGCGTCCCAAAAGAAAACCTTCTAGGTGAAGTCAACAGGGGTTACCGGATTGCGGTTTCGGAGCTTGCAGGTGGGCGGATCGGCATAGGTTCCATGGCTCTTGGCATAGGACTTGCCGCGATGGATTTTGCCACTCAGTATGCAAAAGAACGCATCCAGTTTGACGTGCCCATAATTCAACATCAGGCTATTCAATGGATGATCGCGGACAATTATACCAGACTTGAAGCGGCAAGATGGCTCTTGCTTAGAGCTGCGTACCTGAAGGATCAAAAGAAACCGTATGCGAAGGAAGCTTCAATGGCAAAACTGTTTGCGACAGAAGCGGCTAATAAAGCCTGTTATGACGCTATGCAGATTCTCGGTGGTTATGGTTACACTAAGGATTTTCCAATTGAACGTTTTTATCGTGATGTCCGGGTAACGACTATTTACGAAGGTACGAGCGAGATTCAGCGCCTGATAATAGCGCGGCATTACATGAAGTAATTGTCCATCCTCCTGTGGTGAGGGGAAACAAATTTTAACAAAAAGAGCCCGCGGGGTAAGAGATTTGTCCTCCGCGGGCTTTTCATCATGGCGTTTAGAATTTCTCGTAATGGGTAAACTCAGAGATTTCCCGCCTCTTTGGCGCAGAAGGAACCTTGGCGGGGTAACCGGTCGGCACCATTACTACCACTTCATAACCGTCAGGAATACCAAGTATTTCTTTAACTTTGTCGTGATCAAAGAGCCCAACTACTACAGCCCCTAGGCCAAGGTCGTGTGCTCTCAAACAGAGGTTCTGGGTAGCAATTCCCAGATCGAACATGAACCAATCGCCGAATTTGGTTGTAACCTGGCCCTTATAATACCCCGCTGCCTTTAATTTTCCGCAGATAACAAAAATCACCGGTGCTTGCTTCATTGACTTGGTGGCCGGATTACCCTTTGCCAATGTAGCCTGTAGTTTTTCCTTGGTGGCGGGATCTTTCACAACTATTACTTCCCAGCACTGAGTATTGGCCCAGGATTGGGCCCACTTCACCGCTTCGAGCATTTCAGCTATCTGGTCGTCGGTTACAGGTTTGTCTTCAAAATTTCTAATACTCCTTCGCTCCATAATTGCTTTTTTGAGTTCCATTGTTTCCCTCCGTAAAAAAATGGAACGGTCTCACCATGCTGCTACTTTTTGTGTGAGGTTGTCTGAGAAAGCAATGTTTGTCAAGGTAAAGACAGGGGCTGTTCGAAAAATAGCTTTTTTAGGATGAATTTTGCACTAATCCTCTTCTTTTCAAAGTAGCGCACGGCGTAAGCCGTTGTTTTGACTATGCGTAGACGTAGAACCAGCGGTATATTCATCCCCGGGAATGAACCTCACGCTGTGAAAAATCCCCAGCCCAAGTTTGTCAAAATTCCTTGTAACATATTGATATTATTAGAAGTCGGTTCTTTTTTTCGACACTACGAATTTTGTTTATCTAACTTTTACAATAACTTACATAAGAACCCTCATTGCATTGCTGAGCCCTCCTAAAATTTTCCGATTAGGTTTATAGATTGACCATCATCTGCCGGTCAAGGTCTTTTTATCAAGACGGGAACGAATCTAACTCAGGAGGAACAGGCCCTACTCCGCATGGAAAAAATACCGAGCAAACATAATATCTGTTTCTACAGAAAGATGAGACCTATCTGTGGGAAGGTGATTTTTGTGTTCGACTGACTGCCGTAGGGCTTGACATCTTCGTACCGGGCAGGTCCTTCGATTTCTGGTACAAAAAGCTTGGTATTCAGCGCTGAAATTTGATTATGCGATACGTGGCCGTGCCGATAGCGGCAAGCTGCCCTGATGCCAGGAAAACTTCCATGTAGGCTGTACCGAGGCGGGAGGTCGTGTGGACTACTTTACCCCGGGAAATCATCGTTTCCGTGACGGGCTTCAAAAAGTTCATTTTAATCTCCACCGTGGGCACTCTATAAGCAGCTCCCAGAACCGTGATAAGTGCCCAACCTCCCGCAGCATCAGCAACAGCCGTGATAAAACCTCCTTGAACACTCCCAAGGCTGTTGCATATTTCGCGACGGTAAGGAAGCTCCAGCTCAACTTCACCTTCTTTTACGGAATGAACCACCACACCAAGCAGACTAAGAGCCGGACTTTTCTGAACCAACGAAGCAAAATAATCAAATTCTATCAAGATAAATTCATCCCCGCAAAGAGTGAAAACTTCTACAACGAAAGATTAATTAAGCACCCAAGGTCTTACTAATTTCCTTACCGTAGTCCTGATCCATCTGGGGAGCTCCGCCCAAGAAGGGCAGTTTTAAATGAAAAGACCCATTCACCATTTTCAACCAAAAGCAATCACATCGTACTCTTCGAAATTCGTTTTTTCAAGGGCTTGAATTAATCCTTTCTGTTGGTACCTTGCTTTTTGTTTTTTGAACAATGTCGGTATAGTCAATGTGAGGAGGGACGGAAAAAGTGAAGTATTAAGTGCGAAAATATAAAGTGTGGAGGTAAGGTTGTGCTCTTCAAGGCAACATCTGTCCTGAACAGGAGCAGGTGAAGTTCCTTTAGGGTTTCGTCAGTAAGGTTTTGTGCTTGTTGTGCGAGTTTGTTTATTACGAACTCGGGGAGCTTCAGATAGCCTTTGAGATCTTCGATGCTTTTACCTTCCTGAAGGATAGAACGGGTTTGCCAGAGTAGCCTTACGTGGCGTGCCAGTATGCCCAGGAGGGCCAGTGGTGATTCGCCTGATCGTAAAAGGCTTTCCACACAGGTCAGAGCTTTTTCAGGGTTTCCTTCGGCCAGAGCATCCGTAATCTGAAAGGCTGAGTAAACCTTTTGAATCGATGATGCCTGAATTACATCGTTTGCTTCAATGACCTTTCGGTCAGCCGTATAAAGGACGAGCTTTTCCAATTCAGAGGCCAATAACGCCAGGTCATTGCCAATGTATTCCAAAAGTAAAGAAGCCGCGTCCTTGTTCAGACGTTTTCCGTGTTGTTTGGCGAGGGATTGAAGCCAATTCGGCAGCTGATTCGTCCTGGGAGCATTGCAAACAACAACTACGCCCCCCACTTCCTCCGCCACTTTTTCAACTTTGGCTGGCAGTTTGAATTCGTGCCATCCAATGCCAACCCAGCTTGATGGGACAGGGGCCTTGAGGGCATCAAGAAGCTGGTCCAATTGTTTTTGAGGTAGGTTTTCTGCATGATCGACCAGAATGGCTCTTGCAATACCGCCCATGGGGATGGTTCTTATTAACCCAATGATGTCTTCAAAAGCTGTGGTTCCTGGAGATAAACGTTTCGATATAATTCGTCTTTTTGAAACCCTGTTTTGTAGTGTTTTAGTAAATGTGTTCCAACTTTCGTCTATGAGATATGGAGTATTTCCGAAAAACATAAAAACACGGGGCAGGATGTTTAGAGATTTTACATATGCGGAAAGTCGGTTGTGATATATCCGTTGCATGGCTCTTTAAAAGACATGGATGGTGAAGCGATCGTATATTCGTTCTGCAACCTGTTCTGCTAAGTATTCCAAAGCTGCCTGGCGGGCTCCGAAGGTTTCAAAGGCATACGTACCCTGTTTGTATTCTTCATAGAATCTGAATTGATTATCTTGCCATACCACCTTGCCAGTTTTTGGGTTTTCGCATCGAACATCCAGAACCACGTAAACCCGAGTTTCGGTGGTTTTTTCCACATCCAGGTGGGCCACATCAGATGTATAAATCTTGAGAACACGGCCACGAAAAATGAGATCTGCATCGGATGGCGACGTGAGCTTAAATCTCCCACGCTTTATGAATAGCTTTCTGAGTGCGTCGGTAATCAGTATTTCAACATTTGGCTCGGTGGTTTCGTTACGAAAGGGAAGAACGGCTATGGAACGTTCCCTGTCTGACGAACTGAAACCCCGTATGTGGTAACCACAGGCCTGCAAAAAGGTAGCAATGAGAACTATAATGCCTATCCATACGGATGAAAGAATTTTGCTTTTCTTCATTCCTTGACCTTTTGGTAACGGGCGAACTCCGTTAGGAGTCCGCCCGGTTTTTACCCGACTACGACGTTGACCAGTTTCTTCGGGACAACCACAACCTTGCGAATTGTTTTACCCTCGGTAAACTGCTTTATGCGATCTCTTTCAAGAGCCAGCTTTTCCAGTTCACTGTCGGGTGTATCGGCAGGCACGGTCATTTTATCCCGCACTTTTCCGTTGACCTGAACAACAATTAATAAATCTTCTACCTTCACGGCTTCTTCGTCGTAAGACGGCCACGGCATGTTAAACAGTCTTCCGGAATTCCCAAGTTGATGCCATAGCTCTTCCGTTATGTGAGGAACCATGGGAGATAACAGGAGAATCAAGTTTTCCACGGCATGTCTCATAACAGGCCAAAAGCTTTCATCTTTTTCATCCGCCCGATCTCTGGTTTGATAGAGCATATTGACCAGTTCCATAGTTGCTGCGATGGCGGTGTTAAAATGATATCGTTCTTTTATATCTTCAGTAACCTTTTTTATTGTCTGGTGAGTCTTACGAAATAGATCCGCTAGCGGCCCTTTGAGTTCCGAAATTTTTCCCGAATAAGTGGCTGCATTTCTGAGATTGTCAATGTTCTCTGCGACGAATCTCCACACGCGCCCTAGAAACCGGTACGCACCCTCTATGCCCTGGTCGCTCCACTCAAGGTCCTTTTCAGGCGGTGCTGCAAATAAACAAAAAAGGCGGACCGTATCAGCACCATAGGCCTGGACCATATCGTCGGGATCCACCACGTTGCCTTTAGATTTGCTCATCTTCGCCCCGTCTTTTATGACCATGCCCTGAGTAAGGAGGCGGGTAAAAGGTTCATCGAAACTGATATAGCCCATATCTCGAAGTGCTTTAACAAAAAATCGCGAGTAGAGAAGGTGTAACACAGCGTGTTCTATGCCCCCTATGTACTGATCTACCGGAAGCCAGTAGTTAACTCGATCGGGATCGAAGGGTCTGGTATTTTCATCAGCACAGGCAAATCGTATAAAGTACCAGCTTGATTCTACGAAGGTATCCATAGTGTCAGTTTCACGACGGGCCGGTTTCCCGCACTTGGGACAGTTGGTTTTGTAAAAGCTTTCACTTACCGGTAAGGGAGAGCCGCCATTTGGAAGGAGTTCCAAATCCAGCGGGAGCACAACAGGAAGATCCTTTTCCGGCACCGGTACGGTTCCACAATTGTCACAATAAACTACAGGTATTGGAGCTCCCCAATACCTTTGTCGCGAAATACCCCAATCCCTGAGTCTATACTGAACCTTAAATCGCGCCATACCACGTTCGGCAAGGTGTTCCGTGATTGCTTTTTTGGCTTCTTTGGAAGTAAGGCCGTCAAATTGCCCGGAGTTTACAAGAATTCCTTCTTCTTCGAAAGCTTCCGTAAGCTCGGAGGGGTCGGGAATATGGTCGGAGTCAGCCGGTCTCACAACCACTTTCACAGGAAGATCATATTTCCTAGCAAACTCGAAATCGCGCTGATCGTGAGCGGGTACTGCCATCACCGCACCGGTTCCGTATTCCATCAGCACGAAGTTTGCCACAAAAATAGGCATCTTATCACCAGTAACGGGATTTATGCAGTACCTCCCGGTGAAGATGCCTTCTTTTTCCAGTATTTCTTCCATCCTGTCGCTTCGCTTCAGCCTTTTTGCCTCTTCGACAAAATCCAAAACCTTTTGTTCCTGTTCCGTCCCACGACACAGAATCGGTACCAGCGGATGTTCCGGAGCAAGGCTCATAAAAGTGGCTCCGAATAAGGTATCCGCCCTAGTAGTGAAAACTGTTATCTTTTCGTCCAGGCCGTCAACGGGAAAATCAATTTCACTTCCGTGGCTCTTTCCGATCCAGTTTCTCTGCATCACGAGAACCTTTTCAGGCCAGCCGTCAAGCTTGTACGTGTAATCAAGCAGTTCTTCTACATAGTCGGTTATTTTGAAAAACCACTGTTCCATCTCTTTCTGAACAACTGGTCGTTCACAGCGCCAGCAAGCTCCGCCTTCCACTTGCTCATTTGCAAGAACCGTTTGGCAATGCTCACACCAGTTAACATAAGCCTTTTTCCTGTAGACCAACCCTTTTTCAAACATTTTTATGAAGAAAAGCTGCTCCCACTTGTAGTACTCAGGATCACAGGTGGCAAACTCACGTGACCAGTCGTATGAAAACCCCAGCCTTTTCAACTGTGTTTTCATATAGGCTATGTTGTCGTAAGTCCACTTGGCCGGATGAATTTTGGCCTTTATGGCGGCGTTTTCGGCAGGCATGCCGAAGGCATCCCAGCCCATGGGATGCAAAACATTGTAACCGTTCATTCTGAGAAATCTCGCTACCACGTCCCCAATCGAATAATTGCGCACATGCCCCATGTGAATCCTGCCGGACGGGTACGGAAACATCTCAAGGAGGTAAAATTTTTCCTTTAACGGATCTTCCATCACCCTGAAAAGATCTTCTTCTTCCCAAATTTTCTGCCACTTTTCTTCTATCGCATGCGGATGATATTTCGGTTCCATACCCACGTACCTCTCTCCTATGGATTGTCTTTGTTTTTAGTGACTCAGGCGTTCTAGCACACCAAGGTGGTTGTTTACAAGTTTGCGAATTCCTCAAGAAATGAACAGACCAACCAGCTATAAGCAATGTGGAATATTTTCAAGCGTCATTCAATAAGCCCAGCAGATGTCTGGTCACAGCATTCGTTAATATGTCATAAAGTGCCCGATTTGATGCTGCGATAATGTTTCCGTTGTAGAGGGCCTGTTTTCTTTTCCAGAAATCAGTAACTATACCCCCTGCTTCTTCAATAAAAAGTATCCCAGCTGCAACGTCCCAGGGTTTCAAGCCCACTTCCCAGAAGCCGTCAAGCCTTCCACATGCGACGTAGGCAAGGTCTAGGGCGGCAGATCCGGCCCTTCGTATGTCGCTCACCTTCAGGAAAACTTCCCTGAAGGTGCAAAAGTAAGCATCGGTTATATCTTTCCTGCGAAATGGAAACCCGGTAGCAATCAGACTAACTGCCGGCTCCTGATTCGTTGAACACTCCACTTTTCGACCATTAAGGCAAGCCCCTTCGCCCCTTATAGCCGTAAATATTTCGTCCCTCAATGGATCGTACACACAACCAGCTATGATCTTGCCATTTTCGAGTCTTGCTATGCTGACCGAGACGACAGGAAAGCGATGAATAAAGTTTGTGGTGCCGTCCAAGGGGTCAACGATCCAGCAGGAGGAGGGTAACTCTTTCCCAGAAAAGCTTTCTTCGCCTACAACAGGCACCGAAGAGTCACAGATTTTCAGAGCCTCCATTATCGTTTTTTCACATAGTTTGTCCGTTTCCGTTACATAATCGAACGCGGATTTTTGCTCAAAATTTGCCACACCACCTTCGGTTCCAGAAAAGGCTTTTCGAATGATTTCACCGGCTTCCCTGGCAGCACCAATCATTGCATCAAGGAAAAGTCTTGCCTGGTCTCTGGTCATGAATTCCCTACAGACGCGCCTGTAATGCCTCAATCCTGTGGTTCACCTCTGCGATTTTTGCCGCTTCGACCGCAAGCTTCTTGAGCTTTTCGTCCTTTTTGGCGGCCCCCTCCTTTTGCATAACAACAGCCTGTTCCAGGGCTTTTTGTATGCTTTCTGCCGTTGCGTCAATTTTTGAATTCAGCATCCATCTGAAGTTGAAGAAACTTTCGCGTATTCGGTGCATAAAATCTGCTCTAACCCGCCCGCAATTAGCATCAATCCGCTCTGGCAGTTTTTTCATCAGGTCGTTTAGTACTTTCTTTTGAGACAGGCTTTTTGGCAACAGCTTTTTCGAAAAAAAGTCAACAGCTCCGGCTATGTCAAAGAAACGAGGTGGATCTCCTAGCAGGTAGTAAAAGCGGCTGTCAGAACTTATGGTTTCGTCCGTTTTTACCGTTTCTAGTTCTATATCGAATAATTTTGCCGATGCTTGAACGAGTCTGTTGATGACGTCGTTAGTCCTGTCTGAGTACTGGCGTGATACACGGGCAAATTCTTCGTTCAGCGCTTTTTCTTGTTCCCTGAATCCGTGATAATTACTTTCGTAGTCTACCCTTTTTAACTTTTTGAGCTTAAAAATCAAAGATGTTTCAATTACAAATCAATTCATACCCACATATATTACCTTTCTGGGCAACTAGAC
>Ga0190313_1000283_pt1 | contig 31519 bp, 27 predicted proteins | sample 4870071011_MG_FD_169989 | JGI IMG/M metagenome (GOLD analysis project Ga0190313, IMG submission 169989) | Hydrothermal vent sediment bacterial communities from Southern Trench, Guaymas Basin, Mexico - 4870-07-10-11_MG | ecosystem: Environmental > Aquatic > Marine > Hydrothermal vents > Sediment ... | reverse complement strand
CATTGTCATCGGTTATTTTCCGGTGGTCGTGACCTTCGGTATAAACACAATAGCACTTGGTTTCTCCCCTTTTGAAGCGATCCTATCATCTATGTTGATTTTTGCCGGGGCAAGTCAATTCGTTCTCATATCCACCATGGGAAGCTCTTTTGTGAATGCGATAATGATACCACTTGAATCTCAGACACATGGTCTATGGATGTGTGATATCTCAAAAGCTCAAGATAAGAAAACCTATCATAACAGCGTTTGGATTGACAGACGAAGTTTTCGCTACTTCGCTGAATGTGGCAAGTGATGAACGGTACATGTGGGGAATACAACTTGGTGCCTACTTGTCGTAGGTGATAAGAACGGCTATTGGACTTTTGGTGGCTCCATACTGGTCTCAAACAAGATGTTGGTACCTTCTCTCGTGTTCTCATTGAAAGCACTATTTTTCATCCTTTTGATGGTCAATCTCGAACATAGCAGTATCCTATCCGCCCTTCTTGGAGGGAGCATTGCCATTCTGCAACTTGGGTACACATCTTTGGGGATAATGGTTGCTGGAATCCTGAGCCCAATCATCGCGATGAAGATCAAAGGTAGGGATAAAACGGAATATGTAATAATAATTTTGGCCGCTTTTGGAACGTATCTGACAAGATTCCTTCCCATAAAATTCGGGAAGAAATTCAGAAAGTTGAAAGATATAGATGAATTCTTAAGACATTCATCAACTGCTTTAATATTTACCCTTTTTATCACAACTCTCATATCTTTCCCCATCGAATCTAAAGAAATGATCAAAGAGATCCTGGCTCTACTGGGTGTGCTCATAGCTTACAGAATCTGGGAATTTCAGTGCTGGTTGGCGCGATTTCTCATTTTCCTTTTAGCTCAGCAGTCAAGCGATTGTTTCAAGGGTCTTTACTCCAAGTTATGTTACAATCTCCTTAGAAAGGAGGCGAGCACTTTGTTAACGCCCACTGAGAAGAAGTACCTTCTAGCTGTTTATTTAACCATCGATGAAGGAAGCACAAGACTCAAAAGAGTATCCGAGTTTTTGAAGGTGAAAATGCCATCGGCAAAACAGGCTTTGGAAGAACTTGCAAGAAAAAAGCTCATAGATTACGTTACAAGAGGCCCAATATCTTTGACTAAGAAAGGAAAAGAGATGGCGGAGATCGAGAAGGAGAGGTTCGATAATCTCGTCAGTTTTTTGGTAGAAGTTCTTTTCCTCGATAAAGAGAAAGCCCAAAAGGGGGCATGGGAGATCTTCTTCAACATGGAAGATGACGTAGCACAGAGACTCATAGATTTCATGAATTTTCTATCCAAGTGTCCTCTGGAGCAACCGATATGCTTGAAAGGATTTGAGGAGTTCATAAAAACAGGGGAGTTCGTTCACGCGTGTGTCAAATAGTTTTATCCGTAGTGTAAGTATTCCATCGTGTATAATAGCCTCTGTGCTCCCGCTCCACATGTTACTGTGGGGCCAAAAGACCGTGGGAGGAGGTGCTATTGTGGAGGAATTGAGAGTCTATGAAACCATGTTCATTATGGATCCGACCATGCCCGAGGAAGAAAGGGAAAAACTGGTTGAAAAGGTCAAAAACATCATTGAGGAGAGAGTCAAAGGAAAAATCGAAAACGTGGACAGATGGGGTGTTAGAAAGCTCGCTTACAGGATCAAGAAATTTCTAGAAGGAGATTACACGGTGATACTCTTTAGAGCACCTGGAGACACAGTGAACAATCTGGAAGAGTTTTACAGGATAACACCTGAGATATTCAGATGGCAGACTTTCAGGAGGTTCGATATCGAGAAGAAGGAAAGAAAAGCGAAAAAGAAAGAAAAAAGTGGGCAGGTGACCTGATGTCTTTCTATAACAAGATCATCCTCATTGGAAGGCTAGTTAGAGATCCTGAGGAGAAATATACATTGACGGGAACCCCTGTATCTATTTTCACGTTAGCTGTCGATAGGATTCCAAGAAAGAACGCAACAGAAGAGACACAGGATGTGGATTTTTTCAGAGTTGTGACATTCGGTAAACTCGCAGAATTCGTAAGAACGTACTTGACAAAGGGGAGATTGGTACTGGTTGAAGGTGAAATGAGAATGCGAAGGTGGGAGACATCGACGGGAGAGAAAAGGGTTACACCGGAGGTCCTGGCGAACGTTGTGAGGTTCATGGACAAAAAACCTGTGGTTGAAGAACCCGAAGTAACGGAAGAAGAAAAACCTCTTGAAGATAGAGAAATTGGTGGAGAAGATATGTTCGGAGAGGAATTCATGAACGACGAACCACCATTTTGAAGGAGGGAGATCAGATGCCTGTTAGAAGGAGAAGAAAAAAGGTCAAAAAATGCAAGTTATGTGAGTTGAAGATAGATTATGTTGACTACAAGGACGTTAAGCTCTTGAAGGAGTTCTTAACAGATAAAGCGAAGATAACCCCAAGAAGAATAAATGGAAATTGTGCGAAACATCAGAGAATGTTGAAGGTGGCTATAAAACGAGCAAGACAGATGGCCCTTCTTCCCTATTTGAAGCACTGAAATTAAGGTCAAGAATCATAATGAAATATAAGGGTCAGAACTATCGCTTCAACATCGGGAGCAAAAGTTTTTCCATAAAGGAGGGATGAACCGTGAATCTCAAGGTTAAGATGGTTCTTCTTGTGGTGATCCCGATTGTTGTTATGTGGATCACCAGTTTGCTTGTATTCAATTATCTTGAGGATATAGAAGAAGATATAAAAGGAAACATAACGCGTGCGGAGTTGATTTCTGATGAGGTTTCTTATCTTCTGACGGAAGCAAACGATTTGAAGTATGCCGTTGCAAAGTTCACCATAAAAAGGGGAGCCAAGGAAAAGGAGGATATCTACAGTACCAAGAAGATACTGGAGGAGAAGCTTGCCTCCTTGAAAAGTCTTGGTATAGACACCAAATCCATAGAGGAGCAGGTCAAAACAATAGATGAACTGCTCAACCGTCTGGAAAAATCATTGAAAGATGCAAAAGCTGAAGAGACCGCCAGTATCCTCGATGAGATGGACAAGGTGATGACGGATGTTGTGAACATTGCGAAGGCAATGGATAAGAAAGCGAAGGAAGATATGAAGAAGTCGATAGAGTACATGGATAAGAGTATGAAGAGAATATCCTTTATTATGCTGATCGTACCTCTTGCTGTTTTAATAGTAAGTGCATTGATTTCAGTTTTGATCGTTCTCAGAGTGTTCAGGAAACTGGGACTTCTCATGAACGCCTCCGATAGGTTGAAAGAAAACGATCTAACTCTGAATATCGAAGAGGAAGAGGGTAAGGATGAGATATCCAGATTGATAAGCTCCTTCAAGCACGCCATAGAGTATTTAAGAGATAATTTGAAGGACGTACAATACAACACAGAGGAAATTTCAGGTGAGATGGACAGTATAACCGCATCCATAGAACAGATCGCTAGTTCCATGTCCGAGATAACGAGCAGTATGGACGATATCTCACACAGGGTTGAAGATATTTCCGCAAGTGTTCAGGAAACAACTGCTGGAACCCAAGAGATATCCGCAGCGACTAAAAGTATAGCTGATAACGCACAAGAAGCGGCAACTTTCGGTTCCAAAAGCAGTGAGCTGGCTCAAGATGGTGGAAAGATAATACAGAAAGTTATAGAGTCCATGAAGAATATAACGAGCGTCACAGAGGATATCCAAAAAGTTGTAGACAGTTTCCAGAAAGGATCTGAGGATATAACAGGATTTGTGGATACCATAACGGCCATCGCTGAACAGACGAATCTTCTTGCTCTGAATGCGGCAATAGAGGCGGCTCGCGCTGGGGAAGCTGGGAAAGGATTCGCCGTTGTTGCTGACGAGATAAGGAAACTCGCTGAGGAGAGCAGAACGGCGGCAGAGAAGATAAGAGGAGTTGTAGATGAGATAAGAGGAATCGCAGAGGAAGCTGTGAAGGTGTCGGATAAAGTAAGAGAGCTCGTTGAAGAAGGTTCGAGTCTTGCAGATCAAGCGGGAGGAAAGCTGAACGAAATCATAAGTTCTGTAGCGAAAATCACCGAGATGCTCGAGAACATAGCGGCCGCCGTTGAGGAACAAACAGCTGCTGTAGATGAAATAACGAAAGCTATGACGGAAAATTCCAATGTGATCCAGGAAATAACGTCTTCTATTCAGAGTGTTAACACATCGATACAGGAAGTCAACGCGAGCTCAGAGGAAATCACAAGTTCTGTAAAAACTGTAAGAGAGAGGATAGAGGGTTTAAGAGAAACTGTAGGAAGGTACAAAATATAAAGAGCCCGCATCATGCGGGCTTTTTTAACTTAGAATGATTTTAAAGAATGAATCGATCTCACTTTCACAACATCTTCACATTTTCTATAGTATCCATGAGCTCTCTTTCAAGAAGCTTATTTATAATTTCGTCGAGATCTCCGTTCAAAATCTCATCCAGTCTGTAGGATGTGTAATTTATCCTGTGATCTGTTACTCTGTTTTGGGGGAAATTGTAAGTTCTTATCTTCTCACTCCTGTCACCTGTGCCTATCTGCTTTTTTCTTTCAGCTGATATCTCTTCCTGAGCTTTCTTCTTGTACAATTGATAAAGTCTCGCCCTTAGGATCCTCAAAGCTGTTTGCTTGTTTTGGTGTTGGGATCTTTCATTCTGACATGAAACTGTTATACCCGTTGGGATGTGGGTTATTCTCACAGCAGATTCGGTTTTGTTAACGTATTGCCCCCCCTTTCCAGATGCTCTAAAGGTCTCTATTTTTAGGTCATCCGGCTTTATTTCGATCTCCACTTCTTCCACTTCCGGAAGTACTGCAACCGTTGCTGTTGATGTGTGAATTCTACCTCCAGATTCTGTCACAGGTATTCTCTGAACCCTGTGAACACCGCTTTCATACTTCAATCTTCTGAACGCATCTTTCCCCTTGACAAAAAACACTATTTCTTTGAATCCTCCAAGATCCGTTTCGTTGAAACTTGCGATCTCAACTTCCCATCCCTTTTTTTCAGCATACTTATAGTACATTCTGAACAGGTCACTGGCAAAGAGCGCCGCTTCTTCTCCCCCAGCTCCCGCTCTTATCTCCATTATCACACCACCTCGTTTTTCCTCAGGAAGCAGAAGCAGGAGGAACCGCTGGAACAACTTTTCTTTTTCCTTCTCCAGCTTCATGGCTTCATCCATATTTTCTTCTTTCCAGAGCTCTATCTCCTCTTCCAGATCAAGGAGCCTGTTGTATGTTTCCAGAATCTCTTGGCATCTTGTATATTCCTTAGACAACCTTTTTATCTCATCGGCAGAGAGTTTCTCCGCAAAGCTGTTTTCCAATTCCTTCATTCTCTCTCTAATGCCGTCCATGTATCTTGAAAGATCCTGAAGTCTCATCAAAAACCAATCCTCCTTTTTACTTCTTCAGGGTTTCTTGCAAATTCAAGAGCGGTTTCTTTGGTTATTAAACCTTTCATGTAAGCGCTTATCAGGGCATCATCGAACAATATCATTCCGTGTTTCGCACTCGCCTGTATCACGGATTCAAGCTGATGGAGCTTGTTCTCCCTTATAAGGTTCTTAACAGCCGGTGTTCCCACCATTATCTCAAGAATGGGGGTGAATCCCATCCCAGTAGCTTTCGGAAGAAGCCTTTGATAGATGACAGCAATGAGTGTGTTTGCAAGCTGTATCGCTATCTGCTTTTGCTGGTGGGCAGGAAAGACATCTATTATCCTCTCGGGTGCTGACGCTGCTGAATTCGTATGGACCGTGGATAAGACCAGATGACCCGTCTCGGCAGCTGTCAAAGCCAAAGCCATGGTATCCAGATCCCTCATCTCTCCAACGAGTATAACGTCTGGGTCCTGTCTCAGAGCGTATTTCAACCCGTCAAGGAAAGATTCGGTATCTTGACCGAGTTCTCTCTGATGAATTATCGATTGTTTGTTCGTGAAGACATATTCTATAGGATCTTCTATTGTGATGATATGACACGGATTGTTCTCGTTGATATAATCTATCATCGCAGCGAGAGTTGTGGATTTTCCACTTCCCGTTGGTCCTGCAACGAGTATCAAGCCGTATTTGGAACTAGCAAAATCCTTGAGTATTTCGGGAAGTCCTAATTCTTCGAATGTTCTTATCTTCTTTGGAATAAGCCTGAAAGCGACAGCAGGATTCCTTCTTTCGTAGAAGAAATTTCCTCTCACTCTTATAGCATCACCAACCGTGAAGGAAAAATCCCATTCTTTCTTCTTAGAAGGGTCTATTCTCAACTGGGTGAACAGATTTCTTAGCAGATCCATTATCATATCTTTTGTCATCACAGGATAATTTTTCTGAGGAACGAGTTTTCCATCTATTCTGAACACAGGTCGGCATCCCACAGATATGTGAACGTCCGTTGCTCTCATACTGTAAGCAGTTGCTATTAGATTAGACAAACTAAGCGTTGCAACTTCGCTCATTTTCTCTCACCCCTCAGAACAGCGGAGCATCTAGGACACACATCAGGATATTCCGGATCCTTCCCAACGTCTGGATGGTACTTCCAACACCTTTGACACTTCTTGCCTTTGGCTCTTTCAACATTCACCACGACTTCTTCACCTTCGATGCCCTCTATATCATTCGATATCTCAACTTGAGAAACGATGAAGAATTCCTCTAGGAAAGAAGATGAGCTTTCCAGAACTTTTTTAATCCCTTCATTTTTAGGTTTTATGGAAACTTTGGCATCTAGGGAGTGACCTATAAGACCTCTTTGTCTCTCTTCCTCTAAAGCTTTCAAAACATCCTCTCTGACTCTTAGAAGGGCATCAAACAGGTTTAGAGTTTCTTCGTCAACAAGATCTTCCCTGTATTCAGGCCATGTCTCAGCTTGTATTGTCTTGTATTTTCTATCCTTCTCATGGAAATACTGATAAACCTCCTCCATGGTGAACGTTAGAATCGGAGCTAACATCTTTGTCAGGGAAATTAAAATTTCGTGAAGTACAGTCTGAGCAGATCTTCTGTATATAGAGTCTTTAGCTTCAACGTACAACCTGTCTTTTATGATATCGAGATAAATAGAGCTCAGTTCCACAGAGCAATATCTATTCATCATGTTGTAGACCCTTGAAAACTCGTATCTGTCATAGGCTTCTGTCACTTCCTTGATGATCCTTTGAAGTCTGGAGAGTGCCCACTTGTCTATTGGTAGAAGATCTTCGAAGTCAACCCTGTTTTCCACAGGATCAAAATCATGAAGATTTCCCAGAATGAATCTTATCGTGTTTCTTATTTTTCTGTAGACCTCTGCCTGTTGCTCTACTATCCTCATCGAGATCCTTATATCGTCGAAGTAATCGCTACTCGATAACCACAGCCTTAAAACATCGGCACCGAATTTTTCAACAACTTCCATGGGATCTATGACGTTTCCCAGAGATTTACTCATTTTCCTTCCCAACTCATCTTTTATGAACCCATGGGTTAGAACCTCTCTGTAAGGAGCTTTTCCTCTGTAAGCCACCGATAGGAATATGGAGGATTGGAACCATCCTCTATGCTGATCACTCCCTTCAAGATACATATCCGCTGGGAATCTGTGATCCTTCTTGCTCAGTACGTATTCGAAAGATGAGCCTGAATCTATCCAAACATCCAAGGTATCAATCATTTTTTTAAGATTTGTGGAACCACATTTTGGGCATCTGTAACCTTCTAGTAACAGTTCTTTCTCAGACATTTTGAACCAGGCGTTCGTTCCTTCTTTTTCAACTATTTCGATGAATCTCTCGACGATTTTTGGATCCAAAATCTCTTCCCCGCAATTTTCACAGACAAAGGCCGGTATTGGGGTTCCCCAAACTCTCTGTCTTGAGATACACCAATCTGGCCTTTCTTCCACCATGGACTTTATCCTGTTCTTACCCCATGTAGGAATCCATTTAACGTTTTCTATCTCTTTCAAAACCTTGTTTCTCAGGTCATTTTTATCCATCGAGATGAACCACTGTTTCACCGCTCTGAACATAACAGGCTTTTTACATCTCCAGCAATGCGGGTAAGAATGCGTAACCTTAGAGTATTTCAAAAGTGCTCCTTTCTCCTCCAGATCCTTTATTATCTCTTCGTTGGCATCCTCTATGAACATACCTGCGTATTTTCCTGCTTCTTCCGTGAAGATACCCTCATCGTCAACAGGTGATAAAACGGGAAGGTTGTATTTCAGGTGTCCATAGATGTAGTCCTCTTCACCATGGCCTGGGGCTATGTGAACACAACCTGTTCCCGCATCCATGGCAACGTAATCTGCCAGTATCACAAGAGATTCCCTATCGTAAAGCGGATGGATGGCTTTTTTACCCTCGAGCTCTTTTCCAGAGAAGATTTTGAGTACTTTGTAATCTTTTATCCCAAGTTCTTTCATGGAATTCTCCAAAAGGTCTTTCGCTAGGATCCATTTTTCTCCATTCACGGAAACCTGAACATAGTCATATTCTGGATGAACCGCTATTCCTACATTTGCAGGTAGTGTCCATGGAGTAGTCGTCCATATCAAGATGTAGGAGTTTTCCTCATCCTTCATGTGAAACTTGACGTATATAGAAGGCGAGGTATGATCGTAGTATTCTATCTCGGCTTCCGCTAAAGCTGTTCTACAGTGTGGGCACCAATAAATGGGTTTTCTGGCTCTGTAGACGTTTCCACTTTTCACTAAGGAATTAAATATCTTCAAGATCTTTGTCTCATAATCTGGGCTCAAGGTTAAATATGGATCTTTCCAATCTCCTCTAACCCCAAGTCTTTTGAATTCTTCCTTCTGTATCTCAACGAACCTCCTCGCAAATTTTTCACACTCGTCTCTTATCTGAGAAGGTGTCATGTCTTTGACTTTCTCCCCCAATTCTTGAGAAACTCTGTGTTCTATGGGAAGTCCGTGTGTGTCCCAACCTGGTATGTAAGGTACCTTATACCCCTTCATTGTTTTGTACTTCATCACGATATCCTTCAATATCTTGTTCATGGCTGTTCCAAGGTGTATATGACCGTTCGCGTATGGTGGCCCATCATGTAGAATAAAGAGAGGATGATCCTCTCTGGTTTTTAAAACGTAATTGTAAATATCCATTTCCTCCCACGTTTTCAAGATTTCCTTCTCTTTCTTTGTTAGATTTGCTTTCATCGGGAATTTTGTTCTTGGAAGATTCAACGTTTCCTTGTAATCCAAATTCGCCACCTCCCGTTCACTCCGATAATAATTTGTTCACCGTATCCTTCAATTCCTGGAAATCCATGGATTTTATGATATAGGCATCAGCTGCCCAGGATGATAGATCTCCTTTATAATGAGAGTATGCTGTCAAGAGGATTATCTTCGCATCCTTTTTCATCTCTCTGATCCTTCCTGCGAGTTCTAATCCATTCATGCCAGGCATTTCTATATCTATAGTTACGAGGTCGTATTCGGTTTCTTTAAACTTCTCCAGCGCTTCTTCACCATTCGATGCTTCTTCCACATCGTACCCTTCTTCTTCCAGTTCTTCCCTTATCAGCAATCTCATGTTGGGTTCATCCTCGACTATTAAAATTCTTTTTCCCATCTTCTCACTCTCCTTTTTTTGGAATTTCAAAGATAAAGCTGGTTCCTTCTTCATCACTTTCCACCCATATAGAGCCATTGTGTTCGTCTTCCACGATCTTTTTGCATATTGACAGTCCCAGTCCTGTTCCTTGAATCTTAGTTGTGAAGAAGGGTTGAAAGATCTTATCCTGTATATGCTTTGGAATTGACGACCCGCTGTTCCAAACGGATACACGAACCCTTTCAAACATATCTTCCGTTTTAATTCTTATATTACCATTTTCGGATGTGGCGTCTATAGCGTTCTGTATAAGATTTATGAGAACCTGCTTTATCCTTATCCTATCAGCAAAAACTGTTATGTTTTCTCTTCTCGTATCGAACTGGAATTTTATATTCTTCTTATTTATGGGATCTTCGAAAAGGGTGTAGACCTCCCTGACCAGATCGTTTATGTTGAACTCCGTGTATTCCAACTTTTTCGCTTCTCTACTGAATTCGAGGATTTCACTAACGATTCTCTCTAACCGTTCCAGCTCATTCAGAACTATTTCTATGTACCTCACCAGGGTTTCAGGTTCATCTATGTGTTTTTTCATCCTCTTTATGAAACCACCTATCACAGATATAGGATTTCTAATCTCATGAGCAACTCTTGCGGCCATTTCACCCAGAGCGGAGAGCTTTTCCTGTCTTTTCCTCTCTTGCTCCATCTTGTACCTGTCCGTTACATCTTCAAAAGTTATTATCACGCCGTCTATATGCGTTCCGGATGGGTTCCAGAGAGGGGAAAATCTTATATCGAAGTATTTCTCTTCCCTTTCCATTGTAAACATATAGTTGGCCATACTTATCGTTTCCTTCGTCTCAAAAACCTTCAGAGCCACAGCTAGGATGTTTTCAAATTCCACTCCAAGGTTCTCGAGTCTCGACCCTATCATCCTTTCTCTGGGATAACCGAATATGAGTTCTGCTTTTTTGTTCCACTCGAGTATCTTTCCGTCTCTGTCAAGAACTATCACTACAGCATCCAGATTTTGAAGGATACTCTCACTGAATCTTCTGAGGTAATCTATGAGATCTTTTTGTCTCTCGAGAGAAATCGTCTTTTCTCTGAGCTCTTCATAATTCATGATGTTCTCTATGGCGAGTCCAGCACTTTCTGACAGAAGTTTCAAAATTTCAAGATCAGAATCTGATATACTCCTTTTTGTGAAGCGGTTATCCACTATAACAACACCCAATGTGTCCCATCTTCCCACCAGTGGCATGACTATGAACTCTTCTGTTTCAAGAACGTCGAGGATGTCTCTTAAATTCTCTCCGAAGCTTTCTATTATTTTAGAATTGACGTAAACGATTCTTTTTCTGAGGACAGCCCTTTCCAATATGGGATGTCCTTTGTAATGAAAAATTTTGCCTTCTATCCTTGGGGTAAGACCACTACTCGCATCGAACGTCATGGCTTCTTCTCTAAAGTATTGAACTATGTCACCATATTTCAAGGATCTCTGCCTCATTTTCTCCATAAAAGATACCGCTTCTTCATCTTTGGGTCCCACCCACAATTTTCCAATCAAAACCTGTCTTTTGGTATCGCGGAGAAGAAGGAGAGCTCTATCGAAGTTGAAACCTCTGTTCGCTATAAGTCCAAGGAGAAGAATTTTGTAAACGTTAGTTAAACTGTAACTGGATCTCATCGCCTGACTCACGTTGTACACGGTTTCCATCTTCATTAGTTGATCTCTCTGTACTTCTATAAGTTTCTCGTAGCGCTTTCTCAGTTCTTCCAACTTTTTGATTTCTTCTTTTAGCCTTTCGTAGTATTCGAGTCTCGAAAGTGCCAGGGAAAACCTTCTGGTTATCTCCGCAAGGAGTGAAACATCGAAATCATCGAACTTCTTGAAAGGTCTGTATCCCTTCCGTTCTTTCTTGTTTATAAAAACGAATAAGCCTTTTATCTCATTGTTGACACGATATGAGGACATCAGAACGGATTTTAGTTTCAAATCTACAAGATCATTCAATTCCAGAGAAGTGTCGGGATTGAGTATTAGGGATGTTCCCTCTTTGAATTTTGAGAAAAAAGGATGGGTGGCTTCTACTCTCTTTCTCAAAATAGCATCTTCCTCCAGATTCCTGTAAGACTTCAAAACGTACTCTTCACCTTCCCTTTCCCATATCATTCCACCCTCTGCTTCCAAAACATCGACGGCAACCTTTAAAACTTTCGTATACAACTCCTCCAGATCTCTGGTACGTTCAAAGAGAGTCGTGAAGCGAGACATCAGTTGATACTTATGAACGGATTCTTCTAGATACCGATATTTTGCCAAAAATCCTAAAGCTCCTCCGACTTTTTCCAGAATGTCCGTGGTGCTTTGTATGCTAGGACCAACGGCAAGGATGAAACCAAGATCTTCCTCCCCGAATTTCAGAGGTAGAATCCTTCCCTTCTCCTCAGAATCTATGCCCAAGTCTTTCAACTTTATCTCATCTTCACCATTTTTGAGCTTTTGGGAGGGTATTTTATGCTTTCCTATGTAACCTTCATATTCGTTTGATGACGCTCCCACGAGTCTGAAGAGTTCTCTCATCGGTTCGTAAAGGAATATCAAAACTTTATCTGTTTTGAGGTTCTCTGCTAAAAAGCTCGCAAGTTCGTTCATGGCCTTACTTTTGTAACCTTTTTCTAGAAACTCCTGAACTTTTAAGAAAAGATCCATAGCATCCTTCATCTTTTCAACACCTTTCTCAATTCTTCCTCCATGTGCTCAACATGGGTTCCCCTCCAATATATTCTGTGACATTTTGGACATTCGTAGAACTCATCTTGGGTTAGATAAACATATTCAGGTACTTTACCTTTCACAGTTTCCTTCTCTACTCTAGATAATGGAGCATTACATATAGAACACCTTGTGTAAGGTTTATCGTGTATCCTGAATTTATCATGAACTGCTTTCAATTGGGACCTCCAATCATCGGATTTCAGAAGAAAAGCATCAATGCTTTTTTTAAGAGCCTTTTCATACAGCTCCTTGTCTCTTGTAAGAAGTATCCTCCCTTCTTCTTTGCAAAATTTAAGTATTGCCTCTTCATCTATGTTTTTAAAATATTCTGTATCTATACCCAGAAGCCTTAATTTTTTTGCAAGCTTTCCCAGCATCCTATCTGCTGTAAAACGCATATCTGAACACCTCTGTAGTGATTATAACATCTTTTCTCATCTTGAATCTTCGTAGTTATTAATTGAAATTACACATGATTCCATATAATTATTTGTAATTATCAGGGAATATTTATAAAAATCTTTGATATTTATGGATTTACAACCAAAAACAACTTGTGTTATAATTCTTTCAACGAAATGTAAAGGAGGGGAAAAGGCATGAAGAGAAAAGAGGAAATACTGGCATGGCTCGATACCAACCCAAGAATACAGGATCTGAAGAAATTTGCAAAGCAATTGGGAGTACGATTGAGAAAATCTATGAAAAAAAGAGAGGTCATACGTGCTATCAAAGATTTTCTTAAAAAAGAAACCATTGAGACTAGATCATCAGCCACAAGCCCTGGTGTCAAAGTTGAAGAAAAAAGAGTTGAGGAGGTCAAAGAATTACCAAAAACTTACGATAAAGATAAACTGGTTCTTTTGCCTGTAAACCCAAATTGGCTCTTCATCTACTGGGATATGTCACCTGAAACCAGAAAAATTGTGGAAAATCTGGAACCAGGTAGTTCTGTAGTTCTTAGAGTTCACGACGTCACTTATATCATATTCGATGGAAGGAACGCTCATAGAACCTTTGAAGCTCACATCGATGTAAGATATACGAGTAATTACTATATCAACGTTCCCATGCCCAACGCCGATTATCTGGCAGAGCTTGGTTATAAAACTCCTTATGGAGAGTTCGTCCCTTTAATGAGATCGAATGTCGCAAGGACACCTTCCAATTCACCATCACCTTCAAATAGAGAGAGATGGTACGACTTGAGGAAAAGAAGAAGAAGTGTGTTCCCGTCCAAAGGAGTTGTCATCAAACCTGTCGAGAGAGTAAGGGTTTCATCCCCGGGAAAAGGTGTTGAGTATTCAGGAGGGGGAGCGTTCCTTTGGGAAAGCATTAGAAGTGGAGGGATACTATGAAAGGATACATGATACTCTTTCTTCACGCTCATCTTCCATATATAAAACATCCAGAGTACGATGAATTTCTAGAAGAGCGGTGGCTCTTCGAAGCAATGATGGAGACCTATATTCCGTTGATTATGATGTTCAGGAAACTTGAAAAGGACGATGTGTCCTTCAGGATAACCATGTCGATAACTCCTCCACTCATGGAGATGCTATCTTCTGAAGATATGCAGAAAAAATTTGAAAGACACATGGAAAAGCTAGTAGAGCTTGCAGAGAAAGAAGTGAAAAGAACCGAGTCTGAACATCCGAAGAAGAACAAAATGGCAAGGTATTACTTCGAGTACTTCAAAGAAATTCTAAGAGTGTTCAGAGAGGACTTAAAAGGGGATCTTTTGAGATCATTTGGAGAATATCAAGAAAAGGGTTACGTGGAGCTTGTGACTTGCAATGCGACTCATGGTTTTTTACCATTGATGGAGATATATCCTCAAGCTGTGAGAGCTCAAATAGAGATAGGGATAAAAACTTATGAAAAATATTTTGATAGAAGACCCAGAGGAATATGGCTTGCAGAATGTGGCTACTTCCTTGGGTTGGAGAAATATCTTGCAGAAGCCGGTATTGAATACTTCTTTGTCGACTCACACGCTTTTTGGTATGCTGACGATCAGCCAAGGTACGGTGTATACAGACCGATCATAACACCCTCTGAAGTCCTTGCTTTCGCGAGGGATCCGGAATCGAGTGAGCAGGTTTGGAGCGCCACAGTTGGATATCCAGGCGATCATCGCTACAGGGAGTTCTATAGAGATATAGGCTTCGACAGAGAGTACGATTATATAAAACCTTACATAGATCCATCTGGTGTTCGGGTGAACACTGGAATAAAGTACCATAAGATCACGTCCAAGGATCTGGATCTTTCAAAGAAAGAACTTTATGACATAGATGAGGCTAAAATGGTGGCAAGGGAACATGCAAGAGATTTTCTCTATAAGAAAGTGAAGCAAGTCGAAAGACTATCCTCTTTAATGGGAGTTGAACCCATTATAGTTGCTCCATTCGATGCAGAGCTATTCGGCCACTGGTGGTACGAAGGGGTCATCTTTCTTGAAGAGTTCATAAGATTGCTGAAGGGACAGAACACTATAAAACTAGTCACACCATCAGAGATAATAGATAAACTCGATGTTGTCCAGATGGTAACACCCGCCGCTTCTTCTTGGGGAGCCAATGGATATTACGAAGTGTGGTTGAATGGAAAAAACGACTGGATATATCCTCACGTTCACGAGATGGTCGAGAAGATGACTGAGATGGTGAAAAAATTCGAAAATATGGAGGATCCTTTAATTGATAGAGCTTTGAAACAAATGGCGAGGGAACTGCTACTCGCTCAATCGAGTGATTGGGCTTTCATAATAACGACGGGAACGAGTGTTGATTACGCTGTAAACAGGGTGAAAAAACACATAATGAGGTTCCTCGATATCTACGATCAACTGTCAAAAGGAAGGATAGATGAAGAAAGGCTATCTTATTATGAATGGGTTGATGGTATCTTCGATGACATCGATTATCGAGTCTATCTGAAAGTAGGGGAAGTCTCTTGAAGACATCAGAGCTTTTGAGAAAGTACAACATAAAACTAAAGAAAAGCTTGGGCCAGCATCTCCTATCCGATGATAGGATTGCTAAGAAAATAGTGGAGATATCGAGGATATCTCCCAGTGATATCGTTGTAGAAATTGGAGTTGGAGCTGGTACACTCACTGAGGAGCTGGCGAAAACGGGAGCCGTTGTGATCGGCTACGAGATAGACGAGCGTTTCAGACCTTTGCTGGAGAATAGGCTATCTCGTTATAAAAACGTGAAAATCCTCTTCGAAGATTTTCTGAAAGTTGACCCCAAAACCTTTCCAGAGAATGTCAAGTTCGTCTCGAACATACCATACAATATAACAGGACCTATCCTTGAAAAGATATTCAAGACGAAGTTCTCCTACGTTGTTATCATGGTTCAGAAGGAGGTAGCAGACAGGATTCTGGCAAGACCCGGTACGAGAAATTTCGGATACATCTCTGCCCTTTCGAAAGTGGTGTGTGACGTTGAGAAACTCTTCGATGTCTCCAGATCACATTTTATTCCTAATCCTCAGGTGGATTCAACGGTTGTGCTGCTTAGAAAGAAGAAAGATGTGGAGGATTTTGAAGCTCTTTCCTTCTTTCTAGGAAAGCTCTTTTCAAAAAGGAGGAAGACTGTGAGAAACAATCTCAAAGATCTGTTTGAAAAGGCGGAAACGATCCTCGAAAAATTTGGCATAGATCCTATGAAGAGACCCGAAAATCTGTCACTGGAAGATATCATCAAGCTTTTTGAGGAGTGGTATTCATGGAGAAGGAACTCTTCGAAAAAGTATTGAATGCGATAGCTGAAGGAATCATAGCCATCGATAAGGAAGGAAAGATAACTTACATGAACAGAAGGGCTTCCCTCATCCTGAACGTTAGGCCAGAAGATGTACTGGGTAAATATGTGGTCGATACCATTCCAAATACACGTCTTCACATTGTTCTTTCAACAGGAGTACCGGAGATAGATAGGATTCAGAATGTTGGAGAAAACGTGATAATAACTTCCAGAATACCTATAAGGGACGCTGAGGGAAACATTATAGGAGCTGTGGCCGTTTTCAGGGATATTACAAGTGTTCAGAAGATGGCGGAAGAGGTCACAAATCTGAAGGAAGTTGAAGCGATGCTTTCTGCGATAATAGATTCGACCAACGATGCCATATCCGTTGCCGATACTGAAGGAAGGATCGTACTTGTCAATAAAGCATATACGAGAATAACAGGTCTTCTTCCAAGTGATGTCATAGGAAAACCAGCAACAGTTGACATCGCAGAGGGAGAAAGTATCCATATGAAGGTTGCAAAGATAAAAAAACCTATATACGGTGCAAAGCTCAAAGTTGGACCTAACAGGAAAGATGTGATTGTTAACGTGACGCCACTTTTCGTGAAAGGAGAGTTCAGAGGGAGCGTTGCCGTGATACACGATGTCTCTGAGATAATCAAGTTAACGCGAGAACTAGAAGAGGCAAAGAGACTCATCAGAAGGATGAGCGCAAGATATACTTTTGAGGATATCGTTGCCGTCAGTGAAAAAATGAAGGTAGCTGTGGAGCAAGCAAAAAAAGTTGCTCGAACTTCAGCGACGGTTCTCCTAATAGGAGAGAGTGGAACAGGTAAGGAACTGTTTGCACACGCGATACATAATGCAAGTGATAGGAGAGGGGGGCCATTCGTCAGTGTCAATTGCTCTGCTATACCTGAAGGAATCATAGAATCAGAACTTTTTGGGTACGAAGAGGGTGCTTTCACGGGAGCAAGAAGAGGTGGTAAGAAAGGTTTGATAGAGGAAGCAGATGGTGGAACACTCTTTCTGGATGAGATAGGGAAGATGCCTTTACACGTTCAACCTAAGCTTTTGAGGTTCATGGAGGAGAAAGAATTCATAAGAGTTGGTGGAAGCAATCCCGTGAAGGTCAACGTCAGGATAATAGCGGCAACAAACATGAATCTTAAAGGACTCGTGGATCAGGAGAAATTCCTACCTGATCTTTACTACAGGATAAACGTTTTCCCAATACACCTGCCTCCTCTCAGGGAGAGGAAGAAGGATATACCACTTCTGACGTTTCATATCATAAGAAAACTCAATCAAGAATATGGAAGATCTGTGGAAGGAATATCTCAAGAAGCATTGAAGATCTTACTGTCTTACGATTGGCCTGGAAACATAAGAGAATTAGAAAACGTCCTTGGAAGAGCTATGATAAACATGGATATGGATGAGAGGATGATAGAACCTCATCATCTGCCACCCCTTGAAATGTCCAAAAAGGGAGAAACTTTTGTGAAAAAAGGTACTTTAAAAGAATTGGTAAAAGAATACGAGAAAAAGATCATAACTATGGCTCTGAAAAGAACCGGTGGAAACAGGATGAAAGCGGCAAAACTCCTAGGAATAGGACTCCGAACACTTTACTACAAGATGGAAAGATTGGGAATAAAATGAGCATCAGAAGGTTCTAAAAACTATGTTATCCCCTTCATCTATCTCTTCGGAGAAAGTAGCCTTTTTACCGTTCTTAAGGATCTCGTAATTTTTGATAGTTCCCAAATCCAGCCTCTTAAGCAGATCAGCCACTATGGGTTTCGACTCCGAGAGTTCCACTGTTATTGGATTGTCCGGTGAAAGCGTCGCATCCTCTTCCAGATACCCTTTAGAATTCTTTACGAAAACTCTCTTTGAAGGAATCATTAATTTCTCGTTGTTGAACGTTACCTCCATAAAAGGCACAAGATTTTTCAGGAGATCCATGACCGTTGGATGATCGTTCATCTGAGCCGTCAATTCCTCTCCCAGGGGGATTTCATCGTTATCTTGCAGTGTTTTTTCACCTTTCATGAAAACTACGTTACCAACCGTCACTTCTCTTTCTTCACCGTTGAGAATTATCTTAAAACTCCATCCAAGTTTTTTCCTCAAATCCGAGACCAATATCTTCTCAGGAAATTCCAATTTATCCCCATCTTTCAAGGGAATTTCTGGATCACTCACCACTTCGCTGTTCAGTTTCACATCAGGAAAAATCTCCATCGTTTCTCCGCCTACGTTAACTCTTATCGGTTCGATCACATCTTTCAATTTCAGCACATTTACACTTTCACTCCTCTTGATCTCGATCTTATCCCCGTCTTTCACAATAGCATCGAAATCTTTTTTTTCACCGTTCACACGTATTTCCAGCGATCCCTTAACCTTTTTAACCAGGGGTTTAGCGTTGACTTCCAAGATCACAGTACTCTCATTCACTATCTCGGAGAAGGAATATCCAGCTTGGAGTAGCACCTGCATAACGCTGTAGCGACCGTTCAATCCCATGAGTTTGATGGGAACACCGTTCACACTTACCCTTGAGAAAACAGCTCCCATGTTTTTGAAAGCAGTGTATGCTATGCCAACTGGCGTTACAAACTCGCTTCCTTTGAGAATGCCTGTCATATCATCTACACACTCTGTGTTCTCTATGCTCTTTAAAGAAACTCTCTCCTCTGGCAATTCGAGTTTCTCCGCTAATTTCTCGATAAAGGTCGGGACCTTAGCCCCTCCTCCTATAACCATCACCGCTTTCGGTGGTCTACCGTTCAATTCAAGAATTTTTTGTGCTATTTCCGAAGTTATGCTGTCGATAACGGGCGCGATGGTATCCATGATTTCCTCTCTGTTCAAAACCACCTCTCTGTCGAGGACGTTTTTTATCCTGAAAACATTCCCTTCTCTCAAGGATCTCTTCACAACCTCAGCGTTTTTGAAATCCAGCAGAAATTCCTGGGCTATAGCTTCCGTTATCTCATCTCCCGCCAGGGGTATCATACCGTACGCCACGATCGTTCCCTCTCTTGAGATGGCTATGTCACTCGTTCCCGCTCCAACATCCACGAGAGCAAGATTCAAGAGCCTCATATCCGGTGGAACAAGGTATTCCATGGCGGCGATTGGCTCAAGAGTTATATGAATGGGCCTCAAATCCGCTATTTCAAGCACTCTCAACATCGATTCAACGACATGAACTGGTAAAAACGCGCTAACGATCTTTACATACGCCTTTCCTCCTTTGTGCCCTTCCAATTTCTTCATCCAAGCACCATCCAGTTTGTATTCGAATACCGAATAACCCACGCAGTATAAATCCTCATTCTCCAGTTTCGAGTTGGCATCTTTCAAAGCTTCTATCTCCAATCTCAAAACGTCTTCTCTGGTTATGCTGGATACTCTGGAAAGATCTTTTTCGGCTTCTCCGACGATGGTTTTGAGGTATCTTCCAGCAAGAGCAATGGCCACTTCTTTGAGATTCGTTTCGTTTCTTTCTTCAAGAGCTTTCTTTACACTCAATACTTCCTCCGCCACCAGATTGACATCGTGTATTTGTCCATCAAACATGACTCTGCTTTCGTGCTCAACGATTTGCACGTCAACGATCTTCAAAATGTTTCTTTCCATGAAGGAAATGAGGCCAGCTATTTTCCCGGTTCCCACATCCAAAGCGAATATCACGATCGCACCTCCACAACTGTCACTCCTGTACCTCCCTCTGAAGGCATGCCGAACCTGTAGGAAATAACCCTTGGATCTTTTCTTAAAATTTCCCAAACACCTGCAGCGAGTCTTCCCGTTCCCTTACCATGAATGATGTAACCTTTTTTGAAATCCGACATCACGAGTTTGTCTATGAAGTTTTTTATTAGAGGTTCAGATTCTTCTATGGTCTTGCCTCTTATGTCAACCTCTGGTTTTTCCAACCTTTCTATTCTTATGACATCCAATTTTTCGAAAGTCTCCTCTTTCTTCCCCACCTTGATGACCATATTTCTTGGCAATCTCATTCTCATGGTTCCAAAATCCACGAGCAGATCTTTTTCAAATACTTCTATAACTTTCCCTATACTCGTTCCATCCTTTATTCTAACGTTGTCACCAACTTTCAACTCTTCAGTCTCAACCGTCGGCGTTTCTATCTTCTCCAGCTTTTCCTTCTCTTTCTCCAATTTCTTCGAAATTTCCCTCATCTCTTCCAGCTTTTTCTTCTTCATGAGATGAATGGCTTCATCGATTTCCTTTTTCACCTTCTTTATGTAATCTCGGATATCCTTCAGTTCTTTATCGAATTCTTCTATCTTCCCTTTTTTCAACCTTGTGTACTCCTCCTCATACTTCCTTCTCATTTCAAGATACTTGCTTTTTTCCTCTTCCATTCTTTTAGTTTCCTCTTCAAGGAGTGCGAGCCTTTCGTGTAGACTTCTTATAAGATCCTCCATCTTCATCTCCTCTTGAGACAATTTGGTTTTTGCCCTCTCCAGAATATTTTTCTTCAAACCAAGTTTTTCCGCTATGTAAAAAGCGTGAGAACCTCCTGGAACCCCCATGAGAACGTGGAAAGTTGGTGATAGGGTCTCTGGATCGAATTCCATCGAAGCGTTCAAAACATACTGATTGTTCATGGCGAAGATCTTGACAGGCGTTAAATGAGTGGTAACAACGAAAGTTGCTCCTCTCTCTATCAGCTCTTCTATCAGAGCCATGGCGAGTGCGGAACCTTCCACGGGGTCGGTACCAGAGCCCAATTCATCCAGAAGTACCAGGGAATCTTCATCTGCTTCTTCCATGATAGCAGCTATCCTTTTCATGTGAGAAGAAAACGTGCTCAAACTTTGTTCTATATCCTGTTCTTCTCCTATATCTACTAATATCTTAGAGAATATTCTTATCTCTGAGGAGGGGTCACACAATACAGGAAACCCTGCCATAGCCATAGCTGTGAAAAGACCTATGGTTTTCAATGTTACCGTCTTTCCTCCCATGTTGGGCCCTGTTATAACGAGCCCCTTACTTCTCCCACCAACTTCGACGGTTATCGGTACCACAGTTTCCTTAGGAATTAATGGGTGTCTTGCATTCACAAGCTTTATCTTCCCGCCCGTTTTTGGATGGATCACAACTGCTTCGTTCTCTTTAGCAAACCTCGCTCTGGCTTGTAACGTATCGTAATATGCCATGGCATCCAGTACGAGTTTCAGATCCTTCAATCTATCTGTCAGGAGTCTTGACAATTTTCTCAAAATTCTACTGATCTCCCCTCTTTCCTCTTCTTCAATGAATCTCATATCGTTGTTCAAAAACACGAATTCCTCTGGTTCTATGAAAACAGTTGCTCCCGATGAAGAAACATGGTGCACTATTCCCCTGACTTTTCCCTTCATGCTGGATTTCACTGGGAAGAGATACCTACCGTCTCTCAAAACGTATATATCCTCTTGAAGAAGCATTCTGTTTTTGTTTATATACTCTTCAGCCTTTTTCTTCAGAGTCTTTTGAAGACTTCTTTTTCTGATTCTCAAATCCCTTAACTTAGGGCTTGCATCGTCTACGATCTCACCGTCTTCAGATATACATCTTTTGACTTCTCCGATAAAATGATCAAATGAAGGAAGGTTCGAAAATCTTTCCCATATTTTCGGATATTCATCTTTTTCGCTGAAGAAGATATCTCTCAATCTCTGGGAACTTTCCAGAAAATACGCTATTCTCAGAAGCTCGGGAGGGTCTACTAAAGAACCACTTTCCAGCTTCTTGAATATATTCTCAACTTCCTCGATCCCTTCAATCGGTGGGGCTCCTTCCTTGTTGATGTAATCGATCATCTCCTCCAATCTTTTGAGTTCATCCCAGGGGAAGAGAACAGGTCTAAAGGAGTCTAGAAGTTCCCTCCCCATTGAGGAATATGCATACTTCTTTATCTGATCCATCACTTTCGGGAAATCCAAAAGTTCTAAATCGTCTCTCATCATTCACCAAACCCCATGTTCATTTTTATAAAAAACGAGAACAGGTAGGAATCCTCAAAACCATGTTGATCGAGCCCTCCACCCAGACCTATCAGGAATTTTCCAAGTCTTCTGAAGATATCGAATTCCATTCTAACGAAATACCCTTTGTTCTCAGAATCTTTTCCTAGGAAACTCATACCACCTGATCCTGATAACTTCAAGACAGTATTTTCTTCTTCCAGCGGTATGATGTAAGAGCTCATACCATACACATCGAAACAGAACCTTTCACCCAGGAAATCTTTCATGAAGAAGTTGATTCCTCCTCCTACTCCCATGGAAATGTCTTCCAACTCAAAGAAGATGAATTCGCCGTTTATAGAATAAAACCTTTCCATATTCGGACTTGAAGATAAAGTGAACATGATATCAGCATCCACATTGAATTCAAAACATAAGATGATGGTTCCAAGGAGTGTTACAAAAAACAAGACTGCACATTTTCGCATCCAACCCCTCCTCGAGAGAGATTATACACCCTGCTTCTCACCTGCGCTGTCTTCTACTTTGAACCTGAGGTCCCCTATCTCTCTTGTTGTTATAACCATCTCTATCACATGGTTACCAGGTTTCCTGTAACCTTCTAGTATCATTCTCATTATTTTTCCCACAGGAAGTGGTATGTTTTCATCTTCTCCACAGAAAGTTCTCCCCTCCACAATCATCTTGAGCCTCTCCAGAGGAAAAACTGTTTCATCGATTTTAATCTCTTTGAATTTCCTTATAGTTGCACTCGTGAAAGGATTTTTAAACTCCATGGATAATCCTTCTTCTCCGACCTTCATGGATCCCACTCTGTAAACCTGATTAACTAGATTTTTGGGAACCAGCACCTGCATCACCTCCCACAAGATATTTTACCGATTGATTGTTGTTTTCGTTACACAAAATGGAACAGACATCGTGTGATGTTATAATCAAAGTGAAAGGATGGGAACGATGAAAATCAAGCTCACAACATTTTTGATATACATCTTGATCTTGATAACATCCGCACAATTGATGGTATTTCTCGGCGATGCAGGATTGATAATATGGTATCCAATCATGGTCTTGGTGACTCTTTGGTTTTTGAAAATGGATGGTAACGATCCGAAGATCTGGTTTAAAGATGCACAGAGGGGATTCATCAGGGGACTTGCTCTCTTTCCACTGGCCTATTTAGCTTTGCTTCTTGTAACACTAATATTCCCTCTAGATACGGAAAACACTGTTAATATCGATTGGAACGTGTTTTTAGTGATAACAGCTTTGTTCCTGGCTCCTCTTGGAGAGGAAATGATGTTCAGGGGATATATTCAGGATTTTCTGAAATCGCGAATGAGAATGGAACTAGCAATAATTCTATCTTCTATCATATTCTCATTGTTTCACCCTTTCAGGGTATTTCCGCAGGTTTTTGTCCTAGCAGTAATACTGGGGACCGTTAAAGAGCATTACAACTCTTTAATACCAAGCATGGTGATCCATTCTTTGAACAACTTTCTGGCTCTCATTGTCTCATTTATGAAATGACCTCGGAGGTGATACGATGTTCGATAAATTCTCGGAAAGATCTGCTCAAGTTTTCGTAACGGCTCAGGAAGAGGCAAAAGACCTGGGACATTCCTACGTCGGAACAGAGCATATCCTATTGGGGATTTTGAAGGTTGGGAAGGGACCCGTCACGGATATACTAGGTGAGATAGGAATTACTTACTCGAGAGTTAAAAACGAAGTTATCTCTATGGTTGGTATGGGTATGAGGGGGTTTGTATCTTCTCCTCAAATGACTCCCAGAGCCAAAAGAGTCACAGAGCTTGCTTATGAAGAAGCAAAGCTTTTGGGTAGTGAGAAGATAAATCCTGAGCATCTCTTGTTGGGAATTCTCAGAGAGGGTGAGGGAATAGCCGTTCACATTCTGAGAAAACTGGGTGCTGATATATCAGCTCTCAGAAGGGAGATAATCGATGCTCTATCCCCCACTGGTTCCCTAGGGGAAGAGCCAACGTTTTCCAGTAGCTCTGTGAAGCAATTGGAAGGTTTTGGAATAGATCTGACAGAACTCGCAGCAAAGGGTCAGCTGGATCCTGTCATAGGAAGAGAAGAAGAGATTGAAAGGGTCATGCAAGTCCTCGTTCGAAGAAAAAAGAACAATCCCGTTTTAATAGGAGAACCTGGTGTTGGGAAAACCGCCATCGTCGAAGGATTGGCTCAAAGGATCGTTGCGGGAGAGGTTCCTGAGATTTTGAAAAACAAAACCATCTTTTCGCTAGATGTGGCTGCTTTGGTGGCCGGTACCAAATACAGGGGAGAGTTCGAAAAGAGGATGAAAAAGTTGCTACAGATCGTCACGAGAGACAAAAACATAATACTCTTCATAGATGAGATTCACACAATAGTCGGAGCGGGATCAGCTGAAGGTGCTGTTGATGCGGCGAATATATTGAAACCCGCTCTTTCAAGAGGGGAAATCAAATGCATAGGTGCTACAACACCAGATGAGTACAGAAAGTACATAGAGAAAGATGCAGCACTTGAGAGAAGATTCCAGAAGATATTCGTGAGGGAACCGACTGAGGAGGAGACTCTGGATATTCTCAGGGGATTAAGGCACAAATACGAATCTCATCACAGGGTGAAATACTCCGATGCAGCTCTGGAGGCAGCTGTTTACCTCTCCAAAAGGTACATAACGGATCACTATCTACCAGATAAGGCTATAGATGTCATAGACGAAGCGGGGGCAAGGGCTAGGCTCAAAGTATTCATAATGCCACCAAAACTCAAAGCTCTTAAAAACCAATTGGAAGCGATAAAGTCGGAAAAGGAACTTGCGGTTTTAAACCAAGACTATGAAAAAGCTGCCGCTTTGAAGGAAAAGGAAAAAGAGATGGAGCTGGAATATAGAAGGAGGTACTCTGAGTGGAGGAAAAGGGCGGAAACCATGATAGCGACAGTTGACGTCGACGACATAGCAGGGGTTGTATCCTCCTGGACAGGTATCCCTCTGAGGAAACTCGAAGAAGCTGAGGCTGAAAAACTCCTGAGACTTGAAGAAGCGCTTCATGAGAGGATTGTTGGACAGGATGAAGCTATAAAAGCCGTTGCAAGGGCCATAAGAAGAGCAAGGAGTGGTTTGAAAGATCCAAGAAAGCCCATTGGTGTCTTCATGTTCCTTGGTCCAACAGGGGTTGGGAAAACAGAGCTTGCGAAAGCTCTCGCAGAATACTTATTCGGCGATGAAAAAGCTCTGTTAAGATTCGATATGAGTGAATACATGGAAAGGTTCTCAGTATCAAGACTGATCGGTGCTCCCCCAGGGTACGTTGGATACGAAGAGGGAGGAACGCTAACTGAAAAAGTGAGGAGGAGGCCATTCTCTGTGATCCTTTTCGACGAGATAGAGAAAGCTCATCCAGATGTTTTCAATCTCTTGCTTCAAATAATGGACGATGGAAGACTAACCGATTCGCAGGGTCATGAGGTCGATTTCAGAAACACCATTATAATCATGACCAGCAATCTCGGAGGGACGATTATAAACAAAACTAGGAGAAGCCTCGGGTTCGTCTCTGGTGAGGATCAAGAAAGGACCTATCAGGAGATAAAAGAACTCGTCCTTGAAGAAGTCAAGAAAACCTTCAGACCCGAATTTCTTAACAGGGTGGACGAGCTAATCGTTTTCCACCCACTGACAAGGGATCATATAAAGAAGATCATCGACATTCTCCTGAGGGATATGAGGAAGCGCCTTGCTGAGAAAAACATGCAGTTGAAGCTGACAAAAGAAGCTAAAGAATTCCTTGTAGATAAAGGTTTCAACCCTATCTACGGAGCAAGGCCTCTGAAAAGGGCCATACAAAAATATGTAGAAGATCCACTCTCTGAAGAACTGTTGAAAGGAAAGTTTCAGGAAGGAGATATCATCGTGTGTAAGGTTTCAAAAGGTACTCTGAAATTCTCTAAGAGGAAGAAACCTGTGGGGGCGACTGGATGAAAAGAAAAAAGGTCTTTATCTGTGAAAAATGTGGTTACACTTCTCCAAAGTGGTTTGGTAGATGCCCAGAGTGTGGTGAATGGAACACAGCTAAGGAGATGATCTTAAGCAGAGGGGAAGTTTTTGAAGCTTCCCCTCTGCTTCCTTTATCCAATGTGACTTCAGAAAAAAGTGAAAGGATGAAAACAGGTTTTTCGGAGCTTGATGGGGCTTTAAACGGTGGCATTGTGCCAGGGCAAGTGATTCTCCTTGCAGGAGAACCCGGCGTTGGAAAAAGCACTTTAGCTCTCGAAATAGCAGATAGTTTCTCCAGATATGGAAACGTGGTTTATCTCTCAGGTGAAGAATCTCTGACTCAACTTAAGATAAGATCCGAAAGAACTGGGATAAAAAATGGAGATAAAATCTTCGTTTCTATGGAAAACGATTTAACGAGTTTGTTTGAGTACATAGAAAATATTGAAGATCTGGCTCTTTTAATAGTCGACTCTCTTCAAACCATTTTCATCCCTGAATACGATTCCGCACCGGGAAGTGTCCTTCAAATAAGAGAAACCACGATGAAACTCATAAAATTTGCAAAAACAAAATCCGTTCCTGTCCTGCTTATAGGACATGTTACTAAAGAAGGAGAGATAGCGGGGCCAAAACTGGTTGAACATATGGTGGATACCGTCATTTACTTTGAGGGTGAAAAGGGGACTGACTTGAGAATCCTCAGAATCAACAAAAACAGGTTCGGACCGTCTGGAGAGATAGTGGTTTTCGAAATGAGGGAAGGGGGTATCTTCGAGGTCACAGATCCTGTATTTGTTGAAGAGGGAGAGTTACCATCCGGAAACGTTCTAACGTGTGTCCTCGAAGGGACACGGGCCTTCGTTGTACAGGTTCAAGCTCTAGTCTCAAGAAGCAAGATGGTGAATCCAAGAAGGGTCGGAAGAGGAATCGATACGAACAGGATCATCACGGTATCTGCTGTGATGAGTAAAAAATTCAAACTACCATTCGAAAACCATGATATATACATGAACGTTGTAGGAGGTATCAGAATCACGGATCCCGCGGCAGATCTTGCAATAGCCATGGCTATGTACTCCTCTCTTCTGGATATACCACTTGGAAATTTAGTCGCTATAGGTGAAATAGGTCTGGATGGTAGGGTGAGAAAGGTATACAATATTAAGAGAAGGATCATGAATTTGAAAAAATATGAGAAAGTTCTGATTCCTTGGGAAGAAGTGCAATTTGAAGGAGCGATAAAAGTTAGGGACCTTTCAGAAGCCTTGAAAATTGTGAGGAGGGAATGAGGGTGATACCGAAAGAACTTCTTGACAAAATAAGATTGATAGCTCCTGGAACTAAGCTGAGGAAGGCGCTGGACGATATCATAAGGGCTAATTTCGGGGCTCTGATATTCTTTACCGACGACATCACCAAGTACAAAGATATAATACAAGGAGGTTTTGAGCTGAACACGCCTTTCTCTCCTGAGAGGCTGTACGAACTTTCGAAGATGGATGGGGCTATCGTTGTTAACGAGGATATAACGAAGATATTGTATGCGAATGTTCATCTCGTTCCAGATGCTTCGATATCTACGACTGAGACTGGTACAAGACATAGAACTGCTGAGAGAGTTGCAAAGCAAACCGGGAAAATGGTGATAGCCGTATCCAGAAGGAGAAACATAATAACCCTATACTATAAGAGTTACAAATACGTTGTTAACGAAACGAGTTTCCTCATAATAAGGGTGAATCAAGCTATAAGTACCCTCGAAAAGTACAGAGTGAATTTCGATAGGTTTCTCTCTAGCCTGGATGCTATGGAGCTCGAAAACAGGGTAACTTTGCAGGATGTTATGAGAGTTGTGGAGAAGGGTCTCATGATATTGAAGATACATGAGGAGTTGAAGCCTTATCTGATAGAGATTGGGGATGAAGGAAGGCTTGCGATAATGCAGGTTAATGAATTGATCGAAGATGTGGATGACATTGTGGAACTGTTGATAATGGATTATGCGAATGAGGAAATTGATGAAAGAACCGCTGAAGATATAATAGAGAAATTCATCAAGGAGAAGGAAATAAGCCAGATTTCTATAGCCAGAGCGATGGGGTACGATGTTCAGCAAACTTCTCAACTTTCCGATATAACCCTTTCTGCAAGAGGCTATAGGATATTAAAATATGTGGCTAGAATCCCTTTGAACGTCAGTTACAACGTCGTTAGGGCGTTTAAGAATATAGAAGCTATAAGCAGAGCTTCTCTAGATCAACTCAAATCAGTCGAAGGAATAGGAGATAAGAGGGCAAAGGCAATATCTGAAGGTATATCCTCGTTGAGATACAGAAAGACCCAGGTCACAGAGTGATTATCTCGATCTTGTCCAGAAGATTCACGACATCTTCCTTTTTACAGAGTTCTGTTCCAGGTGTCATGACTGAAGCGGTCCCTGCGGCATTCCCCCATCTAAAAGCCTCTCTTCTATCCAATCCTTCACTTCTTTTCAGAACATACGCGGCGAGGAACGAATCACCCGCGCCAACAGCACTTATGACCGGGACGTCTGGAACTTTTGCCATGTATTTCTCATCCTTGGTTATCAGATAAGAACCTTCCTTACCTAGAGTTAGAAGAACCTCTTCCACGTTGTACCTTTCGATTATCTTCATTACATCTTCGATAAGTCCGGTATCAATTTTCACATCCTTACCAAGGAGTCTTCTGAGTTCGTGCAAATTCGGTTTAATGGCATAAGGCTCTCCTAAAATCCCGTTTTTCAAATTCTCACCATCTGCATCAAGATACACAATAGCTCCCCAGTTCTTCAGCATGAAAACAAGTCCAGCATAATATTCAGGTCCAACACCTGATGGTAGACTTCCAGATATTATGACATAATCTCCTTCTCTTACGAGGGCTTGCAGAATTTCCCTAACGACCTCGAGTTTCTCTCGAGCAACGGGTTGACCCGGTAAACTCAATCTGTATTGATGAATCCCCCTTTGTATGATCACGTTGGTTCGAGTCTCAACATCCACCCTCACAGCCGTGTATATAACTCCTTCTCTATCAAGCATCTCCTCTATTTTTCTTCCAGTGCAACCTCCTAAAAGCGCTATCGCAACTGATGTTCCTCCCAATTCTCTTATCACCCTTGCAGCATCTATTCCTTTACCGGCGGGATACTCTCTCACTTCCTTCACTCTAACTGTATCATCTTCTATCAAATCATCGACATAAAGGAACCTATCCAAGCAGGGATTCATGGTTATGGTGAATATCACACTCATCCCTCCCAAAATTGTGTGTATAATTTTAGTGAGCGTCTTCTCAGAAATATTACGTCAAACGGTTATGTTGGATCAAGGGGGGGTGAACTTGAAAAGGGTCAAAACGGGAATACCGGGAATGGATGAGATCCTTCATGGAGGAATACCTGAAAGGAACGTTGTTCTATTATCCGGTGGCCCAGGGACTGGAAAGACAATTTTCTGTCAGCAGTTTCTGTGGAACGGCTTAAGAATGGATGAACCAGGGATCTACGTATCTTTGGAGGAACATCCAGTGCAGGTTAGAAAAAATATGGAACAGTTTGGATGGGATGTCTCTGGGTACGAAAAGAATGGGAAGTTCGTGATTATCGATGCGTTCACAGGTGGTATAGGCAGTAGCGCTGAAAAAGAAAAGTACGTCGTAAAAGATATAGGGGACATGAGAGAAATGGTGGACGTTTTGAGGAATGCTATAAAGAATCATAACGTGAAAAGAGTCGTTATAGATTCAGTGACAACCCTTTACCTCTCGAAACCCACCATTGCGAGAAATGTGATCTTTCAGTTGAAGAAAGTTCTAGCAGGTCTTGGTTGCACCGCTTTATTCGTGAGTCAAGTTTCTGTTACAGAAAGAGGATTTGGAGGACCTGGCGTAGAACATGGTGTCGATGGGATAATAAGGTTGGACCTTGATGAAATCGACAGAGAACTCAGAAGAAGCCTTGTGGTATGGAAAATGAGAGGAACTTCTCACTCCATGAGGAGACACATGTTCGAAATAACCGACAAAGGTATCGTTGTGCATGTTGGAGAATTTAGAGAAAAGGAGGGATAAAGATGCAGCTCAATTTCAATCCTGTAGGTAGGGAGGAAATCCATAAATTGGAAACAGCACTTCTTGTGGGAACTCTCTTCAGACCCGAAGTCATAGAGGAGATTAGGAATTCTTCTGAAAGATTGACGTGGGTCGACAGTCTTGCGGTTTCAGCAGGTGCTCTTGCAAGGAGCAAAGCTGGAATGACTGTCTCTGAAATAGCTGAAGAACTTGGAAGAACCGAAACGACAATACGTGAACATCTCAAGGGAGAATCGAAGGCAGGTAAATTGGTTATCGAGACTTACGAGTTACTCAAAGAAGGAAAACTTCGAATCGATGAGCTCTTTCTAGAATCGGAAAGAGAGAAACTCAGAGAGAGATTGATCAAATTGAAGGAGGAGATAGAAGACATTCTTAAATCGTTGTAAAAAAGGGCGGGATTCCGCCCTTTGATTTTTTCACAATTTCCTAGTGATATAATCCACCACTTCCCCCACAGTTGATATCTTCTCGATATCCGAGTCATCCACCTTGACACCGAATTCGTTTTCCAAATCCATTATAAGGTCGACCAAATCAAGGGAGTCTGCTCCCAGATCATCTATAAGTTTTGCTTCCTCAACCACTTTTTCTTCCTCAACACCTAGTTTTTCAGATATTATCTTTCTCACCTTCCCCATTATCTCTTTTCTATCCACTTCCTCACCTCCTTGTCATAAAGTTCTATGGGATTATACATAATGGATCCTTATGATGTCAAATGCTTCAGGCAGCGTTTCAAAAATCGGGATAGGAGTGACAAAAATATGAGAAAAGAGAAAAAATAAGGCAAAAATATATCACATACATGTTGTACGCCAAAAACTTAACAAGAGCCAACACAATTTCCATATCTTCCCTGTACACTGTAACATATCAAGATACTTCATCTTCATATCCCCCTCAGCATCTTTATCTCTGACAAATACCTCTTCCCTACTCCAATATGGATTGTCCGAGCAGAATCACCTTGAAAATAGCCTTGAATGAACTTTATCAGAATCTTTATGACATGTTTTAGTTTTCTGGCTCTGTAATGAAAGTCTCTCAGGGATGGAACTTTTTTGAAATAGTCTCTGGAGATCTGGATAGTTTCTCTGAGAGAGGTTGAACACCTCCTTGATGAGAAGCATGGAGATGATCTGGTGATCAGGGAAAGGGAGATTACATCATCTCCCTTGTTTTATTTTCTATACCTTTACGTTATTTTTGAAACAGCTCCTACA
>Ga0190313_1000282_pt1 | contig 31671 bp, 29 predicted proteins | sample 4870071011_MG_FD_169989 | JGI IMG/M metagenome (GOLD analysis project Ga0190313, IMG submission 169989) | Hydrothermal vent sediment bacterial communities from Southern Trench, Guaymas Basin, Mexico - 4870-07-10-11_MG | ecosystem: Environmental > Aquatic > Marine > Hydrothermal vents > Sediment ... | reverse complement strand
CTCGTAGACCCTGTGGATATGGTATAACTCTCTTGTGTCGAACCTGTAAACTGTTAACCCAGCGAGGGCTGTAACATTGGTCAGGTTTATGTCTATGCTCATCCAGTCCCTCGGCTCAAAGTATTCCACACTCTTCAACGAACTCCAGGATAATCTCGTCTGCTTGGAACGGGATTGAACATGCCCTAACAACTGTTCCAGGCCTCCCACACCTTTCAGAGCCCGGAGAATTCCTGGGAGATGTCACCGTGAGTCCCTCCGATATCCTTGAACACGTGCTCTTAATTTTTAAATGTTTTGTCCCCCAATGACATGCAAAACGCTCACAAAGAAAAGAACAGCTTCATAAGGCTCGTTAGGCTTGCCTGTCATCTGAGGGGGTCATACTTGTCTCATCTTTACGTGGAGAGAGTATTTAAATGTTTCTCACTTGTTAGGGTACTCTTATCCTAAAGGACAGGCCTTATCAGCAATAGTTCGTAAATGTTTCATTAAATTTGAATTATGCAATGTAATGTAAAGATGTTTTAAGAGAATGTACATTCATAAAGTATTAGTAGTGAAATTCACAGTGAAATGCTATGCCAAGAAAAAGATCAAGGTGGGTCTATAAAATCGTTAGAGAGAGGGTAGAGATTCTTATTAACCTAGCAAGGGATTTAACAAAAAAGGGAGATATAGATCTTGCTAAAAGTTATGTTAAGCTGGCAAGGAGAATATCAATGAAATACAATTACAAAATACCTAAGAAGTACAGGAGATTCATATGCAAAAAATGTAACTCATACTTACTTCCAGGAAGGACAGCAAGGGTTAGGGTAAACAGAGGAAAAGTTACTATAACGTGCATTATCTGCGGAAATGTGAGAAGGTATCCTTACATTAAAGAGAAGAAAGCTAAGAAATTACAAGTAGAGGCTTCTAGAAAGGAGTTGTAGGAAAGTGTATCAATCTAAAGTATCTGATGGAAAGGTCATAAAGAGCTTTTTAAGCCCTTGGTCCCTTAAATGGGTAATAAGCATACCAACTATTGTATTTTATCCTTATTCAATAAACCCTAGAACCAGGTTATTTAGAGAACTCAGTTTTTTTATTGAGTGGAGAAAAAAGAATCATTCCCTTGTAAGAACTCCAAGAGTGTTAAAAGTAGACTACACACATTTAACGCTTGTTAGAGAGTATATTGAGGGCAATAGTGTACATAATCTTGGAATAAAAGGTTTTGAGCTTTTATTCAAAGCATTAGCATTTATACACAAAGAGGGTTGGACGTTAGGCGATCCTAAACCAAGCAACTTTTTGGTAGACACTAATAATCGTATTTTTGTAATAGACGCAGAGCAAGCAGTAAAAACCGATGACATTAGATATATGGCGTGGGATATAGCTCTTTTGCTCCTTATGACAAATGTATATGCTACAATTAAAGGAAATATTTTAGAATTTGATCCAAAGTATTTGCTCGAGGAATACTTATCAATTAACCAGAGAAACTCTATTGCAAGATTTTCTTTAAGGTATTTTGAAAAAATCAAATCCTTTAGGGAAAATATAATGAAATATATGTATCTGGAGATCTAAGCTTCTGTTTGTATATTTTTCAATGATTCTCTAATTTTATTGTCTAATTTTAGAAGAGATATCATAATTATTTGTAAAAAGTTCATATACTCATCCTCTGTTATTTTATTACGCAGGCCTTAGACAGAAATCCCAAGAGGAGAGGGTGTCTTGATGAGTGTTCAAATCCATATTAAAGAGACCAATAAGGTAAAGGGTGTCGTTACAAATATACAAACAGAAGCTCTAAACTACCTTACTCAGTACTTTCTAAAGAATAAGTTTAAATGGCTACTTCCTGTGATCCTTTCTCCAGTTACAGATCCTTTATGGCCTGATCCTAGATCTTCTGGTATAAAACCACTTAGTGTTAGAATTTATGGAAATGAAATGAAACTAATGCACAGCATGATACTTCACAAACAAGTAGCAATAGCACTTGGGCTTAAGAGAGTGTTTATACTTTCTCCGAACATAAGAGTAGAGCCTCCTGAAAAGATTTCAACAGGAAGACATGCCTTTGAGTTCACTCAATTGGACTTCGAAATAGAAAACGCAACACTAGATTATATCCTTAGATTCGTTGAAGATTTATTCGTATCTTTAATAGCACATATAAAGAAAAACTGCGTAGAGGAGTTAGAGATCTTAGGAAGAGATCTTCATGTGCCAAGGAGGCCATTTAGAAAATATTACTACACGGACCTTGTAGAGGAACACGGTGAGTCTTGGGAAGAAATAATTTCTGAGGATAACAGGGATCCTGTATGGGTGTTGAGTATTCCAAGAGAATTCTACGATAAAGAGGATCCCCAAAGGCCAGGACTGTATAGAAATTATGATCTTATACTTCCTGAAGGGTTTGGAGAAGTTCTTTCAGGAGGGGAGAGAGAATATCAATGGGAGCGCATTAAGAGGCGGATGCTAAAGGACGGACTTAAACCAGAGGATTACGGCTTATACTACGATCTTGCCCGTAAGAACTTGCTGAGACCTAGTGCTGGGGCAGGAATAGGCATAGAACGACTTGTAAGGTTTATAGCAGGACTACGCCATATAAGAGACGTTCAACTATTTGAGAGGATCCCGGGAGTAATACCTAGGATATAATCTCAGAAGCTGCCTTCTTTAGTCTGTTGTATATTGCAAGACCTAGCCCTTCCAACGGAGGTTCCACAGCTATTATAATATCAACGCCTAACCTTTCAAATTCTCTTAGTGCAGAGAAGAGCTCTTTGGCCATGATTCTTAAATTTCCATCAAAACACTTAAGTAAAATATTTTTTTCATTAGATATTTTTAAACACTCAAGTGACAACAATCCAATCTTTTTTCCTTTAGAGAGCTCCTTTTTGAGAACATTATCAAGAAAATCCTTTCTCACAAGTACTAGTGGTACAGAGGGAGCGTAATGTCTATATTTCATTCCTGGAGATTCTGGCCTTCCAGAGAACTCTCCAAGTGCTGCAGGGTGCACTATCACATTTGGTATTACCTTTTTTATTTCTTCTAGTGGTAGTCCTCCTGGTCTTAAAATAGCTGGAGGATCATGAACTAAGCTCAAGACTGTAGATTCAACTCCTATTTCCGTTTTTCCGCCATCTACTATTACGTCAATACTATTTCCAAGATCCTCAAGGACATCCTCAGCCCTTGTTGGAGAGGGTCTTCCAGATCTATTTGCAGAAGGAGCTGCTATAGGGATCTCAGAATACTCTATAAGCTTTAATGCAATTTCATTTTTAGGCATCCTAACAGCAACTGTGTCAAGACCTCCAGTTACATTGTATGGGACAATCTCTCTCTTGGGTAGTACTATAGTGAGAGGTCCTGGCCAGAACCTCTCCATAAGCGTATAGGCTACTTCTGGAATATCTCTCCATAAGATGTCAACCTGATCTATAGAGGACACATGAACTATAAGTGGATTGTCAGGAGGTCTCCCTTTTGCCCTAAATATTTTATTAACTGCAAATTCATCTAAGGCATTAGCTCCAAGTCCATAAACAGTTTCAGTTGGAAAGGCAACTATTCCACCCTGTTTGATTTTCTTTGCAGCAATTTTTGCTGCTTTATCTATACCTAACTCTGACACCCTTAAGATCAAGACCATATTGTATACATCAACCTGTAGGTTATTAAATACTTATGGAGACAAAGAAAGACAAGAAAATAAAGATCCTACAACGAAGAAAAGAACTCATATAGTCTATTAAGTCCTATTTCCAATTGTCTCATGCTTGTAGCAAAGGATATCCTAAAGTGATACTCTCCATGGGGACCAAATGCACTTCCAGGCGTAACTGCAACGTCCTTTTCATTTAAAATTTTCATTGCAAGCTCCTCAGAAGGTATTTTTAGATCATACTTTGGGAGGACATAGAATGCACCCTTAGGTTTTGATACTGTTATGTGCGGTATTTCAGAGAGCCTCTTAAAAACATAGTCTCTACGCATCTTAAACTCAGATATCATGTTCCTAACGTATTCTTCTACCTCTGGGTCTCCTATTATATCTAGAAGAGCTCTTTGCATAGGCGCCGAGGGACACGCTATGGTATAGTATGAGAGCTTCATTGCCTGATCTATGAACTCCTTTGGACCTGCTAGAAATCCTATCCTCCACCCAGTCATGGCATATATCTTGGAGAAAGACATTGGATAAAGGACTCTATCACTATACTCCAAAAAACTTACGTGCTTTCCTTCGTAGACAAATACATTATAGACCTCGTCACTTATAATATAGAAGTCATAATCCTCAGCTAAATCAGCTATTGCCTTTACATCTTCTCTCTCGAGCATGCCACCAGTAGGATTATTAGGACTATTTACGATTATTGCCTTCGTCTTTTTGTTTATGAGATTTTTTAGCTCTTCGATGTCTGGCCTGAAATCATTCTCAATCCTAAGAGTATAGTAGACAGGTTTACCATTTGCGAGTGTTACATGAGGTGCGTATAGAACAAACCCTGGATCTGGTACTAGGACTTCATCACCCTTGTCTATAAGGGACATTATTGCAATATATAGGGCATGAGATCCTCCGATTGTTATCAAAATGTTTTCTCCAGTATAGTCACAATACTTAGAGAGAAAATATTCAGCTATCTTCTCTCTAAGTTCAGGTATCCCATAAGTTGAAGTATATTTATTCCAACCCTCACGTGCTGCATTTGCCAATGCCTTAATCGCCTTTGGCGGGGGTTGAAAGTCTGGCTGTCCTATACCAAAGTTTATTGTCTTTGAACCTACAAGCTCAAACATCTTTCTAATTCCAGAAAGCTTAATACTCTGAACCCTTTGGGATACCCTCATAGACTATACCTCCCTAGGTATAGCAAACAGTTATTATTCCTTCTATGGTATGATCTACTAATGTAAGATAATAAGTCTCATTACATAATCTCCTAACTTGTTGTGGGATGTGATAGCATGAAGCTTACAAACAGTGAGGGAGAGATTGCTGTTAAAATAGCTAGAAAAGTTGTGGATAGCGTGGTCTTAGGAAAGAAGATACCTGAGTTCAAGGATCTTCCGAAAGTATTTCATGAGAAAATGGGAGCGTTTGTCACGTTGGAGACGTATCCGAACAGAGAGCTTAGAGGGTGTATAGGAATTCCATATCCTGTGTATCCCCTTATAGAAGCTTTAATAGAGGCTGCAGAGGGTGCTGCTCTTCATGATCCAAGATTTCCTCCAGTAAAGCCAGATGAACTGATGAATATAACAGTGGAAGTAAGTATTTTAACCCCCCCAATAAAGATTGAGGTTAAGGATAAAAGAGAGCTTCCGAAAAAAATAAAGATTGGAAGAGATGGACTCATTGTGAAAAGAGGATTTTATCAAGGTCTCCTCCTACCGCAGGTTGCTGTAGAGGAGGGATGGGATCCAGAGACATTTTTAGCGTATACGTGTTGGAAGGCAGGGCTTCCAGGGGATTGTTGGCTTGACGATGAGACAGAGGTATACGCGTTTACAGCTGAAATATTTAGTGAGGAAAAACCCTACGGAAGCATTGTAAGGAGGAAAATCGATGAGCATTGTAGCATATAGTGGAAAAATCCTTTATAGGGGTAATTTAGTAGATGCAGAGCTTGGAGTTGATGAAGAGGGAATAATAGTTGGTATAAGAAAACATTTTGAAGGAGCTAGGCGCGTTAGCTTCTCTGGAAAGCTAATAATTCCGGGAGCAATAGACATTCATGTCCACTTTAGAGATCCTGGCTATACTAACAAGGAGGACTTTAAGACAGGATCTATGGCTGCTCTTGCTGGGGGTGTTACAACAGTATTTGACATGCCAAATACAGATCCTAAGATAAAGGATCTCAAATCCTTTAAGAAAAAGCTTAGAATTGCCAACAAAAAATCTACTGTTGACTTTGGGATATATGGTGGAATCTGGCCTAATAGCAATATAAAAGAGCTTCTTTCTGTGACAAAAGCTCTTAAGGTATATCTTTATGAGTGGAATAATCCTAATGCGTTAGAGAATATTGCCAGAATGATTCCAAATGACGTTCTCATAAGTATACATGCAGAGCACCCAAACATGATAAAAAAAGGAGAATATTGGAGTCTAGACGACTATAACAAGCTTAGACCACCTGAGGCAGAGATTGAAGGAATAAAGGCATCATTAAAGATATTTAATGGAAAGAAGCTGCATATAGCCCATGTATCTACGGAAAGTGGATTAAATTATCTTATTAATAAGGCAGTGACGTTTGAAGTAACACCTCATCATATGCTCTTAAATAAGGACATGAATCTATGGCCCTATGGAGTTGTAAACCCGCCTCTTAGATCAAAATCTGATAATGACGCCCTTTGGAGGGCTTTTTTTAGGGGTAGCATACCAGTATACGCGTCGGATCACGCGCCTCATGAAATTGATGAAAAAGAATCCGAAAACCCTCCTCCAGGCGTTCCAGGAGTACAAGAAGCCTTACCTTTGATGTTAGTCTTTGTTAAGGAAGGAATTATAAGAATAGAAGATCTTATGACAATGTACGCGTATACTCCAGCAGTTATAACTGGCCTTAAGGGTCTTAAGGGATCTCTAGAGTCTGGAGCATATGCAGATTTTTTAGTGGTAGATTTAGGGAATGAAGTTCGTATAAAAGAGGACATGTTATTTTATAAGTGTGAGTGGACAATTTATAAGAGACTTAGAGCAATATTCCCACTATATGTGTTTGTAAGAGGAGAGGCTTTAGTTGAAGATGGAGAAGTTAATGAGGATCCCGGATTTGGTAAATATGTCTACTCAAAGGACTTTAAACCATTCATCATATAAGAATCATAGTAGGGGACGTGCATGGTAGCAGTAAATAGGCTGGAAATATTCAAAAGAATTACAATATACACAATATCAATTGTGCTTCTTGCTAATATAATTCTGCCAGTTACGCTAGCAGAGGAGAGATCAAAAGTACTCATAGGGAGGTCTGAAATATACCTTTTAGGGGCATATGAGGACTCCTCGGGAAACAAGCATGGAATATACTCTAAGCTTCTTGTTGAGGTCTATCAGGTTAACGAGGGCACTGGTGGAAAAGTTTACATAAGCGCTATGCCTGTCCCTGACAAGATGTTTTATATGTCAGCCATAATAGCGTCGAGGATAGCAGCTCTTATGACGGAAAAATCCTTTTATGATCTCGAGTTTCATTACACAATAATAAGCTCAAGCGTGAGCATTGAAGGTCCATCAGCAGGTGCTGCCATGGCAGTTGCTGCTATTGCAGCTATTCTAAACCGCACAGTACCTGATGATAAGCTGATAACAGGTATGTTGCTTCCGGGAGGAATAATAGGTCCTGTAGGCTCCTTAAAGGAGAAGGTAGAGGCTGCAAGTGAGTTACATTGTAAATACCTATTTGTCCCATATGGACAATCAGAAACTCCATTAAAGACTTCAGGTGGATATATAAGACTAAGAGATTATGCAAAATCCTTTGGTATTGAGGTCGTTGATGTTCTATCAATAGATAGTGCCATAAGAGATATGTTAGGAGTATCCCTATCAAGCACAAGGCCTGTAGTCCGTCCTGAATATAACAAAAGCGAGCTCGTAGAGTATCTTAAAAGCTCTGTTATGCAGGATATAAAATACATAAAGGACCTTGAGAGCATGTTCCTAAATACAAGTGAAAATAAGACATTACCTAAGAGTGCGTGTTCCTATCTTAAGGTTTTCATGGATAAATTTAATATAACGTTTTCTGAGGGCCTGAACTTGACTCATGCTGGTAATTATTACTCCGCCCTTAGCAAGTTCTTTCAGGCTAGTATTTACATTAGAGCAGCGTACTACATAAAAAAGTACTACTTTAGTAACTATCCCCCATCAATGTTAGGAGAAATATATAACAATGTCACTAGGAAGATTTCTCATGTTGAAGGTCTTTTGAACACCACAACTGCTGAGAAGGTTTCTATTGGGGAATTTTATACGCTTGGAGCTACTGAGTTCAGATGTCTAGAGTCAGAGTATTATCTAAGGCTTTTTAATACGACAGCTATGTACCCTGAAAGAATGCCGGAAGCCCTTTATTATCTCGCATTTGCCTATGAGCGCGCGAGGACTGCTGAGTGGTGGTATAATGTACCTTTGAGCCTAGAGGACAATGCAACTGTAGATCTATATACGGTTGCTATGGAGAGTTTAGCTTATGCTCAGTCAATGATAGAGTTTTTGGACAGTATCGGTGGATCTTCACAGGAGCTAACAACGCTTAAAGAATACCTGTGGATCGCCTATAGATCCCTTGAGAAAGGGTATTATCCAGGAACATTCTTTGCCTCTACTGCAATAATAGCTACAGTGACTCTAGTTACATATAAAATGTATATCTCTGCTGAATATCTTGGAAATGTTGCGGATAAACTTCAAATGATGCTTGGATCTATAATAGATAGATTAGAAAATGATCCACATTTTGTTCTCCTCTCAAGGCTGGAGTATGGCGACGTACTCAAGCAGACTAATGTTGACTCTGCAATGTACATGTTCCTCGAAGGAATAATACTCTCTACGTTATACCACACAAAACAGACAATAATAATAGAAGAAGAAAATAATGAAAGCCCTGTTGAAATAAACATTGAAAGAGGAATACGCAGTGAAATATTCTTTATAGTAGGTCTTATAGCTGGTTTAGTTCTAGGTGTAACGCTTTTATCTAAGGACTAGTACTTTTCTCTAGGTCATCAACTATTTTTCTTGAGATCTCTTGGAACAATGATCCTAACTCTGTGTTCTCTAATGTTTCAAGAAGTCTTCCCTCATCCGAGGCCTTTATAAGTTCTGGAACTAAAGGAACCTCTCCTATGAAATTTGTATTCATCTTTTCAGCTAGCTCCCTCGCTCGTCCTCTTCCATAGAGATCTATTTCGTGTCCACACTGAGGACATCTCAGGAATGACATATTCTCGATTAAGTATATGTTCTTTATTCCTAGATTTCTTGCCATCACTATGCTTCTCTGAGCGTCCATGAGTGCTATTTTTTGGGGCGTCGTAACAATTACTGCTGCATGTGGTTCAAAGTCAGTAAGTGCTGTTATTGCTTCATCACCAGTTCCAGGAGGAAGGTCTGCTACAAGAAAATCTAAATCTCCCCATCTCACATCCTTAATGAACTGTCTGACAGCAGTTGTTCTTAGGGGCCCTCTCCATATAACAGGTTGTCCTTCAGGAAGTATTAGTCCCAAGGAAACTAATTTTATTCCCTTGATTTCTACAGGAATAATCTCCTCATTTTCACCGTATAGGGGTTCCATAGCCCCTATCATCTTAAAGATGTTAGGTCCTGTAACATCAGCATCAAGGATTCCAGTTTTTCCTATCTTTGAAAACCCATATGCTAGGCCTGCAGATATTGTACTCTTTCCAACACCGCCCTTTCCTGAATAGACTATTATTCTCCATCTGATTTTTGAGAGCCTCTCTTTAATTTGTTGTTTTTCCTTTTCAAGTCTGTCCATGATCGAAGACTTGTTAATCTTAATTGTCAATTTAGGACACCTCCACAAGATGGTTAAAAGAGCAAATTTATGAAACTTGCTATGTCTTAAAACATTTAATGCACAAAAAGGGAGAACATTAGAAAAACAGTGTCGTGATATGTGTTCTCAAGGATCTAATGTTAAAAAGCAGATCCTTGTGCGGACTTTAAGCCATACAATACATACTTTTTAGAGCGCTTTAATCAAAGAATTTATAAATATGTAAAAATTAGTTATTCTAGAAAGACTAAAAAGACTAATTAAAAACAGCGGGGTGGGGTAGCCAGGTTATCCCGCGGGGCTCATAACCCCGAGGTCCCCGGTTCAAATCCGGGCCCCGCTACCACTAATTTTAAACAGAACAAGGCATATTGCTTGAATGAACACTTAAGGTTACAAGTGCTTTATTGAAATAGAACGCAATAGGAGGTATTTGGAGTTGATAAGATAATATGAAGCTCAAAAGGAGACATGTTCTTTCTAAAAAAGAGTTAAAGAGAATATCAAGTATAATTTTAAATTCGTGGGGTGTAAACATTTTAGAGTACGATGCTAAGTGGGAGGTAGGTGATCTCGGGAACTTCTCTATAATTCTAGCAAATGGAGTTCCAATGATTATCATAGTCGATGATGAAGATTTTGGAGAGCTTATGTTGCCAACTATAGTGTTCTTTGCAAAGCATAAGCCGTATAAGAAGTTCATTAAAGTAGATAGTGGAGCTGTTCCTCATATCGCTAATGGGGCAGATGTTATGAGGCCAGGAATCGTAGACTGTGATTTAGATATAAGGAAAGGAGATATAGTTTACATCACTGGCGAGGGGATTAGTGTGCCTATTGGAGTTGGTATAGCCTTAATGAATGGGGAGGAGATGTTAAATAAGGAAAAAGGTAGGGCTGTAAAGATTATTCATTACATAAGTGATGAAATAATGGTAATTGCCAAAAGAGCTATTGAAAGCCTGAGGCAAAAGAAGTGGTTAGCAAGGTGGTAAGAAATCTTTATAAGTTTTAAAGGGTATCATTTTCTCAGAAAATGGACAACAGTAGTGCTTAATGGGGGAATTGTCTATAATGGACGCACGCTCACTAGATTGGACTGAAAAATACAGACCAAGATCGCTTGATGGAATTATAGGAAATAAAAAAGCCATAGAAACTATTAAGCAATGGGCAAGAAGGTGGTCTTCTGGAATACCTAAAGAGAAGAAAGGGCTTCTTATTTATGGCCGTCCAGGAACTGGCAAGACAACAGCAGCTCTTGCGTTAGCCCATGATATGGGATGGAGTTATTTAGAGCTTAACGCGTCTGATACGAGAAATTATAGAACCATAAGGGAGGTTCTTGGAGGGGCATCTACATCATCCTCCCTTTTTGGAACAGGTAGTAGGATAACGCTTATAATACTTGACGAAGTGGATAACATGGCGTCAAGGTTTGACGTTGGTGGATGGTCTTCCATAATTCAGTTCCTTGAAATAACACGGCAACCAATAGTGTTAATCGCAAATGACTTCTGGAATGGTGTTGTTCCAAATATTAAGATACCCCTTGGTAGGTTCTACAAGCTATGTGAAGTTGTACAATTTTATCCTCCGCCATATAGGGCAGCTAAGGCTTACTTAATAAATATACTTAAGAGAGAAGGTATAAGCTTTGAGGAAGAAGCTATAGATCTCGTACTAAGAAAGAATATTGTTGAAAATGAGAACGTGGATCTAAGAGGAGCTATAAGATATCTTCAGGCTGTTGCCCTTGGAAAGAAGAAAATAACAGTGAAAGATGCTGAGCTTGTTAGTTGGAGAGATCGCGAGGCAAACATATTTCAGACATTAGGAGTGATATTTACTGCCAGGAACTTCAAGAAGGCATGGCTTGCAGCCCTGAGAGTAAACATGACACCAGATGAGCTTCTTGAATGGCTTTCAGAGAATTTGCCGAAGATTTACGTGGATCCTGAAGACCTAGCATTAGCATTTGATTTTCTATCTAGAGCTGATGTATTCCTTGGAAGGAGTATAAGAAGACAGGCGTATAGCTTGTGGGCGTATGCAACAGAGCTCATGTCAGGTGGAGTATCTATAGCGCGTAGGAATACCTCTGCTAGGGGATCCTGGAAGATAACGTCTTCATCATGGAAAAAAAGATATATTTCTGTTAAAGGAGAGCTTGACCTCGTAAAATCAGCAGCAGTAAAGTTAAGACATGTCTTGCACTCTGGATGGAAGGAATTTATAAGGGAGGATCTCCCATACCTTAGGATTATATGTAAGAAGGATCCTAGAGTCCTTGCATCCCTAATAGCCTTTGGAAACCTTACTAAAGAAGAGGCTGCCGCAATTGTAGGGGAGGACATCAATAGCCCTATAATCAGGGAGGCTTGGGAACTTAAGAGTGAGATTAAGGATGAAATAGTAAAAGAAGTGCAAAAATTTAAGCTCAAAGGGACTAAAGAAGAGAAAGCTGCAAAAGAGGAAAAAACAGAGAAGAAAATAAAGCCAAAAACGCTTTTTGACATATGAGAGGTGGGCATCTTGAGAAGAAAGCTCCTTGAGATTCTTATGTGCCCAATATGTGGAGGATCCTTAGATCTCGTGGTTCATAAAGAAGAAAATGGTGACATCATTGAAGGGTTTCTTATTTGTAAAAAGTGTAACGTAAGGTTTCCTATAGAAGATGGTATAGTAAATATGTTAGAAGCTGCTAAGTACATTGAAGAGGATTGATTATACAAGTAAACGTCAAAGTGTTTGTTTTTTATATGAGATGGATTGATAAAGTACAAAATCCCTAAGTGTTCTCTTCCCTCATATATTCCTCCTAAGGGCGTACTGATGAAGAGAATTGGATAGCCGAACTTAATCAATTGCATAATTAGGACATTGTTAAAGTATAGGACTATAATCTTAAGCGCCCCATCCTAGAGGTAGGAATAGCAAGGTGCTGACATACTCACAGTTCACCTCTTAGAGAATTGCAACTCTTCCTGCAAGGCTTGTCTCCCAGATAGTAAAGAGTATAAAGTTTGGCACTTAATGTTTCCCGCAATTTTTAAATACTCTTAGAGACTATTTTATCATAATGTGGCGGTCCCCGATATGTGGGGTTCTAAGCCTGAATGGGGACTGTTAAGGCCGTGAGGATATGGGGAGTCACCGTTCCCCCCGAAAGCCCTCCAATGAAACCAGAGGAGGGAAGGTTAGCCGTTGCACAAGTTATAGCTAATCGGGACGGATATTCTTAAAGTGTTAATTCAGTTTTAAGTCCTCCTAGAGGGTATTCTTTAGCAGATATTTCCACGAGCGATATTCAGTGTTATGGAATAGTTTAACCATAAAGCTTGCATTTGTGAGATTAATGACTTTTAGACGGTTGTTAGGTATTAATTAGACCTTAAATAGCATACCTTCTTAGGCTTGAAGGGAAAAATATCGTCTAATGATTAATCCTTGAGATCTCTAGTGATCTCGGAGGGTACGGGCACTAATGATGTTTGACGTTAAATTACGCATGGGAAAGGGATTAGTGGAGCGGTTTTGGGTGGTAACCATAATAGCCACAGTTTATTAAGTGAGCAGTATTGTGGTTTCCCTTTAAGAGAGTGCCATGATTTTGTATCTGCATCTAAGTTTACGCTCTTGCTACGCTTAAGGAAAATATCGAAGATCACAAAGGAGAGGTGTGTCTTAAACATGAACATGAATATAAGGGCTGGAACAGCAAGAGATTACTTAGAGAGCATTTCAAAGGAGATCTACTCAGAGCTACCAAAGGATATCTTAAATATCGTTGACTTAGATCTATTCGGAGCAGAGGTAGTAATATATACACTAAGTCCAGGAAAGTTCGCTGACTACTATGATAAGATCAGAGAGCTTGCTAAGAAGCTTAAAAAGCGAATAACAATAAGAACGCCAAACCTTGAGGAAATAGCTAAGAAGAATGAAGAAGAAGCAAAACGCTTTGAGGAAGTCATAAATAAGAACAGAAAGCCACCAGAGGAAGCAAAGAAGATTATAAAGAAAATAATACCAGAAGAAGCAGGAATAAAGAAAATAGTTTTTGATAATACCAGCGGAAAGGTATATATAGAAGCTGTAAAGCCGGGAGTTGTAATAGGAAAAGGGCACGCTAATAAAATAAGAATTCTCAAGGAAACAGGATGGATTCCTGAAATAAAGAGGTACCCTCCAATACCTTCACCAATAATCTGGACAATCAGGGAGTTTTACATGAGAGATGAAGTAGACAACTTTAGAACAAGAATGCTAAAGAGAATTGCAATGAAGATAAATATACAAAGCACATGGATGATAAAAGGTCAGAAGACGTGGGTAAGAATAACATCTCTTGGAGGGTATCAAGAGGTTGGAAGAAACTGTCACCTGCTGACGACAAAGGAGTCTAGAGTTCTAGTCGACTGTGGAATATCACTTGGGGCTCCTCCTCAAGAGATGTTTCCTGACTTTAAGATTCCCGAGTTTAACCTTGAGGAAATAGATGCCATAGTCCTAACACATGCTCACTTAGATCATACCGGCGCCCTCTTATACATCCTTTCAGGACATTCAGAGTACACATATGATGGTCCAATATACTGTACAGAACCCACAAGAGACCTCTTATACTTGCTTCTCAAGGATTACATGTCACTCTCAAGGGATTTTTATCTTCAGGTTAAGTTGGAGGATATACTTAAGAGAATAATAACAGTTGACTATGGAACTACTCTGGACATAACTCCCGATATAAGGATGACATTCTATAACGCAGGACATATATTGGGGTCAGCAATGGTGCACTTTCACATAGGAGAAGGATTCTACAATGTTGCATTCACTGGAGACTTCAAGTATGATAAAAGAAGCAGAGTTCCAAGGCTTCTCCCACCTGCAGATCCAGCATTTCCAAGGCTTGAAGCTCTCGTAATGGAAGCCACATATGGAGGAAAGAGGGATACGGCATCCTTTGATGATGCTGTAAACAGGCTTGGAGATATAATAAGAAACGCTTATAGAAAAAAAGCAAAGGTGATAATTCCTGCGTTTACTGTTGGCCGTTCTCAGGATGTGATGTTTGCAATACGCTATCTTAGAGATCATAAGCTCATTCCAGAGGATATCCCAATATACATTGATGGATCTATATGGGAAGCTACAGCAATTCACACATCATATCCTGAGTATCTCAGTAAGTACGTTAGAGATCTTATATATGAAGAAGGAGAGAAAATCTTTGACAAGAATGTTTTCATAGATGTGCATAGAGATAAGGATAAAAGGCTTGAGATAGTGAGTGAGCGTGGTCCAGCGGTTATAATAACTACATCAGGTATGATAAATGGAGGGCCGATATTCGAATACCTTTACTATCTCGGGCAGGATGAGAACAATGTACTTGTATTTGTAGGTTATCAGGCTGAGGGAACTATTGGAAGGAGGATTCAAGATGGTGCCAGGACAATAATGATTCCAATTGATGGAAGAAACACCTTAGTTGAGCTAAAGCTTGACGTAGAGACTGTTGAAGGATTTTCAGGTCATGCATACAGGGATCAACTTGAGAACTTTTTATTAGATCTAAATGCACGTAGAGGTCAGGGAATAAAGCTTCAGAATATTGTTGTGCATCATGGAGAGCCAAAGAAGATCGAAAGCATGGCAAGATGGATAGAAAGAAACATCAGGGCTAAGAGCATAAGAACTCCAAGTAACCTAGAAACTGTTCGCCTTATATAATCCTATGAAAAGGGGTTCAGAGAGTTATGAGTACTAATAGCTCGGGAAACGAGGGGTTCAAGAAAAGGCATAGAAAATCTTTGACTCTGTTACTCACAGCTATTGGAGTTCTTATTGCACTTCTTCTTATTTACATTATTGGGATTGAAGAGGTAGTGAAAGCATTTACCACATATAGTGTAAGACAGCTTGTAGTATTCATAGTTCTCTATATTTTTTCTTGGGTCTTAAGGGGACTAAAGTTCTATCTGATCTTAAGAGCATCTGACATAAGGATAGGTGTTCTAAGATCTATAGGATTGGCAATTCTCGGAGGGTTTGCTAACATATTTGGCATGTTTCAGATAGGTGATGTGACAAGGGTAATCGCCGTTAAGTTTCAAGCAAATAAGGACTTCGGCGTTGCAACCTCTCCAATATTAACTGACATGTTATCTGGAACATATGGCCTCATAACGCTTGTTCTAGTCTTTATACTTCTCTTTAGTCCAGACAGAGCTAGCTCATGGACGAGGTTGTGTATATTGTTTATTATCCTTCTTGCAATAGCCACTATAGGAGTACTGAAATATGGAAGGCAAATTGGGGACTTTCTCTCGTCAAAAAAGCCAAACAGGGCACTAATGTTCCTTGCAAACATTGTCTACACGATGAGAGTTGCTCTTAACAGTAAGCTCTTTTATGCTTCTATAATGATATCGATCATATCATGGCTTATAGAGGGCGTTTCCTTCAGCACTCTTGTCCCAATGATTGACTGGCATAATGCTGTCATAGCAGAGGCTCTTGGGAATATGGTCAAGATGGTCCCCGTGACTCCAGGAGGAATAGGAACATTCGAAGGTGTTGTGGCACTATATCTTTCTAAATTTGGGATCGAGATATCTGAAGCGTTTTCATATGCTTTATCTTATCACATCATGACAAAGGTGATACTTGCTATCATAGGAGCACCTTTAGCCTCAATCCTGATACCAAAGGCTAGTGATGAGTAAAGTAAAGTCTTTTAAGCATGAGTCCTTTGAAAGGTCTATAGCTGATGAAGTACCTACAATATTTCCAAATTACTTAGAGATAGATTTTATCACATTTATCAGCTAACGTAAAAGCTAGGTGGTTTAGACATGATAAAAGACGGAGAACTCGTCATTCCAGGCCAAGAGCTAGGTACTCTAGAAGAATATCTTCCTGGAGAAAACGTGTATGAGGTTGGAGGAAGGATTTATTCAAAGGTTCTTGGAAAGGTTGCTGTGAAGGACTTAATGATAAGTGTTTCCCCCCTGAAGGAGATTCCAAGAATAAAGGAAGGAGAAGTGGTAATTGCAACTGTGACTGAGGTTAAGGAGAACATAGCAATTGTAGAAATATTGGCAATAGAAGGAAAGGCCTACAGGAGCATAGCATCTCCTATTTATACTGCTGCGATACCCATATCCCAGATTGCGAATGAGTTCATAAAGGATATTCGTATGAAGCTTAGAACATCCGATATAGTAAGAGCTAAGGTCATAAGCACTCAAAGGGGGATATTTCTTACTGTAAAACCTCCAGACATGGGGGTTATAAATGCTTTTTGCAGCATATGCAGAAGGCCACTAAGGAGAGTTTCTGGAAACACTTTAAGGTGTGATCACTGCAACACAAATGAGACTAGAAAGATCAGCGAGCTATATGGAAGATACTTTATTGGAGGTGATAAGTATGGAAATAATCCCAGAAAGATCTGATGATAATAAGGTTATGAAATTTAGGGTTATTGGAGAAGATCACACACTACTAAATGCTTTAAGAGAGAGGCTACTATCCTATCCGGAAGTCGAGTATGCCTATTATAATGTGTCTCATCCACTTAAGAGTCCCTACCTATTATTACCAGATAACGTAAGTGCTCCAATTGACCTTAGAGGATTGCAGCAAGAGGTAATGTTCGTTTTCAGAGTAAAAGAGGGCAATCCTAAAGATCTACTTAAAAAGGCTGTAGATGAGCTCCTCGGAGAGGCTGAGGAGCTGGTTAAAATAGTGGACAAGATCTATGAGGATCATAACAAAAAGAGATAGGTATGCCATGCGAGGAAGTTCCAGAAATTGAAAGGAATATAGGCATGGAAGTATATCTCACAGATTATCCTGGATTTGGGGGAAGACTTAGGACACACCCTGAGGATTTTATAGTTGATGAGCTTTCATATGATCTTCCAAGGGTTGACAATGGGCCATTTATTGCGCTAAGAATAAGGACAAAAAATTGGGAAACATTTAGGCTTTTTGATCGTATTGCTAGAAAATTAGGACTTAGAGCTTCTCAGATACACTTTGCAGGAACTAAGGACAAACGAGCTATTACAACGCAGCTTGTAGTTATTCCTACGAAAAGAAAATTAGAGAATGTTGTAGAGGTCGTGAAGACAATTAAAAATGTAGAAGTTCTTGAGGCCTTTAGAACTACTAGGCTAATAAGGCTTGGTGACTTATACGGGAATAGATTTACAGTCACTATTAGGGACGTTTCTGAAAACGCTGAGGAACTATTTTATAAGAATAAAGAGCAGCTAGACACTTATGGAGGTTTTCCAAATTTCTATGGTGTTCAGAGGTTTGGTAGTGTAAGACCAATTTCTCATATCGTTGGAAAGTTACTGCTCATGGGCAAGTTTGAGGAGGCATTTCTTACATTAGTGGCAAAACCCTATGGAGGAGAGGCTCCAGACGTATTGGAAGTTCGAAAGTACCTATTAGAGACCAGAGATTATGAAGGGGCTTATAGGATGATGCCAAGGAGAATGGTGTTCGATAAAAGAATGCTAGAGCACTTAGTAAGGCATCCTGGAGATTTCGTTGGAGCCTTTAGATCTCTTCCAAAACCATTGAGGATAATATACATATACGCATATCAGTCATACCTGTTTAACAAAATACTGAGCGAGCGAATAAGGAGAGGTCTTCCTATAATGGAGCCTGTGGAGGGAGATATAATAATACCTCTTGTGAGACCCATAACCCTTGAAATGTCTCACGGTATATATGTTGATAGGTGGAACATTGACAAGATCAGGAAAAAAGTAAGGGAAGGAAAGGCGTTTGTCACAGGACTTGTTCCTGGAACAAAGGCCCTTATAGCAAAAGGCGAACCTGGAGAAATTGAAATGAAGATACTTCAAGATGAAGGCATAAACCCTAAAGACTTTGTAGTACCAAACATGCCAGAACTGACGTCAGAGGGGACCAGAAGAGCACTAGGGGTGCCTGTTAAATGGATATTTTGGAAATTTAAGGAAAATACTGCGGTCCTCTCTTTTGAGTTATACAAGGGCTGTTACGCTACCTCACTGCTTAGAGAGTTTATGAAGGCGAAGGATATTAAAGCTTATGCTTGATTTCTCTTAAGTCGAAGGGTAAGACGGAGGTTTAAGCATGCCTGCTAAGATCTATCTTAGCTGGGCAGAATTTGAAGAGGCTATACAATATATAGCACTTAAGCTTAGGGAAACAAGATTTCAGCCAGATTTAATAATTGCAATAGCTAGAGGTGGGCTTATACCAGGGGTAAGACTATCCCACATACTTAAAATTCCAATGAGAAGTATACACATGACGTTTTATGATGAACATGACAACAGACTTGAAAAGCCCATACTGTTAATACCTCTTCAAACTCCTCAAGAAGTTCAAGGAAAGAAAGTTTTACTAGTTGATGATATAGCAGACACAGGAATGACTCTAAAAAATGCAATTAATTACTTAAGATCTCTTGAAGCTAGTGAAATTCGAATTGCAACAATAGCTTATAAACCATCTTCGATAGTAACTCCAGATTTTTACTTATTTACAACTACAAAGTGGGTAGTTTTTCCGTGGGAGAAAGAACCCATAATATTTGGTAAGATGCTAATTGAACATCCAAGAGAACTTTGATTAGGTAGATATAAATGCTAAGTGAAAGATCCAGGGAAAAGCTCTTAGGAGAGTTATTATACACTATAAGAAATGTCATAAAGGGAGTTTCATCTCAAAAGCTATGCGAAGAGGATCTTAAGAGGGCTCTAAAGAGGTTGGGATATGAGTATATACATGTTACTAAAACAACGTCAACTCAGGATATTGCTAAAAAAATACTAAAGAGGAATTTCCGTAAAAGCATAATAAGAGCTGATGTACAGTTGTCAGGGAGAGGAAGGTTTGGTAGGGTTTGGTACTCCCCAGCTGGTGGTCTCTGGATAACAATTCTTGACACAGGTCTTGACACTTCTCCTGATATAATAGCCCCCTTAGCAATAGTGCTGTTTCTTAAAGTACAGTATAATCTAGAGGTCTCCATAAAATGGCCAAATGACGTTTATGCGTATGGAAAAAAACTTGCTGGAATTCTCGTTGAGGCTATATCTGAGCACCCTAAAGTTCACTACATGATAGGTATTGGTATTAATGTAAACAACGATCCTCCAATAGAAAAAGCGACATCCTTAAAGAGGGTCATTAAAAGAGAAGTTAACTTAAATGAAATTCTTCTAGGAACAGTAGTTTACTATGAGTTGCTGAAGAGAATAGCAGACCCTATAGTTATCTTTAAGAGACTTTGTCATTCATTTATGAGTTGGCTCCTGATAAAGTTAGTAGATGGTCAGGAAATCGTCGGAAAGCTTTTAGATATTCATAAAGATGGTACAGCCATAGTTGAAGACAAAGAAGGGAGACAGAAGATAGTGCATGCCTCTGAAGTTCTTTATGTACTCATGCTTTCTTAAATCTAACCTCCTCCCCGCCCTAAAGGGCTAGGCTTTCAAAAGAAAAAAGTCATGATAGGATCTTAGCTATACTTAAGAAATGCTTGTTCTGAAGTTCGCTCGAAAAACATATAATGGAATTCAAAAAAGAGTAATTTTTAAGGAGGCTCCTGACTCTCATATTTGAATTAAATTAGACATTCTCAGCTCATTATTGCTTTTCTTAGAGAGGTGTAATTCATGATTCGAAGAGTGAGGATACTATCTGGGACTATTGCTGGAAAACGAGAGGAGCGTTTCATTCATAGATGGTATGGTCTTCTTAGGGTGAAGGTTGAGGATACAGTGTATACATTAAAGATGACTGGAAACATTGCTCAGTGGTTTAAAGACTCAGAGAAAGTGGAGATAGTTGTTGAGGATCGCGTTTATAGATCTATAAAAAGAAGAAAGAAAAAGATCCTTGAGTTTAATGAGTATGAGCTTTATAAGATCCTAAATAATGGAGAGAAACTAAAGATATGGCCCTGTTGGGTTAAGGAATACGATATTCCAAGGTATAATCCTGTAACAGGGGAGGAGCTGTATAAATATCACATTGTTGCAAGGGAGGCTATGTATGAGAATGATTATGAGGCAATAGCAGAGCTTGAGCAGTATCACTACGCATCTGAGAAGGAAATAGTTGCCCTTTGGAAGTGTGAAAAGTGTGGGAACATTATGGAGGCAAATGTCAGGCCACTATGTGAGAGGTGTGGTACTGATGAGTACGTTCACATACTAGAGATAAAGGGGTCAACACCAGCATCAAGGTTTTTAGTACTTGAACTTAAAGACAGAAAGCCATATGAGCCCAAAATCATTGCTTATGTGAGAGTGGATCCGCCAATACCGCTTATGCATAGAAGGCTCCCCAACGGGGAAATAGAGAGAAACATTAGAGAGAAAATATTTCCAAAGGACTGGTTTCACCCAGTGTTCAGTCCAGAACAGAAACTTAGAGAACTCTTAAAAAGTTTAATTAAGCAAAAAGGAAAGAGAATTGCCAGAAACATAGTATGGAACGAGGCTAGATGGCAAGCTATTGAAGAAAGCAATACTTCTGCTGCAAGAATTGCAAGAGTGGTGGTTCATCCTGATTATAGGTCTGACGGCTTAGGGCAACTTGCTGTTAAGGCGGCAATTGAGTGGATAAGTGAAAGAAGGATTCCTGAAATGCGCAAGAAAAAACATCTTGTGGAAACAATAGCTCAAATGGCTAGGTTCAATCCTTTCTTTGAAAAGGTGGGTTTTAAGTACTTATGGGAGACAAAGTCTGGAAGGCCTGTACTTTACTATCCAATAACTTCAGAAGGTAGGAGATACATTGAGGAGTTCCTTGAGAAGGATACATACGCAAGAGTTCACAGAGGAAAACTCTGTGTGCCAACATATGGGTCTGTTGATAAAATATCGTCACCTATAAGGCTTAAAAATGTTACAAAGAGGTATAGCAACCTGCTTGATGTAAAGGGCTTAAGACCTGAGATAAGAGACGTCTTAGTAGCTTTTGGCGTGAGAAGTAGGGTAATACAGAGAGAAGTGCTTAGAAATGTTACTATGGAAATAGATCCTGGAGAGATAGTATGTGTTGTGGGAATTAGCGGTGCTGGAAAAACAACCTTGCTAAGACTTATTATTGGTGCTATACTCAAGTTGAGAGATAGTAGATACGTTCCTGACTATGGTACTATAGAGGTTCCAGGAAATGCTAGAGTTGGAGTACTAATTCCAGGAGAGCTTGAGCCAGAGTTTGGAAGTGAAAGCATCTTAGAGCACGTCTATAGAAAGTGTAAGAACATATACATGGCAGTAGAGATACTAAACAAGTGTGGGCTCTCGGATGCTGTACTCTATAGGGCCAAGTACCATGAGCTTTCAACAGGTCAAAAGGAAAGAGCAAAAATAGCATCAGTGCTAGCAGAGAGACCAAATGTCCTCATAATAGATGAACTAGGATCGAACTTAGACGCTCTTACTGCTACAAGAGTTGCTAAAAAGCTCGGAGAAATATGCAGGAGTGCAGGGATAACTGTAATAGCAGTTACCCATAGAGCTGAGGTTATGAAAGCCATAGCGCCTGACAAGGTCATTTATGTAGGATATGGAACATGCTATTATGAAAAGGTCAGATAACATCTAGGTGTTATCCTATGGTGAAGTGGATATTTGTTGACTATGAAAGGTGCTCTGGGTGCAGGATTTGTGAAATAGAGTGTTCTTACGTTCACGAAGGAAAAGTGTGGAGAGAGGTCTCTAGAATAAGAATACTAGAGTACATTCCAGGAGTGGTAGTTCCTATAGTGTGTTTCCAGTGCTCAGAAAGATACTGTCTAAAGTCGTGTCCGCAGGATGCAATATACTTGGATTCAGATGGGATAACACATGTAAATTCAGAGAAGTGCACAGGATGTGGCGTGTGTGTTTCTGCATGCCCAGCACACATACCTATAATGCATCCTGAGAAGAACTATGCGTTGATATGCGACTTATGTGGAGGAGAGCCAGCCTGCGTAAGGATATGTATGGATCTTGGATACAACGCACTTAGAGTTGTAGAGACAGATGACATCAACAGAAACCTGTACTTAAGAGACGTATTAAATGTTGCAGAGGAACTTAGGGAAGCTCTTTATGGGAGCTCAGGTGAGAAATCATGACATATGGATACGCTGGTAGTATTCTCGTTGTAGATCTCTCCAAGGACAAGATTACAGAGATGTCTATTGATGAGGAAATTCTTAGAATATATCTAGGAGGAAGGGGTCTTGGAGCATATGTGCTTCTTAAGGAGCTAGGAGCCTCTTGGGAGAATGTAGATCCGCTAGGTCCAGAGAACCTCCTACTTGTCCTCACAGGACCTCTCGTGGGATACTACCCAGGCATAAAGGTAGTCATAACGGGGAAGTCACCTCAGAGTAATGGGGTCGTAGGAAGTACGTTATCTTCGGAGATTGGGGTGGAGCTAAGATCTGCTGGGTATGATGGCATAGTGGTGAAAGGAAGATCAAAGGATCCTGTTTACATATATGTAGAAAATGATAGTGTCGAGATTAGGAGTGCTGAAAAGTACTGGGGTATGACTGGTAGAAAGCTCTATGAGACACTTTCTAGAGAACTTCTTAATGAGGCAATAAGAAAATCTAAGGGCAGTGCTGTCAGAGAGACTCCTATGATATACATTGGACCTGCTGGAGAAAACCTTGTTAGAACTGCCAGTGTTATGAGCAAGTGGTTTCATGCCGCTGGTTACGGTGGGTATGGAGCTGTTATGGGAAGTAAAAATCTTAAAGCAATTGCTGTAAGAGGAAAGGGACCATTACCAAGAGTATATGATCCTGTTAAGGTAAGAACCCTTACAAGACTTATCCAAAAAGAGCTATCCTCAAAGTTCTCACTAAGATATTGGGGCACAGGTCATGGAGGGTACAGCGTTGGGTATAGGTTCTCATCAGAACCTATAAGAAACTGGCAGGAAGAGTGGCATGATAACAGAGAGATTTCTGTAGTAAACTTTGAAAGAAGGATTTGGAAACGTAGATTTTGGGGAGATTTTGGATGTCCTGTAACTTGTATGAAGGTATCTGTCGTGAAGAAGTGTGGAAGTGTTTATGTAACAGACGCTCCAGATTATGAGCTTCAGGCTTACATGGGAACAAACCTTGGAATCTTCAAGGCTGAGGACATAGCATATCTTTCCGCGATAGTGGATGATTTTGGACTCTGTGGTATACAAACGGGTAACCTTTTGGGTTTTGTTGCAGAGCTTTACGAAAAAGGAATACTTACTGAAGAGGACTTAGGCTTTAGCGTAAAATGGGGTGATACAGAAGCATTTAAACGTCTTATAGAGATGATAGTTAGAAGGGAGGGCATTGGAGATATCTTAGCGGAAGGAACTTTCAGGGCTGCTTTAAGGATATCGAGTATGAAGGGTGTGAATGTGCTTGATTATGCAGTACAGGTAAAGGGCATTGCAGTGGGAGCTCATGGGGTGCGCAGTGGTCTTGACTATCAGCAATTTTCTTATGCTGCCTCGGTACAGGGTGGAGATCATACATCTGCACCCTCTGAGCCATTTGACAGGGGAGAAGTGTTCACTACATTTGCAGACTCTGCAATAGTATGTCTCTTTACTATATCAAAAAAGTACATATGGGACTTTACAAGAGCAGTTACAGGATTTGAGGTAACTCAGGAGTTATGGACAAAACACAATGCAAGAGCAATACTTTCAATACAGAGGGTTCTATTACTCTTGGGAGGACCGGACATTTATTGGGATCCTAGAGTTCATGATGACATTCCTAAGAGATTCTATGAACCCCTTCCGTCAGGGCCAAAGAAAGGGGAGGCCGCAAGTAGAGAAACTGTAAGAAAAACCCTTATTGAGTACTACAAGTTCCTTGGGTGGGACGAACTTGGGTTACCGACTGATGAGACGCTAGAAGAGCTTGGCCTAAAGAAACTTCTAGAGCCTCTAGTGAAAAAGGTTAGAAAAAGATTAGAAAGCTAAACATCTATCCGTCACTTTGTGCCCTCTTCTAGCATTTCTTTAAATTTACTATAGAGATAACTTGCTATTTCTTTATACATCTCCTTTCTGACATCTTCCGGTATAGCAGTAAGGCCAGCCTCTAAAAGCGCCTCAAGAGTTAGGACTACTGCTCTGAGCTCTAGGGCTTTAGACTTTATGAGATCTTTAACTGCTCTTTGAAGAAGTCTTCTAGCGGTCTCATTTTTCTCAAAAGCCTCCTTTAGCTCTCTCTTTATTTCCTCTTTAACAACCTCCTTTGATGCCTCAACTAGTAAAGAGGTTAAGTACTCGCTGCCTATCTGCTGAAATTTTACGAGGTTTTTGATTAGATTCTCTATTTGTTTCTCTGGTATCATCCCTTAACAACTCCTATAGGAACCATCTTTGCAACCTTCTTAGAGATTCCCGCCTTGTGAACTATATCCACGACATGATCAACGCTCTTATACACTGCAGGAGCCTCCTCAGCAACTACTTTCATGGAAGCAGCTCTTACGTATATTCCTCTACTGGAAAGATCTCTTATGACCTCTCCTCCTCTAAACCTTCTAGTAGCCTCATGACGTGACATAACCCTTCCAGAGCCATGACACGTGGATCCAAATGTTTCCTTCATGGCAACTTCTGTTCCAACAAGTATGTAGCTTCCTGTTCCCATGCTTCCCGGTATCAGTACTGGCTGACCATACTTTCTATAATCCTGAGGAATTGCTGAATGCCCTGCTGGGAATGCCCTTGTAGCTCCTTTTCTGTGAACAAATACCTTTACTGTCTTTCCATCGATTTCGTGTTCCTCGAGCTTTGCTATGTTATGGGCAACGTCGTACACGATTTCAAGCCCAAGATCCTCTGGATCTTGTCTAAATACCTGCGCAAAAGATTCTCTCACCCAATGAGTTATCATCTGTCTGTTTGCCCATGCATAGTTAGCTCCACCACTCATCGCTGCAAAGTAGTTTTCTCCTTCCTTTGAGTTTGCTGGAACGGCTGCAAGCTCTCTATCTGGGACTGTTATTCCGTATCTTCTCATGGCCCTTTGAAGGATTTCTAGGTAATCAGAACATATCTGATGACCAAATCCACGTGATCCTGTGTGAATCATTACTGTAACTTGACCTATCCTCTCTATCCCAAATGCCTTTGCTATTTCAGGCTCATAAATCTCCTTCACTACTTGTATCTCAAGGAAATGATTTCCTGCACCCAGCGTTCCAAGCTGAGGTGCGCCACGCGTTTTTGCCTTATGCGATATCTTATCAGGATCTGCCGTCTGCATCTGCCCGTTTTCCTCTAGATGTTGTAAGTCCCTATCCCAACCAAAGCCATGTTCTACAGCCCACCTAGCTCCTCCTAGTATTACCTCATCAAGTTGACCTGAAGTAAGCCTTATTTTCCCTCGAGAGCCCACACCAGATGGAACGTTCCTAAATATAACGTCTACAAGCTCCTTAAGTTTTGGCCTTATGTCTTCATACGTTAGGTTTGTTCTAAGGAGCCTCACTCCACAGTTAATGTCAAACCCTACTCCTCCTGGAGAAATTACTCCTTCATATGCGTCAAAGGCAGCAACTCCACCTATTGGAAAGCCATATCCCTGATGAATGTCAGGCATTGCAAGGGATGCCATATATATTCCAGGAAGTGTCGCAACATTTGCAGTCTGTTCTAGTGATAGGTCTCTTCTCGTGATGTCAATCATTCTCTTATCTGCATAAATTATTGCGGGTACTATCATTCTTGGCTTATAATCTTTTGGTATCATCCATTTATAGTCGGTAACCTTTCTCAATGGGCCTGACCACATCTTTTTTCACCCGTACAAACATATGTATAAAGTGTCCCCTAAGCTATAGGGTAGGAAAGATACTCTTAGCTTCCTTTATACATCCATAATAAAGTGCGCAATATATCTTTTCTTGGTCTTCTTTATCTCTAGCATGTTGTACGTCATGGCTTTTATTGAGATCGCATAGTCGTGCTTATCTAGGCTAAATCTTTCCCCACAAAGCTTAGCAGTAAGCTTATATGTATCTCCTCTAGTAATGGCTACATGTATTTCCTTAGGCAGTAGTTGCTCGACGTCAAATATATACACAAGTTCGGACATCCACTTGTAGAATAAGGATTCTACGTCCTCGGCCTCTATCTTCACAGTGACATTTACATCACACTTGCTAACTTTCTTCTCATAATTAGGTGATATAGCGTTAAACATTGCTCTTGCAGCATTTTTGAAGAGATCCTCTAGAGTGCTTCCATATGCTTCTATTTCTATGTCTGCAGGATGATCTAAGTATCTAAAATCCATACGCTATCACTCCATGAAGCTTTATTATCTTACTAAACAATGTTAAGACATAATACTAGATTTAACTGATTTTAGTTGACTATGTGTTGCTTTTCTTCTCCGGCTATGGTTAGTAAAAGCTAACTATGGCTGGGGCAGAGGCATTAGATTATAGCTTTTCGTATTGTAGTGTGTCTTTCTATACATCCCCTAGAATTTATAAACATTTACTCTCGTGTGTAATATTGGTTGGCTTCGATTCCCGAGGCCCGCACTCCATAACGGGCTGTGGTGAGGGGTCGAAGCGTCGCCGTAATAAGCCTAACCGTGTCCGAGTTTGACAGATGAAGACACGATTCAGGTGAACGGTTCATCGTCATCATTACGCTTCCTCTCTGCCATATGCCATCTGGGAGCACTGTTCTCGTCCGATGGCCTTTATTTTCACATTCAATTGGTAGGGAAGGCTTTGAATTGCAGAATGTGCATATTAAGGGCGTGTGAGTGGGATTGACGTGTGAGGTTCTTATTCCATGCTACTTGGCACTGTGCTCGATAAAATTCTGTATCCTTCTGAAGTTCGCGAGTGAAAGCCTCCATAACAATCTCCGCGTTGAATGAGAGCGCGATATCAACAATGTACTTCGAAAGCTTGTGAACAATGTCCTTCTCACTCTTCTCCCACCTTTTGAGCTTCCTTTTTTACCTTTCTCCTAGTACTTCGGATTTATGCCCTCTGTAGAGCACGTTTATATAAGCACAACACTGTGAAACCTACTTAAAGCTTACCATTATAGTAATAGCCTTGCGAAACTGTTAAATATTTGATAGACATGGAGTGAACCCTACGCCTAAGGATGCGTGGTTTTCCTCCCTCTAAGGAGGCCTAAGAGGATTAATCCTCCCAATCCCGAGGGGGAGTGAAGTTACCCTGAAAGAGGGCGAGACCAATGATTTGCCTTCGATGAGCCCTGAGGGAGCTGAGGTTGATGTGCCACAAGGCCTACATAGGCATTGATGCCTATGTAGGCTGAACCCCTAACGAAATAATGAGACAAAATATTAAGAGCCAGCTATTAGCATGAACTGTTTAAACTAATGATCTTTGAGAGTAAGCATCTTGCTAGCACTCTTAGATATATTTTATAGGTATTTGAATTAAAGTAGCGTCAACTTAACAGATAAATGTCGTTCCTCTGAAAATGTATACCTTTAAGAACGTAATCTACAAGTATGTAAATATTGAGCCTAAAGTGTAATTTCTGGCTGAGAGAGTATTGAAATTAAGAGCTTGAGGTGATCCTTATGATGGGCCCTAAAATAGTTATTGAGCCTCCAGGTCCAAAGGCTAAAGAGGTTCTCGAGAAAAACAAGGAATATCTTGTCACTACAACACAGGGAGTTCCTTATGTTGTTATAAAACGTGGAAGAGGGATATTTGTTGAGGACGTTGATGGAAATGTATATATAGACTTCGCATCTGGAATAGGCGTGTTAAACACTGGACATACGCCAGAGCCTGTGATTAATGCCATAAAGGAGCAAATTGACAAGTTTATACACTTTTCTCTGACGGACTTTTACTATGAAATACCACTAAAGCTTGCTGAGGAGCTCTTTAGGATAACCCCTGGAGATCATAAGAAGAAGGTGTTTTATGGTAACAGTGGTACCGAGGCAAATGAGGCCGCTCTCAAGATTGCAAAGTACTACACCAACAGACCATATATAATAGCGTTTATAGGAGCATTTCATGGTAGAACAATGGGATCTCTAAGCCTTACAGCTTCTAAGCCAGTTCATAAGAGAAGATTTTTCCCAATGATGCCAGGGGTAGTGCATGTACCATATCCAAACCCGTATAGACCACCATTTGGCTATGAGGGGAATGATCTGGGGAAGGCAGTCGTAGATTACATAAGGGACTTTGTGTTCGAGAAGTTCGTTCCACCAGATGAGGTTGCAGCAATATTTGTTGAGCCTATTCAGGGAGAGGGTGGGTATGTAGTACCTCCTAAAGACTTCTTCCCCGAGCTTAGAAAGCTCGCTAATGAGTATGGAATAATTCTCGTCGACGATGAAGTTCAAATGGGAATGGGACGTACTGGTAAATGGTGGGCAATAGAGAACTTTGGAATAGTCCCAGATATAATAACATCTGCGAAAGCACTAGCATCTGGAATGCCTCTAGGCGCTACAATAATTAGAGCAGAGTATGACTTCCCAGAGTCTGGATCTCATGCAACCACGTTTGGAGGAAACCCTGTGTCATGCGCTGCCGCTATTGCTACGATAAAGATGATAGAAGAGAGGAGCTTACTTGAAAACGCTAGAAAACAGGGAGAGTATCTACATGAGAGGCTTAGAGAGCTCCAGGAGAAGTACGAGCAATATATCGGAGACGTTAGGGGTATAGGGCTAGCACAGGCAATAGAGATTGTCAAGGATTCGAAGACAAAGGAATATTATCCAGAGCTTAGGAGCAAGATTGTAGAAGAGGCTTCAAAGCTTGGGCTTATACTACTAGGGTGTGGAAAGAGTGCCATAAGGTTTATACCACCATTAATAGTCGAGAAAGAACACATAGATGTTGCAATGGAGATCCTAGAAAAGGCTATAGCAAGGGCCATAGAGGCTCTTAAATGACTATGGTTTTTTTCCTTCAACTTTTTCTACAACTTTTCTCTCAAGCTCTAGGAGTATATCTCTTATAGTCTCCTTCTCTTCAATTGCCATAAGTATTTCATCAAGAGTTAATGGATGGAATTCAGTCCCACCAACACTCTCTATTCTGCTTCTTATCATCTGTAGGATTTTTTCCTTTGAAGGCTTCTTAAGTTCATGTTCTATAATGCTTCGATTTGTGAATACCTCTCTTAAGGGCCATTCATTTAGTTTCTTATTTCCCAGCATACATATGGACACGTGCCTTCCTGGAAGCTCTAGTAAGCCAACTAAGCTCTCAAAGAAATGTCTATCAGGGATTTCTGTGACATCATCCACGATTACGATATACCTCATAAGAGATTTTCTTTTAATTTTGTGGATAATCCACTTTATAAAGGAAGGACCCCTAACGATCAACTTAAGCTTTTCTCTTACTATATTAGGATCGTAAAGTCTCCCACCGTGAATAAGAACGCTCTCAAGATCATATATTTCAGCGACTTCAGACATCCAAAGAGCAAGTGTAGTCTTTCCCATCCCAATTTTTCCATAGACATAAAATATTCTACCTGGTTCTCTAGAGGCCTGTACCAATATGTCTCTTCCTAAATCATCATACAGTATGAATCTTGGATCGGGCTTATTGGGATTGAAAGGTGATTCAATCCAACCTAGCTGCTCATAATACAAACTAAACACCCCTCACTAGGAAGGTAATCTCAACAATTATTTAAGGACACTGCGGAAAACACCTTAAGGGAACTCTGAGCTTGTTAAGAGCAGTGTATTGTCCTCATTCACACCAGCGCTAACAACTATTTTATTTTTGAGAAACTCCATTTAAATATTTTAACCTAGAAATATTATTCAAATTCTTCTACGTGGATCCCTAGCTACACTATAAGCGTTTATAATGTGTGTTATCTATCCCTTAAGCCCATATACTTTAACATAGTCTCCAATGACAGAGTCCTTTATCCTAACGCTCCTAAGAACCACTCTTTCTCCAACTATACTCTTAAAGATCCTTGAACATGTGATCTCTGAGCCCCTCATAACTATTGACTTAGAAATCTCGGACTCCTCTATAATAGACTCTGGCCCAATGTATGTATAAGGCCCTATCTTAGCTTTTCCTTTAATGAAGACGTTATCGTCAATATACACGGGATCTATAATCTCAACACTCTCACTCACATCTGCATTCTCTGAGATAAAAGTTTTCTTTAAGAGAGCCTCATTTGCCTCAAGGTATGTTCTAGGAGCTCCTATATCAAACCAGTATCCTTTAAACATATAGGTGTAAACAGGTCTTCTTCTGTAGAGCCACTGTATAAAGAATCCAGGGGAATCTCTTTTAAGTCCCAGAGATAAGTACTCCTTTATAAGGTCTAGAGTGTCTGGGGGGAATGCATAACATGCAGTAGCAATAAGCGTTGTCTTGGGAGTCTTTGGCTTTTCTTCAAACTCTATAATCCTTCCGCTTTCGTCCGTTACTACCTGTGAGTACATGGGAACGAGGCTCTTATCTACGATGTCATATACAGCAATTAGTGGATTCTTCATGTCATATGCCTTATAGAAATCCAAAAGCCTGTACGAGAATACGTTGTCACCAGCTATTATTAGGTAGTGATCTTTACCGAAGTATTCCATGACTCTCTCAAGAGCAGCTATTGTTCCTAGCTTTTCTTCTTCACTTGTGGTGTCCTCTATGAACAGCCTTATTCTCTCTTTTATCGAAGTTTTTTTCATATCCTCTGAAAGCCATCTTCTGAAATGGGGAGCAAATGCTCTGTTTGTTGATATTATGATTTCCTTACATGAAAGTTCAGATAATTCATTCATTATGTAGTCTATGATGGGCCTTCCAGCAAGGGGAAGGAGAGGCTTAGGTTTGCTTAGGGTAAGAGGCCATAGTCTAGTAGCATATCCTCCTGCAAGTACTATAACCCTCATAGGAACCACACCACATGAGACTATTTCGTTAAATAAGTATAATAGTATTCTCGGTAACCATGGAAACATTTAAATGAGGGGGAATAGGATATTAAGTGAACTGCCTCTATGACGGCAGGATGGCCAGCAGAGGCGGGAGGATAATAC
>Ga0190313_1000279_pt1 | contig 31776 bp, 41 predicted proteins | sample 4870071011_MG_FD_169989 | JGI IMG/M metagenome (GOLD analysis project Ga0190313, IMG submission 169989) | Hydrothermal vent sediment bacterial communities from Southern Trench, Guaymas Basin, Mexico - 4870-07-10-11_MG | ecosystem: Environmental > Aquatic > Marine > Hydrothermal vents > Sediment ... | reverse complement strand
TGTTTCAAGAGAGCACTCAAAATATTTGACAGGAAGAGTTCTTGAAAAAACGGTTTACCCCCTTTCCTTTGAAGAGTTTTTGGGTTTTAAGGGGTTCAATGCTCCCCGCATTCTTGGCAGAGAAGACGAGAAGAGGCTGGAGCACTATCAAGAGGAGTTTCTTTCGGTCGGAGGATTTCCTGAAGTGGTTTTATCCCCTAACGCGCTCAGAAAGCAGATGTTGATTGAGTACTCTGAGAGTCTGGTAGCAAGGGATGTGGTGCCAAAAGTTGAAGGGGACTACAGGAAAGCTTTTGCTGTCTTCAGGTACCTTTCCACGGCAGTAGGGACTCCTGTTTCCAATAACAGCCTGCGCAAGGCACTTGCCATAGGCACAGAGACTGCGTCAAAGTATTTGAAAGTATTTCGGGATGCTTTTCTGGTTTTCTCTTCAGAATATTATTCCAGGTCAGCCAAGCTGGTTGGGAGAATGCCTAAAAAGTATTATGTTATGGACAACGGCCTGTTGTCTGCAGTGGCAAACCCTGGAAAGGGCATGCTTTTAGAGAATGCGGTGGCTACTGAACTGCTCAAGAAAGGGTACAAACCATTCTACTGGAAGAAAAAGGGCGAGTGCGATTTCGTTCTCAACACGAGTCTGGGGCGTGTTGGAATACAAGCAACCATTGATCCTAGCAAGCAAAGAGAAGCAAACGCGCTTGCAGAGGCTGTTAAAGAATTGTCCCTTGACAAGACTGTTATTGTCACCCTCAGTGCTTCTGATACTAATAGAGGAGCAATCCCGTTCTGGAGGTTTGCTTTAAAAATCTTCACCGAAATCGGTGAACCTTTATAAATAAGCTATTGTTCTGTGAAACCTTTTTAAATCCCTTTCCCTTTTAGGAGGTGAGCTCATGCCCGCTTTTGCTCCAACAATAAAACCAGCGTTTACTCCCGCAGGATGAACCATTCCCAGGACAGCATACACTTTTTCCGCGATTTTCATATTTCTGTCATGACAGAAACATTTAAATATGATTGTGTCATGATAGAATCATGACAGAAAGACTGCCTGCCAGCCCTGCTGACAAGGACTTTGAAAAGCTGGTGTTCGACTTTAAGTACGATAAAGAACAATTTAAAGACCCCGCTGCTTTGGGCCTGATGTTGTACAGGCTCGCGAGGGAAAGAGAACAAACAAACATGCTCTTTAAGGAGATCCTGAGCAAGCTGGATAAAATTTCTACCCAGCTTTCTTCACCTCAGTCGGACACCCGAAAGGAGATAGTCCTGTCAGACGTTGACTCTGCCCTGCTCAAGTTCGTTAGGGCAAAAGGCAAAGTTGATGCAGAACAGGTGCGAAAGAGGTTTGGATACAAGGGCAAAAACGCTGCCTCCGCAAGGCTCAACAGCCTCTACGCGCGCGGGCTCCTTAAAAAGACAAGGGCAGGCAAGAAAATTCTGTACCACGAGTGAGGGGATTCTCAGTCCAGCCATTCCCCTGTCCCCCCTCATTCTCCTCCTTTTTTCTTTGAAAAATAGCATTAGCTCTAAAATGAGTTAAAAACAACAAAAAGAGAAAAATAGGGGGTTTTAAAACAGTTCTTGCTTTTCTCAGCAAGTAAAGGTTACTGTTGAGTACTTGTTTTCTTCTATGTCGTATTGTTCGCCTGCAGTTAATGATGTTGCAGTGGTGTTCACAAAGTCCATCCATGCAGTTTCTCCTGAGCTGAGTTGTGTCATGTTGATGTATCCTATTTGTGTGGAGCTTCCGTGCTGGTATACTCTGAAGTGATCTGAACTGTCAACTGCACTTATTGTCAGTGCACCTGCGTTTCTGATCTTGACTTTGCCGTTTGTTGTGTCACACTGTTCTACCACCAGCTGGTTCTGTGATGCTGTTGTTATTGCTGGCTTTTGTGTCAGAGGTCCTACCCAGAACCACACAGCTACTGCTGCTATTACTGCTATGGCTATCAATAAAACCACAGCTACTACAGGAGATATTCCTTTTCTCATCTTTTTTACACCTCCATTGGTTAGTATGAACAACTAATCCTGCATTTATAAATGTTTCGTTAGGTTTTTACAATTTTTTTACTCTCTTGCCCAGCAGCGCGTCCATCATGTCATCTGTTTCTAATATCCTGAATCCCTGAAAGTTAGAAACTATTTTTTCAACTTCTTTTTGAGGAAGGCCGGTTTTCTCAGCCAGACTGCTAAGCAGGATTTCTTCCCCTTTTTCCATGCCTGAGAGTACCTCCAGCACCTTTTGTTCAGGGTCTTCTACTACTTTTTCTTTTATCTTCTGGATCTCGTTTGATATTGTCTCTTTGGAAGGAGGATGTTCTATCTCTGCGACTTTTTGTTCTAGAAGATTTATCCTTTTATTTACAAGGTCAGAATCGCTTCCTTGCGTGAATGCTTCTTTAGGCAGTGCTGCAAGCATCTTTTTTATTTCGGATAATTCTGCCAGCACGCTTTCTATTTTTTCAGATTCTTCTTCCTTCATTTTGAGTATATTCTCAGTTACCTTGTCATTTACTGCCTTTTCTATGCCCTCTATCCGTGTTGATAATGTATTCACCTTTGCTTCAATTTCGTTGATCTTTTCTGCATTGCTCTTAGTGTCAACTGTTTCAATTTTCTTGTAAATCCTGTCAAGGTCCTCTTTTAGTTTAGATATCAAGTACTTCGTCTTTTCAGGTTCTAATGACATAAGTTCTTCGTAATCTTTCATGTTTTGATCAATTTCCCCAATCTTTTTCTCAAGTGTTTTGATCAGGGCCTGTTGCTCCGGTTTGCTTTTGTTTTCTTGTTGAATTGCTGTCAGTTGTTTTTCTAGTTCTTTCAGTTTTTCATCAAACTCTGAAACCAGGGCCTTGCTTTTCTTTTCTTCTGTTTCTTGCATTCTTCTTTTTAGGTCGTCTATCTCCTGTTTTAGCGATGCAATAAGGGCTGCTGTTTCTTCCGGTTCTTTTGAACTTATCTCTTCATAATTCTTCAGTTCTTTTTCTATTGCTTCAAGTTTGTTCTGAAGAAGAGTAACATCCTTCTTTTGTTCTGAGAGTAATTTAACCAGTTCTTCTTTTTGCATCTTGGCTATTCTTTTATCTGTTTCTTCTGCATGTTTTTTAACGTATTCGAGCACTTTTTTTGTGATCTCTTCTCTTGTTTTTTTCTCCTGTGCTCTTACTTCTCTTTTGAATTCGTCAATCTCCTGTTTTAAGATAGCTATTCTTGCATTGACCTGTTCTGGATCCTGTGATATCATTTCAGAAAGAATGTCCACTTCTTCATCTATTTCTTCCACTTTCTTTAGTAGCCGGGAGATTTGTTCCCCGTAGGGTAGTTTGGATAACTGCTCTTTTACTGCAGAAATTTGCTTTTCCAGTTCAGCAAGCTGTTTGGCTTGTTCTGTTCTGACTGCTTTGAGGGTTTTCTCGTATTCAAGCAGTGTCTTCATCCGTTCTGTAGCAATTGCAGCCCGCTCTTTTTTGAGGATCTTCTCATTTTCCTCCAGCTTCTTCTTCATATTCTCAAGCTCTTCTAATGCTTCGACCTGGCTTTTTCCAAGCGCAAGGAGAAGCTGGTTTGGCTCTTCCTCTGGAGTTACTGCTTCTTTTAGAACTTCAGTAAGGTAATCGATCCTTTCAGCAATCCGCTTATTCTGCCTCAGTGCAATCTCTATAAGCTCCCTTAATTGCTCTTGAGTAGCCACCTCATAATCTTTTTCAGGTCTTGCTGAGCCTGCTGTTTCGAGGTCAAGCATGCTCTTCCTAAGGAGCTCTTTTACATTCTCTTTCTTCTTTGGCATGGTCTCACTAACGGCGCAGATTATTTTAAACCTTCTCTTGGACAATCCACTTTATCCAAATAATCCAGAATATGAACGCGAATGCTAGTAGTACAGTTTTCCACAGGATGTCATGAGTAAAATAGAACGTGCTTACTCCTGCAGAATATGCTGAGTAGATGCTTGTTGAGAGCCTAAGCACGTTTACCACGTGCATCAGGGGCAGTGCTACTAATACCCCTATGCCTTTTTTCCTCCAGCTTGCTCTGGGATAACCTATTATCAGAGCACTTATTGCCATGAACCCGAAGAGCCCGGTGCATTCTGGAATTATTTCAACATCAAAATTTTTGTCTGATAAGGACACGACAGATTTGGATAAGAATACAGGTTCTCCGTTTTTCTGCAGGTTTGACACATACTCTGTCACTATCTTTTCAAGGTCAGGATGCAAATGAGCAGCGTATTCGGCCGTGCCAAATTCGGACTGTTTTTCAGCAAGCCCAAGCCCCCTGAGTTTTCGGAGGACTTCTGGCTTATTCGTGACCTGGTCAGGAACTCTTACGTACACTTCCTCTAGTTCTGACCTTGCTCCCATAACATTAAGCACAAACACAGTGTGCCTGCCAACCTCTCTCTGTAACACTGTCATGTCCGGGCGCGTGGTTGTCAGGGCTGCTAGCAGGGCTCCGAACAAAGCGAGAACGAAAAGGAACCTGAGCATTTCTTCTAGGTTTAGCGGTTTATTCTCTTTTTGCATTCTGAAAACACTCCTGCCAGGATATTCATGTCCTGTTTACTGAGCCCAGGGCACATTAGGAGGCGTTTGAAAGCTTTCTCTGCCCGGTCTTTGTTTTTTATGTTCATAGCTTCAACAAGATTGTTAAAACTTTTTTCTACTCCTAAGCTGTCCTCTTTCTTTGCGTTTACTGTACCTCTTAGGGTGTACAAGATTATTGCTGCAGCATGGGATAAGTTTAGTACGGGATACTCTTTTGATGCAGGGATTGTTATAATCAGGTCACATGCTTTAAGTTCTTCGTTTAGTAAACCCGTTCCTTCTCTTCCAAAGAGCACCAGTGTCTTTCCGCTTATCTTGTTTTTGGCTTTTTCAGGAGGCATGCTTGTCATGCCTTTCCTTTTCTTTCCAGTAGTGCCTATAATCATATCAAACCCGCGTGTCATTGATTCAAAAGAGTTGAACACCCTTGCTTTTTCTATGATTTTTTGCGCGTGTTTTGCAGAACGTCTTACATCGTCGGACAAGATATTGAAAGAGGGGTTCAGGATCCTTAGGTCGTGGTATCCAAGATTTGCCATAATCCTTGCGATAGACCCCGTGTTCTCTGGGAATTCTGGCTCCACTATTCCTACTGAGATACTCATCTTTCTCACAGTATCCTTATGTATTCCTCTATCTCTTCAAATGTTATGGAACATCCTGCGTACTTCAGCGAAAACAAAGCAGCTTCAAGCTCTTCTTCATTCCTTGCAAATCCGAGGGAATACGCCAGCGCGAGCAATTCTGTTGACCTTATTATTGGTATCCATCCAACCTTGTCCTTCAGTGCTGCCAGATTGTGCTCGTTTATCTTTATATCCTTTCCAAGCTTGTTCGTCAGGTACTCGTGCAATTTTTCTGGTGCTTCTATAATCATCCGAGTATTCCTTTCATCCACCAGGAGCAATCCTTTCTTGTCTCTCATTAGTCCTCCTACGCATTCGGCTTCTCCAAGATGAATTATCTTCAGACCCTTGTTCTTGTGGATGAATAGGTTGTTTGACAGGTTCATGAATTCCTGTGCTTCGGGTAATGCTTCTGACACTTTCAGAATGTTATCATCAACAAGTTCTTTTATTCTGAGGCCGTTCCATTTGAATTTTCTGATCCCTTCAGCAGCTGAAATTGCTTCCTTGTAAACACTTTTCGGGATTATGAACTCTGTTTTAGGAAACATTTTCAACACGTTAAGAAGACAGCTTGATGACAAGCTAACCAAAGAACTTGCGTCACAGTAAACTCTCATGATTCCTCCTCCAAAAGTTTTCTGGCATTCTTAAGCCTTTCACGCACGCTTCTTGTTTGGGTAAAAGGTTTTTCATGTATTTTTGTTTGCCCCACGTACGCTGATACTTCTGTCAAGTCTGCACCGGTTAGTTCGCAGGCCGTGCTTAAAGACAGTCCAAATGCGTATGCTGTGCTCGCGTACTTCATTCTCGCCTTTTGCACTACGTTACCCAGATAGTTTCCGTATTCTCTGTCAAATTCTGTGACGTGTTTAAGGATTTCTGGGATGTCCTTTTTCTGTTCAAGATATTCTATGAGTTTGCTCTTGAATGTTTCCCATTGTTTCTCTTTTTTGAAGTGGACTTTTCCCAGGATTTTTGAAACTGCGTAGTATAATATTGCTCTTTCAACTTCCTGTTTGTTTTGGTCTAGTACTGCTTTGTCAAATACCCTTTCGCTTATTTCCCTTAGTTTTCTTGAGTCTTCTTCTTCTATCGCCTTTATAACTTCCGCGTTCAACTGAACCACCTCGTTATGCTTGACTGCTCTCTTGCAGTAGCTGATTTCTCTTGCAAGAGGTTTAATGTTTTTTCTATCCTCTCTTCAGAAAAGTCATGCTCTTCCACTAAAATCTTTTTGATCTTCTTCGGGTCAGGGTCTTTCCATTCAAGAGAGTATCTTTTGGTCACGTTTGGTTTTAGAAACACTTCTCTGACCTGTTCAAGGTCTACTTCTGGACTGATACCTTTATCCTTGTATACTTCTTCCGCTTTTTTTCCCTGTTTTACAAGGGCAAGTGCTTTTTTTGGACCGATCCCTTTTATCCCTTGATTGTAGTCCGTGCCGATGAGGATCCCTATCTCCACAAGCTGTTCCCTAGTTATTTGGTTTTTGCTTAATACGTTTTCAAGGATTATGATCTCAGGGTGTATGGTTACATACACCTTTTTTCCAGGAAGTTTTCTTCTTCCTGTCAAGTTAATGTTTCTCACTAGGACAGGGGCTCCGAAAAGAAGACAGTCATAGTCTTGTGAAGCAACACAGTAAACATCTTCCTTTTCTGCCATGAACGATGCTTGAGCTTCTCCTTCTTCAGGAGACTGTACTACTGGAATCCCCATCGCATGAAGTAGCCTAATAGAGCTGTTCAGAACATGTTCGTCTAGGCTTACCGCAGCTTGAGCGCGTTTCCGTGCTGTTTCAAAATCTCCTTTTTCAACAGCCGCTTCCCATTCTTCCCGTGCTTTTTTCCGCGTTTCTTTTCTCTCTGCCACTGTTTCCGCCTTCAGTTCACTTGGTCTACCGTCAAAAACATATGCTGGTAAGATTCCTTCTTCAAGTAGTTTAGCGTTCCTGTAGAACAATCCGCTCAAGTGAGAGGTTATCCTGCCGGCAGAGTCCATGAGGGGCGTGCCATCAGGTTGCCTTATTATACTCAAAAACTGGTACAGTGCGTTATATGCGTCTACTGCAACCTTTTTTCCTCTAAGGCTGGCCAGTTCTATCTCTTGTTTTGGGATGATGTCCTCTATTGCCACTCCCATGACTGAAAAAAAGAGTTTGAGCATAAAAAGGTTTTCGGGAAGTTATTCAAGCAGGTTGTCTATTACATCTGATAGGTCATGCGCGCAGATTACTTCTATTGTAAAGTTTTCCATCATGGTCTTGTTACACTGCACTGCAGGGATAATCATGCTTGTCATGCCTGCTTTTTCTGCTACTCTTGTTTTATCCCCGATTCTTTCTACTTCCCCTATTGTTTGGTTCTCGTAGACGAACCCTGACACTGCAACATTTTGCTTTACTCTTTTCCCTTCTGCTAGGGCCACAAAACCTGCGGCAATTCCAGCAGTGCCAGAGGATCCTGATACTTCTGTTGCTTCTGAGTCAAAGGTCACGAAGTAATCTTTGTCAAACGCCAGTTCTCCAGTGTATTCTGATGCGACCAGTCTTGCTAGAAGTATGGATTCTTGCAGGTCTGTTCCCACATACGCTCCTGTAGAGAAATCGGCAAAAACTCTCCCTTCTCCTCTTTTTGAAGTGATGATTATATGAACTATCTCCCCGTTGCTGGTGTTATCAAAAAGTCCTACGCCGTTTACAATTACAGTGGTCTCTTCTTCTGTTATGGTTGGTTTGTGTTCCGGTTGTTTTGGTTTGCAGGGTATCACTATCTTTTGGTCCTTCACGTTTGTTCCTAACCAGAAAAAGCTTGCCAGCAAGACTGCTGTGGCAAGTATTATCCCTGCTTGTTTTAGTGTCACCTGAATTCACTCCAGCATAATTTGTACGAGTTCAGCTAAGTTGTTTACCTCTATAACTTTTACTCCTGTTTTTTCAGACACGTCTACTGGCTCATACTTAATTTTGCATTCTTTGTAGTAGTAGTTGTTACTTTGTTTCTCAGAACAATCTTCTATCTGCTCTGTCCCTACTTTTTGACCAGCAGGTACTATCAGCACTTCTCCAGGGCTGAGGGTTTCTGCTTTTTCAAGAATGCTTCCTACAGCGGTTATGCTACCATTTTCGGTTATGCTGCCTGTTGCATAATGGTGGGCTTTTATTTGCTTGTTTTCTATTAGTGCTACAAGGGCTGCAGCCATGCTTGCTCCTGCAGACGGGCCTTCAATTTGCACGTTATCTTCTTCAACAGAAAAAATAAAGTCATAATCATTGCTGTTTATTCCAGTGTACTCTGCTGCTGCTTTTACTGCAGTTCTCAGGGACTCCTGCGTGTCGGTTATGAACAAAGGGTTGTCTATGTTCACGAGGATTTTGCCGTTTCCAGGAATCATGCTCACTCTTACCCTTACTAAGATGCCCCCGTTCTGGCCATTAACGCCTACCATGTGCGTTGTTATACTCCTGGCAGCAGGTTCTGGGCTAGTAAATCCTAAAAAAAATCCGATAAGTACTGAGATTAACAGTAGGACTGCTTGCGTTTTTGTCATTGTGACTTCTCCTTTTAAGTGGCGGGCGGTCCAGGGGTGGCTAGGCCAGACAGGCATGAGCTGTTGGGGCTTACCTCAGTCCTGCTACCTGGCAGACACCCTGAACACGGTTTATGGCTGCTCCCTCCCGGGCCTGACCAGGTTCGCCGTGTTCAGAATCCTGTCAGACAGGACGTCAACGTTGGGCCCCAGGCTCATGTAAGCCTGGCTCTAACGCCCCCTGGGTTTCGGCTCTGCCGTAAGCGGATTTGCAGTTACAGGAGGCCGCTACTCTCCCAGCCTAGCCCGCCGAGTCTTCTTTAGGCATAAGTATATATATAAGTAAGTGACTTTATATACCACAAATTAGGTATTGAGGTGAACGCTTGTGGAATCAGTTGTAAGAAATGCAGTTTCTAGGGCTCAAGAGTCCAACATCGCAGGGGCTTCTGCTTCTGTTCATGGGCCAAAAATTATGGTCGTTGGAGTTGGTGGTGCAGGAAACAATTCTGTGAACCGGATCGCTCGGTTAGGAATAACTGGAGCAGAGCTGGTCGCGATAAACACTGACGTCCAGCACTTGGGGATAATCCACGATTCTATTAACAAGCTCCTTATTGGGGAAAGTGTGACAAGAGGGCTTGGTGCAGGGGGTTACCCTGAAGTTGCAGCAAAAGCTGCAGAGGTATCAAGAGCAGCAATATCAAAAGTGCTTGAGGGAGTTGACCTTCTGTTCATAACCGCAGGATTCGGAGGAGGAACCGGTTCTGGAGCAGCTCCGATAGTTGCGGACATCGCAAAAGAGAATGGAGCAATAGTAATTGCTATGGTCACGTACCCATTCAAGCTTGAAAGAAGCAGGCTTCTGAAAGCAGATGAAGCAATAGAGAGAATGAGGAAAGTTGCTGATACGGTTATCATAATTGACAACAACAAGCTTGTAGAACTTGTGCCGAACCTGCCTATGGATCAAGCATTTGCAGTAGCAGACGAGATAATCGCTAGGGCTGTTAGGGGAATAACCGAGACAATAATGACACCATCTCTGATAAATCTGGACTTTGCTGACGTGAGGTCTATCATGACTCAAGGAGGCGTGTCCGTAATCAGCGTTGGAGAAGCAAGAGGCCACCAGAGAGTGGATGAAGTTGTGCAGGACACCCTTCACAATGCCCTACTTGATGTTGATAGAGAAGGGGCAAGAGGTGCACTGATACACATAACAGCAGGCCCTGACTTCAGCATAAAAGAAGCGAATGACATCGGAGAAAAACTAACAGAAGCAATAGACCCAAGGGCAATGGTAATCTGGGGCGCTAGAGTTGTTCCAGAATATGAAGGAAGGGTGGAAGTAATCTGCATCATGACCGGCGTGAAATCAGCGCACATCAAAGGTCCTGTAGCAGAAGGCCTGACAGAAAAAGCTTCAGATCTGAGCCTTGGAATAAGCTACCTGAAGTAAAAAACCTCTCTTTTTTATCCTTTTTCTCTTGTTTATTTTATGAACCAAGGTACTGCGTTCATTATGAATAGGATACCCACAAATCCTGCGATTGATGCAAGCGTTATCTTCCGCACACTCTCTTTTGAGAAGAATTCATTAAGCAGGTCTTCAACAAGCTTGTAACCATCAAGCATCCAGAACGGAAGCAAGTTTACCATTCCAACAAGATAGTTCAACAAGAAGGTCCATGCCAAGATCCCCAGCACAGTCACTGCAGCCCAGTCAATCAAAGAGTACCTGCTGTAGGCAGGCATTATACCTCCCATGACCCCTACCATGCCCTCTTCATCTGCAGTTATCTTGTACTCTCTACCATTTACCACCAGCACGATCTGTTCTCCAGGACTCTTGTTGAATAGCGGTCCAGGGTTTTCTATCACCATACCAGGAGCTAAGCCCGCCTGCTGGGCGGGAGAGCTGTTTTCAACGTACTGGATCATGTAGTTCATTTTTTCAGGATTGTTTGAGATCACAAGGGGAAACGGAGCGCTTTTATGGCCGTCGAACGCCGGCACACCGTACAAAGAATAGCCTGTTATCAGAGAGGTGCTGCCAAGAAGAAGTATGAAGAACAGTGCTGCTGTGACAAAGTTTGCCATGGATCCTGCAGCATAGACCCTCATCCTGCGCACCCTTTTGGCTTTTTTAAGTTCTTCTTCATCCGGTTCTGTAAAAGCGCCTATTGGGATTATGCCTAAGAGAAGTATCCCAAGAGATTTTACACTGATCTTCTGTGCTCTTGATACAATACCGTGAGCCATCTCGTGAACTACAAGCAGGATAAGCAGGGAGATTACAGCGTATAGTGGAACGTTACCTGTTCCAGGGATTATTGGGATGACCCCTGGGCTAGGTGTGGTTCCTTGCATGTATTCTTGAACTATCATGAGGGAATTCAGCGCTAACGCAGCCAGAATAAAAAAGGATATTCCAAAAAACAATGTTAGTAGGAGTATCAGCAGGTTCCCTGCAAAAGGAGCTACAAGCAAGAGGATTGCTGGAAGCGATGCTAAGTACTCTATGATCGTTTTTTTCCAGTTTCCTGTGTTCCGACCAAGCAGGATCGCACCCGCAACTCCGAGGGACATTATTATCCCCACATCTGCAAAGAAGTTCCAAGCACTCTTTTTTCCAGCCAATTTGTCCAGAAGGTTAAGTCCCTTCCGAGTCCTTGCGAGTACCAGCACACCTTGGACCTCAAACCCCCTTTTCCGGAAAATAACGGCTGGCAGGAGCACTAAAAAGACTGTCCCTAAAATGATGAGAATTAGCTCTTGCATATTACCTCACTTTTTTATCTTGACTATGTCCCCCAAGGTTAGTGTTTGGGATTCTCTTTTTTCAGAGGTTTTCACTGGTTCGTATTCCTCTCTGAGTTTTATTCTCAGGGTCTTTTCTATCTTGTTAACAAGTTTGTCATCAGGAACCATATCCCCATGCTCAAGTCTGCGGATTACTGACTCTGTTTCATTAAGCTTCTTGGCAAGATCTTCTCTTTTCAATCCGAGCTTGTTTCGTTTTTTTCTTATCCTATCTCCGTAGTCTGGAGCCAGCATTATCTCCTTTTCAGCAGGTTGTTCGTTAACTTTTCTGGTTTGCACAGGTTTTGGTTCCCTCACTTTGCAGATGAACTTACCATGCTTAGTGCAATTTCGGCATACTTGCAACTTAACTCCTTCAACTTCTACCAAGAACAATTCCCCTGTTTTCCGCCCGCAGAGTTCACACTCCATTTCATCACTCCTATCCTTTAAGCGTAGTTGAAGTCAAGTTCCAGGACCCCATTTTTGTACTGCATTTTGTAGTCTTTTTTTACAGGGGCTGGAAGCTCAATTTCTTTGTAGAACTTCCCTTCCACCTTTATTGAAAGCAGAGTCTTATGTTTTAGGCTGATTTTTATGTCCTTTTTGCTTACTCCCGGAAGTTCTGCGACCACCTTTAGTTTATCTTTCTCTTTTATGATATCAACCAGGGGTTCCCTTTCTTTTGAGATCTTTTGTTCTTCTGGTTTTACGTTTCCAAAATCTTCTATCTTAACTCCCTCTGGCCCCATCTTTATTGAGAATCCGTACACTATTGGCTTTCTTCCCTCGTGCATCCTTTTAATTAGGTTCTCTTGTTCTTTCATCATGGTCTGAATAAGTCCGGGGAACATTCTTTCAATGTCCTGCTGCATCCTTCTGATAACTTCGTTAACATCCTCAAAACCAAGATCAATATCCTCAAAATCGTCTTCTATCCACATATCGTCTTTATCAATCTCTTTCTTTTTTCCCTTTTTTTTCCTTAACACCATCTTCTCACCTCTGCTTGAATAGCTCCAGCGCTTTTTCCGGGCTTGTCGTGATTATTCCTTTTTCCTGAAGCTCTTTGTCGAATGTTGGGATTACTGGGAGTGTCACAATTAAAATGTTTTTGGCAAATACTCCTGGGACGTTTCTTATTACCTGGTGTTCCCAGTCCAAAAACTTTACCGTGAAAACAGCCTTTTCATCTTTCCTTGGGGTCATTGAGATAACGTAGTAGTAGTCCCCTTTTTTTATCGCGAAAGTGGTGGGACTGCAGGCCAGGGCAATCTGCCCAACTTCAGACATGATGGCCTCTGCCCATTTTTCCTTTGGCATTACTTTGTAATCTGTTGGGATTGTTTTTTCCTTAAGCTCTATAGAAAGCAGAAGAACAGAATCTTCATTTATTATGTCTTGTTTTATTATCCTAAGGCCTATGTTACGTAAGTATTCTGCAAAACTGACTGGAACCTCAGATGTTTTAAAGAGCCGTTTTTCTGTTTTGCTTAGCATTCTGAAGACCGTAAACCCGTTCTTGATTAGTATGACTGTGTTATCCTCGCACAATTCGTAAATTTTTTTCAGGTGTTCTGCAAATACTTTGAAGTTCCAGTCATCGTACTTGAGAATAATTTTGTTAAACCGTAGTATGTTGGACTGTTCCAGCAGATCATGCCTGCCAAAGGATGTGTTCACCACTCCTTTTTTCAGGGTATCATAAAATGCGGCGTAATTTTTCTTTTCTGATTCAAGAGCTTCTGAAATTGAGACTACTGTTGATTCTTTTCCTATGAGCGCGCGTGTTTTCACTTCTTTTCCTTCTTCCCGAGCCTTGCCTGCAAGGTATAATGCCAGAAAAAGAGAGTTATCTCCTGTTACTAACACACTGTCCCCCTGCTGCAGGTTCAGTTCAGTGTAGTAGTCTTGGAAGTCCATGGAACAAGAGAAGGAAAAAGAGAATAAAAAACCCTGCGTAATGTTTTTATACCCTTCCTTCTTTCTTTAATTCGTTAAATTAGGAGGTTGTAGGATGGCAATACGTGCTTCAAAGCTTTACGGTCTAGACATCTATGACAGTGATGGGCGGTATCTCGGAAAGGTAAATGACCTTATACTCAACCTTGAGACAGGAGAGGTTGTCAGACTAACTACAGAACCTTTGAAAGCCAACATAACAAAGGAAGAACTGCCGAAGCTGCTTAAAAGGAAGAGTGTAATGTACAAGCGGGTTAAAGCAGTTAGGGACATACTAATTGTTGGCAAGGAGTGATAATCATGGACACTAAGGAACTGATTAAGGACAAGGCTAAAGAACTGAACGTTGTTCTTTCTGATGATGCTGTAGACCTTCTTGGAACAACTCTTGATAAATTATGCGAGGACATTCTCATAGGATCAGAGAAGATAAGGGAATACTCTGGAAAGGAGAAGGTTGACGAGGATGCTGTTAAAATAGCAGCATACCTTGATCTGCGCATAAAAAACTTGTTCAAGTAAACGCGGGCACTTTTTTTATACCCTAAACTTCTTTTCTATTATCTCCTTTATTGTGGGTCTTCCTATCTCTTTTACTGTGTAGTAAACATGAACGCTAGGCTGGTCTATCCACAGTAACCTACGCAGGTCAACAGGCGTGCCTATTATGACTGCATCACAATTTATTCTGTTTATGGCCTGCTCGAGTTCAACCAGTTGTTTTTTGCTATACCCCAAGGCAGGGAGCACGGGCCCTATGTGGGGGTATCTCTTGTATGCTTCTTTTATGCTTCCTTTAACCTTGCTTTTCGGGTTTACTATCCTGCAGTTGAATTCCTTTGCAATCATGTACCCTGCTCCGTACTTCATTCCCCCATGAGTTAAGGATGGCCCGTCTTCTACTACGAGAACTCTTTTGCCTCCTGCTATTATCTGAGGATTGTCCACAACTACCTTTGATTCAGCATCTACTATCTCTGCCTGTGGGTTCAGTTCTTTCACGTTCTTTTTTATCTCTCTGACTGCTGTTTTTGAGGCGCTGTTTTCCTTGTTTATTACTACAGCGTCAGCCATTCTTACGCATGTTTCGCCGGGATAATACTTTTTTTCGTGCCCGGGCCTGATCGCATCTGCAACCGTGAACATCAGGTCTGGTTTTATGAACGGAAAATCATTGTTTCCCCCATCCCAGACTATAAAATCCGCTTCTTTCTCAGCCTTTTTTAGTATTTTGGCGTAGTCTACGCCCGCGTACACTACCCTTCCCTCTGCTATGTGCTGTTCATACTCCTCTCTTTCTTCTATTGTAGTATCAGCTAGTTCAAGATCTTGAACTGTTTCAAACCTTTGGACTATTTGATCATTTAGTTTGCCATAGGGCATAGGGTGCCTTATTACCACCACTTTTTTGCCCTTCTTTTCAAGCACTTGACACACCTTTCTGCTCGTAGGGCTTTTTCCACTCCCTGTCCTGACAGCGCATACTGCTATCACAGGTTTTCTGCTTTTGAGCATTGTGTCTTTAGGGCCGAGTAGCGTGAAAGTCGCTCCAGCCGCCTGTGCTTGGGCTGCTTTGTGCATTACGTATTCGTTGGAAACATCAGTGTAAGAAAAAACAACTTCATCAACTTTTTCCTTTTTTATTATCTTTTCCATATCCTCTTCAGGATAAATCGGTATCCCTTTAGGGTATCCTTTTCCAGCAAGATCTTTAGGGTAAATCCTGTTCTCTATGAAAGGAATTTGGGTTGCTGTGAACCCCACCACTTTAAACTCTTTCTTGTTGCGGTAGAACATGTTAAAGTTATGGAAGTCTCTTCCAGCCGCTCCGAGAATAAGAACTTTTCTTCTTTTCATTGTTTCCCGCCCATTAGCTCCGTTATATCCTTGTTGCTTATTCCTCTCCGTTTGAGTTCTGTGATTATTTCTTGATCGGTTTTTCCTGCGATGACCATTCCTCTGATGAGTGCTTTTGTCTCGCTGATTTCCTGTGCATGAGGTTCAGACGGTTCTTCTGGATTTTCGATTACCTGTTTTATTCTTTCTAGTTTACTGCTTTCAAAATGTTCTTCCTTTGGTGCTGGTTTTAAGGACAGATATTTTTTTAGTATGATCAGTAGTACTATGAGCAGAAATAAGTTTAGTGCACCTAATAGGATTGCATCCTGGATCATGATATCATCACAAGGTCTGGCTATAAAAATCTTTTCTAGTCTTCATGTTTAAGTTTTTCCCACTTTGATGAGGGGATTTGTGAGAACTCTCTTTCAAGTTCTTCTAGTCGATCTTTAGAACACTTGTAGCATCTTCCGGTTACCAGCGTGGTTTTTATGCATTTTTCGCAGGTGTCAATCATCTTTTCTATGTCCTTTGATAAGTAATCCTGGTTCCATGCATACAATCTGGACTCCAAATCAGCAAGCCCTGCTATCATCGAATAAGCGTGTACCCGCTGGTTTCCTACGACAGTAAAGTAACAGGCCCTTGCCCTATGTGTCAGCGCATGAGCTAGTTCTTGAAGCTCGTTCATACAACCACCGATAATATAATGTGAGCACACTTTTTAAAGGATGCATTCTGTATTATAACTGATGGCAAGAAGGCGTACCCAAGGACAACCAAAAAAGGAGGTCAAGGCAAAAGAAAGAATTTACGGTCCGGACTATTCCAAGAAAGTGAAAGAATGGAAAGAGATGGTGCAAAGGGCACATGCAGAGTACGGTTCGGATCTTGAAAAAATCCAAGCGGAGTCAGGGGTCAAAGTTAAGGAAAGGAAACTGTCAGAATCTTTTGAGCTTAAAAAAGGGGTTCAAAAAATAGCTCACTCTAAGAAAGGCCGCAGGCCTGCGCTTGTTGTTGAAGTTGATGAAAAAACTGCAGAAGAATGGCTGGAAAAGTACCCTCGTATGGTTTCTAAGATGTCTCCCGGAACAAAAGAAGGAACAGTAGTGCTTAGGCTGGATGTGGTTAAAAGATCAAAAACAGGCTACGTTGAGGACGTTCTGAAAAAAGTTGAGGAAAGCTCAGTGATAAGAGAGTTAGGTAAGGCGGGGAAAGGGCCTGAGGTTGTCAGGGTGATGGTCACTAAAGAACAGTTGAATATCCTGCAAGACAAGTATCCTTCTCTTAAAGCGAATGTTATAGGAGACTATTCAGGTGTTTTGATCGCAGATATTCACACTAGATCAAGCCAGGGCATGAGAAACGAGGCATTCGCAGATATAATCCTGGATGCGATTGCTGAAGGTGAAATGATCCCTTTGGCTAAAGCAACTGTAAAAAAGACCGAGAAGAAGAGAACGCTTGAAGAAAAACCTGAAAAAGAGGCCGAGGCAGTAGGGGCTGAACCTGGAGGAGGGGGCCAAGGCGCGTCTGAAAAATCCAAAGCTAAAAAATCTTCAACAAAGGTGGTTATAGAAAAATCAGTTTCCGCTTCTGGAAACATCATTCCCCCTGAATTATGGAAGTTGCTTCTGATCCTTATTATCATAGCTGTTGCGTACGGGATTGTACGATCTATCCTGGGATGGTGAACACAATGCTTAAACTTTGCCTGGTTAACGCATTTTTCCACCCTTACACCGGTGGTGTGGAAAAGCACATGTATGAGCTCAGCAGGCGGCTTGCTAAAAAAATGGACGTGCACGTGATAACCTCTCTTTTGGATGGCACTTCTGAAGAGGAGGAATTGGAAGGAGTTCACGTGCACAGAATCCCTGCAACATTCATAAAAGCACCTCTCATTTACCCTCCTCCTCTCACTCTTGCTCCTAAAGCCAGGAAAGCAATACGTGAGTTTGATAAAAAGTTTGATTATAACGCGTTTCACTTGCACGGAAGATGGTTCCCTGACTTTGGGTATTCTGAGAAATACGCCCATGCCAATGGAAAAAAGTTTTTCATGACATTGCACAACCAGCGGCCTTTAGGCATCTCCCTGCCCGTGTCAGTAATCGGGACTGTTTTTGATCATGCTTATGGTGCGCGGCTTCTTGGAAAGGCAGACACGATCATTTCAGTAAGCCATGCTGCAAAGAAGGACATATCCCACTATCACGAGATTAACGAGGAAAAAATAAGAGTAATACATAACGGGGTTGACACGAACTTTTTCAAGCCAGTTTCAAGCGATCTCAGGCAGGATCTTGCCGATGGTTATGATAACGTGATGTTGTTCCTTGGCAGGTTGATAAAACAAAAGGGCGTGGAATACCTTATTCAGGCCATGCCCAAAATACTTGAGGAGAACCCGAGCACCGTGCTTTTGATAACCGGCAAGGGGAAATCCAAACCTGGCTTGATGAAGCTAGTGAAAAAGAAACGTCTGAAAAACAATGTTAAGTTTACTGGATTCATTCCTGAAGAACAACTCCCTGCATTATACTCCGCTTCAGACGTTTACGTCCTTCCATCCTTATGGGAAGTTCTTCCGATCTCCCTGCTTGAAGCTCTTGCCTGCGGATTGCCCCTTGTTTCCAGCAACGCAGGCGGGAACGCTGAAATAGTTGAGCACGGCAGGAACGGGTTTGTGTTCAAAATGAGGGATGTCAGCAAGCTTGCAGAATACACCAGTTCCCTGCTTTCTGATCCATCATTAAGAAAAAGAATGGGGAAAGAAAGCAGGCGGATCGCAGAGAAAAAGTTTGACTGGGACATAATCGCTAGGAAAACCTACGAGTTTTACAAGGAAGTGATACCCTGAAGCTTTCTTTTATAATTCCCTCAATGAACGAGGAAAAGTTCATTGGACAGTGCATCTCAGAGATTAAGGCCCAGGCTCCTGATTCTGAGTTGATCATTGTTGACGCCTACAGCAAGGATAATACCCGGAAGATTGCTAGGAGTCTTGGTGCAAAAGTCTTGTTACAGAAGCCAAAGGGGGCGGGGGCTGCCAGGAATAAGGGGGCGGAAGTAGCACAGGGCGACCTGTTGTGTTTTGTGGATGCAGATGCTGTTATCGGAAAAGGATGGGTAAAAAGAGTGCGTGAGATCTTTTCTGACCCTAGGGTGGTTGCTGCCAGCGGACCTTTGAAACCTTTGGAAGGGAACCTGAAGGATGTTGTGGTATACCTGCTGTCCACAGATCTGCTCGCGTCAATCACTGCCCTGTTTAAGTTTTACCAGTTTCAAGGCCCGCAAATGATATTCAGAAAGGACACCTTCAGGAAAATGGGTGGATTTCAGCAAGAACTTCTCGCGTTAGAGGATAACGAACTTGGGAACAGGGCAAAAAGGTATGGAAAAGTGGTTTGGGACAGAAAACTCATTGCTTTTACAAGCACACGCAGGTTTGAGAAGAATGGTTACTTTAAAATGACCCTGATTTTTCTTAAGGCATTTTTTAGAATATACCTGTTGAAGGAGAATAGAACAAGTTACTCAGAAAGAGGAGGTTAGATCCAGGTATGTCTTTTCAAGTTCTTCAGTCATCTTGTCAGCAGAGTATTGTTCAGCAGTTTTTCTAGCATGCTTCCGCAGTTTTTTGAGGATATCCCAGTTTTCCAATACTTGTTTTGCTAGGTCTGAGGATGATCCTGCCTTGAAAAGCAATCCGTTCTTTCTGTGCTCTACAAACTCTGGAAGTGCAAGCGCATTTGCTGCGATTACAGGACAGCCGCATGCCATCGCTTCTAGTACAACAAGCCCTTGGGTGTCTGTTCTACTCGGCATTACAAATGCATCAGCAGCAGAATAGTACTGGTTCTTCTTTTCTTCCAGCACAAAACCAAGGAACTTTACTCTTTTCTCTACTCTGTTCTTCTTGGCTTCTTGCTTCAGGAATTCTTCTGCAGGTCCTTTTCCTGCGATTAGGAGAGTGTGTTCAGGAAGCTTTTTCATGGCTCTTATGATATCCTCTATGCTTTTTTCGTATGATAACCTTCCCAAGAATAAGAGTATTTTCTCGCTTTCCGCTATCTTGAGAGCTTTTCGTGCATTTGCTGCCGGACGAAGTTCTTGTATATCCACTCCTGTCGGCAACACCTTGCACTCTTTTACGTTCAGTTTCTCTTCAATTATCCCTTTTATTGAGTTGCTGGGGGTTATCACTAAATCGTACCATTTGTAGTGCATCTTGAGATATGACCATGCTGTTATTTTCAGGAACTCTTGCATCTGGCTGGATTTTGTTAGGTATCCTACATACTCTGGTAGAAGGGTATGGAATGTTGACACGCAAGGTATCTTTCTTTTTTTTGCTATTGTTAAGCCAAGAACGCCCATTGTAAAGGGGCCGTGAGTATGTACTATATCAAGTTTAGGTATCCTTCTCTTGATTGGTACGGCAAGCCCGAATTCAGGATAAGGTTTGAATTTCAAGGCACGGAAACTGTGGATATGCATCCCATGTATTTTTCTAGCATTTGGTTGGGGGCAAAAGATGTCTACGCTGTGCCCTTTTTTAACAAGCCTGGATCCAAACGAGTCTATACTTGTAACAACCCCGTTTGATTGAGGATGATATGTTTCAGTGAAAAAACCTATTTTCATTTTCTTCATCCTATTGCCATTATAGCAAGAAGGCTAGCAGTTAATGAGAAGCCCATTATTACTGGCCCGGCTATTTTTATCATGGCAATGACTGAGTTTATTGTTGCGGTTAGTTCTGCAGCTTTCTGAGGGCCAAATACGTTTAGACCTTTAACCTTTATTATCTCCCCACCCACTTCCGCAGGCTCCATGTCTTCCAATGCTCTTTTGACTGCGGTGACACTCCTTTTGATTATCTCCTTTTCAGGGATCCTTTTGCCGAGGGGGTTTTCTCCGCCTCTCACATTGTTAACGCAATGAGAGTCTGTTGTCATCACTTCTGCTTCGTCAAAGCCCATCCTTTTGATCTGTTCCAATATTTTTTCTCTCAGGCCTTTTTTCATGTTATTTGCATCGAATATTACTAGCGCGGTCTTAGTATCCCCAGTACCTATTACGAGAGCCCTAAGGCCTGTTGGCCCTACTCCTTCTTTTAGGGAGTACTCTTTCAGAGGGTCCACATACACGCCAACCTTTATGTTTTTGGGTTTTTTCCTTGAAAGGGCTGTCTTGAGTTTTTTCGCTGCCCCAAGCATCATGAAAACCTTGGAATTTCCTGAGAATATTGCATACTTGCCGCTCCAGTAACAGTTATGCGCGTCAGCGTACACAACTTTGTTTTTCCCTCCACCCATCTCAGAGGAAAGTGCAAGACCAATTGACGCGTCAATGTCTTCTGTTGGGTTTGGTGAAAATGTTGACACGGCAAGTATTGTATTATCAAGCTTTATTCCCAGCACTTGATAACTTTCTTCTTTTACTCTAACTGGTGAAGTTCCTTTATCACTGTATTTTATGTTCTTGATATTCTCGAGTACTGCTTTGTTTATCTTGTTTAAGGATTCTGTGTCTACCGGGTTTAGGTCATGAGTGGCAGTCCCATGGCCTATAAGTACGGTTGCCCCTGTTTTTGGTTCGATATGTTCTACTATGTGTTTGGTTAGTTTTCCGCCACCTATAAAACCAAAAGGACCTGGGTGCACTACCGGGACCAGGTATAATGCTTTCAAACCCTTTTTTGTCCGGAATGCTATCACGCCAACTATCGTGTCTGTTTTTTCAGAGAAGGCTTTCAGCCGTTTTTCCAGCAGGTCTGTTTTGTCAAACCAGTGTTCTATAAATGAGGATATCAAACTTATCGCGTCTACATTGAAATTTCGTTTCATAGGGGCGTTTAACAGGGCGAAAAAGAATATCATCCCACCAAAGATAATTGATAGGGGAAGAATCGATTTTATGATCAGTGATGCAAGTGCTATCTGCCCGGGTAGTATCCCCAGGTATGGCGCGTAGTATAATGCGATCAGACCTATAACAAAGTGAACTGATGCAAGGGTCATTATGCCTATGTTCGTGTAAGGGTGTGTGGCCCTTAACACGAATGCTCTTAGCGCGAGCACGAAAACAAACCCATACAGTATAAGATTGATACTCATGATAGGATTTATCCTTGTAAACAGTGTTCCTAGTATAAGGAACACTGCGAGGATTATTGAGGAAAACATTGCCAAGTATGCTGATCTTTTGCACGTCAGCTTCTTTGAGAGTACTTGGGACAGTCTGCAGGACAGGGGTATGGTTATTATTGAGGGAATAAAGATTATCCAGGTTCCTAAAAGAAGGCCTGATAGTATGCCCTTGTCTGATAACATTCCTGCAATTATTCCTGACGCAATTGAAAGAAGAATTATCCCTGCAAATGAGGTTCTCATACTGGGAAGCTCTTTTAGGTAGTTTGTTGCTCTTACTGTTTTTATTAGAGCTGGTATCTCCTCGCCCATAAGCTCACTTTACTCAGGATAGGTATAAAAACGATTTCGGAATAAATAACAGCATGGACTTTTTTCAGGCTGTGGAAAAAGCGAATAATGCAATGAAATCCCGTGAAAAATGGCCAGGAGACTATCGGTTTTCTTCAGCCATCTGTGTCCTTGAGTCAGAAGAACTCAAAAAATGGACAATTATATACTCCGTAGAGGGGGATAATGAAGTCATCAACGTGCTTGTTTCTGAATCTGTTAGAATGGAAAAAGCAAAAGCGCCTAACTTTAAGGAATACAAGGAGATAAAATTTTCCCAGATTAACATTGGACCCCAGGAAATCATGAATAAAGCAAGAGAAATTGTTTCAGCATATAATCAAGTTGTGACTAAAGAGATAATCGCGCTTAGGCAGGAGGCTCATCCTGTTTGGAAGGTTGTTTCTTTTACTAACAAGCTGGGCGTAATAATACTTGAGTTTGATGCGGTTACCGGCAAGCTGCTGAACGAAAGAACAGAGTCTTTGATAAGGAGTTTATAGAAAAAGGGGGTTTTCAGGACAGTTTTGAGTCAAGGTCTCTTTGAATGCTCTGACAGTCTTGTATTATCACATCGAGGTGTGCTTTCATCCGTTCTTTTTCCTTGTCTAGTTCCTTAACTTTCTTGTATGGTCTTATTGCTTCTTCGAACATTCTGTAGTCAACTGTAGCGTACGGGAATTCGTTCATTTTCTTTGCTATGTCTGACAGGATCTCTGCTAAAAACTTGTTGACCCCAACCTTTACCTCTTTTCTTATCATTTTGTCCTTGTCAATGTGTTTTTTTAGTTCTCTTACTATGACTGCATTTGGGAAGACAAGACCTTCATCTGTTGTATCCTTTTCTTCTTCAACCACTTTTGTTCACCTTGTACTGTAAAGGATGCGAATGCTTAAAAACATTACTTCCCCTTCTTTGTTCATGACGGGTAAGGAGATTATTGTTAGGAAAGACCTGCTTTTCCAGCAGCTTGGAAGTTATCTTGCTCTTTTGTCTGTGGTTTTTACATTGCCTTTTGCTTTGTCGCTCGCTTTAGAGTATGCTGATTTTGGAACGGTCCTGTTGGTTGTTGTTTCATGTTTTGTGGTTCCCCCGTTTTTTGCATACTTCTGGGCATTTTTTTACGTGAGAACAGTCCAGTACACTTTGTATAAAAACCGGCTGGAAGTTGAGCAAGGCATTCTTTTTAAGGTTCATAAGAACATTCCCCTGAACAAGATTACGCATATTCTTGTTATGGAGGGGCCTTTTGAAAGAGCGCTTGGTTTGAAGAGTATAAAGATATATACTGCGGGTTCAACAGGAAGTAGGCCTGCTGCGGTGTTGAGGGGGCTTGATCAAGAATCCAAAGAAGGGCTGGTTTCAGCCCTTGGCAGATTTTAGTGTTTTAAGGAATAATGATTTTGCTTTTTCGTATTCTTTTTTGTCCAGTAGGTCTACCACTTCTCCGTCATGAATGAGTACGAACCGGCCTTTTTGGAGTGATTTTCTCTTTTTGGCGGTGTATGTTCCGTCAGGGCCTTCTATTATCAACTGACCTTCTTTTTCTCCCACTACCTTTCCGGGCACCACCAGGCATTTTTTGTACTGTTCTTCTTTGAACTTTTGGTATGCTTTCATTCTTACCTTATTATGGTCCGTCAGGAAATAGGAAAGAACAGGATCTTGTTCTCCTATCTTTTTCATTACTCCGGGGTACGCGTCTGGAAACATCTCTAAAATCTTTTCTTCTACTTCTCCTGTTTTCAGTCCCCTCTTGATCTTTTCTAACAAGATCTTGTTGCACGAGATGCATTTGTCTAATCTTGGTCTTGCAATCTTCAGGAACCTTTTTTTCTGTTTGTTACTTAAGCCCAGTCCATAACCCCCCTTTTATTAAGATCTATCTCCAGACCATCTTTTGCGGTTATTATCCTCACCCCTGTTTCTTCTTGGATCTTTCTGGCAATATTCTCGGGCCCTTTTCTCAGAATGTTCATGCCAAAATGGGTGATTATTGCTTTTTTGGGCTTTGTTTCTTTCAGTAACCTGACCGCGCTTGGAGGGGTCATCAAGACAGGTATTTCCCTTTCCTCTGCTCCTATAAGGTTAATGATGATATACGGCACCCCTTTTACGGCATCAGTGAGCTCGGGGAAATACCCTGTATCACTTATGTATGCGAGAGTTTCATTGAACACAAAACCTATCCCTTTGCTTTCGCCGTGGTGAGTGGGGGTCGCCCGGATTTTTATTCCGTTTATTTCAATAGAATCCCCTGGCTGCAGTGTCCTTACTTCAGATAATAATGAAAGATAGTACTCTGGTAGCATAGGATTTTGTCCGTTCTCCCCAGTGCTTATTTCAGGGGGGCATACTAATACACCTCTTTTTTCTCTGGTCATACCTGTCATGGCTTCGATTACTGCGGGAGCGCCTGTTGAATGGTCAGTGTGTTTATGCGAGATAAGCAGTGCATCAAACCGCGGGTTTACCTGTTTTTCAAGGATCCGGCATATTGAACAGGGGCCAGGGTCTATCAGCGCTCTGAACTTTCCTTCTTCTAGCACGATCCCACCTGTGGCTCTTTTTTGGGTCGCAGTAACGTATCTTCCCCCTCCTGTTCCTAAGAATAATAGTTTCATTTTATCACTTTAACATACGTTGTACTTCCCAATTGCAAGTTCAGAGCAGAATCCTCTGATTTTGTCAAGTCTTTGGTTCACTATCTCTTCAACTTCTTTATGGTCAAATCCTTTATTACTTTTTATCCTGGCTGATACGAGCGGTTGGTCTATTCGGCTTCCGATTCTTGTAATCATCCATACATACGCCGAGTCCACTCCAGAGACCTTTTCACATATCTCTTTTGCCAGTACATGAGATAAGACATTGTATATCTTTCCGATGTGTGAAACAGGATTTTTTCCAGCAGCCGCTTCTGATCCGCTAGGTCTGTTTAGGCATATGAGACCATTAACTCCATTCCCTCTTCCAACTTGTCCGCTGTCTCCTGATTCTGCTGATGTGCCAGTTACGGTTAAGTAGGCTCCTTTTATCCCTTTCCCTGGCTTGTCCAGTGTATTGACTGCAATGCATGTGTCACCTTGAACACTCTCTGCTATTTTTTCGGTTACCTCTTTCTTTTTTTTGAAGTACTCCTGCTCTGAGTTTATTTCTGATGATATGAACGCGAGGGCGATGGTAATGCTTTTCTTGTTTTTTCTTCTTACCCCCATGACTTTAACGTCTGTGCCTGTTTCAGGGAACTGCTTTTTGAATTCACGGGAATTTATCAGGTTCTCTGTTTTCAGCACTGTCTTTTCAAGGTCTGTTAGAGGGTAGTAGCCAACTGATGCGCTCGTGTCATTTGCTTCCAGCAAGCCCTCTTTTTCGAATATGCCTACAAGCTCAGGCGACCCTTGGGAAAGCGCTGGTTCCACCACAGCATGTTCAGAGAATTTTGGAAGGTTCTCCTTCAGCCAGGATCTTGCCCCCCGTTCAGCTATTTCAGACGCGGGAAAAGATTCTCCGTGAACGCTTAAGGTGGCCCTGTCTCCTATGATTATTCTCGCAGGTTCAGTTATCTTTCCGCCTCCGAACCGCACGTCTGCGTCTCCTGCGATGAGAAGGCCTTTATCTGCATTAAAGTGGTAAATTCTCCCGAACCTTTTGAGGTACTCTTTTGATAGTTCTACCGCCACTCTTTCTGCCACACTGTCCATTATTGTATCAGGATGGCCTTGTCCCTTTCTTTCAACTATCTCCACCATCTGTTCGTCTGCTGTTGGCATGCTGCTTTTTTCTACTATTATCTGCCTCATGAGCATCCCACAGTTTGTTCTCTATCGAACAAAAGCCAAGCGTATTTATATATCATGTGGTAATTAGGTGGATAATGGACAAGGACCAGATTGTTATTGACCGTCAGTCTCTTAAGGCCATTGCAATGTTAAGCAGGATGGATATCTTAAAATCGCTTGCCAAAAGGAGGAAAATGCCTTCTGAGCTTTCAAGAGAAGTCGGGCTTTCACCCAGCACTATTTCTGAGCACTTGAAGATCCTTGAGAATGCAGGGCTTGTTACAAGACAGGATACTGGGAAAAAGTGGGTTTACTACTCCCTTACTGATAAGGGCGCAGCAGTTGTTGGAACAGGGGGCTCAAGAACAAGGATCATCGTATTTACGCTGGTTGTATTGTTTGCGGTTTCGTTTGTTTACATACTTTCTCTTGCTCCCCGGACTCCGGGGACTGAACACTCTGAACTCCTGATTCCTGAACCAGAAAGTAAGACATTGCCTTCTGTAAACCAGCCTGGGGCTGTTAGTGCACCTTTAAGCACGCGCGAGATAGCACGGGATTATGAGGGCACTATGCCTGAAAATCAGTCTTCTAATTCTACTTCGGGATCATAACCCATGTTTTGTATTATGTCCCTGATTCTCTCTTCAAAGAACTGGTTCATTCTGTGTTTTTTCAGTTTTACGTAAACTCTTCTGTTTTTTTCATTTACTTCAACGCTTTCTATCACGCCTATTTCTTCTATTTTCTTGCCGCTGGGTATTTCTATTACCCATTCAAGTTCATGATTAAAATAGTCCCAGTCAAACATATAGTAGTGTACTCACAACATAGTTATAAAAATAAGGGCACCTTCCCCGCCTTTATTAGTAGATGAATTCGTCTTTTTCTTCTGCTTGGTCTTCAGGAGATTGTTCTGGTAATCCCAGTTTCGGTTCTTTGGGTTCTGTTTTCTGGTTTTCTTCTGTGTTTTTCCCAGGTTTTATTATCAGATAACCTAGAATGACTGCTCCTACAGCGAATACCGCGATCCAAGGGAGCATGCTGTGGTTATCTTCTGATTTTGTCAGTAGTGCGATTGTCCTTCCTGTTATCTTGCTTTCGTTTTTGTACACGGGGGATGGTTTTACTTCATAGTTCTGTTCTGGGCTTGTTAAGTTTTCCTGCACGCTTGTTGGTTCTGGTGTTTTTGTTTCTTTTCCTTCTATTGCCGCCAGGAAAAAGTCGGTATTTTCAGCAGAGGGCCTGAATCCTGCGACTATGATTTGACCGTTGTCTGTTAGGGTTCTTACTGCTGCTTTTTTGTCGTTTACGTATGCTATTGGGACTCCCTCTAGTACAACCGTTTTTGTGACCGGTTCTTTGTTTGAGATCAGTGAGTAAAGCTTGCCTTCAAGTTCTTCTTGGTATAGTTTTATTTCAAAGCAGTGCTGTAATTTTTTTGAGGGTGTCGGCTCTGAATAACATAGTGTTGGGTCTGGTTTTTCTACTTGTTCAAAAACAGAGTATGCTATTACTGAATCAGGGTCAAGTGCTAGGACAACAATGCCTCCTTCTTTAGCATACTCTTTTAGTATCACGTACATTTCAGGGGGTATATCGTTTATTCCCGCATCCACTAAAATCGCATCATATCCACTGGCTTTTTCTAGTCCGAATTTTTGAGATGTTGTTGACACACTGTTCCCTGACTGTGATAGGATGTGTGCTGACTCAAAGTTTTTATCAGGGGAATAAAGTAGTATGTTGGCTGATAACCCTACAGTGATCATCACGGCCAGGGTGATTATTGTGCCAATGATTTTCATAACAACTCACCAGTGGTAACAATATTGTTTTCTTTCTTTTTATACCTTTCGGGATTTAAAAAGAAGGTTCTATTCAAGGGTAAAGTACAATCTCCGGTTGTTTTTTCCCTTATTTTCTGTCTTGAGTGGGGCAACTTTTCCTATTTCTGTTATGTTCTTAACATGTGTTCCGCCGTCAGCCTGTTTGTCAATACCTTCAATTTCAACGATTCTAAGGGTGCTGATGGTTGGGGGAAGTCTTGACGCAAGCTTGACTATATTAGGTATTTTTAGCGCTTCCTTTCTCGGAAGGTAGTACCATTTGACTTCAGCACCCTGTTTTATTCTCTTGTTCGCCTCCTCTACAATCCCTCGCATTAGTTCAGGAGAGTAGTCTTCAAGATTAAAGTCAATCCTTGATTTCTCTGTGCCAAGCTGGTTCCCTGTGATCATAGCTCCTGTTTTAGTGTTTATCAAGGCTGAAAGCAGGTGTGCAGCAGTATGCATTCTCATAAGCGTGTATCTCCTGTCCCAGTCTAGCTCGCATGTCACCTCCATGCCGCTAGAAAGCCCCTGCTGGTCCACCTCATGCATGATATCGCTTCCTTCTTTTCTTACTTCAATTATCCTGAATGTTTTTCCCTCATGCGTCACTGTTCCAGAATCACTTGGTTGGCCTCCACCTTGCGGGTAAAACGCAGTCCTGTCAAGAACAATTTTATTCTCCTCTGCTCTTTTCACTTGTGCGTTCCATTTCCGCAGGTATGCGTCATCCATATACAACAAATCTGTCATGCTTTTTCCTCCTTTTTCCTTTCCAAAGCTTTTTAGTCAGCTGGCCTGCTGGCGCCAGATTCTGTCCCCGACCCAGTGCAAGTTCTTGAACACTTTTCCTTTCTCCGGAAAGTTCTCAGAATCAACGAGCGCTTGCACTACTGCCAGCTTCTTCAGGTTTTTTTCATCAACTATGTACAACAGGTCCCCTTTTTTGAATGCAGGTTTTTCTTTTACTCCTGGTGCCATGACATCTGCACCGTTAGTAACAAACCTGACCGCGCCCATGTCCACAACAACTGTCGGCAGTCTCGCTTTTGAAAAAAGGGTCGGGAAGATTACTTCCTCTTTTTCTCCGAGTAGGGGTACTCCTTTGTCGAGAATCACTTTTAGGTCATCTGATAATTCTTTCTCAACAATGTTTTTTCCAGTTATGAGTTCAGGGAACTGTTTTTTTAGTTCCTTTATCTCTTTTGACCTGAGCTGTCTCAATTTCATCCTTTCATAGTCCTCCAAACAGCCCGTAAAGAAGTCCTACAACTATGGAGAGTATAATCAAGATTACTATAAACTTGTCCAAGTACGGATTTTCAGCTGGCGCGACAATATGTGCTTCGTGAACAACGAGCTTCTCTTTTCTCTTTTCAGCCTCTTCCTTTGCTTTCTTCTTCGTTTCTCCTGCCTGGTTTAATGATTCTTCTTGTTTAGGTTTTTCACTCTCCTTTTCTGGCTGCTTCCTCTTCATCGCTTCCTTACGCATGCCTTTGTTAAGATTTAGTTCGGTTAGTATCTCCTTAAGCCTTTTTTCTGGCAGTTTTCCTTCTTTGTACCATCTTACGAGCTTGTTGACGTATTCATCTCCTGCTCCAGAACTTTTTAGGATATTCCGAAGCATCTCCTCATCCTTTCCCAGCGCCTTCCAATTTTCAACAGCGGTATTAGCCAATTTTTCAGACTTGCTGCGTACTCTTTTCTCTTTGGTCCTTGTAATTAGGCTGCTGGTTTTCTTTCGCTGACCCCTTTTCTGCTTTGCCATACTCTTAAAAGAGAAGCCCACCAATTTAAACCTAACCTTTTAAAAAAGATCAGGCATAAAAAGAGATAACTGCTCTTGTTCCGTTAGCAAAAGGGATAGTAGCTTAGCCTGGTTGGAGCACCCGGCTGATAACCGGGAGGTCGCCGGTTCAAATCCGGCCTATCCCACCATTTGCTGATCATTCCAGAAGCATCTTGCGCGCTTTTTTCTTGTTCCGCTCTTTTCTAGCCTGTTCTATTCTCTTCATCAGTTCAGTGGAACCGCTTTTTTTATATGCATGATATAACTCTTCTGCGCTTATTCCAAGGCGTGCGCACTCGCGCGCAATTTCCCATCCTAGTTCATGAGGTTCTTTTCCGTATTTCATTTTTTCGTAGCTTGTTTTGGTGTAGTTTATGAGTGCTGTTGAGGGGTATGTTTCAAGGTATGCGAATGCTTCGTTGAACGCAGGTGAATCAACAGAATACTTCAAATGTGTTTCTTCATGCCGCGCAATTTCATGGGCGGAAGCGCGCCGGAACACAGGCCGTCTATCTGGGCCCTGGTATGAGTATGTTACGCCTGTCGGTTTTACAAGAATGGCTTTTTCTTTGCCTTCTCCTGCCAAACGTTTTATTTCTCTCTGTTCTTTCTCAGTGAGTCCTTCTTTAGGTCCTTTCACTTCCACTGCTTTGCCGCCGACATCACTAACGCCGACCCCATGCTCTTTTCCTTTTTTTAATTCTCCGGGTAAATTTTCTGCTGAGTACACTGCCCTGTTTTCTATTTCTTTTATCCTGAATAGTATCCTCCTGTTCTCTTCTGACAAGGCTGCCCAGCCTTTTTCTTTAATCTCTTTTTCCAGAACATCAAGCTCTTCAGCCAGCTTTTTGTCATTTACAACCTTCTTTAGTTCTTTAATCCCTTCAAGGATTATTTTTATCCGTCCTCTTTTCTCCACAAGGGCCAGCTTTTCTGCCTCTTTTGGCAGTTTCCTTTTTGGCTTTTTGGCCCATTCTCCTGAAAGCCCAGGGGTTATTAATTTTATCATCTTCCGGATTCTGTTAACATTTGCTTTCATCAGGGATATTACTTCATGCAGGAGTTAAAAAGAATACTCGTCATCTGCCAGAGGGCCTGAGCGAAATACTCCCCTAAAACAAGGTTCTTACTGTTACTGGAGGTGGTGTAAGGGTGAATGCTGCGGTGATAAGCTCTTCAAACCTGTTTTGGCAGGCGTTTGCCTCAAAAGGAGAGTATTACATTGAACGGAAGGAGTTTGTTTCCTTGAAAAAGGAGCATCCTCCGCAGCGTTCCCCAGGCCTTATTGAAACGCTGGTTAAGAAAGGCCTGGCCTAACCTTTTTATTTTCCTTTTCTCCATCTTTCACGGTGATGCTGGTGGAAGACTGCATTTTTTGTAGGATTGTTAACAAAGAAATTCCTGCGAAAATAGTTTACGAGGACGAGAACCACCTCGCGTTCTTGGATGTTAACCCTATGCATGAAGGGCAAACACTCGTGATTCCAAAGAAGCACTATGATTACGTTTTTGACATGCCTGACAATGAGCTTGCAGAACTTTCTAAGGTGGTAAAGAAGGTGGCAAGAGCAATAGACAACGCCTTAAACCCGGTCAGGACCTGCGTTGTAATAGAAGGATTCCTGGTTCCTCACGTGCACGTAAGACTGCACCCGACAAAAGAACCGAAGCTTGAGTTCAAGCCCCTTCCAAAGCCATCAGACCCTGAGCTTGAAGAACTAAGGAAAAGAATAGCAAGTGTCTTAGAGGAATAGGAGGCTGGATAGTATGACCTTGGAAAAGAAGAAGAAAAAGAAAACAGAAGAAACAAGGGAAGAGAAAATAGAAAGAGTTTTCTTAAAAGAAGTCAGGATAACTCAAGAAGAAATTGATGCAGTGGAAAACGCGATAAACACGTGCAATGATATCCTGCATTATTACCTTGATAACTTTCCTCCGAAAGAAGGGATACAAGATAAGGTGATTTCTTTGACCCTTGACTGCGATCGTGTGTCTTTGTCCAAGCATTCGCTTGATCTTGCCATTTCAGAACTATCCCGGAAGGCCAAAGAAGAGGTCATACTCAAAAAGAAGAACTTGATCAGTCCGCAGGAAGCAGAAGCTGCTCGGAATGGGTTGGCTGGCTTGAAAGAAGAAGTCAAGCGCCTGATCAACAACACGCAGAAGATAGTTGATAAAATAAAAAAGGAAGGATACTAAGCACGAGGGGGGGACAGAGGGATGTAGTCCTCCTTCTGTTTTAAAGCGGCATTCTACTAAGCGGCAATTACTGCCTTGCACTCCCAGCGGCGGCAGGCCGTTTCATCCCCGGCAAGCCAAAGTCACGCTATGCGTTCATTCTGGATGATACAAGCTAGGGTGTCGTTTCTGCTCCTGCTACTGTTCCTCTCGGAACCTCCCTTTGCGGAACGCTGTTAATGGAGTGGGAGGAACTTCCTCACGCCATCATGGCGCGTGAGCCGCTCACCCACTATCCCCTACAAACTATTTTATTGCAGGAATAATTTAATGGTTTCGGAGCCAGGAACTTTTTTATTATCCCTTCGCCTTGTACGCTTTGCATGGACG
>Ga0190313_1000277_pt1 | contig 31871 bp, 39 predicted proteins | sample 4870071011_MG_FD_169989 | JGI IMG/M metagenome (GOLD analysis project Ga0190313, IMG submission 169989) | Hydrothermal vent sediment bacterial communities from Southern Trench, Guaymas Basin, Mexico - 4870-07-10-11_MG | ecosystem: Environmental > Aquatic > Marine > Hydrothermal vents > Sediment ... | reverse complement strand
TATCCAGTACTCCTTCAGCTCATCCTCTGTTAGGGCTTCAAAGAGTTTCCAACCCCATGAGTGCCTCTTTGCCTTCAGAGATATTAGAGTTAGGACAGCGTTCTTGTATTGACGCATCTGTATCCTATTCACATTCCTCTTTCTTAATCTATTCGCCACTATATTCTCTATTAAGTACCTGAAGGTCTGTAATGTCATGTACTGGTGTGCACGGTCTGACCTATTAACGTCTATCATTTCATCAGGTCTACTATAGTTTGTAGCAACAATAGCTGTGTACCTGAACCTCTCTATGTTGCGTTCCACCCTTTCTTTAATCACCTTAACGGCTGTAGGGTCTCCCTTCTTTTCTGGTACGTTAAGGACTTCAGTCCTAGGAAATACGTAGCCGTAACCTAAAGCTGTAACTCCCAGTATGAAACCTGCTAAGCCTTCGGCAAAGTACTTAAACTTAACTTCCCTTTCTTCACCATAGTAATCCCTAATCTTTAATGTTGTTTCCTCAGACGATGCTTGAGATAGTCTAGACCTTCCAAGAACGCTATACCCTAGTACGAAACTATTGTCCTGTATGTGGTCAAGTATTTTTAACCTGTTGTAAATGGTTGCTTTAAGACCTTCAGCTATTTTAAGTCTTTCAGCTACGATATCCACGAACTGCTTGAATGCTTCTTCGTTTGTTTTCAGCTCGTAGTATTTCAGTAGGGTAGACCTAATGAATTCTCTAACCTTTGGTGGGTCGAAGTAAGCGTATCCATATCTTGATTCACCATAAACACCTTTATAGGTTCTCTTCTCTGTCATGTCTTTTCTGTAGAGGCTCGATATTAGAGCTTCCATCTCTGCTTCCATCTTTGCCATCCAGTAGTACATCTCAGTCATGTCTATCGGCTCAATATGTAGCTTAATTCCTTGCTGTAGCTCCTCAAAAGATGGTAAATCAATACTGAACTCTAAATTTATGTTCTCGAAGTCCGCTAGCGGTATGTCTAATAGAAGGGATAAAGACATCGCTAAAGCAGAGCTATTAGTGATGTATTTCCATGCAAGCTCTGAGAAGTGTGGTTCGAGGTCATAAGTACGCATCAGGTTTGAGAATTCAGCATTAGGTGTTAGTAACTTTCTATGGTATTTCTCTTTCTCTTCCCTAACCTTCTTAATTATTGAAGAAAGGTCTAGACCCATGTTTTACTCCCCACCACCAGTTAGTAACTCCTCTACTAGGTCTGGAGATAGGAAGATGTTTTTCCTTGCTAACTTCTTAACAAGTGCTTTAACCATTCTTCTCCTATACTTACCGGGTTTATACCTCTCTAGATGCCTAAGTAACCTTAACTCAGGCTGGTAGATATGCTTCTGCAATATCTTAAGTAATTTCTCCTTATCGCTAATGAACTTCATTATTAACTCCCCACATATTATTTAATCTAAGAAATATTATATTTATATATACTTAGCAATAATATCTCTTAACTGCCTACCGATAACGCTCCACCTGAACCTGTGCTTAAGGACTTTATCTCTGTATTCTTTAACCTTAGCTTTATACTCTTCAAGGTTGTCTATTATTTTAATAGCCTCATCAACTGCTTTATCAATAATTACCTCAACCCCAGTACCTGTATGGACTGGATTACCCGGTAGTACCTCTCCTGACGGCTTAGACGGTAACAACCCCCATTCAGGCATATAGTCTTCCCAAGCACCACCCCTAGCACCAAGAACCACAAGACCCCTAGCCAGAGCTTCCAACCCGTTATGCTCGAACCCTCCACCCCTTGAGAAGAGTAGGTATATATCGCATAAGTCGTATAATGCTAGTTTCTGCTCTTCCTTAAGCCACCCAGCAACAACTATACCGCCCAACCTTCTTATCATCTCTTCAGTCGAGCCGTAAAGCCCTGCACGCTTCAACACTAAAACCACGTTAGGTCTCTCCTTCTTCAACTGCCTGTAGAAGTCCAGAACCAAATCTAAACCTTTTCTGTAATCGCTATGTATGATGAAAGACAGGAGAAAGATCTTATCATTATTACCTTTTATCCTATACATCTCATTAAACATATCCGACTTATATTTAGTGTCTGAAAAGTACTCATCATCTAGCCCGTGAGGTACGACATAAACAGGTACCTTAACTCCTGAGTCTACGTAGGACTTCTTGCTGAAGTTTGAAGGTACTATCATAGCGTCTGCATAGTCAGTCATACTTACAGCGAGTGATGAAATCCTGTTGGAGTCCGCTACATCAACACCTATTATTGCTTTATACTTAGGTAGCTTATAGCTTAAGTACTTAGAACCGTGCATCATTACGTAGAAGTATGGGTGAATCAACACGACAGGGTTGGAGAAAGGAACTATTAAGGGAAATGCTAGTTCATCTATCTCTTCAACAGTAAAGTACTGTCTCAGTTCTTTAATATGTCTTTGAGCTATTAAAGAAAAAGAAACCCTTTTAAGTAGTGGGTAGACATACCAGACCCGCCTATTCATTTCCGGTCTCCAATGCTATGTATATAACTACATCCTTTAATGCTTTAACATATATATTCTCGGGCTTCTTAACTCTGAGCGACAAAATGTCTTTACCTTCAAGCACTAAGTCCTGCCTATCCTTGTTACCTACGTAAAGCACATCAACAGTTGATGGAACTTTAATGTGTACACCCTTGACTTTAAAGCCGTATGATGGAATATTCGTGGGGGTTGTTGATACGCTTAACTTGAAGGTATATATTTCTTCAGCAGGGTCTACCTCTTTATACTTATTGTATAAGTCGTCTACATACGCTTTTAATATGTCTAAACCATCAATAACAGAGTTCCACTCGTGCGGTAGTAGAATCTCTGCTGTCTTGTATCTAAGCCCTAGCCAGCTCATTTACTTGGGGCACCCCCTGTTACCTTCTTTATAATATCCTCAATGTCTTTTCTTAAGTCTTCACTAGCTTTCTTCAACTCTTCGGAAATCTTACTTAAATCTTCAGCTATCTTCTTAAGCTCTTTAAGTTCAGGTATTTCAGACATTTTATCACCACTTACTAGTATCTTGCATACCTTAAAGCCCTTCTCACTTTCCTCTTTTCAGCTAGCCATAAGTAGAACTTAATTTCATAGTCATCAACACCCCACTTCTTTAGTTCGTTAAGTTCTCTCTCTAGGGTTGCTCTATCTATCACTCCTTCTGCGTAGTCGCTTATTAGCTCTGTAATGTACCTTCTTACTTCATCGTAGACAGGTCTATTCCTTATGAATTCTTCCCACATCTTCTTGAGAAGGTTCTTAGTGGCAGTATCAACCGGTAGTGCATCAATCATTTGCTGTACCCTGCTTAGTGCGAAGCCCCTAGCTGTTGGGGAGTACTCAGCCATCGTTACTAGCCTTCTAGGACTGCCAATTAGTTCCATAAACGCTCTATACATCCGCTCAAACACTACAGCCTGCCTTCTCATAGCTACCTCTTCAGTTGTGAATCCATACTTCGCTAAAGCACTCACTAATTTGGTGTAAGTGTCAATACTTATTACGAATCTCCCAGCCATCCTTCTGAGAACTGACTCGACAAGCCTAACATCATCAACAACTGGTCTGATGTTCACGAAGTCTTCCCAGACCTTACGCCACTCCTCAGGCACTCTATGCCTCTCGAAGCTCTTATCAAGCAATCCTTTAACGTATGGTACATATTCCGCTATAGTCGCTATACTTCTAGGTGTTGGTATGTACTCTCTTGCAGAGTCAATTAGGGCTTCGATTTCGTTCGCCAAATTATAGACTTCTTGCTCTGTCTCTGTGAAGTTTATTAGCTTCATGTAGTACTTAACCTTATTCTCTATTTCCTTCGGGATGGTAACATATCTTAACCCTCTGTAATAGGTATTAATTAGTCTTCTAACGTCATCGCTTATTGGTCTTACCTTAATGTATTTGTAGTATATGTTGAACCACTTACCTCTTATCCTTCTTTCCTTAAGGGCTTCCTTTATTAGTTCGTCAGGTATCACTATATATTCAGCCATAGTTGCTAGTGTTGATGGTGCGGGCACGCTCTCCTTAAGGCTATCAATCAGTTTCTCGAACTCGCTAATCAGGTTGAATAAAACCCATTCCTGTTCAGATATACCGAACGCTTTAAAGACTGCTTCATTCCTGCTGTAAATCTCAACAAGCTTTTTAGCTACTTCACCATACTTCCAGCTAACCTTGTACCCGTTAATCTCCATTATTAAGGCGTACTTTGACAGCAAGTCAATTATGTCCGATACGGTAGCTCCCGCTGATAATGCGTTATATATCCTAGTTCTGATTAGTCTTAGCTCATCGCTTAGAGGTCTCAGAGCTACGTACTTGAGCCATACATCCTTTATATCTTCAGTAATGCCCCTAGCCTTGAAGGCTGTCTCAATCAGCTTATCACTTAACTCAACAAGTTCAGCAATTGTTGCTAAGGTCTGTGGTGTCAAGGCGTGTGCTCTCCTAACATCTTCGAACTCTCTTATCTTTACTTCTAGGTCTATACGCTCACGAATTGCGTTTATTTCTTCATCAGTCCAGCCATACTGTTTAATCTTCTCAATAAACTTATTGAATTCCTCTTCAGTTATGACTTTGTATATTAAAGCCCTCATGTATGCTGTAAGTAGGCTCCTGTAATCACTATATAGTGGTCTCCTCTTTATGTACTGCAACCATATATTGAACCAGTCTTCAGGAACCCCATAAGCTTTAAGGGCTTCCCTTATTTTCTCCTCAGGAATAAGGACGTACTCAGATAATGTCGCTAGTGTTGATGGTGTAGGTATTCTCTCCCTCTCCGCTTCTCTATATGTTCTAATCAGCCTTTCGAATTCACTAATCAGGTTGTACATAATCCATTCCTGCTCTGTAATGCCGAAAGCGTGGAAGACATCCTTGTTCTTGCTGTAGAAGTCCGCTAGCTCCTTGGCTTTATCGCCATAAGACCACTCAACTTCTTCGCCCTTTATTTCCGGTACGATTAGGTAGCTCTTAAGGATGTCCAAAACAGTTTCGGGTGTTGCACCTACTGCTAGTGCATTATATATTCTAGTCCTGAGTAGTGTTAGCTCATCTGCGAATGGCTTACGGACTATGTATGTTGTCCAGTACCTAACTTCGTCTTCGGGTAAGTTGAAGTATTTGAGTGCCTTAACAGCCATTCCGTAGGCTTCGGGAACAACCTCTAATAACGTACCGTACATAGTAAGTGATGGGTGATATAAAGCAACATTAGCTGTTATGAAGTCCTCAACAATGTCCTTGTCAATACCGTACTCAACCAGCTTATTCTTAGCCTCTTCAATTGTCATCCTCTTAGTTCTAACCTTGTTAAGTATAGACCTAACCATTATTTCATTAACCTTAAGCGTTTCAACAGTATCAATTATGTACTCAAAAACACCCTTGACTAGTTTGTGTTCCTTAATTTTCGCAACGAAGTCATCAATGAACTTTCTAGCTGTCTCTTTAGTTATGTAGCCTTCTCTTATGAGTCTGATCATAGACCATAACAGGTACCTGCTGTAGTACCTAGTTCTGTGGTATGCATGTATTTCAGCCATTCGTTCAGCCATGTATGTATAGCTATTGATCCAGCCAGTATCAAGGGTTAATTTAAGCTCCTTTCCAGTTATTTCTTCTACGGTCTTAGCAAAGAATGAAGTATTTATATTGTTAATCATGCCTTCAATCTCTTCTTTTGCCTTATTCACGTCATATATACAGTCTCTTATAGCATACCTAACTTCTGTTAAGAACTCCCTTAGCAGGGTTCTAGCCCTGTCCATGACGGCTCTAAGCTCTAGCAGTTTCCTTTCAGCGGGTAGGAACCTTACAGGCATGTCTATATGCCCTTTAACCCAGTCGTAGGTCTGCATGTTGAAGTAAGCAACATCGAAGGATGCGATTACGAAGCCTTCAAGGAGTTTCTCTAAAGTATCAACTGTGAAGGCACCTTCTCTGTATAAGTCAATAAACCCAGTCCTAAGTAGAGTTCTCTCATCGGATAGAGCATTCATTGCTTCAGCTACCGCCACGATCGGGACGTAGTATGGGTGCAAACCAGTAGCCTGTAGTAGCGAACACATAAGTGTTAAGTCCATCTTTACGGGGTTCGTGCTAGCACCCTCTTTAATTATTGATGTTAAGTCTACGGCATTGTAGAGCTTATGATACACGTCCTTACCATATAGCTCCGCAAGCTTCTTGGAGATCTCTTCTAGTATAGCCCATTTAGTCATCCACCTGATGTCTATCTTGCCGGGAATGTCTGCGGTAACGTCTAGGACTAGCCATGAATCAGCCGTGAATTCTGAACCAACTCTAGGATCGTCAGACACGAACCAAGAGAAGTTCGAGTACTGCCTCCACTTCATGTACCAATTAAGTGCTTTAAACAGTATTTCAGCTTTCCTGTTGAGTTCTACAGGAGACTTCGGTACTCCAGCTCCCAACCATCTAGCTTCAGCCTTGAAAGCCTCAAAAACATCTTTTGGCGGTCTAAACCATAACAGACCTGATATACCTCTCATTACGAATTTCCATAGCTTCTCAGGTGGTGGATACTCGAATGAGTACATGTACTGCATTTTAGCAATGTCTGGGTGCACACCTACAGCCATAGCTACATATTCGTAGTGCATTGGAGTATAAAATACGTCTCTAACAAGCCATCTAGCTAACTCCGTCCTTGATGGAAGCTGAAATATCAGGTTAGCAGGGAACAATCTCTCCTTTAAGAACCTGTCTTGAACAACAATACCTAACTTTACATCGCTGAAGTAAGGCATCTTAGCACCTTTATAAACATCTGAAGACTTAACGATGTCTTCAGTAGCACCTAGCTTAGACAAAAAGTCTTTCTGGAATTCATCGGTTACTTCATAGAAGAATCTAGCGAACTCCTTGTAGATACCGCCAAGTCTTAACTGCCATATAACCTTCTCTGCAAGCTCCTTAAGATTACCTTTCAGGATTCTACGCCTTACAGCTTCAATCATTAGATTTAGTGGCGGTAATTCAACAGTTATATAGTCAGTCAGTATTGACCTAGTAACGACTCTTGATGGTTCAAACCACCATATCATATTGCCGATCATGACATATCTATATACGTCTGGCATTGTCTTTTCTAAGAACTCAGTTATTGAATAAGCGATGTGCATTAAGTCAATCCTTATTCCAAGCCTAGCAAATATAGGGGTTAGTGATGCTTCAAGCCTTGGCAGTAACCTAGCGAGTAAGCCGGGAGACTGTGTTATGAAATATAGTATAAAGTTTCCGAGAAATATAACTGAAATCAGTTTATATATTAGCTCAAACTCTCCAACCGCCTTACCGCTACCTACCTCTTTAATCATTTCTTGATACCACTTCATAGGCTCTTCTATAAGTATGCTGTATGGTGCTAAGAATACGTCCCTAACTTTCTTAAACGCACCCTTAGCTACGTCTATTATAGTCTTACAGACCTTAGCTAATGCAGGCAATACAGTATCACCAAAGAAGCTAGCTATCTTCTCTATGGCTGTTATAATAGCTTTACCAAGAATATTAGCTACATCCTTAACCCGATCAACAAGCCATTTAGCTCCTTCAGCTACCTTATTGGCAAGCCATGAAAGTGCACCCATAACTTTGTCTGCTAAAGTTCTCATTAATTTCGACGGGTCTTTTAGAGTTTCAAAGGCTTCTTGTACGGTCTTAACGAAGTCTTCAATCTGTTTTGGCACGTTTGCAAACATTTCTCTAATCTTGTTTAAAGTATCAATAAAGTTCACGATATTTACTTGAAAACCAATAATTGCGTTTTTAGCCCAATCAGGTAAGTTATCAAAGACCCACTTAGGTAGGTTACGTGCCTTTTCAGCGATTATGCTCGGTAAGTTACTGACAATTTCAGGTAGTTTCTTCACGGTTTCAATAGCTGATGAAACACCTTCCCTAATCTTCTCAAGACCTTCTGATAGTGGCTTGAACTTCTCACCAAGCTTCGATATAGTTTCTCCTAGTTTGTCAATGATTTCCCTAACGGTCTCAGGTAGGTTCTTAAAGGCATTAACTATTGTCTCAATATTCTTACTAACAACCTCTCCAATACCACTTATTTTCTCTATTATAACATTGATGACACCCGACACCTTTTCGGGTATCTGACTTATAGATTCAAACATCTTACCAATGAATTCACCTATCCTACCTACATCCTTCAGTAGAGTGTTTATTACACCACCGATTTTCTTGGGTATGTCAGATATTGTTGCACCAATGTCTTTTAGCCTTGATATAACCGTGTTAATAAATCCGCTAATCTTATTTATAGCTCCACTAATTAAGTTGGGTATGTTAGTAATTGCGGACGTTATTTTCTCTATGAAACCAGAGAACTTAGCACCAACATCTCTAAACCAATCACCTACCTTACCAAATAAATCACTTATAAACTTACCTAGGTCTCCAAGTCTAGATAAAGCATTCATTATCATTGAGCCGATGTTCCCGAACAAAGACTTAACCTGTTCTATACCCTGAGATATTAGATTCGGTATCTGACCCAGCATTTTACCGAAGTCTTGAACCTTACTTAAGAACGTGTCGAATGCTCCTTTCAGCATATCTGATAAGTGGGAAAAAGCATCTTTAACATTACCTAATGAGTTGATAACAAAGCTAAAGGCGTTCCGTATAGATTCACCTAAGCCTTCAAAGGACGCTTTTACGTTATTGAATAACTCTGTAATCTTAGATGGTATATTAGACAGTACCTGTCCAATATAGTCTAACCCGCTTCTTACAGTATTTATGGCGTCTGATATTAAGTTGCCAATACCTGATAGTTTATCAGGTAGCGTTCTTAGGAAGTCCTGAAAAGCCGTTAGTAGATTCTGGAATGGCTCCCATACAAACCTGCTTAAGGTATCTTTTACAGATGATAATGAGCTGAAAATGTTGTTTAAGGTGTCTTGGAACCAAGACTTAATGCCTTCTATCGCACCAAGTATTTTTTCCTTAATGCCTTCGACAAACCCGGTAACGCTATCTACGATCCAAGATGCAATACTTTGAAATAGATTCTTAATAGCTTCTGATATTTGACCCCATATATCGGTTATTCCCGCTACAGACGTGCTTAACTCTTCAAGGTTTATTTCTTCTATTGGTACGTATGGGACAGCAATGGCTTCAACTTCAATACCGGTACTCTCTAATATTTTAGCTAGCTCGTTAGCTATAGCGTTAATTTCTTCCGGTTTAATATTAAATAATTCCTCGTCAGTCATGTCTCAACCACCTCTCTAGCTAATGCATCACCTAGCGTGAGCCTCAACATTTTTAGCTTGGATAGCTCAATCTCTAACTTCATTTTAAGTTCCTTCTCATCCTTGCATATTATTGGGAATTTCTTAGACTTTATGTTTCCGCAGAAAGCCTGCGTTACGACATAGTAGAAGGTATCTTTAGGTGTCTTAAGCGGTATGACCTCATATATGTACACATAGCAGTCGTCAATCTTAGTTACGACTGGTGGGACTGTAATCTTGATTGTATTAATCACTATTTGTACCCATATATAAATAGTGAAAAAAAGCTTATTAATTATTTAAAAAGCTACATGGTAGTCTGAGATGTAGATGTACCGGTTATTCTTCTTCTCATAACTTCGAATAATTTTTTAACTACTATCACTATCTCTCTAGCCTTCTGTGCTAGGGGTGATCTTAAAACAGCTTCATTCTCCTCTGTCGCTAGCTCGAAAGCCAGTTCCTGTGATTTAGTCAATAATTGAGACATCAGATCCCTAATCTCTTGCTCTTCAGGGCTTAGAACGGGTGGCTGTGCGGGTGTGGACTCTGTCTGTGATACCTCTTCAACCTTGGTTTCCTTCTTTCTCCTTTTTCTGCTTGTACTCATATTTTCACCATTTAAATCATTATTATATAAGCTTAAAAGTTTTCCTCAAGTAATTTAATTAGTTTGGGATATAATTTTCTAATATCGAATCTCTTAGCGTTCTCGACTACTTTAGCTTTCATGTCTTCATATTGGGATTTGTAGTTTTTGTATATATCGTAAGCCTCTATTATTTTGTCAGCCATTTCATTAGTGTCGTAGATGTGGTATTCATACTCTATGCCATCGCCTGTATCGTTATAAAAGACGTTCTTAACTTTAACTCTTAAGTTACCGGAGCATGTAATCTCAGATAGTGGTGCGTAGTCAGGATGTATAACTGGCACTCCCATAGCGTTCGCCTCAACCAAAGGTAAGCCAAAGCCTTCTGCTAGTGAAGGTATTAATAAGTACGTGAATGAACCTATCCTTGCAAGTATCTCAAGTCTTGGTAGACTCCCGAACGATGTATCAACTACTAGGTTTGGTACGCTCTCGGTAAATGAGCTAGTTATTAAGTAGAACTTAATGTTCTTATTCTTCTGTAAGACCTTGCTAGCAACATTCTTGAGCATGTCCAGCCCTTTCCTTGGATGATTCATTGCAACAGTACCTACAATGAAGTCCGCCTTAGTACTTTCTACTAATTTCTTCTTTATATAAGGTATGTACTCCTTACTTCTTTCAGTCATGTTTAAGTCAATACCATGATAGACGACATCTAAAACGTTAAACCCGACAGATTCAATCATTTCTTTTGTGAAGTTTGAGTTAGCCACTATGTTGTCGAGTCTAAAGTACCACCTAGGTATTAAGTCTCTCCTAGGTCTACCCTCTACTGTGGTGTAGAGTATGGTAGGTACCTTCTCTGAAAATCTTAGTTCGTAAGCCCTAAGAAACCATACCCTAGTTAGTAATGGTGAAAAAGTCATTATAACGATGCATCCATCATACTTACTTCTAATCAAGAATGACGGCTGTGGAGTATCGTATATATTCGGTATAAGACCTAACTCCCTAGCAACTGTAGCTATGTCTTTAGCTACATTAGATAAGGACGTAGCCCTAGACGTTAAAATAGCTAACTTCTTCATATAACCCCTTGTAGGAAAGTTGCATATAGAGTTTAAAAGAATTAATTAAAAAAAGATTTTTTAGTTTAAGGGAAATTCCCTATTCACTCTAGCCTCGTTAGTAAGTTACTGCCCAGCCAGCAACTACTTGTATGATCTCATCACATATTGTTGGGTCTAAGTCGTAAGCTGTAACGAAGTAGCTCTTAAGTCCGCTAACTATCTTCTTGCCAGCCTCATCAGGTTGCCTGCTAACGTGCCTTGCAACAGCTAATCCGAAGGCTAAGTAGGTAGCTCTAAGACCACCAGTTATTCCGTGAGCGTCAAGTATAGGTCTTATTAAGTCCCTAATAGTTCCTACGAATATTAGACCTTCCTGTGCCCTCTCCTTCGCTAAGTCAGCGATGTCAGTAAACCTAGTACCAATTACTGTTGGGTTAAACTTCTTCTCATATTTCTTATACATATCTAGACCTGATCTATACATGGGCATACCTTTTTACACCCCCGTTATATAATTATGGTTTCATACATAGATAAAGATCTCGATATGGAATTTTTATTACTGAGTTAATCAAATTATACTCGTGAGGGGTTAAATATTGAGTGAGTCTATGACCCAATTACCGGAAAGTTTGAAGGAGAGAAGGTTTGTTATGTATGCTAGAGCTGTAACTACGTACATAATGTCAGAGTTAGAGAAAGGTGTTCGGTATATGTCATTTATTGAGAGAAAGTTGGTTCAGCGAGGGTTACCAGTATCTATAAGTGTTACTAAGAAGATTGAGGAACCCAAGCTAATCTATATAGTGGAAGTTGATTTGTCGAATGTCTACGAAGCTTTAAAGAGAATATTCTTAGGTTCTGAAGAGGAGACTCAAAGTGGTGAAGAAAATGAGCACAATGCATGAACTAAGGATTCTGGTTCCTGATAAGATTGTTAAACTGCTTGATAAGATAGAAAAGAAGTATGGTATAAGAAAAGAGGACTTAATAATAAAAACGTTAATAAGGATACTAGAAGACTACTTAGGTAGGGAGGAAGTTGTCTCTACGTAATAAAATACTAAACTTGCTGGCAGATATTTCCGATCCTAAAAGAAGGATTGAATATGCCAGAACTATATACTACCTATATAATGTATTTTTATCAGGTGGTGCTAATGAGGCTGAAATCAAAAGAGCGTTATATGATATTGCCTATCATGTAATAGATGAGAGGAACCCATTACTTGATGAAGAAACGAAGAAGGCTAAAGCTAAGGACTTTGCTGAAGATATTTATAAAGCATTTATAGCTGAATCTTTAGGACGGATTATAAGGAGAAAATATAAGTTTGGTTTATAATTTAACTTTCCTTCTCCTCTAGAAGTAGCTTCACGATTATGTCTGAGATAATTAATTTTGTTGCATCGTTAATTTCGATCTTGTCATCAGTAGTTAAGTTTTTCCTTTTTCTAGGATCTAACTTGACGAGTATTGAGTCTAGTAAGGACGTATCAACACCTAACCGCTCGTTAATCTGTGTTAGCGTTTTCAGTAGTTTCTGGTAATTCTCTAGATTAAAATTCTCTTTAAATGCTCCAACCGAGTTAGCCAGCTTGAAGATATACCATGACGCCTTGTCGAGTCTAGGTAGATCTCTCTTTCTGTATGGCTTCCTAATGATGTTTTCATAGAATGACAATGCATCAAGAATTACCGCATACTTAGGTTTCTTGAGTTTTTCAGCTAATTCTGATATTTTGTTGTAGAGAGATTCAGGTACTTTAATGCTTTTCCACTTGACTGCTGTTTCAGGTGGAGTTTTTTCCACTTTTTTCCACCAAATAAAAATTGAACCAAATACTTTATAAGTTTTCTTCCCGAACAGGGAAGAGGGGAGAACATATCTAAAGCATCAAGGGCTTACTATATAACGATAAGCGATCTATTAACGACGAACTTTACTGATAAACCACGATACGTTATTATTGAGGCGGGAAACGGCTTCGGAAAGACGCATTCTGCATCACAACTAATAGCTATGTACCAAAAGATAGGTTTTTTCAACCGTATATACTTCCTTCAATACTCGCAAAAAGCCTGTGCTAACGCTGTTGATAAAATAAACAGATTTGGCGGTAAGGTTGTTTGGCATATAGGCATAGATCATTTCTGCCCGTTAAGGAATCATGTAATCAGGTTTACAAAGCTTGGTCTACCACCAACATACGCTTGTTTCTTCTGTAAATACTTTAAGAACAAACAAAAGAGGGCTTTTATCTACTTCAGAGATGATATGGAAGACCCGAACATACTTGTTGTTAAGCCAGAGATAGGTGGTGGTTTAAGAGATGAAGATAAGGTATGCACCCAGCCAATAATAAGGGCTTTCACATTAGAACCAACTTTCGATTTCGATTACAGAATAAAAATTGATGGCTCAATAGTTATTGTTATGCCTTCCCAAATGCTTCTAAACCACGCCATAATTGGTAAGTGGCTTGACTTCGCTAAGAGACAGAAGAAAGAACGTAAAAACTTGTTCGTGATTGATGAGGCTGACACGGTATTCTATAATTCACTAATAGTTGAGATACCTAAGATAGAAATAAACGACTTCGACATAGAAATACTTGAGACGTTCTCCAGCAAGCGTAGAAAGCTTAGAGACTTGGTACCGCTTTACTCGTTAATCTATAATGAACTAGAAAAAATCTATAAGAATTCAGGATTTTTTGATGAGGAGCAGGTAGATAAAATTAAGACTGCATTGAAAGATGCTGAAAAACTTGTTAAGACTTTTAATAGAAGAAAGAAAGAGATCGCCAAGTATGTATGCACTAACAAAAAGAAAACTAATGTCTTCAGGTTGGTTCAGGCTATAGAGGAACTACTGCATGTTACTAATCTATCGGTCTCGTTAAGATCTATAGAGATGTCTAGTAGAAAGTTAGTAATTCAGGATTATGACTTCGGTATTAGGTTGTTCCTAGATCCTACATATCCTTGGAGATACTTCTGGAAGATCATCCTGACAGCGACATTTCCTACAGAGAAGTTAGTGGAGTCTAGGTTCCTATCTTTTAGAGCTAAAACCCTGACTTTGTTGGCAGAAAGAAAAACTAAAACCTATAAGAACGTCTATGTAACTTCTTACCCTATATTTCCAGAGGATGAAGAGCTAGTTAATAGGAATAAGGAAATAGAGCTTGTCTTTCCTGAAATCATTAAACTTATTAAGAAAGCATATAATAGCTATAGACATTACTTCGTGCTTGCACCTCTAGGTATTACCTTATGGCTAGGCAATAAAACGCAGTACAATGTCGTTTATAGAAAATTCAGGAGTGTTAAAATACCTATTAAGAAATACAGGAACTACTCAATAGCTAAAACAAAACTCGGTAATATCTTCATATCCTATGTTGGCTCTCCAGTCAGTAGAGGTATTGACCTCAATATGTACGATATATCCATAGTTATATCACCACTTCTTAGACCGCCAAGACCTATAGGCTTCAATGATGCAGTAGACTTCGCTAAAGCTGTAGCGGAAGCTGTGCAGTCAGCAATGAGGATTGTCAGGTCTCCAGTTCCTGAAAGACCCAAGTTGGTAGTTATCGAGTCTAGACTAATAAGGAGCTACTACGCAAGCTTCTACCCTGAATGGTTTAAACAGTTATTCATCAACAACTATATAGAGCTTGTCTAAGTTATTAGGACTTTTTAGGTTTCTTATTAAGAAGTAAGTGAAGCCCGAAGATTTAGTAGAGTTTATATACCCTAAAAGGGAAAATAAGAGGGGAAAACAGAATGCCCGCATATATGGTGCCCGCATACATAAAACCCTACGCCAAGATTCTTTCATGGACTATACCAATGATGTATCTAGATGATGAAAAGATCGAGTACATTTCGGATCTACCATACGCTTACCCAGTAATCAAGAATGAACTAACAGCGTTCAGGAGCTACGAGAAGTTAGTGATGACTAAGGACTTAAGAGGTATGGCTGAAAGATATAAGGTTTCAGTACATACAGGTACTGCTTTCATGATTAGCGTAGAGGACTTTGTTGATTTAGTAACTGAAGGTAAGTCGTACTCCGAAATAACGACAGCTACGAACCTTCTCAGGAATGAAGCGATTAAGCTTGTTGAAAACATCTACAACATGTTAGATGCGGACTTAAGAACAACAATTGCTGTACCTACTCAATGGCTCGTTTACGATAAGAAAAATAACGCATTAACAAGGCTTTGCTGGGTTCAAGAACTTTCAGGTAAGCTCGTCATTAGACCTTACGGGCTTAGAGGGATATTACTTGAAGTAGATGCGGTTAAGTATGAAAGAATAAATAAACCATCAATACGTGAACTAAAGCGTGCAACCCTGATTAAGCAGAGGCTCAATGACTACTGGCGAAAGCTAGTATCATCTGAAGTGTCTGCCGAAGAGGTTGCGGAATTGATGCCCGAAGAGGAAGTTGAGACTGAAGAAGAAGCCAAACCTACTGAGGTGGGTACCATTGAATAAAAAACAGACTGGCGTGAAAAAAATTAAGCTTATTTTTAAGGTTTTTTATGTTAGACTTAAGCTATCTTTATATGCATTTGTTAAAGGGTTAAAAGGTGTTGCGTCTGTACTTTCTGATGATTTATCAAGGATTGCAGTTAATGACGAACAATTCGTAGCTTTTTCCTATATGCTTGCCTCACAATTCTATTTTGAGATACTGAAGAAGAAATACGGTAATAACCTTGACGCTGTTTTTAAGAAGTTCGAGAAGTATGCCAATCTAGCGTTAGAACAAAAGGAGAAGGGAGTGATGTAGCATGCTTGAACATTTGCTCGATTTTAAAAACTACTTAGATTTTATCAGAAATATTGCACATGGTAAAATCTTCGTTAAGGAACGTGATGAGTGGCTAGAATACGTAGGTAAAGACCCAAGGAAACTTGAAGATATACTTGTTTATATTGCTAAAGAGCTGTATAAGAGACATAGAGAAGTTGTTTACCCCTACGAAACAATAATAGTTCCTAGGTATCCGTTCTCTAAGCAACCAATAGTGTCTTGGTACAACCTTAAAGAAAAGGACTTTTCTAATTACGAAGTAAACGCTATTAAATATGCCTCATCACGTCTCGGTAACTTAATAAATGCTGGCTTCATACTTAAGCATTTCGTTCTAATAGATATTGATACAGACGATCCGAAACTGAGGTCTTTAGCCGATATTAAAACAAGGAGAGGTTACCATAAGATTTTCTATATAGGAGATTATGAGGCTGTACTAATCAAGTCTGGAACTATAGCTACCCATAAGTATGTTTTCAACTTAGGAGACATCAAGATTGAAGTAATGAGCGGAAAAGACTACTTAGGTTCGCACCCATTACAGTCAAGGTATCTAGACTTCAAGGATGGTAAAATACATGTTAAGAGCTACAAGTTACTATCGAGTGAAGCCAGTAACTCATTTCTAAGTGCTGACGTAACATTACTTAAAGCATCAATAAATGATATTAAGGAATTCCTACTAGACATTCTTAAGATTTACGGACAAGAAAAACTGATTAAAAATATTGAATTAAAACCAGTTGAGAAGCAAGAGCTTGAACCTAAAGCAAGCAAGGAAATGCTAAGCTACGTCAGAACCGCTAAGTCTAGATTCAACCAAGCACCCATTTCAGCATTAGGTAGTATGTCGTACTCCGAGTTTAAACAGGAATTATCAAAGTTCTTATCTAGCATTCCTTACTGTATTAAAGAAGCTTTATTTGGTAGCCCTGAAAAAGGTACTAGATGGTACCATTTAAGGTTACTACTCGCTATCGTACCTTACTTTGTTTATCTTGACGAAGAAAACATGTCTGCTTTAATAAACGACTTCAGCAGTAGAACAAAGTCTACTAGATCTGATGTTAGGCAATGGATCTACTCAACCAAATACTTTACCGGTAGGTTAGATCTTGGTGATGAAGAAATAGTAACACCCTCAAGGTTTGGTGCACCAACAGAGGTCTATACGTTATTTAAATCTTTAGGTTACTGTGATAAATGTCCGATTAAAGAAGAATGCCTTAGAGCTAAAAATAAACGAAAGGTAATGATTTCACATCTTTTATCGGTACTGGGTGGTACTCAATGATTATAGACGCTAGGGTTGATTTTAAGAATGGTAAGTTACTTCTTATAAACTCTGACGGTTCAGTAGACGAAACAAGTTTGATTGCACCATATTTTTACGTCATTGTTAAAGAGAGTGCTGTTAGGGTTGTTAAGGCGTTACTTTCTGGGGAGAATGTTGATATTGAAAGGACTGACTATATACCTATAATATATAAAAATAACAAGTATGTTGAAGACCCATCTTATGTCGTACTTAAGGTTTACACAAGCAGTCCTACCGAAGTTCCAAGGCTCGCACAAGCTCTATACTCAAATAAAATAAGGATTGCAGGCAGTAATGTTAAGTACGTTATCAGAAATAGCTTCGATAAAGGTATAAACTACATGAACGCAATACCTATCTACTACGGATTCGATAGCAAATTAAACGATAAGATCTCAAGAGTTGAAGGTGTAGTAATAGATGTTGAGGCTGTTGAGGGTAAGCCAGTTCTCGCTTCAGTCAAGATTTATAGACCTTTCGAAGACGTTAGAAAGGACGATATTGCAAGTTATGAACTACCTAAAGAGATGGATGAACTAGAAAGCCTGCTTAGAAGGTACCCGGTCATATATGGACATAACGTTATTGGTTTCGACTTACCGGTACTTGAGAAATCGGGTTTAGTACTAAATAAAGAGTTAAAGCTGATTTTCGATACTTCACTAGTTCTTTCAACATATTCGGCATCACTCGGGGTTGGTTCGGCTAGATCATTACTAGATGTAGCATCAGTTCTTAAGACTGAGGTCGGGATTACAGATGAAGAGTTAGAGATCAAGAAATCCGTTAAAGGTTCTGTAGCGAGGTTAAATAAAGAGGAGCTAGTTAAATATAACGCAAACGATGTTGTATTAACATGTAAGATCCTCAATTCAATCGCACCATTTATTTATGCGGTTTCAAGCATTAGTGCTATACCGCCAACACAGGTAATGCAATTACCGTCAGGTATGGTTGCTGAATATATGCTTCTAAGATTTTCAGAATTAAATGGTTTTATACCTGAATACAGAGAGTCTGGAGCAAACCTTAGTGGTGAGCGAGTCTATATTGAACGTGAAGGCGTTTCAGTTACTGATGTACTAGATGTAGACATCAAAGCCATGTACCCAACATTCGTTCTTAAACACTACATAGACCCAACACTCCACAAAGGTGGTGGAGAGTTCGACAGACGTGAAGGCTTGGGAATACTGTACTCGCTCGTTAAGCGTCTCTACAGCATAAGGCTAGTTACTAGATCCCTTAAGAAGAAAGACCCAAGATTTGAACCAATTGACAAGGGCATGAAAGCAATACTTAACGCTTTAGCTTTCGGAGTACAAGGCAAATCTTCAGGACTGGCAGTAATGGGTAACCCATACTGCCCTGAAAAAATCTTCTACGGTACAAGAGACATCCAGTTTAGAACTATTGAGTACTTGAGAAGCAAGGGTTACCGGGTAGTCTACGGGGATACAGACTCATTCTTCATAATGCTAGGAAATAAAAACCCAGATGAAATAATCCAGACAATAAACAGCTTTCTAAGTAAGTACGGTTTAGAAGCTGACTTGGAAGATGTGTGGGAGCTAATGTTTATTTATAGCAAGAAAAACTACGTGCTAAGAAAGAAAGATAAAATCATTGTTAAGGGGTCTGCATTACATAACCTTAATAGGTATTACCTACCTGAAGCCATATCACTTCAAGAACTACTTAAAATAGACTCGAAAGCAGAAAGGCTTAAGTACATTAAAGAAGTCGTTTATTCAGCAGATATTGAAGACTTGTTTGTTAGAGGTCATCAGCAGGTCTGGAGACTTATAGGTAAGGATGTACAATCTTGGAAAAGACTTAAAGATAGACGTGAAAGGTACTTAGTCGTAACGACACCTTGGAATGAAAAGCCAACAATAGTTTTAAAGAAAGCACATATTAGCCAGTACTTAATGCCTCATTCAGCACCCATATTTTACTTCTTCCTAGATGGATCAAACGAGGTTGATCTGGTTGATTTAGAACCTTTCAACATTGTAGAACTTAGGAGTTTAAGACTTGATGGTGAACTGGCACCTCTTAAAGCAAGGTATGGTAACGGTAATTTACTAGTTTACTTGGACAGACCGTATATAGTGAATGTTGAGGGTCTTTACTATGGGCTTAAGTTTGGTAAGGAAGTTAGGTATCTACCGTCAAATTATTCAATAAGTAGAGCAACTGCTAGGAAGCCTATAATTACTAGCTTAAAGGCTTCGATTAACGTTAAGGATTGTAGAATTGATGAGGATGTTTTTAGGTCTGTAATATTTTACTATGTTAAGAATACTTTAAGAAGGTATGGTCTACTCTGAAGTTATTATTTACTATTAATTTCTTCTACTGTTCCATATTTTTTCAGTATATCTATAAGGTCTTTATCTGTCGCTACAACATAAACCTTCTTTTTAACCATTTTTTTAGGTAAATAAATGTGCAGGGTGTATTCATCCCACTCGTAAATAGTGTCCTTATACTTACGGCTACGCTTAACTTTCATTATTTTATTAACCCGCTTAACTATGAAGTCATACTCTACCTCAGTAATAGTTATTGCCATCTTTCTTACACCACTTTATAGAATACTATATATGTTTAAAAATATTAATACATACTTACAACAGCAAATTACAGTACTTTAGCAGATCCGCTTTAAGCCTTAAAATGCAGTCTCTAATACTTTCACGTCTATCAAGGCTAGCTTCGTGCTTTACACACATTATAAACTTAATAAATGCTTCAGACCCTTTATCGCACTTCAATATAACTTCAGCTATTGCCTCAAGTAAGTTATTAATTAGCAACTCGCGGTTATATAAAAGTTTAGGCATAATTTACTACCCAGTTAAATAAAAGGTTTTATTTTTAAAAAGTACTAATCAATTTTTAACGTAGCTTTACTAACCTACCGTTTATGCAGGTATAGTCAGGCTTGCAAACGTCTCTAAGCTTGCAGTACTTGCAATCTTCGCTAGCGATTTTTATGACTTCACCATTGTTATATAATGCTTCTGCAACCTGTATGGCGTATTTAAGTACAGAAAGGAGTTTTGGCTCGTGCAAGAAAGACTTAACAAACGTGAACTTACCTTTACGGTATAAAATCAAGCCAATCCTGTACCTCTTCTTTTCAAGAACATATAGGATGTCCCTATAAAGCAGTAGTTGCTTGAACCCCTTATAGTTCATTCTGTTAGGTTTAATTTCATAGATTGTGTTGGTTTGCCTGTCTATAGCGTCTATCTTACCTATAATTTTATATTTATTTAGTTCTAGAGCTACAGGAACTTCGACTTCAAGCCCCATTCTACGCAGTTCATCCTCTATGGTCTCGTGCATCTCCCTACCGAATCTATAGGCATACTCTAACTCCGGTACGTGCGTCTTCTTTATAGTGAAGTATGGACAACCAACTAAGGTAGTAACCCCATAGGCTGGCTTCTCTTCAGTCATGACCTATCAAACCTCCTCAATCGTTATTCTCACTTTTTTACCGACAAACTCATTAAGCTCATCATCTAGAACCGTATGTTTTATCTTATTTAGGACAGCATAAGGTATTACTGAGTGATTAAGATTGTCTCTAATATATTTAATAAGTGCTTTCAAAGCTGGAATAACCGCTCCTTCTTCGTTTATTATCCCATCTATAATGTTGTCAATTCTCTCTCTAGTTAATTTAAAGTCTGTCATAATGAATGATATTTCGTTTGCAAAGGCGTATTTATATAAATAACCTTCAAGCACCTTCCGCCTACCCAAGCCTAAGCCCCATTAATTTATTAAGCCGATATAGCTTTTAAGTTTTGTCCTTTTAGGAAACATTTATATTTCTGCAAAACCTTATATTATTGGTGAAAAAATGTATAGATACTTTAGAATTGAAGGCATACTAGATAGTTATTTACTTGAAAATAAAATTATTAAGCAGTATAATTTACTGTACGCTATAGCTGACGTACTTGCCAGCCGTGAAATGCTCTACATAAGAAACAAGGTCTGCCCGTTCTGCTATAGGAGATACCGCAATATAGCTATACACCTACACAGGCATGGCTCCTGCAAGATGTCTTACATGATGTTGCTATCCTTAATTGCTGAAAAGTATGTCAAGCTTAACGCAATGATAAATAGGTCTGGACATAGAGGCTACATAATTAAGTTTGACGGTCATGGCTACCTATTCTTCAAGAATAAAACCGAAATAGCGGACTTCATAAGAAAGAACCCTTCGATACTTAAACTAGTAAAGTAAAAAAAGTGGTGTTTTTTATTTATTAAGGTCTATGTCCTTATTATTGAATCTTGAGCTTACCGCCTTCGTTCACTACGTTTACTTCATCGCCAACCTTTATTTCGCCATACCTTCTGGATAGCCTAATATATCTGCTGTTGGGGTGTGTCGAGAATATTATTGTATCTTCACCTACAATTCCCAGCTCTGGCACCTCAAACTCTATGTTAAAGGCGGGTCTATCGGCTCTTTCTTGGTAATATTCTCTTATGTCTTCATCAGCTATTTTATCTATTGGAATGAAGTCCTTAACTCTCCCTACCCTTATCTTTCTAACCTTAGCCTTAAGTTCCTTACCTTCACCAATGAAGACTACTTTAGGAACCTCGACAACTCCGGGTTCGGCAGGTCTGTACCTCTCCCTTACTTCGTAAGTCTCTAAAACTACTTCGCTTACTTCTTTCACCCTCTTTTTTTCTTGTTTCCCGGTTGCAGACATGTTTTTTACCCCTTATAGGGAATTTACTCTCGCTCTTTTTAAGTATTGATGTTTTAGGTATTACTTCAGAACGCAGTCTCTCTTGATGATGTCGAACCATTCAGTCTCGAATCTAAGCCTAGCTTTTAATGCTAGAATGAACTCTAGCTGGTTGTAGCCCCACCACCAAGTGTATGGGAGACCGAAATACCAAGGCTTACCGTTAGCTAAGTTCTTGAATGTTCTGTAGCTCCAATGAATCCAGACTGCCGTGTACATCCTGTTGAGTTCATCGCTCCTACCAACATATAATGTGTGGCAATCATCTAAGTCTATAGCTAGATAGCCTTTAAGGAATTTCTTAATACTTTCCTTACCTTTCTCTATATTTGTGTAGCCTCTAAATTTATGGTGTTCAATCAGGAGTGTTGGTTTACACTCTCTAAGAATTCGTTTCATACCCTGCAACACAAAATACTCACACCCTTCAACATCAATCTTAACAACATCAGCCCTGTCTATGACTTCATCCATAGTATAGACCTCTACCGGAAATGTTTTATCAGCGTCTTCGACAGGTAGTAGGGTTGATGATCCACCCCTAACATATAAGGTAGACCGGCATCGCTTCTCTCCTAAGGCAACCATGTAGACCTTTATATTGTTTAGCTTATTTAATTCTATATTTTTAAGTAGGGTATAGTAGCTTTCAGGGTTTGGCTCGAAGGCGTAGACCTTTCTATAGTGTCTAGCTAACCTAACGCTATATTCACCAACATGAGCTCCAACATCTACGAAGACCCTATCCTTACCGCCTAGTTCTTTTAAAGCTTCAATCAGTAAGTACTCCTGCATGGTTACAGGTAAATAGGAATCTTCCCGACTTATGAACCATGTGAAACCATCGAGCGATTTAGCAATTCTGTATTCTTCAGCCATAGTATCACCTAATAACAACCCAAGGTATTAATCTAAGCTCCAGCTCTTGCCTCTCGCAAGGATGTGCAAATACTGGTTTGTCTTCCTTCCGTAGCGGTAAGCCTAACCCATCACCATGATCAGCAGTAATCACTACTGTTCCGTCTAGATACCTCAACAGCCTGTCCACGAACTTTAGCACCAACTTTAGGTTGTCTTCGTAAGCCTTCTCTAGGATACCTCTAAGCTTAGCTATCTTGTATAGTTCCTCAATGCGTTTCTGGGGTGGCATAGCACCTTTTTCTTTATCTTCAAATATCGGTATATAGAACTTAGTATCACCTATGAATGGATAATGAGGCTGTAAATACCAAATCACTCTTCTTCTGTATTTCCTTATTTCATCTATGTATAGCTCGACAGCGATGTTTACATCCCAAGGTGGTGTAGTTCCTAACCGGTAGTTAAAGCCGACATCCCAGACCTTATCAAATGGTTTAGAATGCATGAGAACGAATGGATGACCGGTTACACAGATTGAAGACTCAAGTCTAGGAAAGTTGTTTAAAACCTCTAAGGTGCAGGAACCAATAGATAGTACTGGCTCAACATCCGTTTTATCCCAGAGCTTAGCGAAGAAGTCATACCTAGCAGAGTCTAGAATTATTAGCCAGTCCCAACTACTCTTGTAATTCACTTTACGGTATTTCAATACTTACATCAACCTACTCAAATGATTCAATAGCTTTTCCTACTCTAAGGATTTCTTTCAATATCTTTCTGTGGATCCCATCAACCTGCTCTATTAATGACTGAACGTTATTCTCTAAATCACGAAGTAGCTTCTTAAGTTCTTTAACATAGTTTTTAATGTATGTTAAAGATTTCCTCTCAAAGACCTCAATCCTAGCCTTATTTGCAATAGTTTCATCTAAGATGTATGTTAATGTTCTTTGAATCTCCTTAACAGCCACTATAAGTTCTGAAGATTCATCAAGAATCCTAATCATTTCCTCAAGTGCAATCTTACTCAAACATATCACCAAGCTAAGTATTTTTTAAACAAGTTTTTAAGTATTTATTATAATACATATTTATCTAAATAAATATTAAAACAAGAAACAAGTTCGAAGCCATTAAACCTCACATATCATTTTATGTAAGGTGCTCTAAAGCCTTCTTTTCTCCTATCTAGTATGAACACCACCTTCTTTCCTTTAAGGATAGCGTAAACGTGTCTAACCCAATACTTAATTTTTAGGTCTATCTCATCAACTGAATAAACGAACCATCTAAAGTGGTTGCAACCTACGGGGCAGGTCTCCCTTGCGTACCACGCATCTTTAGGTAAGTTTATTTTTGCAACCCCATTCTCAACTCTAAACAGTTCAACTATATCTACAGGGCAGATAAATATCTTCGTGTTACCTATGGTTTTAATTATGAACTCAGGTCTGTAAAAAACCAGCACAGCATTCTGGCTTTCTTCATATAGCTCTTCGTATGTAAAGCGAAGCCCTCTGTATCTACTCATTACTTAATACCTGCTAGCTTCTTAAGCATCTCTCTCCTACCGATTAGGAAGTTTATGAAGGCATCTCTCGATATTATAGCTACTTCCTGACCTTCTAAGTACTGTGCATTCATTACTTTCGCAACCCACTTAAGCGGTATGTCCAACCCAGTCTCTTTCGGTATGCACTCAATAACTATTTTTTCGTTAAGTGCGTATATGCATGGAATAACCATAGCATTCAATACTGCATTTATACGGTCTGTTATCGGTACAACTTCTTCCATCTTAGCGAAGTAAGTAACATACGCATCGTTTATAAGCTTAATTAAAGCCCTACGTATAAGGTCTGTAAGCCCTCTCTGTATTTCATCAGAGTAGTACGGATAAGTAATACTCATTCCTAACCCCTAAATAAATATCTATAGAGATATAATAAATTTCTCAGAAGGATTAAAAAATGAGGTATTGCTTTAAGCAAGGATGAAAGCAATCCATGAAAACGGTATTACGTACCTACCCCTAAGTCTTGTCTTGGTTAAGGCTTCCTTTAACGTCATTACCTTTATAGCTTTGTTCGTGATGTAGTAAACCCTATAGCTGTCTTGGTATGGTGTGCTGATTTCCTTGGCAATATTGGCAACTGATGAAGATACCTCAACAGCGTTCCTAAAGTTCTTAAGGTACTTCTTTAACGTTCTAGAAGATATTTTTGTTCTCCTAAAGATCTTTTTAATAACTAAGTATTCAGTCCTAACTTCCCTGATAACCCTAACTCTAACGTGTTTCGTAATATTGACCTTCCTTGAGGCATATCTTCTCTGGGAAATTACTTCTACCTTAGCATCTACTACATATAACCCTTTACTAACCCCTTGATGTAGTTTATCGAGGCTTAACCGGTAAACATTGCCGAACGTCAAATCTATAGCGATGGAGCCATCTAAGATAACTAGAGACCTACGTGCAACATCCACCCTTTTTTCCATTTTTGACACCCATATATTAATTATGCAACAGGTTAATAAATTATTAGTTAGCTTTAATTGATTAACCACAAAGGTTTTAAACTTCTGTTTAAACATGTTAAATGGTAATAAGCTGTGTTTGGTAAAGGCAAGGTGTCTAGCTCGGTTGTGAAGCAGGTCTTATATGATACAGAGCTGGTGATTGATGAGGTTCTTAGGTGTTGGCTGTGCGGTAAGGTCTTGCAGGTGTTCGTGTTTTTAAAACATAAACATACTAAAGAGTCCGTGCAAGAAGCCATACTGTTTGAACCTTACAATTCACTTACAAGCGTGGTAGACCGTAGCCACCCCTCTTACGCACGTTATACAGAGCTTCATCTGTGTAGCAAATGCTATACAAGAGTCGTATCTTACATTCAAGACTATGTTGAAAAGATAAATAGTAAGTTAAAAGATCTTGACAAGCTGAATGTAGCTAGTATAGACGCTACTACACTAGCGAATTTAGAGTTTGAGGATATTGATGATTTAATAAAGTTTATATCCTCTAATGCTAGAGCATGTTCTAAATTCGATATTGGGTGGGTATATCTCAAGGATAAATTAGAGGATGTTTACGCAGTTCGTGGTAGGTGTATATTAGAAAACGTAGTTAAGGGTATGAAGCCTGTTGCTGAATTATATATTCCAGTCAATACCATACTTAAAAAACTGAAAGAGAAAAGGACTTAAAGCTAACACAATATTTATTATTGTTATTAACCTAGCGAAAAACTTAAAAACTAGGTTTGTAAATCCTTTACTGGCGGGGTGTCTCCCGGGGTTCAGCGGGCGGAGAACCCGCGATAGGGGTAGGGGGAAACCCCTATTAAGCTCCCGGGAGACGTACCTTACCCGCCACCTTTATTTATTAACTTTTCATACAGATTTATAAACCAGTTTATTTAATTTTTTAGTTGGCTGAAAAAATGAGTAGGGTGAAAAGTCGTGAGCTTCATATTTAGGAAGGAGCCAAATCCTAGACCTTGGAGTTTAGACTTTCACATTAAGAGAATGAAGAAGGAAGGGTTTGTTAAGCCTTACTATGAGCCAAGCCCTGAATATCAGCTTGTCAAGATGTTGTTAGCTTATCCTAAGGGGTTTGGCGATTATTACTACATGAAGACTAGCGAGTACGTTTCCTTATTAACTACCGTAGCTAGAGATGTTGCAGAGGATAGGGGCTGGGTTTTTGTTAAGGAGTTAAGCTTACTTAGCAGGAAAGAAGGACTTGTTAAAGACCCACCACTAGTTGTGGGTGAGTTATTCCCTGCTAGATCTATGATTGTAGATCTCCTTAGTGAATACCCTCTAAACAAGATTTACCTTTACGCCTTAATCGCTAGGAAGAAGGCTATACCGGTAACTTGGGGTAGGATGAAGAAGAAGGCAATAGAAGAGGTGCTGAATTCAAAGCCCGTAGACTGGCTGGAGTTTCAAGCGATAAAGTATAGGAACTACATGTACTGGATTTTAAAGAATATACACCCTAAGCCAGCTAATGAGGACATTTCTAGGGTTTACGGCTGGGTTGTTGGGAAGAGGGAACCACCAAGCGATAGAGCTAGAGTTGCGGACTTAATTGTTAAGGGGTCATTAAAAGGTAATGAGGCTCTTGCTAAGGCTATTGAGCATAGACTTCCTTGGGAGGTCATCAGAAGTAATGTAAGTATTGATGAGCTGGATGAGAGCCTCTTTAGAGATGCTGTAAGGAAGATATTTACGGCTCATGATATAGCGATGCAACTCTCAACTATTGCTACCAAGATAGGTATTAGCGAGACCAGAAATATAATTAGGGAAAGAATGAGGTATATACCTTTAGCACCTCTGTATAGAGTGATAACCGGTATTTTGAGGTCTGCAAGATATAGTGATGAGTTAAAGATGTTTGCTAGGGAGCTTGACGTTTTGTTGATTAATAGGTCTTTAGAAGTTATGAATAGGTTGAAGTCAGCCATTAAGGATTTAGCAGTATCTAAAGTTTTTGCCTTAATAGATGTCTCCGGGTCTATGTCGGGCTGGAGAATTCAGTCTGTAATCGAGACTTTAGCACCAATCTATAGGTTAGTGAATAGGTACTACGTCTTTAAAACATCTTATTTTGCACAGACCGTTATCCAAGAAGTTGATATACAGACCATAGATGATGTGGTTGGATTGCTCGCATTACCGGAAGGTGGTACGCCCTTATGGGATGCCTTGGTACATGTTGGTAAAATAGCTAAGAGTGAGGACGCTATGCTTATTGTGTTTACTGATGAACAAGAGAACGTGTCTACCAACATGCCAGCAACCGTAGAATCTGTCCTGAAAGACGTGCCAACAATTGTTATTGATCCCGCACCATACCCGACAGACTTCATACCTAAAGAGAGAGGTAAGGTTGTCGGGCTACCCGGAAGCGATATAAATGCTGTCCTAGCCGGGCTTAGAATACAGCAGATTAACCAGCTAAAGCAGACTGTCGGTAGGGTTGATATTGACGAGTTAAGAAAGCTTAAGCTAGTAAGTATATAGGTGTAAGCAATGCCGTACTACCTGCTCTGGAGTCCTAGGCTAAGAAGGCTCTTCGAGTGTGAAATACTTAATGACTGGATACTCATCGAGTTCAAACAATATGCAATACTGTATTCCACCTCGACAGATAGACTTTACATTAGGCTTAGACCGTTAGGAATCTTCATGCCTGTAGTAGACCACCCAACACATATAGACATCGAAGCCATACCATCAAACGAGATATTCGATGCATTGGAAGAATTACTTAAGGACTCTATCGTTATATACGAAGAAAAAGAAGAGTTTGAGAAACAATAAGGGGCTAGATTATAACAAGTTTAAAAGGTGCGAACTATGATAGATACTTCATCTTCTAATCCCATTGAAACCGCTGTGGAGTGGGCTAAAAACTGTCAAGGTAAGCTAGTGATTGTTGGTAGAGATATATACTGGTGCAACATTTATCCTAAAAATGGCGACTTCAACTCAAAGGTAGTATTCTTTAGCCCAATACCTATATGGGATTATAAGTATGATATTATATTCTTTAACGAAGACCTTAATAGCATTTCAGATAAAATCGGAACCGTACTTTCAGTTCTTGTTGAGTATCGAAAGTACGTAAAACTAAAAATTGGAACTTTAAGGCTAATGAAACACGATACACTACCTAATGGTATTAACTATGATGTTTACAACTTAGAAGTACCTTTATTGAGAGCCATAAAGAAAGTAGTGATTCACGGGTATGTATGGCTACCTAAGTCTAAGAAGCTTTTATGGAAAAGGTACTACTTCAAAGGAAGGAAACTAAAGCTTGCTGGTCAGGATTGGACATTAATGGGTTGGTGGTATAGAGATACTATAGACCATAAAGAACTTGAGAGTAGTAAGAAGACAGTAGATGTTGTTTATCTAAAAGTGTCATAATTAAATAGCTTTTTTACATATAATTTGTTCGCTATAGTGTTTTTTAACCTGTTCAGTTTTACATAGAGGTTTTTTAACTCTGTAACGTATTTTTACGTGATGAAAAAAGATGGTTGTTTTTAAAACAATTGAAAATCTGGATTGGATTAATGTTTTTATATGTAAAGAAAAAGAATAGTATGAAAAGAAATGAGGTGTTAGATTAAATGAGTATTGTTATTAAACGTAAAAAACCAATCTATGAATTGACCGGGAAAAAAGCATCTTTAATACCGTTATGTCTTAGCGGTAAAATAGAAAGACGAAAATGTAGAAAGTACATAAAGTCAATGAGAAAGTAACATTTTAACTTTTTTATATTTTTAATCTTGAGGTGCACAGTTTATGTTAGTTAAGACTTGCTTGGCTGTAGTTGGTGTGTACCATGATACAGATTAGATATAGAGAAGATTTGGTAATCTTTAGTAAGTGGTTTAGGGATGTCTTGATGGAACATCTAGATATTTACAAGCCAATAATTGTTGATATGCATGTAAAGACACTTAATGTTGGTGAATGCGATGTTGTCGTAAAGCAAGGCAACAAAACAATAGGTATTGAACTTAAGCAAAGAGATTACGGTAAAGTTATAGAGCAGGCTATTAAACGTAGAGACAACTTTACATATATGTACGTAGCTCTAGACCTACACACTAGCACGATTCTATCAATACTTAGAAGCTACTTACAAGCACTTGAGAAGGGAATTGGCTTCATATCAACAATGGATGACTGCATAGTCATTAGGTCTTACGCAAAAAGAAAAGATGAAGCAAAAAGATATAAAACATTACTAGAGGCAATAAAATAAAGGTAAAATAATGAACGGAAATATACTCGGTATTCTTTTGTATTTATTAATAGGTTTTATGCTAATAGGATTAATGCTTTTAAGCTGGGAAGTTATTGAATTAATTGAAAAAAGAATAAAGAAGGTGAAAAATTATGAAAGAGCTTAAAGTCGAGGGTAACGAAACTGTTTCCTGTTTGTAGGTCTTTTAAGGTCTTTGTAGGTTTCTTCTTGCTCTAAGAGCTATTAGGTATGCACTAGTCGTATGTTTATCAAGCCCGTATCTTCTCATTATCTCATTGTGTTCTTTTGAGTGTGTTGTTCCCTTTGGGTTGACAGTTATCACTTGTAGCCCGTTTAGTGGCGCTTTCCACATTATCTTCTCTATAATTGAGTTCCTGAATATCGAGACCTTGTAGTTGTAGTTCTTCGACTTTCTATCACCATTCCTTATCCAGTAGTATTTGAGGTAACCAATAACCTCGGGTTTCTCTACTGCTATGACTGATGCTCCGTGAGAATAAGCATTATTGAGGATACTGTGTATTGCTTCCCCTATAATGCTCCAAGCTCTCTTCCTTGGGTATCCTCTAGCTATTACTTGAGGAAATCTAGCTGTATGCTTCCAGACTATATCGCCATTCCTATTGATAACCACAAGGTTAATCCTATCAACATTAACATCAACACCAGCTATGTTATTACCTAATGGATTATCATTTCTCTTCATAACTTCCAAGTAGAGGTTATATTTCACCATAACTTGCACTTCCCCGTAGAGATGCTCTAGACCACCACCATAATCTGTGATATAAACTCTAGCTGGATAACCAATTTGCTTTCTGAGAGCTTTATCTACTAGTGTTTGAACTAGTCTTGTATAGCCTTTGGGTATGAGTGGTTTTATGGTAATCTTTCTAGTTGACTTATCTTTCTCGAATACTAGCACTTTCATCGTGTCATAGTCTGTGAACTGTATGTTCAGGTTTCCTTTCGCCCAAGGTTCTGCTTCCGATTGAAATAATAACCAAGGTTTAAGCTCAATCTTGGATATATCTACTTTTAACGCCTTAGCACTTTGAAGAGATGCATGGATGAGTGTAGAGACTCCATCTATATACCTACGGTTAGGGGCTATATCATAGCACATCTTCCTACCGATTTTGATGAAGTCGTACTGAGATAAACCAGCTAGTATCGGATTCTGCTTAATCAACTCAAGTAATCTATGAGCACATATCTTACATAACCAAGCAGTCCAGTAAATGAGTCTAGCGTTTTCACCAGTAACATGAAATGGTAACCTGAGTGTAACATACTCAACTTCACTTGCACCCATAGGGATATACCCGATAAATTTATAAATTCAGACCGTTTATATGTTTACTGGTGACTCCCAGTTCCCGATACCCGCTCCTCGGTCGGGCGGGGAGGGGGCTGGGAGAAACCGTGATGAACCGACCTACGGAAACCTACACAGACCGTAGGCGGAGAACGGTTTCCCATTTAAAATTAGGGTTGTTTGGTTTGGGAACTTTATTAGGCTGTATTTAGTTGGAGAAGATAGGGAGTACTTAATTGAGATTTTCCATACATCGGCTAAGAAGGTTGTTGTTAGCGAGAAAAGATGGGTTAAACTGGCTGAGGCTGAAGATTAAAAACCTATGTTTTTTATTTTTAGTTCATCTTTTAGTTTAGGTGGACTTTTTTCTCTATGTAGAGACTTTTTATATATACCTATTATATATTTATAAATATAAAATACAGGAAACACCCCTGCTTCCTGTGGAGTCCAAGACCATCACGAACCAGCCTTTTCTTTAGGTTCTTTATTAAAACCTATTAAATAAATATAAAAAAATATATTAAACATGTAAACCCTCATTTTTAGGGTGAAAATTGTGAAGAAAGTTAAGGTTTTAGGAATAAAACGACACGGCTTTAGCAAGTTAAGCGATGAAGCCTTAAATGAACTCGACCAGTCAATAAAAGATGTTTTTGAAGGCAATGTTAAACCTCTGGCAGAGCTATTAAAAACCCTTAAATCTTAACCTAAGCCAGCAATTTACTTCGTTTTTGCTGTTGCTGATATGTTTATGTTTCGCTCATATTTTTCGGTTAATGGCTTTGTGAGGGATATTATGAGGTGTATGGGTTTTGATGGTGGGGATTATAGGGTTTTTGTTGATTTTTATAGGTATCCAGTCCCGAAGGTGCGTATTACTGTTCAATTCCCGAGGGTTGTTGAGTGATTTGTTTTTTGTTTTTCTGGGTTTCTCTATGTAGGGAATAGCA